>Ga0334722_10001561_pt1 | contig 28267 bp, 30 predicted proteins | sample C3_bottom_MG_FD_207210 | JGI IMG/M metagenome (GOLD analysis project Ga0334722, IMG submission 207210) | Sediment microbial communities from Yellowstone Lake, YNP, Wyoming, USA - C3_bottom | ecosystem: Environmental > Aquatic > Freshwater > Lake > Sediment | place: USA: Wyoming | collected... | reverse complement strand
GCTCAGGACGACCGACAGGACGGAGAAGACGGTGGTATTTTCAAGGCACACCGGGGCGAACTCATTCGCGGACGGGGACGGCACCTACGACGGCGTGTGTGAGGTATGCCATACCCAGACCGCGTACCACAGGCGTGACGGCTCCGGTACTGCGCACCATAACGGCGAGGACTGCACCGGCTGTCATACGCACGCGAGCGGGTTTTAATCTTGTCATTGCGAGGCCGTAGTTTGGCCGTGGCAATCTCCTCCTCAAGTTGTAGCTGCCTGATTTATCAGGCGCCTTTAAGAACGCCCAATGAATTGGGCAACTACAATTGTAGCCGAGATTGCCGCGTCGTCCCGCGAGGGCGGGACTCCTCGCAATGACTTAACCCTCCCCACCTGCGGGGGAGGGCAGGGTGGGGGGGATTACGAAAGGGGGTGATATTAGAAGGAAACGCGAAAAAACAACTACAGTATTCGTCAGCAAGGAGGAGGGGCCAATGTCCTTCCTTTTTGCGTTCAGGCATTTATGGGGGCAGGCCGATTTTTTTGTTTACATGACCGGCCCGTGATGATATATTGTAGCACTTTATTTGAGTTTGCTGTTCAACCGTAAGGAGGCACGGTTTTGGGCATTAATTTTGCATACCTGCGTTTGCATGTGCTTGCACTGATTATTTTATTGATACTCCCTGCCGCGGCCTTCGCGCTCGACGAGGAGGGCGCCAACGTCACCGACATACAGATAAGCGGCAACAAGAAGGTGGAGACCGAGACCATATTGTCGAAGGTATCCACAAAGGTCGGCGACACCTTCTCCCCCTCCAGGATAAGGGACGACATATCATCTATATACAAGATGGGCTTCTTCGAGGACGTGCAGGTGGAGGCCGAAGGCTATTCCGGCGGCCTGAGGCTCACATTCAACGTGGTGGAACGTCCCATAATCAAGTCCTTCGTATTCGAAGGCAACAAGAAGCTCGATAACGCAAAGCTCAAGGAAAAGATTAACCTGACCGCATACTCCGTATATAACCCCGCACTGGTCGCCGAGAACGTTGAGAAGCTGAAGCTCGTGTACCAGGGCGAGGGCTACTACAACGCCCAGGTCCAGCCCATCATAAAAGAGATATCCAAAAACGAGGTAAAGGTGATATTCAGCATCGTCGAAGGCGCCAAGGTGCGCATCTCGAATATTGAATTCACCGGAAACGAGCACATGTCCGCCCGCCAGATAAGGAAGGCGATGGCCACCAAGAAGTTCATCTGGGGCTGGTCCTGGATAATGAGCACGGGCGCGTACCGCATAGGCGAGTTCAACAACGACATGGAGCGTATCAAGTCCCTGTACTACAACGAGGGCTACATACAGATCAGCGTTGGCGAGCCACAGCTTGCACTGAACGAGGACAAGGACAGGCTGACCATCACCATACCCATACACGAGGGCGAGCAGTTCAGTTACAAGTCCATCAGCCTCGCAGGCAACTCCGTCATACCGACCGAAGACCTGATGAAGCAGGTACAGAGCAAGGAAGGCGAGATAATGAACCGGGACCTGTTGAAGGCCGACGTCATAAGGATGACCGACCTTTACGGCACAAAGGGTTACGCGTTTGCCAGCATATCGCCCGTAATAGAGCCTGACATTGAAAAAAAGACGGTTAACGTGAAGCTGGAGGTGGCGGAGGGCGACAAGATATTCGTCAGCCGTATTAACGTAACCGGCAACACAAAGACCAGGGACAAAGTCATCAGGCGTGAGCTCAAGTACGCCGAGGGCGACATATACGACACGTCGAGCATGAAAAAGAGCTACGACCGGCTGAAGAACCTCGACTTCTTCGAGGACGTGGAGATAGTCCCCAACCGCAAGGAAGGCAGCAACATTGTTGACCTTGACGTCAAGGTGAAAGAGAAGTCCACGGGTTCGTTCAGCATAGGCGGCGGGTACAGCACGGTGGACAGCCTCGTCGCCCTGGGCGAGGTGACGCAGAACAACTTCTTAGGCCTGGGCCAGACGCTTAGCTTCCGTGGCGAGTTCGGCAAGCGCAAGCAGAACTTCATGCTGAGCTTCGTGGAACCCTGGCTTTTAAACAGGCCCGTGTCGCTCTCGGTAGACCTCTTCAAAGAGGAGCGGACATACACCGGCTTCTCGAAACGCTCGACAGGCGGCAACATGAGCCTCGGCAAGCGCTTCTGGGAATACTACGGGTCGTCAGTGTCATATTCCTACGCCAAGGAGAAGTATTTCGACGTGCTCGCAGAGATGAAGCCCTATACCTCCGACAATGACACCACGAGCAAGGTTGGGGTCTCGGCATACAGGGACACGAGGGACAACTACAACGACCCGAGACGCGGCAGCAGGAACAGTGTATACCTCGAATACGCCCCCAGGTTTATTGGCGGCGACAACAACTTCTACAAGGCTATAGCGGATACCATCTGGTACTTCCCGTTCTACTGGGATACATGCTTCTCGGCACACGGCAGGCTCGGTTACGCAAAAGGGCAAAGCGGGTCAAACCTGGCTGCTGCCGAACGCTTCTACGTAGGCGGCATCAGCACAATAAGGGGCTTTACCTGGGGCCACGTAGGACCGAAGGGCACCAATGGTCAGCCGATAGGCGGCAACAAGGAGATAGTGATGAACGGGGAATACACCTTCCCGCTCCTCGCGTCCCTGAAGCTTCGCGGCGTGGCCTTCCTCGATGCGGGCAACGCATACGGTGAAAACGACGGGTTCACAGTGACCAAGCTCAGGTATAGTATCGGCGCCGGGGCGAGGTGGACCTCCCCGATGGGCCTCATTAGGCTTGAGTACGGCCATATATTCAGCAAGAGGGAAGGCGAAAAAAGCGGCAAGTGGGAGTTCTCGCTTGGCAACATGTTCTAACGACAACAGGAGGTCTTGATGAAGAGGTTACTGGTTGCGTGTTCGGCTGCGGTGGGTATTATACTTCTTGCGTCCTCATTGTGCCTTGCGGCCGACATAAAGATAGGCTACGTGGACTTTAACAGGGTCAGGGCAGAGTCCAAGGCGGGCATCGCCGCCGTGAAGTCGGTCGAGACGATGCTGAAGGACAAGCAGGCGCAGTTGGACCAGCGCCAGAAGGAACTCGAGAAGCTGTTGAGCGAGGTAGAGAAAGGCTCGTCGCTTCTGTCCGAAGACGTGAAGAGGCAGAAAGAGGACAAGCTCCAGAAGGACTACAAGGACTTCCAGAGGTTCAAGACCGACTCGGAAGAAGAGATAGAGAAAAAGAGAAACGAGATACTAAAGCAGATAAACGACGAACTCGTCGCAGTCATCAGCAAGTTCGGCAAAGAGGAAGGCTACACATTAATCCTCGACCGCTCAGTTGTCCTCTATGCGCCCGAGGCGGTGGACGTCACCGACAAGGTAATCAAGGCATACGACGCGTCAAGGGGCTGATACAGGTGGAAAGGTCCCTCAAGGAGATCGCGGAGTTAGTCGGAGGTGAACTGTCAGGCGACGGTTCTCTCATGGTCCGGGGCGTGGCCGGGATAAAAGAGGCCGGGCCGGGCGAGGTCACGTTTCTTGCCAACCCCAAGTACCTCCGCGAACTCAAAAGCACCAAGGCCACTGCGGTACTGGCGTCGCCGGGCGTCGTTTCTGAAGGCCCCGCCGTCATACACGTAAAGAACCCCTACTACGCCTTCTCGAAGGTCGTAGCGTTTTTCGCCCCTGCCAAAAGACCTCCCCAGGGGGTTATGCAGGGCGCGCTCGTAAGCCGCGACGCGGTCGTAGGTAGCCGCGTTACCATATACCCCAACTCATTCATAGAGGCAGGAGCAAAGATAGGCGACGACGTCACCATCTATCCAGGCGTATACGTGGGAGAGGGCTCTGTCGTCGGAGACGGCTGTCTCATATATCCCAACGTGGTGATACGCGAGGGTGTCAAGATAGGCGCCCGCGTGATAATTCATGGTGGGACGGTAATAGGCGCGGACGGCTTCGGGTACGCCACGGACGAAGGCATACACCACAAGATACCCCAGATAGGCGGGGTGGTGATAGAAGACGACGTGGAACTGGGCGCAAACGTAACCGTGGACAGGGGCGCACTCGGAGACACTATAATCAAGCGTGGCGCCAAGATAGACAACCTCGTCATGATAGCGCACAACGTGCTTGTGGGCGAGGACTCCATCATCGTGGCCCAGGCGGGCGTGTCGGGCAGCACCGAGCTCGGCCACCATGTAGTGCTCGCCGGACAGGTGGGCCTTGTGGGCCATATAAAGATCGGTGACGGGGTTATGGTTGGGGCCAAGTCCGGTGTGTCGTCGGACCTTGCGGCGGGTCAGCCATACTCAGGCATCCCTGCCATCCCGCACAGGGACTGGCTGAGGGTGCAGGCGGTACTGCCCAAGCTTCCCGAACTCAGAAAGCAGCTCATGGAACTGGCAAAGAAGGTCGAGGCCCTCGAGGCCAAAGGATAAACGGAGGTTCCGGCAATGCTCGACGTAATGGAAATTCAGAAGATGCTCCCGCACAGGTACCCGTTCCTGTTTGTGGACAGGATCCTTGAAATAGAGCCTGGCAAGCGCATCGTGGGCATAAAGAACGTGACCTTCGACGAGCCGTTCTTCCAAGGCCATTTCCCGGGCCGGCCGATCATGCCGGGCGTACTGATGGTCGAGGCTATGGCCCAGGTTTCGGGCGTGCTGGTCTACAAGTCCACAGAGACGGACGACAACATGGTCTACTTCATGAGCATAGAGAAGGCGAAGTTCAGGAAACCCGTAGTCCCCGGCGACCAGCTCAGGCTCGAGGTCGAGGCGCTCCAGAGCAGGGGCAAGGTATGGAAGTTCAGCGGGAAGGCGCTCGTGGACGGCAAGGTCGTGTGCGAGGCTGAGTTTATGGCAATGACGGCCAAAGAATAAGACCTGGAGACTGGTTTGAACATACATCCTACTGCAATAATACACCCCGGCGCAAAGCTCGCCGAAGAAGTGTCCATAGGGCCTTATGCCGTGATAGAGGACCGCGTGACCATCGGCAGGGGCACTAAAGTTGGCGCGCACGTTGTGATAAAGCCCTTCGTAGAGGTCGGGGAGTATAACGAGATATACCAGATGGCCTCCATAGGCGAGGTCCCGCAGGACCTGAAGTTTGCCGGCGAGGAGAGCCGTCTCGTAATAGGAAACAGGAACCGCATAAGGGAGTTCGTCACACTGAACCGTGGCACGAAGGGCGGCGGCGGTGTCACCACCATCGGGGACGACGGCTTCTTTATGGCGTACTCACACGTGGCCCATGACTGCCATATAGGAAACCACGTCATACTCGCAAACGGGGTGCAGATGGGCGGGCATGTCCATATAGGGGACTACGCTGTGATTGGCGGGCTTTCGGCCCTTCACCAGTTCGCAAGGATAGGTGCGCACAGTATGGTAGGGGGCGGCTCGGCGGTGTCCCAGGACGTCCCTCCGTACATGAACGCCACTGGCAACAGGGCCACCCTGCACGGCCTAAACCTCGTGGGTATCGGGAGGAGGGGGTTCTCCCCGGAGGCCATATCGGCCTTGAAGAAGGCGTATAAAATATTATTCAGAAGCGGGCTGACCTTCAAGGAAGCAAAGCAGAAGGTAGTGGAAGATGTGCCGGACGTACCAGAGGTGACCAACCTCATCGAGTTCATCGAGTCCTCCGAACGCGGCGTCTGCAGGTAAGTGGGGCATTTTATTGTCCCCTCCCTTGATGGGAGGGGATTGAGGGGAGGGTGATGCAAGTCAATTAATCACCCCCACCTTAATCCTCCCCCATCGAAGGGGGAGGAGATTGAACTAAAATGGTTAAGCTGGGTCTGATAGCGGGGAACGGCAAGTTCCCCTTAATTTTGGCCGCAAACGCCAAAATTGAGGGCGTAGAGGTCATCGCCGTCGCACTTAACGAGGAGACCGACCCCGGCATTGCGGACGTGGCGTCAAAGGTATACTGGCTTAGCCTCACCCAACTCGGCAAACTTATAAGCACGTTTAAAAAAGAGGGCGTCACAAAGGCCGTGATGGCCGGGCAGGTGGTCAAGAGGCGGATGTACACCTCGGACATACTTAAGCTCGATATGACGGCTGCAAAGCTCTGGGCAGGGTTGCCTGACAAAAGGGGCGAGACCATATTGAGGGCGGTGGCCGACGAGCTGTTAAAAAATGGTATAGAGCTTTTAGACTCGACCATATACATGGGTCCATTCCTTGCCTCCGAAGGCGTGATGACAAGAAGAAAACCCACGGACGCCGAGAAGGCGGACATAGAGTTCGGGCTTAAAATGGCCAAGGTGATAGCGGAGCATGACATAGGGCAGAGCGTTGCCGTGAAAGACCTCTCTGTCGTAGCAGTCGAGGCCGTGGAAGGCACGGACAACTGCATACGCCGGGCGGGCGAGCTCGGCAAGGGCGGCATCGTGGTCGTCAAGGTGTGCAGGAAGGGCCACGACATGCGCTTCGACGTGCCCGTGGTGGGCCTTCGCACACTGGATGCATTGAGAGAGGCAAAGGCGAAGGTGCTCGCGGTTGAGGCGGGCAGGACGCTCATGCTTGAGAAAGAGGAATTTATCAGGGGCGCGGACGCTGCGGGCATCGCGGTTGTAGGGGTGGGTTAGGAAACCATGACAGAAAAGATAAAAGTTGGCGTGGTAGGCGTAGGATACCTGGGCCAGCACCACGCGCGTATATACGCAGACATGAAGGACGTGGAGCTTGTAGGCGTTGCAGACGTGGATGCGGAGCGCGCAAAAGAGATCGCCAAGAAGCAGAAGACCCAGGCGTTCGCTTCCTACGAGGAACTTATAGGCAAGGTACGGGCCGTGTCTATCGTAGCGCCTACGGTGGAGCACCGCAGGATAGCGGGAACGTTCCTTGAAGCGGGCGTGGACGTGCTCGTGGAAAAACCCATGACGGTGACGGTCGAGGAGGCGGACGACCTGGTCGAACTGGCGGGCAAGAAGGACTGCATCCTGCAGGTCGGCCACCTTGAGAGGTTCAACTCCGCCGTCAGGAAGATGGTCGAGATGTCCACCCGGCCCATGTTCATCGAGTGCAACCGCCTTTCGCCGTTCCCGGACAGGAGCACGGACGTAGACGTGGTGTTGGACCTTATGATACACGACATAGACATCATACTGAGCCTCGTGCGCTCGCCGGTAAAGAGCATACACGCGGTCGGCATAGCAGTAATATCGAAGAACGTGGACATAGCAAACGCGAGGATGGAGTTCGACTCGGGCTGCATCGCAAACATAACGTCGAGCCGCATATCCATCAAGCGGGAACGGAAGATAAGGCTGTTCCAGCCGGAGATGTACATATCGCTGAACTACCAGGACCAGGAGATATACGCCTACAACCGCATACCGAACAAAAAAGACCCGGAAGGAAAGCCCGACATCGTTGGCGGTAAGGTGAAGGTGACCAAGGAAGAGCCGCTTAAGGCTGAACTCGAAGCGTTCATGGAATCGGTCAGGACGAGGCGCCGTCCGCTGGTGTCCGGCGTAGAAGGCAGGGAGGCGCTCAAGGTCGCCATGATGGTTCAGCGCGAGATACAGAGCAGGAGCATCGTACTATGAAGATACCTATGGTTGACCTGAAGGCCCAGTATATATCCATCAAGGACGAATTAGACGACAGGCTGAAGGACGTGTTTGGGTCGAGCAGCTTCATCCTGGGCCCTAACGTAGAGGCACTCGAAAATGAAGTGGCTGACTACATTGGGACGAAACACGCGGTGGGCGTGGCCTCCGGCACGGACGCGCTTCACCTTGCGCTCGTTGCCAGCGGGATAAAGAAGGGGGACGAGGTGATAACCACCCCTTTCACTTTCATCGCTACGGCCGAGGCCATATCGTACGTTGGGGCAGTGCCGGTCTTTGTGGACGTAGACGAGCACACCTTCAACATGGACGTAAAACTCCTCCGCACGAAAGTGACGCCCAGGACAAAGGCCATACTCCCGGTACACCTCTTCGGACATCCTGCCAACATGGGCAAGGTACTCGAGTTTGCCAACACCCACGGCCTGAAGCTCATCGAGGACTGCGCCCAGAGCTTCGGGGCGAGCTACAAGTTCACAAAGACCGGCTCGTTCGGTGACGCCGGATGCTTCTCGTTTTTCCCGAGCAAGAACCTCGGCTGCTACGGGGACGGCGGCATGGTGACAACGGACAGCGACAAGGTGGCCGAGGAGTTGAGGTCGCTCCGTAACCACGGCAGCAAGGTGCGCTACCACCACGACACGGTAGGGTTCAACAGCCGCCTGGACGAGATACAGGCGTGCGTGCTCAGGGTCAAGCTTAAAAGGATAGACGACTATAACCGCCTCCGAAGGGAGCGCGCGAAGCAGTACACCGAATGGCTCTGGTCCGTGAACGGCGTGACAACGCCCGTAGAGCAGAAGGGCTACCTCCACGTATACCACCAGTACACGATACTCTCGCCCAAGCGGGACAGTATAATGAAGGCCCTGTCCGAGAAGGGCATTGCATCCGCAGTATATTACCCCATACCTCTGCACCTGCAAAAATGCTACAAGTCCCTGGGATACAGGAAGGGAGAGTTCCCCGTTACAGAGAGGCTCGCGGAGCAGGTGCTCTCGCTGCCCATGTACCCGGAGCTCCCCCCGGAGGACGTAGACCTCATATGCGGTACCATACAGGAAGCGCTCTGAGGCGGCCTGGCCCGCAGATACCCGACATGAAAAACAACAAGAAGATAATGCTGGTGGCCGGCGAGGCTTCCGGGGACCTGCACGGCGGCAACCTCGCACGCGAGATACTGGCCGCACGGCCCGACCTGCAGCTTATGGGCATGGGCGGCAGCATGATGCGCGGGGCCGGGGTGGACACCGTCATAGACAACTCCGAGCTTGCCGTCGTGGGCATCTACGAGGTGCTCTCGCACATCGGGGTCATCAAGCGCGCCTTCGACACCCTGAAGGGCATCATACAAAATAGCCCGCCGTCCTTAATAGTGCTGATAGACTACCCGGACTTCAACCTGCGGCTTGCGAAGGTGGCGAAGGCCGCAGGCGTGCCTGTATTATATTACATCAGCCCCCAGATATGGGCATGGAGGCGGGGCCGGGTCAAGACCATCGCGGGTCTTGTGAGGAAGATGCTGGTCGTCTTCCCGTTCGAGGAGCAGTTCTACAAGGACGCCGGAGTGGAATGCCGGTTTGTTGGACACCCGCTCCTTGACGCGATGAAGGAGATGCCCGGCAGGGACGAGCTTGCCAGCAGGTTCGGGCTCGACCCGGATAGGCCGATATTCGGGATACTGCCCGGCAGCAGGCGCAAGGAGCTGTCCTTCCACCTGCCGGTTATGCTCGAGTCATACAACCTGTTAAAGGAAAAAATACCCGGCCTGCAGGGCGTGATACCCGTAGCCTCCTCTCTTTCCGAGCGAGACTTTGCCCCGTACATGGAGGGTTTCGAAGAAGTCAGGCTGGTTTCAGGCGACACGGACGGGGTGATGGCCCTGATGGACGCTGCGGCGGTGGCCTCCGGCACTGCGACCCTCCAGACCGCGCTTTACGGCAAGCCCATGGTAATCATATACAGGCTCTCGCCCATTACATATTTTCTGGGCAGGATGCTTATCAAGGTGAAGCATATAGGCGCGGTGAACCTGGTGGCGGACGAAGAGGTCGTCCCCGAACTGATACAGGACGACGCTACGCCTGAGAACATATCCTCCTTGATTTTCAAGATGTTTTGTGATAAAGCTTATTATGCCGAGGTCGTGGAGAAGCTGGGCCGCGTCCGGGAGAAGCTGGGCGGGCCGGGCGCGTCTGCCAGGGCTGCCGAAGAGGTAGTGAGGTTGATAGACTAAAGATGGACCTTTACAAAAGGCTATGGCCCTATATCAACCGTTACCTTAAATGGACCATCCTGGCCATTTTGTGCACCCTTGTAGTTTCCGCAACGAACGGACTTATGGCATGGCTTATAAAGCCGGTCATAAACGACATATTCATCAACAAGGACCGCACCTTCCTGAAACTGCTGCCGCTGATTGTAGTGGCGGTCTCCCTGATAAAAGGCTTATTCGCTTACTTCCAGGCATACCTGATGCAAAACGCCACGTGGTGCGCGGTCAGGGACATCAGGAACGACCTCTACTCCCACATCACGTACTTCCCCATGAAGGAGTACAACGCCACTTCGACCGGCAACCTCATATCGAGGGTGATCAACGACGTCGGGCTTGTAAGCCGGCTTGCGGCGAGTGTTATCAAGGACTTCCTGCAACAGGTATTCACCATCCTCGGGCTGTTGATAGTGCTCTTCATAAACGACTGGAAACTGGCCCTAATCTCTATGGTGGTGTTCCCGTTCGCGGGCCTGTTCGTGTCCAAGTACGGTATAAAGATGAGGGCCATAACCCGCAAGGCCCAGGCGGCACAGGCGGACATACTCAGCGTGTTGCAGGAGACGTTCACAGGGAACAGGATAGTGAAGACCTTCACTATGGAGGAAGGCGAGAAGAAGCGGTTCGCCAAAGAGAACGACTCGCTCACAAGGCTCATCATAAGGACGGTCAAGGTGTCGAGCAGGGTATCCCCCACAATGGATATAGCAGGTGGCATAGGGGTGGGGATAATAATATTCTACGGAGGCGAACGGGTTATTAACGGGGTATCTACACCGGGCGACTTCTTCTCCTTCATCGCCGCGCTGGTCATGCTCTACCCGCCCGCAAAGGCGATGGGTAACCTCCACAACTCCGTACAGCAGGGCATGGCCGCAGTCGAGAGGGTGTTCGAGGTAATGGACACCGAGACCGAGATGCCCATGATGGACAAGGGCGTCGAAGGCCCGGACGGCATAGGGGACGCCATAGAGTACAAGGACGTGTGCTTCACCTACGACCCCGAAAAGGGCCCGGTCCTAAAAGACGTCAGCATAAAGATTAACAGAGGCGAAATTGCAGCGTTCGTCGGCTCGAGCGGAGGTGGCAAGACTACGCTCGTCAACCTCCTGCCCCGTTTCTATGACCTGAATACCGGCTCCATACACATAGACGGCAGGGACATAAGGGAGTTCAAGTTAAGGACGCTGAGACAACAGATAGCCATAGTCACGCAGGACACCATACTCTTCAACGACACCATCAGGAACAACATAGCATATGGCATGGCGGACGCCCCGTTCGAGAATGTGGTCGCGGCGGCAAAGGCTGCGCACGCGGACGGCTTTATAGACCGGCTGCCCCTGAAGTACGACACCATGATAGGGGAGAAAGGCGTGCTTATCTCCGGCGGCGAGAAGCAGCGCATATCCATCGCCAGGGCCATACTGAAGGACAGCCCCATACTGATACTCGACGAGGCGACCTCGTCGCTCGACACCGAGAGCGAGAGGATGGTGCAAAAGGCGTTAGAGAACCTGATGAAGAACCGTACCACCCTGGTCATTGCGCACAGGCTCTCGACCGTAATTAACGCGGACAAGATTATAGTGATGAGCGCAGGGCAGGTGGCCGACATTGGCCGTCACGCAGAACTCCTGTCCAGAAGCCCCATTTACCAGAAGCTTTACAACATGCAGTTCGGCCAGGCGATAGAGGAACATGTCGAAGCTCACACATAAGATAACACTTGCCGTGGCGCCGCTCCTGGGCAGCCTCCTCATAAGGCTCATAGGACTGACCATGAGGTTCAAGGTGGAAAACGCGCCTGAGCACAAAGAAGGCGAGCGCGCCATATTCACCTTCTGGCACGGCAGGATGCTGATGATACCCATCCTGCGCTTTATGCGCTACCAGACAGACAGGCGCGGGCCTTTCACCGTGATGGTCAGCAGACACAGGGACGGCGAGCTTATAAGCCGGACGATAGGGTATCTGGGCATAGGGACCTCGCGCGGCTCCACCACGAGGGGCGGGGCATCCGTCCTGAAGGAAGTAATAAGGCTCGCACGCAAGGGCTACAACATCGCCATAACGCCTGACGGGCCCAAGGGTCCCAGGTTCACGGTCCAGATGGGTACAATCCAGGCGGCAAAGGCGACCGGCCTTCCCATATTCCCAGTCACGTTCAGCGCACGCAAAAAAAAACTCTGAAATCCTGGGACGGCTTTATAATCCCATACCCGTTCAATGAGGGGGTTTTCATGTTCGGCGGCCCGGTCATAGTCCCCAGGGACGCAGACGATGCCGTCATGGAGACAAAGCGAAAAGAGCTGGAAGACAGCATGCGCGATATAACCGCACGGGCGGACGGGTATTGGGGGGAGTAGGGCCAGGCCCGGTGTCTGTACAGATGCAATAAAGGGCCGACACATAGGTCGGCCCCTACAGATGGTGGAAACCAGTGTTTTTTACTCTATACACACTACTCCTGTACCTGGCTGCGCCCTTCTATTTTCCGTTTATGGCCGTGAAGATGGCCCTGAAGGGAAAAGGCAGGGCGGGCATTGGGCAGAGGCTCGGGTTTTATGACGGAGGGTTTAAGCTCGCGGGCGGGGGCAGTTCCGTGTGGGTGCACGCGGTATCGGTGGGTGAGACACTTGCCGCAGTGCCCATAGTCAAGGCGCTCAAGGAAAGACATCCCGGTGTGCGGGTCTATTTCTCCACAGTGACCGAGACTGGGAACAAGGTGGCAAAAGAGAACCTGTCGGACGATGAACGCATATTTTTCTTTCCGTTCGACTTCCCGGGCGTGGTGGGCAGGGCGATAGACGCCATAAGGCCGGACGTGTTTGTGGTCGTCGAGACCGAGATATGGCCCAACCTGCTACATGCCTTAAGCAAAAGGGGCATACCGTCCGTGATGGTGAACGGCAGGATCTCTCGCCGCTCGTACAGACGGTACATGTGGGTGAAGTTCCTTATGGGTCCGGTGCTTGCCCTGTTCAGCCGTATGAACATGCAGACGGCGTCCGATGCGGAACGCATAAAGGACATGGGCGCGCCGCCCGACAGGGTCGGCGTGACGGGCAACGTGAAGTTCGACCATGCGTGCAGCGCATTGAAGGAGGGGGGCAAAGACGTCCATACAAGGGCGCGGCTCGGTATCCCCGACAATGCGGTGGTAGTGATTGCGGGCAGCACCCATGCCGGCGAGGAGGAGCAGGTACTGACCGCATACCGGCGGATACTCGAAAGCTACCCGGACGCCTTCCTCATACTTGCGCCCAGACACCCTGAGCGAAATTCCGAGGTGGGTGCGCTGCTCGACAGGGCGGGGGTAAAATACAAATTGAAAAGCTCCCTCACGGGTGGCAGGCTCACAGGCCCCGGGGTCATACTCCTGGACACGATGGGCGAGCTTGCGGGCCTCTACAGGGTCGGGGACATAAACTTCGTGGGTGGAAGCTGGGCGCAGGTGGGCGGGCACAACGTGCTTGAGCCGGTAGCATTCGGAAAGCCGGTATTCTTCGGGCCGGTTATGCATAACTTCGCAGAGATAGGCTCCATGCTCAGGGACTGCGGCGTGGGGATAGAGGTCAAAGACGGGCTTGAGCTTGCAAAGGAAGCGGTCAGGCTTCTGCAGGAGCCGGAACGTCTGGATACCCTTGCAAAGACGGCGAGGGAAGCACTCCTGAAGAACAGGGGCGCGCTCGGCAGAAACGTAAGCCTCATAGAGGGTTATCTCAAGGGATGAAGATTAAGCCCGAAACATTGAAAGCGCTTAAGGGGGAATCCACGATGCCCCTTTATTTTTTTGCGCTTATACCCTTAAGCTGGCTGTACGCCTTCGGGACTATGCTCAGGGCGCTTATGTACCGCATTGGTTTATTTAAAACCTACAGGCTCCCGTGCAAGGTGATCAGCGTGGGAAATATCACAGCAGGGGGCACGGGCAAGACCCCTATGACAATCTACCTTGCAAGGAGGCTGAAGGCCGCAGGGCTTAAGGTAGCCGTTATCACAAGGGGTTACAAGGGCGAGGCCGAGGGCGTGGTGGAGATGGTCTCTGACGGCGAAGGCATGCTCCTGCAGCAAAGACTTGCCGGTGACGAGGCTACCATGTTGGCCATGAGCCTTCCGGGTATACCCGTAGTAATGGGGAGTGATCGTTACAGTGCGGGCACGTACGCGGTACAGAGGTTTGGGCCGGATGTGGTAATACTCGATGACGGCTACCAGCACATCTCGCTTCATAGGGACCTGAACATACTGCTCCTCGATGCAATGCACCCGTTCGGGAACGGCCGCACCATGCCCGCGGGGTATCTCAGAGAGCCTGCCGGAGCAGTAAAAAGGGCTGATATTGTTATACTTACGCGCGCGGACGGCATAAAAGCCGACGCCTCATACCTCGGCATACATAGGGATATCCCTGTTGTAAGGACCGCGCACAGGCCGAAAAAGCTCTACAGGGTATGGGACGGTGATGAGGCGGAAATAGAGACGCTCTCCGGCAACAGTGTATATGCCTTCTCCGGGGTGGCCGACCCCGCCTCTTTTACATTGATTTTAAAGATGTTAAATGCTAAAATTACCGCGTCATCCGTGTACCCTGACCACCACTCCTATAAAGAAGAAGACCTGACGGAGATGGAGGCGAGGGCGAGGGAGACGGGGGCGGGTTTTATGGTGACCACGCAGAAGGACGCGGTCAAGCTTGCGGGGCTTAAACGCTGCATGCTCGACGTGTACGCGCTCGAAATAGAAATCGAGGTCGTTGAAGGGGCGGACGCCCTGACGGATATGCTTGCAGACAGGATAACCGCAGCAGGGACGGCTGGCGCATGATGGCCAAAAGGGGCAGGAGGCGAAGGCTCAAAAGGCTCTTGTGGCCGTTCGAGTACGTACTGACCTTGCTTGTCCTTGGGGTCGTCAGGTTGATACCCTTCAGGGCGGCAGTATGCCTTGGCGGGATGTTAGGCAGCCTCGTATACAAAATAGACAAGCGGCATCAGAGGGTTATCATTGATAACATTAGGCAGAGCTTTAAGGACAAGACGGACGAAGAGGTTGAGCGTATCGCAAGGTCGGTATACACAAACACGGGACGACATGCGGTAGAGTTCATGCGCCCGGAGCATTACAGTCAGGGCAGGCTGGAAGACCACTTCGAGTTCGTGAACTTCGAGAGGCTCGAAAATGCGCGCGCAAGGGGCAAGGGAGTGCTCCTGCTGACCGCACACTGCGGGAGCTGGGAGATTATGGCGCTTATGCAGTCCATAAAGAAGCCTCCCTTTTCCATAGTAGTCAGGCCGCTGGACAACCCTTACCTGGAAAAAGCGGTATCCGGCATAAGGACCCGGTTCGGGAACACCCTTATCAACAAGACCAAAGGTATGAGGGAGATACTGAGGGCTCTCGGCAGGGGCGACATGGTGGGGATACTCTTAGACCAGAGCGTGGCAAGGAGGGAAGGCGTGTTCGTGGATTTCTTCGGACGCCCCGCCTGCACGAACAAGGGGCTGGCCCTGCTCGCCTTAAAGACGAAGGCCCCTGTAGTACCGGCCTTCACCCGCAGGCTCGGGCTGTACCGCCACGAGATATGGATAGGGGAGGAGATGCCGCTTATCGAGACCGGTGACAAGGAGGCGGACATCGCCGCAAACACTCAGGCATACACGAAGGTCATAGAAGACTTCGTAAGGAAATACCCGGAGCAGTGGTTCTGGATGCACCGGCGTTGGAAGACCAGGCCGGAGGGCGCACCAAATGCCTGAGAAGATACTGGTCAGGGCAACCAACTGGGTGGGCGATGTGGTAATGGCCACCCCGGCCCTGGCCGCCATCAGGAAGAACTTCAAAGACGCAAAGGTCAGCCTTCTCATTAAACCGCCCCTCCAGGATATGCTTGCGGGCGACCCTGCGGTGGACGAGTTTATAATCTACGACAGGAAGGGCGAGCACGCAGGCCCCGCGGGACTTGCGCGCATGGTCAGGGAGCTTCGTAAGAGACGGTTCGACCGGGCCATACTCCTCCAGAACGCATTTGAGGCGGCACTGGTTGCGTTCCTTGCAAAGATACCCGTCCGCATGGGATACAGCACAGACGGACGTGGCATCCTGCTGACGGATTCCGTTAAGGTGTCTGATGAGACCCGCAGGAAGCACCAGGCGTATTATTATCTCGATATGTTGAGCGCGCTTGGCCTTAAGACCAATGGCCTTGGAATGCCCAGACTATACCTCACGAAGGATGACACGGAGTACGGCGGGTCGTTCATGAAGGAACACGGCCTCAAAAAGGGAGAGCTGCTTGTGGGTATAAATCCAGGCGCGCAGTACGGGGTCGCAAAGAAATGGCACCCGGAACGCTTCGGCGAGGTGGCGGACAAGCTAATCAAGTCGCACGGGGCGAAGGTGATACTCTTCGGCAGTACGGCCGACGTACCCTCTGCTGGCTCGGTCGAGGCGTCTATGAAAGGCGATGTCATAAACATGGCAGGTAAGACCAGCATCAGGGAACTCATGGCTATAATCAAGAGGCTGGGCCTTTTCATAACCAACGACACAGGCCCGATGCACATATCCGCAGCTCTCGGAGTGCCCACCCTGGCCGTGTTCGGCTCGACCGACCCGGTAGCCACGGGCCCGGTGGGTGGCGTAAGCAGGGTGGTCAGGAGCCCGGTAGGGTGCAGCCCGTGCCTTAAAAGGACATGCCCGCAAAAGAGCTACATCTGCATGGAGCAGGTGACGCCGGGCCAGGTATACAGGGCCGCAAAGGAAATGCTGGATGGCTGACAGGGCGGTGTTCCTGGACAGGGACGGGACCATAAACGACGAGGTGGGCTACCTGTCCGGCCCGGAGCAGGTGACGCTCCTGCCCGGCGCGGCAGGCGCGTTGGCTCAGCTCCGCAAGGCGGGTTTCAAGCTTGTAGTGGTGACAAACCAGTCCGGCATAGCGAGGGGCTATTTCACGGAGGAAGACTTAAGAAGGGTGAACGATACCCTCGAAGGTCTTCTCGCCGGTGAGGGAGTGAAGGTAGACGCCTTTTACCACTGCCCGCACCACCCCACGCACGGAGAGAAGTTGGACTGCTCCTGCCGGAAACCGAAGACAGGGATGGTGAAAAGTGCGGCGGCGAAGCTTGGGGTGGACATCAGGAAGTCATACTTCGTCGGCGACAAGGCGACTGACGTGGAACTCGGCATAAACGCGGGCGGTAAGTCCGTGCTCGTACTTACGGGCTTTGGAAAAGAAGAAGAGAAGCTCCTTGAGGCAAAAGGTATCGGGCCGTACATGGTGTTCGGCGGACTCGCAGAGGCGGCCGGGTGGATAATAAAAGACTCAAGAGGCTCCTGATAATAAAACCCAGTTCCCTGGGTGACGTCATACACGCCGTGCCGGTAGCGTCGGCGCTCAAGGCCGCCGTGCCGGGTCTCGTCATAGACTGGGTGGTGGGCAAAGGCTACGAGCAGGTACTCGTCGGGAACAAGTCGGTGGACCGCCTGATTATATTCGACAGGGGTATGCTGAATGGCGGCGGCAGGCTCGGCAGGCTCGCAGGTTTTGTTAGGGAGCTGAGACGCGAGCACTATGACGCAGCACTCGACCTGCAGGGGCTTATAAGGAGCGCGCTGATGGCCCTGGCCTCCCGCTCCGAGAGACGCATAGGCTTTGCCAACGCGAGGGAAGGAGCGGCCTTGCTCTATACGGACAAAACGCCGGTCCCTGATACGGGCATGCACGCGGTGGACCGGTACCTTCTCACCCTAAGGCATTTTGGCGTGGAGAGGGGTACGGCTGACCCGGTCGAGTTCGGCATTAACCTGACGGACGAAGACGAGGCACAGGCTGACTCAGTGCTTGCCGGCCTGGGTATAAAGCCGGGCGAGAAATTTGCGGCCATAGCACCTTCCGCGAGGTGGGCCACGAAGCGCTGGCCCGCCTCCAACTTCGTGTTACTTGCCAACATGCTCTATAAAGACAAGGGCATGCGTAGCATGTTCGTGGGGACGAGCGAGGACGAAGACATCATGTCGGACGCGAAGGAGGGCCTTCTGCAACAAGGCTCTTTCGCATTCGGGAAGACGAGCATAAAGGGGCTTGCGGCCCTTGTCAGGAGGGCGGGGATTCTAATCACCAACGACTCAGGCCCCATGCACATAGCGGTAGCGGTGGGCACGCCGGTGGCGGCCTTGTTCGGGCCGACCGACCCTGTAAAGACCGGGCCTTATGGGGCGGCGCACGGGGTCATCATGGCTACAGATAGTTGCGCACCCTGTTTCAAGAGGCATTGCGACACGGTCAGCTGCATGGAGGGCCTTACGGTGGAGCGGGTATATGACAAAGTCAAAGACATTCTGGGGGTGTGAATATGGCGATTGACAAGGAACTCCTTGAGATACTGGCATGCCCGAAGTGCAAGGGCGACTTGAAACTGACCGAAAAGGGCGACGGCCTCGTGTGCGAGTCATGCAGGCTGAAGTACCCCATAAAGGACGACATACCTGTCATGCTTATCGACGAGGCAGAAAAGACGGCATAGATGACGCCACTTTCGGTAGTCGTCATAACGTACAACGAGGAGAAAAACATACGCGCCGCCCTTGAGAGCGTCAGGTGGGCGGACGAGATAGTAGTGGTTGACTCGTCGAGCACGGATGGCACGCCTGAGATATGTCGCGAGTTCACCGAAAGGGTGTATCAGGAGGAGTGGCGCGGCAGCTTCTCGCGCCAGAAGACATACGCGGTCGGGCTTGCAAAGAACGACTGGGTGTTCGTGCTGGACGCGGACGAGCGCATCACGCCTTCGCTTGCGGCCGAGATACAGGGGCTGATGGAGGCGGGGCCGGACAAAGCGGGTTACAACTGCGCAAGGCTGAACCACTTCATGGGCCGCGCGATTATACACGGGGGCTGGTACCCGGACTATACCATAAGGCTCTTCGACAGGCGCAGGGGTGAGTTCGGGGACAGGGCGGTGCACGAGGCCGTGGCCGTCAGGGGCGAGGTGGGCTACCTGAAAAACCACATGCTCCACTATACCTACGACGGCATATCCGACTACCTGAAGCGCATGGAGAGATACTGCCCGCTCGCAGCCGGGGAGCTTCATAAAAATGGAAAGAAGGCCGGGCTTTGCGACCTTACGCTGAGACCGGCATTCACGTTCTTCAAGATGTTAGTTTTGAAGCAGGGGTTCAGGGACGGCATGTACGGGGTAGTGATTGCGATGCTCTACGCGTTTTACACGTTCTACAAGTACGCGAAACTCTGGGAGTTGGACAGGACGTGAGCGGCATCGACACAAGCGGTATAAAGCGCGTCCTCGTAATAAAGTTCAGGCACATAGGCGACGTGCTGCTGTCCGCGCCTGTGTTCAGGGCCCTGAAGACGGCCATACCCGGCGTAAGGACCACGGCCCTGGTTCTCGCCGGTACCGAGGACATGCTGAGCCTCAACCCGAACGTGGACGAGGTCATAACATTTAAGAGGGGGCAGGGCATTGCCGAAGACCTGCGTCTGGTCGGCAGGCTAAGGGCGGGGTGCTTCGACCTTGCCATAAACATGACCGAGGGGGACAGGGGGGTGATACTGGCCTTCCTGAGCGGCGCGCCATACAGAGTCGGCATCGACCCGGAGAGCAGAGGGTTCGTTGGGAAGCGGATGCTCCTCACACACCCGGTCAAGCAGGTCTATGACGGGCGGCACAGGGCTGTTATCGACCTTGATATGTTAGGCCCGCTCGGGGTGACCGAATCAGCACCAATAGTGGAGTTGTATACCTCTCAGGAGGACGACTCCTACATAGAAAGCCTCCTCAAGGAGCACGGCGTTGGCAGCTACACGCCTTTAGCGGTTGTACACCCCACCTCCCGGTGGCTGTTCAAGTGCTGGCGGGACGAGGCGGTTGCCGAGGTCGTGGACTACTTGGAAGGCAGGGGTATAAGGGTTGCGCTCACCTCAGGCCCGGACGCAAGGGAGCTTGAGAAGATAAAGAACATCAGGGCGTTCGCCGACAGCAAGCCCATAGACCTCTCAGGCATGCTTTCGCTCAAAAGTCTTGCGTCATTATGCAAGAGGGCGTCGCTTTTCTTCGGGGTGGACACCGCGCCCATGCATATAGCTGCAGCGGTGGGTACGCCCGTGATAGCTCTGTTCGGCCCTTCGGACTACAGGCTATGGGGGCCGCTGTCGGACAAGGCTAAGGTGATAGCAAAGACGGTAGAGTTCCCCTGTATCCCCTGCATGAAGGACGGGTGCGGCGGGAGCAAAAAGAGCAGATGCCTCGACGCGATAACTGTGGAGGAGGCGATAGAGGCGATAGATGAAAGTATTGTACGTCTCCCACACGCCTGAGCTTAAAGGCTCCGCCGTAAGCCTGTACAAGCTGATGACGGGGCTTGGAGACGACGGCTTCAGCCCGGTGGCTGCGTTCGCTAAGGACGGCCCGCTGGTAACCAGGTTACGCTCAGAAGGCGTACCGGCGCACGTGCTTAAAAGCAGAGGCTTCCTGGGGCTTGGGCTGGTTGTCGAGGCCCTTGGACTAATCAAGAAAGAGGGAGTGGGGCTGGTGCACCTGAACTGCGCCGTGCCCTTCTGCAAGTACGTGGGTATAGCCGCAAGAATTAACAGGACGCCTGTAGTGTGGCACATAAGGGAGGACCCTGCGGGCAAGTGGACGCGCATGCTCAGGCCGTGGATCAAGAGGCTCCCCGTAAGCATTATGGCGGTATCCACCGAGATATACGACGCCTTTAGCAGCACGGGCAAGGCGGTAAGGATATATAACGGGGTGGACGCGTCGGAGTTCAGCCCGGAAGTGGACGGGTTGGCGTTCAGGAGCAGGTGGGGCATCCCCGGCGACGCATTCCTGTACGGCATAGTAGGCTCGATACAACCGAGGAAGGGCACGGAGCTTTTCATCAAGGCCGCGGCAATGGTCGCTGAACATCACCCGGAGGCGATGTTCCTTGTAGCCGGCTCCGGCCTGCCTGAACACGAGTCGGGGCTCAGGGAACAGATAAAGTCCCTGCCGGCGCTCGACGGTAAGGTGGTGTTGACCGGCAGGATTTCGGATACCCCTGAGTGCATGGCCGCGCTTGACCTGCTTGTCATGCCATCTTTGTGGGAGGGTTTCCCGCGTGCACTCATAGAGGCGATGGCCGCAGGGAAGTGCGTGGTTGCAACCGACGTGGGCGAGGTGCGGCACATAGTGGAGGACGGCGTAACCGGCTTCATCATACCAAAGGACGACCTGGGCGCACTGACCGAAGCGATGGAGCGTTGCATAAGCATACGGGCGGGCCTTGATGCGATTGGCAAAAAGGCAAGGGAGAGGGTGGTCTCCGAGTTTTCCATCTCAGGGCATATAGGACAGGTAAAAAATGAGTACAGTAAAATCCTCGCAGGACGGTGAGACGGCGAAGAACAGGCTGAGGAGGGCATGGGCGCTGCTGTTTGCGCTCCCGTTCCTCGCCATATACCGCATGAAGCCCCGCGACTTCATGCAGCTCTCGGAGTGCCTGAGCATCATACCCTTCTCGCTGGGCAAGAAGGTGCGCTACGAGTTCTATAAAAGGACCCTGAAGGGCTGCGGCAGGAACGTGACTGTGAGCTTCGGGACGGTGCTGAACTACCCGGATATATCGCTCGGCGACAACGTATCGCTCAACCGTTACAACAACCTGGGCATGGTGGACATGGGCGACAACGTGCTTACCGCCACAGGCTGCACCTTCATGAGCGGGCGGAACACGCATAACTTCGAGGACAAGGACAAGCCTATAAACGCTCAGGGCTGCGGGCTTCGCAAAATATCCATCGGCAGGGACGTATGGGTGGGCACGGACGCCATTGTGATGGAGTCGGTCGGAGAGGGCTCGGTGGTGGGTGCTGGCAGCGTGGTGACGAAGCCGGTCGAGCCATACTCGGTAGTAGTCGGCAACCCGGCGCGCGTCATAAGGAAGAGGGAGTGATGAGCCTTCTTCCGAAGAAGGCCAGAGAAAAGGCCGACCCTGCCAGATATGCTATACAGGGCTTTATAGAACGCGCGGCCTCTGAGATACCGGAAGGCGCCCTGGTGCTGGACGCCGGGGCTGGCAACGGCCGGTACCGCCCTTTTTTTACGCGGCAAAAGTATATCGCTGCCGACTTCTGCCGGGTGGCGGACAAGAACTACAAGAGGATGGACATAGTCACAGACCTTACGGAGATGTCCCTGAAGGATAACTCGGTGGACGCGGTCATAAACATACAGGTATTGGAACACGTGCCTGATCCAATGAAACTTGTGAGAGAGCTGTCACGCGTCCTGAAACACGGCGGCACATTGTACCTCAGCTGTCCGCAGGGCTGGGGCGTACACGAGGCCCCGTATGACTACTACAGGTTCACTAACTTCGCGCTTCAGGACATATTCACCGGCGCCGGGCTGGCGGTAGACTACATCAAGCCCAAGGGCGGGTACTTCTGTCTGCTCGGAAAGCTGATAAGCAGGCTGCCTTACCAGGTAGACAAACCGGAGAAAGGCGCATTGAACAAGGTGGTTTACAAAGCGGCCTTCACCGTGCTCAAAGAGGTATTTTGTTACTGGGTCCCGTATGTGCTCGTACACCTGGACTTCATCGACACAAAAAAGGACTTCACCATAGGCTACCTCTGCCGCGCCACGAAGCCATAGACGGTCGACATTATGAAGAAGATACTATTCCTCGTTATAGGCTTTGAGAAGCCGAGCACCAAGAAAAGGGTGCTCGACAGCCTCGAATATCTGCGCTCCCGTGGACACAAGGTGGACGCGGCCGAGTTTGCAAAAGGCGCGCCCGGGAGGTTGATGCAGTTGGGCTCCCTGTCCGGCTACGACCTGGTTGTGATACAGAAGAAGCTCTTAAGCCCGGCCCAGATAAAGCTGATGCGCTCCGCTAACAGGAACCTTGTATTCGACTTCGACGATGCGGTGATGTTCCATGAAGTGGAGAGAAACGAACCCATGACCGGCAAGTTCTTCGTGCGGTTCGCCCATACAGTCTCGTCGTGCAGGGGCGTGGTCGCAGGGAACAGATACCTTGCGGAGTTTGCGGCGGCCGCGAGGACCGGAGGCATGGTAGACGACGGCGTAGTCGTGCTGCCCACCCCTGTGGACACGGACGGTATAAGTCCAAAAAAATACACGAAGGCAGGCAGGCTCGTTGTGGGCTGGATCGGGACCAAGGGAAACATGAATGGCCTTCTGCATATCCGCGGTCAGCTCGCTGAGCTTTTCAGGAGGTTCCCGGATGCGTGCCTGCGGGTGGTCTCGGACGTGAAACCGGACATGCAGGGCATACCGCTCGAATACAAACCCTGGAGAAAAGAGGACGAGGCCGACGACCTGCGTGGCTTCGACATCGGCGTAATGCCGCTCGACGACAACATATGGACGAGGGGCAAGGGCGGCTTCAAGCTGCTCCAGTATATGGCGGCGGGCGTGCCGGCGGTCGCCTCTCCGGTAGGCATCAACAAAGACATCATCAGGCACGGGGTGGACGGGTTCCTTGCACAGGACGACGATGGATGGTTTCACTCCCTTACCACATTGGCAGGCGATCCTGCACTCAGAGAAAGGGTAGGGATGGCGGGCAGGAAGACCGTTGAGGGTCAGTACTCGCTGAACCGGTATAACGAGCGGCTGGCGCAATTCCTTGAGAGGTTTCTTTAGACATGTCAGACGGCAAGACCAATACGGCTTCGGGCTTGAACGAGGTGGAGCGTGAGTTTCTGGAATATGTCTCGTCTCTGAACGGCGCAGGGCTCAAAGACCTGACGGACAGGTATATCAGGTTGAGGGCAAGGCTTAAGTTCGACACGAAAAAATACAGAAACTTCTGTATGGACAGCCTCGACCTCCACGAGCTGTTCTACGGCCAGGATGACGAGAAAAATATACTTGAGGTATACAGGCGTCACGAGTTCATGATTGCGATGCGGTTCATATCGTACTCGTTCTCTCTCGACAGGCTGCCCAAGAGACGGCTATCGCATTCGCTTAAGAGGCTGATAGGCAGGGAAGTCCCCCCTGACCGGTCCAAGACACAAAGGGAGAGCTACGCGGACCGTGCAAGGCTGCTGGCCGGGAAGCTGGGTTCGGACCCTGTGGTCGTGGACTACGGGTGCGGCTTCGCCTACCAGTCCTTACAGATAGCGGAGCTGTACCCGGCCGCCCGGACCGTGCTTGTTGACGTGGACACCATCAACCTCAGGTTCGCGGAGCACAGGTTCAAAAAGCGCGGCTATGACGCGGAGACGCTCCCGGTCACGGAGGACAACCTGTACCCGGCCCTGCCAAGGCACAACGTGTGCATCGCCACGGAGGTGATGGAGCACGTGAAAAGCCCGCTGACCGTGTTCGAAAACATAAACAGGTCGCTCGAAGTGGGCGGCATGCTCTACGGTGACTTCGGTGACCATCATGCCGAGACATACCACGTGTCGCACAACCTGAAGGGTCTGCGCGAGGCTATGGGCGGGGACTACGAACTTATAGCAAGACACACCTACAAGAGGGTGCGTTGAGGGAGCAGTTCAATGCCTGTAATCCTGCATACCGAATCCTCGATGGGCCTGGGCGGACAGGAACTGCGCATCCTCCTCGAGATGGAAGGGCTGGAGGAAAGCGGTTTCATGTCGGTACTGGCCGCGAGGCCGGGGAGCAGGATACTTGAGGAGGCGAGGTCGAGGGGCCTGAGGGTATTTCAGGTGGAGATGCACGGGAGCCTGGACCCTTTGGCGGTGGCGGCCTTCGTGAGGCTTATAAAGAAGGAGCGGGTAGACCTGGTCAACACCCACGGCTCCAAGGACGGCTGGAGCGCAGGCATCGCGGCCAGGCTCCTTGGCAGCAAGGTGGTGCGCTCGCGGCACATAGCAAACCCGATAAGGGGCCATTTCTTCGGGCGCATCGTGTACGGGGCGCTCTGCGACAGGGTGGTTACCACCAGCGAGTCCATAAAAAAGGGCATGGTGGAGAGGGGCGTACCTGCACAGAAGATTGTATCCGTACCCACCGGGGTAGACGTGCGACGCTTCCATCCCGGCGTCAAGAAGGGCATCCTGAGGGCGGAGTTGGGCATCGACGCAAAAAGACCGCTCGTGGGCATGGTGTCCGTGCTGAGGGGGGACAAGGGCCCGGACGTCTTCGTCAGGGCTGCGGAGGACGTATCGCACAGACTACCGGACGCCGCGTTTGTCCTTGTGGGAGACGGCTGGATGCGCGACATCCTGGGCGAGATGGCAGCTACCCCGGCAAACAGGGGCAGGTTCTTCCTGACCGGACACCGAATGGATATACCGCAGGTACTTGCCGACCTGGACCTGTTCGTACTGTCTGCGAGGGCGCCCGAAGGGGTTCCGCAGGCGGTGCTCCAGGCGCACGCTATGAAGGTGCCGGTAGTGACATCCGACGTGGGCGGCATAAACGAGGTCGCGATAAACGGCAGGACGGCCTTGTGCGTACCGCCGGGCGAACACGGCGCACTCGCGGACGCCATCGTAGCCCTTCTGACGGACAGGCCCAGGGCGATGAATATGGCCGAGGCAGGCTACGCACTCGTGCAGGAATGCTATACCCAGGACGATATGTTGAACAAAATGGAGAGCATATACAGGGCGCTTTTGTGATATGAAGAAAATACTGTTCCTGCCAATATCGGACAGGGAAGGCGCGAGCAGCCGCTACAGGGTATACCAGTATATCCCGTTCCTGGAGCAGGCAGGTTTTGATGTACGGGTAATGCCCCCTTCAAAGGACAAGGGCAGGGGGATAACCCGGCTGCTAAAGGGCATGGCCGAAGAGCGGGCCATAATAAATGCAGCGCAGAGTGCGGACGTAGTATTCATACAGAAGAGGCTCTTCGGGAAGGGCTTTGTAAAGAGGCTAAGCAATACCGGAGTAAAGATGGTATTCGACTTCGACGACTCCATCTTTACATCGCCGACCGGGGACTGGTCCGGCCCTACAAAAAGCCGCGTGTCGGGCCGCCTGAGCGCTGTGTTAGGCATATCGGACATGGTAGTGGCAGGCAACGCCTTCCTAAGGGATTACGCCGTCGGGGCGGGGGCCGGGAGGGTTGAGGTGATACCCACCGGGCTCGACCTTGCCGGGTACAGGTTAAAGGAACACGGCAGCGGCAAGGCCGTCGTGCTCGGCTGGATAGGCAGTTCGGTCAACCACCCGTACCTCGACATGCTCAAAGGCGTGCTGCCGGTGATGGCAAAAGAATATGACGGCCTGAGGCTTCTGGTGGTCTCGGACAAGGACTACAAGATGGACGGTGTGACGGTAGAGAACAGGCGCTGGTCCGAGGCGACCGAGATAGACGACCTGCTGAGCATGGACATCGGGCTGATGCCCCTGACCGATACAGAATGGACGCGCGGGAAGTGCGCGTTCAAGGCGATACAGTACATGGCGGCAGGTATACCCGTGGTATGCTCACCCGTGGGGGCGAACGTCGAGGCAGTACAGGACTCTGTGGAGGGGTTTCTGCCGGGCACGGAACAGGGATGGCTTGACGCTCTTGGAAGGCTTATAACCTCGCACGGGTTACGGGCCGAAATGGGCAGTGCCGGCCGGGCAAAGGTGGAGCGCTCGTACAGCGTGACCGCGCTTAACCCGATATACATCAGGATGTTGAAAGAGTTGCAGAATGCTTAGAAAATACATGATGAAGTACAGGTGGCACAGGTACAAGGTCGCCTACCGTGCGAGGCTTATAGAGCTTCCCTATTCGCCGAGGGAGCTGTGGATAGAGCCTACGAACCACTGCAACCTCCGGTGCGTCATGTGCCCGCATGGCAAGGGACTGAAGGCGCCAAAGGGCTACATGGACATGGGGCTTTACAAAAAGATAGTCGGTGAATTGAAGGGCCTCAATGTGCAGCGGATTAACCTGTTCCTGGGCGGGGAGCCGCTGCTGCACAAGGGTGTTGTGGAGATGGTCAAGATAGCGCGAAGCGCGAAGATACCAGTCCGGCTGCATACCAATGCCACCCTGCTCACGGAGGAGCTATCAAGCAGGCTCCTCGACACACGCGGGCTGGGCGAGGTCTCGTTCAGCTTCGATGGAGAGGACAGGGACCACTACGAGAAGGTGAGGGTGAACGCCAAGTTCGACGTCGCCCTTTCCAACATAAAGCGGTTCCTCGACATGAAGAAGAGGCGCGGCATGAAACTGCCGAGGACGCTCGTGCAGGTCATAAAGGACCGCGTGGAGGGTGTTGGCACCCCGCCAATATCGGAGGCTTTCAAGGCGCTGTTCGCGGGCCTCGGCGTGGACCTGTTCCACCCGATATGCTTCCATAACTTTGGCGGCACGCTCAGCGCGGGAGGAGAGGTCGGGTACGAGCTGGTCAAAAGGGAGTACAAGCCGTGCCGCCAGCCCTGGAGGGCGATGAGTATAGGATGGGACGGCAGCGTGGTCGGCTGCTGCCTGGACATGGAGAAGAAGCTTGTACTGGGAGACTTGAACTCCCAGACCGTGATGGAAGTGTGGAACGGCTCCCCCATGAAGGGCCTGAGGAAGGCGCTTGCCGAGGGACGGTACGCCGAGGTGGAGCTTTGCAGGGAATGCGACCAGCTATGGTTATGAGGTGTATCGAGGCATGAACAAACTGATATACAAGGCGCTCCATTACGTGCACAGAAGGCTTGAGATGGGCCACACGGAGTACCTCAAGTCCAAGATGAGCCTGGGCAGTAACGTCATCATAAGGGACAGGACAACCATATACTGCCCGGAGTTCCTGAAGATAGCCGACAACGTGAGCATAAACACCGGCGTCACTATACTGGCACAGGGCGGGGTGAGCATCGGTGAGTACACCATGATATCGCCAGGGGTCATCATAGTAAGCGTGTACCACGACTACTCCAAGCTCGGGCAGGATGCGTGGGACGGCGTAATAACCAAACCGGTCAGCATCGGCAGGGACGTATGGATAGCGGCGGGGGCCACCATACTTGCAGGGGTGACAGTAGGCGACGGCGCTATTGTGGCCGCAGGAAGCGTGGTCACAAAAGACGTACCGCCCTACACGATCGTAGCTGGCGTACCTGCCGCCGTGATAAAGAAGAGGCCAGTAGATGAACACCACCGGCAGTTACCTTAAGCCGGGCCGACGCATAGCGTGCAGGCCTTAAGGACGGCGCATATGAAAAGAATTTTCTACAGGCTTATGTACAACATCCACCGCATGCTCGACGACGGGTACAGCGAGTACCTGAAGTCCAAAATGAGGTGCGGCGAGGGCGTAACCCTCAGGGAAAACGCCTTGATATACTGCCCCGAACGTGTTATTCTTGCCGACGGCGTTACCATTGGCAGCAGGGTGACGATAATGGCGCAGGGCGGGGTGGACATCGGTACGGACACG
>Ga0334722_10001559_pt1 | contig 28284 bp, 29 predicted proteins | sample C3_bottom_MG_FD_207210 | JGI IMG/M metagenome (GOLD analysis project Ga0334722, IMG submission 207210) | Sediment microbial communities from Yellowstone Lake, YNP, Wyoming, USA - C3_bottom | ecosystem: Environmental > Aquatic > Freshwater > Lake > Sediment | place: USA: Wyoming | collected... | reverse complement strand
CCAGCAGGTCCCAGACTTCCCGTTCCAGGAACCCGGCCGCGGGCCACACGCCCGTCACCGACGGGATGCCCGGCGTCTCGCCGTCCACGCGCACCTTGACGCGCAGGCGCGCCGGGACGGCCGTCGCCACGAGGCTGTAGTTGACCTCGAACCTCGGCACGCGCGGCGCGAAGTCGACGCCGACGATGTCGACAAGCGCCGTAAAGCCCAGGCCGGGCGCGTCCCGCAGCGCCGTCGCCACCGCGACGAGCTGCCCGGCGCTCACCAGGATCGTGGGCTGATCGATCGCCGGCACGGCCTCGACGCGGGCGCCGGGCGCAGCGATTTCCAGGGCGGCGAGAATCGCGAGTGCATCCATGGATCGGCGGACCTATCCGCGGGAGTATTCGAACGCCCGCTGTTGGTCAATCTTCCGCTGCAGCGAAATGATGCCGTAGAGCAGCGCTTCCGGCCGTGGGGGACAGCCGGGGACGAACACGTCGACGGGCACGATCTGGTCGACGCCCTGGACGATGGCGTAGTTGTCGAATACGCCGCCGCAAGACGCGCAGGCGCCCATCGAAATCACCCACTTGGGCTCGGGCATCTGATCGTAGATGCGCCTGAGCGCCGGGGCCATCTTGCGCGACAGCCGCCCCGCCACGATCATCAGGTCCGCCTGCCGCGGGGACGCGCGGAACACCTCCGCTCCGAAGCGCGCGATGTCGTAGCGCGACGCGCTCATCGACATCATCTCGATCGCGCAGCAGGCCAGGCCGAATGTCACGGGCCAGATCGATGACCGGCGCGCCCACTGGGCCATCTTCTCAACGGTCGTGGTCAGGACCGGAATCTCGATCGCAGGTGCCATGGGTCGAAACCGTCGCTGTTAGGGCCGGTCCCACTTCAATGCGCCCTTCTTCCACACGTAGGTGTACCCCACGACCAGGAAGAGGAAGAACACGAGAACCTGGACAAAGCCCATCCACTGGAGATCGCGCAGGGCCATCGCCCACGGGTAGAGGAACGCCACCTCGATGTCGAAGAGCAGGAAGATCATCGCCACCAGGTAGAACTTGACCGACTGGCGTTCGCGGGCATCGCCGACCGGCGGCATCCCGCACTCGTACGGCGCTTCCTTCTCCGCCGACGGCTTTCTCGGCCCGAGCAGGTTCGCCAGGACGACCGACCCGATCGCAAATGCCGCGCCCAGCGCGGCCAGCAGAATAATTGATAGCCAGCTCTGCATAAGTCGCACTCATGCTATCGGAGCAGGGGGAGGCCGGGCAAGTGCCAATCGCCGCCCGAATCCCCCGCCGTTCCGGCCGGATCCTCCGGAGGCGCCGCGGCGTTTGTGGTACGGTGATGGGGCCTATGCGCATAGCCTGGTTCAGCCCGCTCCCGCCAGACCAGTCGGGAATCGCGGCCTACTGCGCAGAACTCCTGCCGTTGCTGGCGCGCTCGCACGCGATCGAGGCGTTTGTCGACGATGGCGGGGGGCGTGCCGCGGTCGGCCGCGTGAGGCCAATCCCGGGCGTCCGCGTCCACGGCGCGCATGACTTTCCGTGGCGCCAGGCCCTCCAGCCCTTTGACGCCATCGTCTACCAGCTGGGCAACCAGCTCTGCCATAACTACATGTGGCCCTACATGGTCCGCTGGCCGGGCGTGGTCGTCCTGCACGACGGCCAGGTGCACCACGCGCGGGCGGCCGGCCTGATCGACCAGGGACGAGGGCGCGACTACAGGGCCGAATTCGCCTACTCGCACCCCGGCGCTCCGCGCGAGCTGCATGAGTTCGTGATTTCCGGATGGGGAGCCATGCTGCCCTCCCTGTTCTTCGAACACCCGATGGTGCGGGTGCCGGTCGAGTCCGCCCGGATTGCCGCGGTGCACAACCCGCTCCTCGCCGGCGAGTTGCAGGAGATGGTCCCCGGTGCCGCCGTCACGGCCATCCGCCAGGGCGTGCGGGACCTGACTGCCGGCGTCGCGCCGCCTTCGGCGTTGCGCGCCAGACTCGGGATTCCGCCCGGCGCGGTGGTGTTCGCCGCGTACGGCCGCGCCACGCCCGAGAAGCGGCTGACCCCGGTGATGAAGGCCATGGGCCAGCTGGCGGCGCCGGGCACCGGACCCCAGCCGTGGCTCGTCTGCGTCGGCGCGACGGCCGACTACTACGACGTGCGGCAGGAAGCTGCGGCGGCCGGCCTGTCCGATCGCTTCGTGATCACGGGGTACGTGGACGACGCCGACCTGGGCGCGTACCTGGCCCTGGCCGACGCCTGCCTGTGCCTGCGGTGGCCGTCCGGGCGGGAGACGTCCGCGTCATGGCTGCGATGCCTGGCGGCCGGCAAGCCCACCATCATCAGCGGTCTGGCGCATCTGACGGGCGTTCCCGCGATCGATCCGCGTTCCATGCAGGCCGTGCCTCTCGGCAACGTGCCGGCGGACGCACGGGATCCCCTCGCGATGCTCGTGGAGCTGACCGACGAAATCCATATGCTCAAGCGGGCCCTCCGCCACCTGACCGAGCAGGCGCCGCTGCGCGCGCGGATGGGCCGCGCCGCCCGGGCCTGGTGGGCGGCCCACGCCACGGTCGACCTGATGGCGGAGGACTACGAAGCCCTGCTGGAACGGGCCCGGACGGCGCCGCCGAATCCGCACCCGGCGTGGCCGGCCCACCTCGTCGCGGACGGCGCGGAGCGGGCCAGGGCCATCGCAGGCCAGATGGGCGTGACACTCGACTGGTGATGAGGAGTACTCCCGTGTCCGACGACATCACGAACGTGCAGGAACCCGCCGGACCGACCGCCGCCCGGGAAGCCGCCGAGGTGCGGTACAACCGGGCGCTCGCCGCGGTCGACCGGTCCGTGCCGAAGCTCGACCCGGTCGTGCTGCCGCGGATCGGCGACGACGAACTGGCGGCCGCCCGGGCGGAACGGCTCGACGCCCTCCGCCGGAGCGCGGGCGGCTCCGTCATCCGGCGCGTGCTGGGCGGAGCGAAGATCACGCTGCAGCAGGGGCTGGGACGCCTGGCGCGGTCGGTGCGCAAGCTCGCCCGCCTCGGCGCGGCCGACGCGGCGTCGGTCGACGCGGCCATGGTGCAGATCAACCGGCACCTGCAGGAACTGGCACAGTTCCACCACAACGTCGTCCAGTACATGCAGGGCGTGTTCCCGCTCGTGGACGCCGAACGCCAGTACCAGTCCGTCATCGTGTCGGCGCTGTCGGCGTTCGTGGAGGAGGTCAACGGCGTCAACGCGCTCCGCTGGGAGACGCTGTCGGCCCGCGAGCGCCGGTTCACCGCCGCGCTCGACGAGGTGCGGACCAGCGTGGCGAACGTGCAGCAGACGGGCGCCACGCTGAAGCGGGAACTCGAGCGCATGCTCGCGGCGCGCTCGGCGGCGGCCGCCGCGCCCGCCAGCCAGCCGGCCGCAACGGGCGCGGTTCCGTTGCCGCAGGTGCCGGCCGCGCCGGCATGGACGGAGGCGCCGGATGCGGTCAACGCGTACCGCTACGTGGGGTTCGAGGACCGGTTCCGCGGCTCGCAGAGCGACATCCTGGAGCGGCAGGCGACGTATCTGCCGCTCTTCGAGGGCGCCAGCGACGTGCTCGACCTCGGCTGCGGGCGAGGCGAGTTCCTGGCCGCGCTCGGCGCCCGCGGCGTCGGCGCCCGCGGGCTGGACATCAATCACGAGATGGTCGAGGTGTGCCGCAGCGCAGGCCTGCGCGTGGACGAAGGCGATGCGCTGGCCTGGCTCGAGCGGCAGGCGGACGGATCGCTCGGCGGCCTGTTCGCGGCGCAGGTCGTCGAGCACTTCGTGCCCGGCTACCTCACGCGCCTGCTCGACGTGGCCTACCTGAAGCTCCGGCCCGGCTCACGGCTGGTGCTCGAAACCGTGAACCCGGCCTGCTGGTCGGCCTTCTTCGACAGCTACATCCGCGACGTGACGCACGCGTGGCCGCTGCATCCCGAGACGCTCTCGTACCTCGTGACCGCCGCGGGATTCCAGCGCGTGGACGTGAAGTTCCTGTCGCCGTACCCGCCGGACGACCGGATGCAGCGCGTGACGATCGCGGACGAGCGGATGCTCAGCCCGGCCGAGGCCCTGCTCGTCGAGACGTTCAACGCCAACGTGGACCGGCTGAACGACCAGCTCTTCAGCCACCGCGACTACGCCATCGTCGCCGACCGGCTATAGGCGGTGGATGTGCGCGCCGGAGAACGTCTTCAGCGCGTTGCGCGTGTCGAGGATGAGCGCCGCCTTCTTGACCAGGGCCGCGTAGTCGAATGCGTCGTGGTCCGTCGTGATGACGACGCAGTCGGGTGACGCCGCGAGCGCCTGCGCTTCGGGAATCGTCTTCACGTCGCCGTGCCCGTCCAGCTTGAACATCGGCACATGCGGGTCGCTGCACGTCACGATCGCGCCCCGCCGCTGCAGGTGCTCGAAGACGTCGAGCGCCGGAGATTCGCGCATGTCGCCGACGTTCTTCTTGTAGGCGACGCCGTAGAGGTGGATGCGCGATCCGTTCACGGCCTTCTTCACCGTGTTGAGCGCGTCGCCCACGCGCGTCACCACCCACTCCGGCATCGACGAGTTCACCTGGCCGGCCAGTTCGATGAACCGCGCCTCGAACCCGCTCTGCTTGGCCTTCCACGACAGGTAGAACGGATCGATCGGGATGCAGTGCCCGCCCAGGCCCGGCCCGGGATAGAACGGCATGAAGCCGAATGGCTTCGTCTTGGCGGCGTCGATCACTTCCCACACGTCGATGCCCATCCGGTGGCACATCAGGGCCAGTTCGTTGACCATCCCGATATTGACCGACCGGAACGTGTTCTCGAGCAGCTTGGCCATCTCGGCCACGACGGTCGAACTGACGGGCACCGTCTTCGTCACGACCTTGCCGTAGAGCGCGCACGCCAGGTCGGTGCTCTGTTTGTCGATGCCGCCGACCACCTTCGGGATGTCCTTGGTCAGGTACTGGGGGTTGGCCGGGTCCACGCGCTCGGGCGAGAACACCAGGTAGAAGTCGGTGCCGGCCTTGAGCCCGGTCTCCTCCAGCATCGGCTTGACGAGCTCGTCGGTCGTTCCCGGGTACGTCGTGGACTCCAGGCAGATCATCTGGCCCTTGCGCAGGTGAGCCTTGACGGCCTCGACGGCCTGCACGACGTAGGACATGTCGGGGTCCTTCGTCTTGCGCAGCGGCGTCGGCACCGCGATGTCGATCGCGTCCATGTCGGCCAGCGCCGCCATGTCGGTGGTGGCCCGGAAGAGCCCTTTGCGGACCGCCTCGGCGATCTCGCCGGTCGGCACGTCCGGAATGTAGCTCCGGCCGGCGTTCAGCTCGCCCACCTTCCATTCATCGACGTCGAACCCCGTCACCGGGTACCCCGCCTTGGCCAGTTCGGCCGCCAGGGGCAGCCCGACATACCCGAGCCCGATAATCCCGACCTTGCACGTCTTGTTCTGAATCCGATCCATCAGGTTCATGGGTTACCCCGCTCACGCACGCGGACGCAGCCGCGCGAGGTCCGCATCGACCATCATGCCGATGAGTCCGTTGAAGTCAATCGAGGGGGCCCATCCGAGGATCTTCCGGGCCTTGTCCGCACTGCCGATCAGGTGATCCACCTCGGCCGGCCGCAGCATGTTCGGATCGATCTCGACGTGCTTCTTCCAGTCCAGCCCGACGCGCGAGAAGGCCACCTGGACCAGGTCCTTGACGGAGTGGCTCACGCCGGTGGCAATGACGTAGTCGTCCGCGGTCGGCTGCTGCAGCATCAGCCACATGGCGCGCACGTAGTCGCCCGCAAACCCCCAGTCGCGGTGGGCTTCGAGGTTGCCCAGGCGGAGCTTGTCGGTCAGGCCGAGCTTGATGCGCGCCACGCCGTCGGTCACCTTGCGCGTCACGAACTCGAGGCCGCGGCGCGGCGACTCGTGGTTGAACAGGATGCCGGAGCACGCGAAGAGGCCGTAGCTCTCGCGGTAGTTCACCGTGATGTAGTGGCCGAAGACCTTCGACACGCCGTACGGGCTGCGCGGGTAGAACGGCGTCATTTCGGTCTGGGGCACCTCGCGCACCTTGCCGAACATCTCGCTCGACGACGCCTGGTACAGCTTGATCTTCGGATTGACGACCCGGATGGCCTCGAGCACGCGCGTCACGCCCTGGGCGTTGAACTCGCCGGTCAGGAACGGCTGATCCCACGACGCCGGCACGAACGACATGGCCGCCAGGTTGTAGAACTCGTCGGGCTCCACGTCCTCGATGGCGCGCACGAGCGACAGTTGATCGAGCAGGTCCCCCGGCCGGAGCTTCACGCGATCGAGCAGGTGCTCGATCCGCCCGTAGTTCTGGTAGCTCAGCCGCCGGGTGATCCCGGTCACTTCGTAGCCCTGTTCGAGCAGCAGTTCGGCCAGGTACGACCCGTCCTGGCCCGTGATGCCCGTGATGATTGCCTTCTTTGCCACTGGTCCGTCCTCTCGTTCGTCTTGCGGCACCCCATGTTATTGGCATCACACCCCCGACCGCAACCGGCGGTCCGATCGCGTTTCGCCCGCGGCCGGACGGCGTGTATCCTTGCTGTCCACGAGGTTTGCACATGGAGTCCATCGATGTCGTGGTGATCGGCGGGGGCGTGACGGGCCTGGCGGCGGCAGCGGCCGTGGCTCGAACGGGCGCCGGCGTATGCGTGCTCGAACGTCATCCCCAGGCCGGCATGGACACCAGCACGCACAACAGCGGGGTGATCCACGCCGGCATCTACCACCCGGCGGGCTCGCTCCGGGCGCGGCTCTGCGTCGAGGGCGCCAGGCTGCTCTACGCGTTCTGCAGCAGGCACGGCATCCCCCACGCGCGGTGCGGCAAGCTCATCGTTGCGATCGACGAGGCCGAGGCGGACGCCCTGCCGGCCCTGCTGGCCCGGGGCCGGGCGAACGGCGTCGAGGGCCTCAGCCTGGTCGATCGGGACTTCGTCCGCCGCCGCGAGCCGCAGGTCGGCGGCATCGCGGCCCTCTTGTCGGAGGCCTCGGGCATCGTCGAGCCGGAGACGCTGGTGCATACCCTGGCCCGCGTGTGCCGGGAGGCCGGCGCGATCGTCCTGCCCGGCACCAGCCTGGTCGCCTCGGAAACGAACGCCGACGGGATCGTCCTGCGGACGGAGCGCGAGTCGATTCACGCCCGCGTCGTCGTGAATGCGGCGGGACTTTATGCCGATCGCGTGTCGGACGCGCTGGGCGGCGAGCGGTTCGCGATCCACCCGTGCCGCGGCGAGTACGCGGAACTGGCCCCGTCGAGACGCGGGCTGGTCAACGCCCTCGTCTACCCGGTGCCGCCGGCGTCCGGGCACGGCCTCGGCGTCCACCTGACGAAGACCACCGGCGGCGCCGTGCTGATTGGGCCCACGATTGCGCACCAGGACAGCCGCGACGACTACGAGCGCGGGCGCCTGCCCGTCGAAGCGTTCCTCGAACCCACGCGCCGGCTGCTGCCGGCTGTGACGCTGGCGGACCTGCGGCTCGGCGGCAGCGGCATCCGCCCGAATCCGAACCGGCCGGACGAGCACTTCGCGGATTTCCGCATCTGCCGCGACGCGGCAAACCCGCGCATCGTGCAGGCAGCGGGGATGACGTCGCCGGGCCTGACGGCGTGCCTGGCGGTCGGGAACCTGGTTCAACAGCTGGTGACGGAAGCGCTGGCGGACTGACGAAAGCCAGGCTGGAGCCTGGCGATCCCAGGCCGCGTGTTCCGTCGTGGCAGAGCTTTCAGCCCTGGGTTCGTCGGGACCTGATATGCCTGGCGAGGGCGTCCTGCCACGCCGGCATCACGATGCCGAGCGACGCGAGTTTCGCATTGTCGAGGGCGCAGAACCGGGGACGCGGCGCCGGCAGTGCCATGCCAGCCAGGGTGACGGGCCGCAGCCGCGGCTCGCGGCCCAGCAGCCGGCCAGCCTCGAGGGCGATGTCCATCCAGCTGCACGCGCCGGAGTTCACACAGTGGTAGACGCCCGGCGCGACTGACGCGGCCAGCACGCGCCGCGTGGCCCACGCCACGTCCCCGACGAGGCTGGGCGAGACGGTCCGATCGGTAAAGACGGGCACCTCGTCGCCGGCCTCGATGCCCGCGACGATCCGATCGAGACTGCTGCGGGCGGGCCCGCGCCCGGGCGGCGCGCCGAACAGGCTCTCGACACGCAGGACGAACCCGCGGGGGACTTCGAGCGCGAACCACTCGCCGAGCAGTTTCGACGCGGCGTAGACGCTCTGCGGGTTCGGCCGATCGTCCTCGGTGTAGGGCCGGCCGGCGGTTCCGTCGAACACGAAATCCGAGCTGTAGTGAACGAGGATCGCGTCGTGGCGCTCGAGCGCCCGGGCGACCGCACGCGCGCCGAACGCGTTGATCTCCAGCGCGCGGACGGGGTGCTTCTGGGCGCCGTCGACGTCGTTGTCGCTGGCGCAGTTGATGACGATCGCCGGCCGCTCGGCGTCGATTCTGGCCTCGACGGCGGCGGCATCGGTGATGTCGAGGTCGGCGCGCGCGAGCGCGATCACCTCGTGGTCGCCGGCGAAGGCCTCGACGATGGCGCGGGCCAGCTGGCCGGCGGCGCCGGTCACCAGCACCTTCGGGGCCATCATTCGCTCCGGCCGGCCGTCGTGAACTGCCTCATCTTCTCGTCGTCGAACACGCCTTCCCAGCGGGCGACCACGACCGTCGAGATGCAGTTGCCGAGGACGTTGACGCTGGTGCGGCCCATGTCGAGAATCTGGTCGATGGCGAGCAGGATGGCGGCGCCTTCGAGCGGAAGCTGGAACTGCGACAGCGTGGCGGTCAGCACGACGAGCGCGGCACGCGGGACGCCGGCGACGCCCTTGCTGGTGAGCATCAGCGTCAGCATCATGACGAGCTGCTGGCCGAACGTCATCGGCACGTTGAACAGCTGCGCCACGAACACGCTCGCCAGCGACAGGTAGAGGGTGGTGCCGTCGAGATTGAAGCTGTACCCGGTGGGCAGCACGAGGCCGACGATGTTCTTGGGGCAGCCGAAGCGCTCCATCACCTCGAGCGCTTTCGGCAGCGCGGCTTCGCTGCTGGCGGTCGTGAACGCGATCAGGAAGGGCTCCTTGACCGCCTTCAGGAACTGCCAGAACGGCACGCGGATGATGTACGACACGCCCCCGATCACGATGATCGCGAAGAGCACCAGCCCGCCGTACATCAGCAGCACCAGCTTGCCGAGCGTCAGGAGGATGCCGAGGCCCATCTTGCCCACCGTCGCGGCGATCGCGGCCATGACGCCGATCGGCGCGAACTTCATCACATAGCCCGTGAACTTGAACATCACCTGCGCGGTGCTCTCGAGCACGTCGACCAGCGGCCGGCCCTTCTCGCCGATGGCGGCCAGGCCCACGCCGAAGAAGATCGAGAACACGACCAGCTGGAGGATGTCGCCGCGGGCCATCGCGTCGACGACGGACGTCGGGAACAGCGTGACGAGCATGTCCCAGCCCGTGTGGGCCTTTGTCTCCTGGAGCGTCTTGAGCGTGTCCACGCCCATGGCGGCCACCTGCACGCCGGCGCCGGGCTGGAACAGGTTGACGAGCGCGAGGCCGAGGAAGAGCGCGATCGTCGTCGCCACTTCGAAGTAGATGATCGCCTTCAGGCCGATGCGTCCCATGGCCTTCAGGTCGCCGGTGCCGGCGATGCCGACCACCAGCGTCGAGAACAGCAGCGGCGCAATGATCATCTTGATCATGCGCAGGAACGTGGTGGCCAGCGGCTTGATCTGCTCGGCGTACCCCGGGCCGGAAGCGTCGGACGGCCAGAGATAGCCGATGGCGATGCCGAGGACCAGGCCGATGAAGATCTGCGTGGTGTTGCTGGGCACCCACGTCGAACGGCGGGGCGGCGGGGCCTGAACGCTGGCGGCGTCGATCTTCACGGGTGGCAGCTCCTCGGTTGCAGGATGGGATCGGCGGTGCGCGCGTGCCGCGTCGTCAGGCGGTCCGCGCGAGCGCCTCGGCGATTGCATCCACGACGTACCGCTGGTCGTCCGCGGTCAGTTCGCCGTACACCGGGAGGGCCAGGGTTTCGCTGGCGGCCGCCTCGGCGTGGGGGAACTGGCCCGCGCGGTAGCCCAGGTGGGCGAAGCACTCGAGCAGGTGGAACGGCACCGGGTAGTAGATCGCGCAGCCGACGCCGCGCGATTCGAGGTGCGCCTTGACCGCATCCCGCGCCGGCACCCGGACGATGTACTGGTTGAAGATGTGGTACCGGCCGGGCATCGCCGCGGGCGTCCCGACACGGCCGGCGAGCCCGCGCTCGGCAAACAGGGCATCGTAGCGCGCGGCGTTCCGGCGGCGCCCCTCCGTCCACGCCGGCAGGTGCGGCAGCTTCACCCGCAGCACGGCGGCCTGGAGGGCGTCCAGCCGGAAGTTCCCGCCAATCGTCGTGTGGTAGTACTGCCGGTCGGCGCCGTGCACACGGAGCCGCCGCAGCGTGTCCGCGGTGTCGGCGCTCGTCGTCGTCACCAGCCCGCCGTCGCCGAAGGCCCCGAGGTTCTTGCTCGGGAAGAACGAGAAGCAGCCCATGGCGCCGAACCCGCCGACCGGCCGCCCGTTGTAGAGCGAACCGATGGCCTGCGCGGCGTCCTCGATGACCGGCACGCCGGCGCGGTTCGCCACCGCGAGAATCGCGTCCACGTCCGCGCTCTGGCCGTAGAGGTGCACCGGGATGATGGCCCGCGTGCGCGGCGTGATGGCGGCCGCGATGGCCGCCGGATCGATGTTGTAGGTGACGGGATCGATGTCGACGAACACCGGCGTGGCGCCGAGCCGCGAGACGCAGCCGCCGGTGGCGAAGAACGAATACGTGCTGGTGATGACCTCGTCACCGGCGCCGATACCGAGCGCCATCATGGCGAGCAGCAGGGCGTCGGTGCCCGACGACACGCCGATGGCGTGCGGCACCTGGAGCACGGCGGCCAGTTCGCGCTCGAGGGCCTCGACCTCGGGGCCCATGATGAAGCGCTGGCTGTCGCACACGCGGGTCACGGTCGCCAGGATCTCGTCCCTGATGGGCCGGTACTGCGCCTGCAGGTCGAGCATCGGCACCTGTCTCGTCACCGCGTTCTGATCCGTCGCCGCCATGACTGTCACTCCGTTCGGGTTGGCCCTCTTAGCGTCCCTTGACCTTCGGGTCGCCCCAGAGGCAGAAGTCGTTCCGGGAGTCCTTGTTGTCGGGCGGACCCGGGTCGGTACTGAGGACGATTTCCACCATCTGGCCCTCGTAGGCCGACAGGTCAATCGTGGCCGGAAGCCACTTCCGATCGCGGTCCCGGACCTTGGGATTGACGACTTCCTTCAGGTACTCCTCGTACGTGCGTCCGTCGGACACGCCGATGCGGAACTGGGCCCCGTCGCCCTCCGCGGTCCAGGCGTCATCACGGAGGGCGTAGAACACCTCGAACGTGCCGCGCCGGGGGACTTCGATCTTGAACTTGATGCGCGACAGCGGCGGCGCGAAGATCGCCTTGTGCGACTTGCCCGCGAGCGTGATGTCCTTCACGTTGAACTGGGGCTCCGCCGTCTCCGTCCACGTGGTGCGCTTCTGGGCGTCGCCCAGCTGCGTCAGCAGGTCGATCAGCACGCCCTCGCCGCCGCGCCGCGAGTTCCAGATCGCGATAATCACGACTACGACCGCCAGCACGATGATGCCGGCCACCAGCTTCGTGTTCTTCAGCACGTTGGCGTTCCCTCCTGTAGCGCCCGAAACCCCGAGAATGCTATCACGCGCGGCCCTTGATGGCGGCGCGGGACTCGCGATCGGTTTCCCTCCGCCGGATGGTCTCGCGCTTGTCGTGCGCCTGCTTGCCCTTCGCGAGGCTGATCGCGACCTTCACGCGGCCGTCCTTGTAGTACATCCGCGCCGGGACGAGCGTCATCCCCCGCTCGACGGTCTTGCCGATGAGCTTCCGGATCTCGTGCTTGTGCAGCAGCAGCTTCCGGGGCCGCAGCGCCTCGTGATCGGCGTAGCCCCGCGAGCTGTACGACCCGATGTTGACGTTGTGCAGGAACACTTCGCCGTTGGTCACGCGCGCGAAACTGTCGCGCAGGTTCACGCGGCCCTCGCGGATGGCCTTGATCTCCGTGCCGACGAGCACGATGCCGGCCTCGAAGGTCTCGAGGAGGTGGTAATCGTGCTGGGCCTTGCGGTTGTCGGCGACGATCTTCTCGGCCTTCTTCCGCTCCTCGCGCTGCCGCTCGTTGCGCGCGGTCATCGGGCGCCCCCGGCGGCCGCCCGGGCCGACGCCAGGCGCGCCGCCAGCCGGATCGCCTCGACCAGGCTGCCCGGGTCCGCGGTCCCGGTGCCCGCGATGTCGAACGCGGTGCCGTGGTCCACGGACGTGCGGAGGATGGGCAGGCCAAGCGTGACGTTGACGGCCTTGCCGAACGCCAGCAGCTTGACCGGGAGCATCCCCTGGTCGTGGTAGCTCGCGACGACGGCGTCAAATTCCCCGCGGGCCGCCCGCACGAACAGCGTGTCGGCCGGCACCGGCCCGGTGACGTCGATCCCGTCGCGCCGGCAGGCGTCGATCGCCGGGACGAACACCTCGGTCTCCTCCGCGCCGAGCAGGCCGCCCTCGCCGGCGTGCGGGTTCAGGCCCGCGACCGCCAGCCTGGGCCGCGCGTAGCCGAACGCCGGCAGTTCGCGCGCGGCCAGCCGGATGATCCGCTCGAGCCGGTCGCGCGTCAGCAGCCGCGGCACGTCGGCGAGCGCCACGTGAATGGTGGCCAGGACGACGCGCAGCGCGTCCGCGTAGAACATCATCGCCACGAACGGCGCCCCGGTCAGGTGCGCCAGCAGTTCGGTGTGCCCGCGCCACGGGATGCCGGCGAGCGCGAACGCCGCCTTGTTGATCGGCGCCGTGGCGACCGCATCGACACGGCCGGCCATCGCGTCGCCCACCGCCTCCACGATCGCGTCGTACGCGGCCTGGCCCGCGGCGGCCGAGAGCCGTCCCGGCTCGAACGCGCCCGCGCCGGCCGGCCCGTAGACCACCGGATCGCACACGGCCGTCACGAGCGGATCGCGCAGGGCCTTCTCGACGATCTCGGGGCCGATGCCGGCCGGATCGCCCACGGTCACCGCCACGCGGGGCCTGGTCATGCGTGCGGCTCCGCGAGCGGGTCTGCCGGCCGCGCCGACACGGGTGGCGGCGACGCCAGCTCGTACCGCAGACAGCACTTCAGGCGCCCGCACACGCCGGACAGGCGCGATGGATTCAGCGCGAGGTCCTGTTGCTTGGCCATCTTGATGGACACCGGGTCGAACGACCTCAGCCACGTGGCGCAGCAGAGCGGCCGGCCGCAGGTGCCGTAGCCGCTCAGCATGCGCGCCTCGTCGCGCACCCCGATCTGGCGCAGCTCGATGCGCGTCTTGAAGTCGGACGCCAGTTCGCGCACCAGCTCCCGGAAGTCCACGCGCTCCTCGGCGGTGAAGTAGAAGACCAGCTTCGACCCGTCGAACGCCTGCTCGACGCGGGCGAGCTTCATCGCGAGGCCGCGCTCGCGGATCTTCATCACGCCGAGCCGGAAGGCGTCGCGCTCGCGCCGCTCGAGGCGGCGGCGCATCTGGATGTCCTGGCTGGTCGCGCGGCGGACGACATCGGGCAGCGCTGCGCCCGGCGCGTGCCGGGCCATCACGAGCAGCGACCGGATCACGACATTCGCAATGACCGGACTGCCGTCGAGATTGACGACGACCGCGTCGCCGTCGGCAAGGGGAGGATGCGGGTCGAACGGCACCGCCGCCCTGACCATCACGCCGGTGACGGTCTTGAGCATGACCACGGCGCCGGGTGTTCCAGCGCTCATATCCATTGGCATCTACGGCGATGCGGGCAACCCGCCCACTACAGCTGGAGCGCCAGCCAGTCCACCACGATCTTGGGACTGGCGTTGTGGCGCTCGACCGCAGCCAGCGATCGTCCCACCGCCGAAAACGCGCGCTGGAGCCGCTGCCGGTCGTAATCCCTCGTCAGGCCTTCCAGCTCGTGCCTGAGATCGAGGTTCACCAGCGCCGATTCCGACGCGCGGGCTGACAAGATCGAGACGTCGCGGATGAGCGACGCCATCACGCTCAGGCGAACCGCCAGCGCGGCGCGATCCGCCGTTCCGGCCGATTTGCCCTTCCCTTTCTTCGGAACAGTCTGCAACAACGCGGCGCCGATCGCCAGCCGGGACTTCGGATCGGCGGAACGGGCCGCCTCCTGCAGGGCGGCGAGGGCGAACGCCCTGGCCTCGGTCGTTTCGAGCGCGGCCGCGTCGAGGGCCCGGCGGAAGCTGCCTCCCGCCAGGGCGGCGGCGGCGTGCGCGTCGCGCTCGCCAAACCCGTGGCGCTCGACGAGAACCTGGGCGATGTCCCGGGACGCCAGCGGCGCGAAGCGCACCTGGCAGCACCGGGACCGGATCGTCGGCAGCAGCAGGTCCGGCTGCGGCGTCACCAGCACGAGCACGGTCGCCGCCGGCGGCTCTTCCAGGGTCTTCAACAGCGCGTTCTGCGCGTGATCGACCATCTGATCGGCCGCATCGATGATCACCACGCGGGCGCGGCCTTCAAAGGGCCGGTAGGCCAGCTGGTCCATCACGCCCCGCGCCTGCTCGACCTTGATGGATCCGGTCTCGCCCGGTTCCACGATCAACACGTCGGGATGGATGCGCCGGGCGATCTTCGAGCACGACGGGCAGGTGCCGCACGCGTCGCCCGCGTTGGCCGAACCCGCCACGGGCCGGTTCAGGCAGTTCAGGGCCTGCGCCACGGCCAGCGCGACCGTTCGCTTGCCGACGCCCTCGGGCCCGGAGAAGATCAGGCTCGGCGGCAGCGTGCCGGACGCGGACGCCCGTCGGAGCAACCCAATCTGACGCCGGTGGCCTACGATCTCCCGGAACGGCATGCTAGTTCATCCAGGCGGCCTTGGCCGCGAGCACGACCGCCACGGCGCAGAGGCCCACGACCGCCCGCCACTCGCGGTTCCGCCAGGCGCGGTTCCAGCTGAACGAACGCGCGACGCTCGCCGCACGGCCATGGCAGTAGTCGTCGTACTCCGGCCCGAACTTCCCCCGCAGGAACGCTTCCTCCGTCCGGATCGCGGCGGTCAGCGTCGCGCCCAGGTACACCGCCGTGACCACGGCCACAGGGATGCTGGCCGACGCCAGGGCGATGCCGGCGCCCATCAGGCTCGAACCCACGTACAGCGGATGGCGGGAGAACCGGTACGGCCCGGATCGGGTGACTTCGCGCCCCTTCTCGAGATGGCCGGCGGCCCAGACGCGCACGGCCTCGCCGGCGGCGGCCACGGCCATCCCCCAGGCGAGGAACTCCGGCGTCGGGCGCGCCAGCGCGACGGCCGCCACGGCGGACGCAAACCCCAACGGCACACGCCGCCGCGCGAGCAGCGCCTGGATGCCGCTCACGAAGCCGTCTCCGGCGTCAGCCGATGGTCGATCGACTCGTTCACGTCCTTCACTCCGATATCCAGCAGGCAGGGGATCTCGCGCCTGCACTGCCGCTTATGATGGCATTCGCAGCGGTCGAAACGCGAGAGGGAGACGTCGGACGGGGACCACGGGCCGTTTCGCGCGGGGTTGGTGGGCCCGAACACGGCCACGATCGGCGTCCCCATCGCCGCGGCAATCTGCAGCGGCCCCGTGTCGCCAGCCACGAACAACGAGGCCGCGCGGCAGAGCGCCAGCACGTCCCCGAGGCCGGTCGGGGGCGCGGAAATGGCGGTCCCGCCGGAAGCGGCCGCCACCGTCGTCGCGAGCGGTTGCTCGCCCGGCCCCCACAGGATGACCGATTTCAGGCCGTGCCGCTCGGCCAGCCCGGCGGCCACCTGCCCGAACCGTTCGGGCGGCCACCGCTTGTTCGGCCAGCCCGCCCCCGGATTGATCACGGCGAACCGATCGCTGCCGCCGATGCCGAGCCGCGCGCGCACCTCGGCCACGATGGGCGTCATCGGTGGCACGAGCGGAAAGACCCACGGCCCCGGTTCGATGCCGACGTGCCTGAGCATCGACAGGTTCTTCGCGATGACGTGCCCCGAATCGTCCGCCTCGGCGCGCGCCGTATAGAAGAGGCCGGCCGCGCGTTCGCGCAGCCCCGCCGCGCCGAAACCCACGACTTGCCGCGCGCCTGAAGCCCTGGCCCACACGGCCGACTTGATGAGGCCCTGAAAATCGACGGCCAGATCGTACCGCTGGCGCCGCAGCGCGCGGGCCACGCCGAGCGCGGGCTCCTGGCCGCGGCCCGTGACGATCACGTGGTCGAGGATGGGCACGAAGTCCAGCAGCGCCCGGTACCGCCCGTCGACGAGCCAGTCCAGGCGGGCGTCGGGCCATGCCGCGCGCATGGCCGCGGCAGCGGGCAGCGCGTGTACGAGATCACCCAGAGCGCCGAGTCGGACGATCAGAATGGATCGGGCCATTCACTGCGTCTTGAGCCGCGACAACAGGTCGCGCGTCGAGTGGTCCTTCGGGTCGCCAACGATGGCCGTGCGGCCGCCGTACGCCTGCACGATGGGCCGCTCCGGTACCGACTCCACGGTGTAGTCGGTGCCCTTGCAGTGCACGTCCGGCTTGAGGCGCGTGAGGACGTCGGTGACGGTGCGCCCGGAGAACACCACGACGTAGTCCACGCCGCGGATGGCGGCGACGAGCTCGGCGCGGTCGGCCTGTCCCATCACCGGCCGCCCCTCCCCTTTCAGCATCCGGACCGATTCATCGTCGTTCACCGCCACGACCAGGCGGTCGGCCTCGGCGGCCGCACCCTGCAGGTAGCGGATGTGGCCCACGTGCAGCAGGTCGAAGACGCCGTTGGCCAGGGCGATCGAACGGCCTGCCCGCCGGTCGGCGGCCACGAGGCGTTCGAGTTCGTCCAGCGAGACGACAGGAGCCATGGGTGTTCAGTCGCGCGGATGGGCCTGCAGCCAGACCACCGCGTCGATGAGGTTCTCGCAAATCGCGTCGGCCGTCAGGCCGGGCGGCGGAGGCAGCAGGGCCTCGGTTGCGCCGTATCCCGTCTTGACGAGGATCCCGCGGGCGCCAATGGCCTTCGCCACGGCGAGGTCGCGCCAGCGATCGCCGATCATGACGGACCGGCGCAGGTCGATGTCGAGGTCGCGGGCCGCCTGCAGGGCCATGCCGGGTTTCGGCTTGCGGCAGTCGCACTCGACGCGGTACCGCTCGACCACGGACTCCGGCGAATGCGGGCAGTAGTAGTGGCCGTCGAGACGGCCGCCGCCGAGCGCCGCGCGATCGGCGATGTACTTCGCGGTTTCGGCGACGAACTCCTCGCCGTAGAGCCCCTGCGCCACGCCGGCCTGGTTCGTGACCACGACCACGAGGTAGCCCATCTGCCCGAGCAGGCGCATCGCGTCGACGGCGAACGGGAACAGGACGAGCCGCTCGATCCGGTCGATGTAGCCGGCCTCCTCGTTGAGGGTGCCATCGCGATCGAGGAATGCGGCGGGACGTGGCGGCATCAGATCCATTCTTTCACAGCGCGGACGATCGCGGCGGGTTCAATCCCGGTCATGCAGCGATGGTCCAGCGGGCATTCCCGCAGCATGCAGGGGCGGCACCACGCGGGCGCCGTCATCAGCACGGCGGGTTTCAGACCCACCGGGGACGTCGCGCGTTCGTCGGTGGGTCCGAAGAGTGCGACGAGCGGCACGCCGAGGGCGGCCGCCAGGTGCATGGCGCCAGAGTCGTTCGAAACGAAGGCGGCGGAAAGCGACAGGACGCCGCATAGCAACGGCAGGCCGGTGCGGCCGACCAGGTTGATGGCGCGCGCGCCGGGCGGCACGACCCCGGCCGATCCGATCGCGGCTTCGACGGCGGCCGCGACCGAAGAATCGGCCGCACTGCCGACGAGGACGCACCGGGCGCCGGCCTGTTCGGTGAGGCCGGCGATCAGCCGGGCGAATCGTTCCGCGGGCCAGCGCTTGGCTCCACCGTACGCCGCGCCGGGCGCGATGCCGACCAGGGGGCGCGCACCGGACCAGCCCGCCGCGCCGAGCGCCGCCCGCGCCTCCGCGATCGCGGCCGCCGGCGCCTCGAGTTTCGGCTCGCGCGGGCCGTTGGCGAATCCCAGCGCGGACACGAGGTGGCGGTAGGCGTCGACCTGGTGGATCCCGCGCCCCGGCTTCGGCACCGCGCGTGTGAGCAACGGGCTGCGGAAATCGCGGCGGTATCCCCATCTCCCGGCGATGCCGGCACGCCACGCCAGCACAGCCGCGTGGGCGGAATTCGGCAGCAGGACGGCAACGTCCGCCCGGACGTCCCTCAGCGCCGCCACGTTGAGCCGGTGGTGGCGGATCGTCCCGAAGCCTGCCGAGCCCTGCAGAACGACGAAGCCGTCGATGCCGGGCACGACGCGCATCAGGTCGGCGACGCCGGGGCGCGCCGCGACGATCAGGCGGCCGTCGCCGTCCTGCCGCCGGATGTCGGCGATCGCCGGCAGGGCCATGACGGCATCGCCAATCCAGTTCGGCGCGAAGACGATCCTGGTCGTCATTCGCCGCGGTCTCCACCGCCGTCATCGTCGCGCCAGCGGCGATGCATCCAGAGCCAGAGTTCCGGGTGCCGCCGCACGTACATTTCCAGGACATCGGTGCAGCGCTGGGTGAAGTCGAGCGCGGCTTCCGGCGAATCGTCGGCGGGCGGCTCCACCGGATGCTCGATGACGAGGCGGTAGCGGCCGGGTCCCGCAGGCAGGGCGAACACGGGGATGACGGCCGCGCCGGTGCGGCGCGCCAGCAGCGCGAGCGCCACCGTGGTGGCCGCCGGCCGATCGAAGAAGCTGACCGTGACGGCGTCGGGTGGCTGGATGTGCTGATCGATCAGGATGGCGACGGCCTGGTTGGATTGCAGCGCCCGCAGGACGCGGCGGAGCGCGCCGCGGCGGTAGATCGGGAAGTTGCCCGTGCCGCCGCGCATGCGCTCCAGGAGCGCATGCAGTCCCGGGTTGTCGAGCGCCCGGGCGAGGGTGCCGATCGGCCTGCCGGTGGCCGCGGCGTATGCGATGGCCTGAATCTCCCAGTACCCGAAGTGGCCGGTGAAGAAGAGGATGCCCTTGCCCGACGTTGCGGCGGCCTCGGCCCACTCCATGCCTTCCCACTCGACGCGCGCCAGCATGGCCTCGCGGTCGAGGCCGCTGAACTTCATCAGCTCGAACGCCAGGCGGCCGAAGTGATCGAAGACGCCGCGGACGATCGCCCGCTGCTCCGCCGGTCCGAGGTGCGGGAACGCCGCGGCGACGTTGTCCGCCGCGATCCGCCGGTGGCGGCGATCGAGGACGCGGAAGATCCACCCGACCGCCGAGCCCATCGCCGACGTCGCGCGCCACGGCAAGCGCCCGACGCTGGCCAGCATCAGGCGGACCAGGTCGTACTCGAGGCGGAAGCGGAGGCGCTTCATCCGGCGGCCTCCGCACCCTCGCCCGGGCGCCGCCGCGCGCCGGCGAGACGCGCGAGGATCCAGTCGCGGAACGCGTCGGCCGGCTCGATCCGGACCGTGAGCGGCACCCACTTGACCGTCAGCGGAAACGGCCGGTGCGGCAGCAGGCGCATCAGGTCCTTCTCGGTCGTGACGATGGCGTCAGCGCCCGCGGCCCGGGCCGCCGACATGATGCGCGCGACGTCGCGCGCCGAGTAGCGATGATGGTCGGCGAACTTCATCGTGCCGGCCACCCGCCATCCGCCATCGGACAGTTCGCGGAAAAACCGGTCCGGATTCGCAATGCCCGCCACGGCAAACGCCGTCCCGTCCCGGGTGGCGGGAACATCGCCGCCGCCGGCGTCGACCTGCATCGGGGGCTCCGCCGCGCGCGCCAGTCCGAAACCTGCGACGACGCCGAGGCTCGACGCCAGCTGCGCGGCCGCTGCCGCCGTCGCACCGGGCACCAGCAGGGCGCTAGCAAAGGCCGCAGCCGACAGGGGCTCCCGCAGCCGGCCGCCCGGCAGCGTCCGCGGATTCGCGACATCATCCGGGCTGACCACCAGCAGGTCAACGTCCCGGTAGAGCGGCAGGTGCTGGAACCCGTCGTCGAGCAGGTGCACGGTGGTGCCGAACTGCTGCTCCGCCGCCACGCCCGCGCGGAAACGCTCGCGGCAGACGAGGACCGGCACGCCCGGCACGGCGCGCGCCAGCATCAGCGGTTCGTCTCCGCTCGAATCGAGATCGGCCAGGACCTGCCGGCCATCGGACACGACCACGACGCCGGCGACGGGGCGGCGGCGCGCGTATCCCCGGCTCAGGATGGCGGGCTTCTCGCCGGCGTCGGCCAGCAGCCGGGCGAGCCAGGCGACGGCCGGTGTCTTGCCGCTGCCTCCGACCCGCAGATTGCCCACGCTGATGACCGGCCGCGCGAGCCGGCGCTGCCGGCCTGCTTCGCGATAGGTCCGGCGCCGGGCGGCGGCGACGAGCGCATAGAGAGAACTGAGCACCCTCGGCGTCCTTCAGCGCGGCGGCGGAAACGCGACCAGGTTGCGCGTGCCGCCCGGGGTCGGCAGCAGGCGGGCGATGGCCTCGAGACTGCGGTCCTTCGCGCCGCGATTCGCCGCGACGAGGGCGCGCGCCGCGTCGCCGATGCGCTCGCGCCGTTCGCGGTTGCCGAGCAGGTCGATCAGCGTGTCCTCGAGTTCCCGCGCCGTGTCGACCTGGATGGCGGCCTGATGGTCGAGGAACGACCGGGCGATTTCCGCGAAGTTCTGCATGTAGGGGCCGAACACGATGGCCTTGCCGTGGATCGCCGGCTCGAGGATGTTGTGCCCGCCGACATCGACCAGGCTGCCGCCGACGAAGACGGCGGTCGCGGCCTGGTAGACGTGGGCGAGTTCGCCGATGGTGTCGAGCACCACGACGTCGGCCCGGATATCCTCGTCGATGCCGAGGGCCGATCTCCGCACGGTCCGGAAGCCCGCCTGGCGGGACGCCCGCTCGACCGCGTCAAAATGCTCCGGCTTGCGCGGCGCGATCACGAGGAGCGCGTTGCGCGTCAGGGTGCGGATGCGCTCGAAGCACCCGAGCACCATCTCGCTCTCGCCGGGCATCGTGCTGCCGGCCACGATCGTCGGCCGACCCGCGGCGGCGTGGAAGACCCGGAGGACGCGTTCGGCGCCCCGGCCGGCGCCCACCGGGCCGCCGGCGGTCTGCAGCGAGTCGAACTTCAGGCTGCCGGTCACCGTGATGCGGTCGCGCGGCGCGCCGAGGGCTACGAGCCGGCTTGCGGTTTCCTCGCCCTGCACGCAGAAGCCATCGATCATGGCGAGCACGCGCCGGAAGATCGGGCGCACCAGGCGATAGCGGGGGAACGACCGGTTGGAAATCCGCCCGTTCACGACGATGGTCTTGACGCCCCGGTCGCGGCACCGCCGCAGCAGGTTGGGCCAGATCTCCGTCTCCATCATCACGAACAGCCGCGGCTGCAGCGTGTCGAGCACGCGATCGACGATGACGGGCAGGTCGAACGGAAAGTAGAAGATCCCGTCGGCCATCTGGAAGCTGCGCCTGGCGACGTCCTGCCCGGTCATCGTCGTGGTCGAGACGAACAGCCGGAGGCCCGGGTAGCGCTGCTTGAGGTCGCCGGCGATCGCGCGCGCGGTCATCGCCTCGCCCACCGAAACGGCGTGAATCCAGATGGACGGCTCGCGATCGAGGTTAAGCGACAGCGGCAGGAAGCCCAGGCGCTGCGGCAGGCTGCCCACGTATTTCCGGTACCGGACGGCCTGGTAGGCGAAATAGGGCACGGCCAGGATGAAGACGACGACGGTGGCCAGGCTGTAAAGCGCGTACATGAGCGGATTCAAGATATCACGCTCAAGTTTGACCGTGCCCCACCCCGCCACTAGAATCAGGTGTTGCACTGATGGAGGCACCAGATGGCTATCAAGGTCGGGATCAACGGGTTCGGTCGAATCGGCCGCAATATCGTCCGCGCGGCGCTGGGGAACAAGAACATCGATTTCGTGGCGGTCAACGACATCACCGACACGAAGACACTGGCGCACCTGCTGAAGTACGACTCCATTCTGGGCAACCTGGACGCCGCCATCGAGTCCGGTGAGGGGTGGATCAGCGTCAACGGCGACAGGTTCAAGGTCCTGTCGCAGCGGGATCCGGCGCAACTGCCCTGGGGCGAACTGGGCGTCGACGTCGTCTTCGAGTCGACGGGCAAGTTCACCAAGCGCGATGACGCGGCCAAGCACGTTGCCGGCGGCGCCAAGCGCGTCATCGTGACGGCGCCCGCCACGGGCCCGGATGCGTGCTTCGTGATGGGCGTCAACAACGACCAGTACGATCCGGCGAAGCACGTGGTGATTTCGAACGCCTCCTGCACGACCAACTGCCTCGCCCCGTTTGCCAAAGTCCTCGACGACAGCTTCGGCATCCGCAAGGGCTGGATGACAACCATCCACTCGTACACGAACGACCAGAACCTGCTCGACCTGCCGCACAAGGATCTGCGGCGGGCGCGGGCGGCCGCGCTGTCGATGATCCCGACGTCGACCGGCGCCGCCAAGGCGGTCGGCGAAGTGCTGCCGGCGCTCAAGGGCAAGCTCGATGGCTTTGCGATGCGGGTGCCGACGCCGAACGTCTCGGTGGTCGACCTCGCGGTGATCGTGGACAGGAAGACGACGGCCGACGAGGTGAACGCCGCGTTCCGCGCCGCCGCGGCCGGCCCGATGAAGGGCGTCCTGGCGGTCGAAGACGCGCCGCTCGTGTCGATCGATTTCCGCGGCAATCCGAACTCCTCCATCATCGACTCGGCCTACACGAAGGTGATGGACGGCGACTTCGTCAAGGTGCTGTCGTGGTACGACAACGAGTGGGGCTACTCGAAGCGCTGCGTGGATCTGCTGCTGTTCATGGCGGGCCGCGGCATCTAGCCAGCCGCCAGCCGGCGGTCAGCCGCCGCACCCGGTAGGAGTCCTGCGATGGCCAAGCTGTCGATTCGCGATCTCGATCTTGCGGGGAAGAAGGTCTTCATCCGCGTCGACTTCAACGTGCCGATCAAGGAGGGCCGGATCAAGGACGACACGCGGGTGCGCGCGTCGCTGCCGACGATCCGGTTCGCGCTGCAGCAGGGCGCCACGGTCATCCTGGCGTCGCACCTCGGCCGGCCGAAGGGCGGGCCGAGCCCCGAGTTCAGCCTCAAGCCGGTCGCCGACCGGCTGGCCACGCTGCTGGGCCGCCACGTGACGTTTGCGGACGACTGCGTCGGCGAGCCGGCGACGAGCGCCATCACGCTGGCGCAGGGGGCCGGCAACAACGTCGTGCTCCTCGAGAATGTCCGCTTCCACCCCGAGGAAGAGAAGAACGATCCGGCGTTTGCCGCGCAGCTGGCCGCGCTGGCTGATGTGTACGTGAACGATGCGTTCGGGTCCAGCCACCGGGCGCACGCCTCGACCGAGGGCATCGCGCACCTGCTGCCGCAGGCGGCGGCCGGCTTCCTGATGGAAGACGAACTGAAGTACCTCGGCGGCGCGCTTGCGAACCCGGAACGCCCGTTCGTGGCCATCCTCGGCGGCGCGAAGGTGTCCGACAAGATCGAAGTCATCGAGAACTTCCTGGCCCGGGTGGACGCGCTGCTCGTCGGCGGCGCGATGGCGTACACGTTTTTCAAGGCGCAGGGGCTGCCTGTCGGCACGTCGCTCGTCGAGGACGACCGTCTCGATGCCGCGCGGACCATCCTCGCGCGCGCCACGGAACAGAAGGTCCGGCTCGAGCTGCCCGTCGATCACGTTGTCGCCGACCGGATTGAGGCGGGCATTGCCACCGAGACGCTGAACGTGCAGGACGCGGCGATCGGCACGCGGAAGGGCCTCGATATCGGCCCGAAGACCGTCGAGCGGTACACCGGCATCATCGCCGGCGCGAAGACGGTGGTCTGGAACGGGCCGATGGGCGTGTTCGAAACGAGTCCGTTCGACGCGGGCACGACGGCGGTGGCGCGCGCGGTGGCGGCGGTCGAGGGGACGACGATTATCGGCGGCGGCGACTCGGTTGCCGCGGTCGCCAAGGCCGGCGTGACCGATCGCATCACCCACATTTCGACCGGCGGCGGCGCGTCGCTCGAGTTCCTCGGCGGCGCCGTGCTGCCGGGCGTGGCGGCGCTCACCGACAAGGCGTCGTAGGCCGCTCGCGCCCTGTGTAGCGTGATCCGAAGTGGCACAGGGCTTCAGCCCCGTGTGACTGTCCGGGATCGCCAGGCTCCAGCCTGGCCGACAACTGTCGGGGCGAGCGTGCTGGGATCGCCAGGCTCCAGCCTGGCCGACAATGAAGGCAGAGTGACACTCCATGGCGAACCGCATTCCGTTCATCGCGGCGAACTTCAAGATGTTCAAGACCGTCGGCGAGACGGCGGCGTACATCCAGGATCTGCGCGCGCTGGTCGCGGGCCTGGGTGACGCGGAGATCGTCGTGGCGCCGCCGTTCACGGCCGTGCACGCGGCGGCGGAGGCGGCACGGAACAGCCCCATCGGCATCGCGGCGCAGGACCTCTACTGGGAGCGCGAGGGTGCGTTCACGGGCGAAGTCAGCGCGGCCATGATCAAGGACGCGGGCGCCGGCTACGTGATCATTGGCCACTCGGAGCGGCGCCGGCTGTTCGGGGACACCGGCGAGACGGTAAACCGGAAGCTCGGCGCGGCCATCGCGGCCGACCTGACGGCGATTGTCTGCATCGGCGAAACGCTCGACGAGCGCGAGGCCAATCAGACGACCGCCGTGCTCGTTCGTCAACTGGCCGAGGCGCTCGACGGGCTGACGGCGCCCCAGGTGGCGGCGCTCGTCATCGCGTACGAGCCCGTGTGGGCGATTGGCACCGGCCGGAACGCCACCCCTGTGCAGGCCGGCGAAGCGCACACGCACATCCGCACGTGGCTGCGGGATCGATTCGGGCCCGCGGGCGCGGACCCGTGCCATGTCCTGTACGGCGGCAGCGTCAAGCCGGACAACATCCGCGAACTGATGGCGCTCGAAGACGTGGACGGCGCGCTGGTGGGCGGCGCAAGCCTGAAGGCGCAGTCCTTCTTCGAGATCGTGCGCGGCTGCCTGTAGGAGGCTCGCCGGCATGTCCACGCGCGCCGTCGGGAGCGTCATCGGCCTCAAGCCGGAGTTCCCGGCGCAGTACGTCGCCCTGCACGCCAACGTGTTTCCCGGCGTCCTGGCGCGCATCCGCCAGTCGCACATCCGGAATTACACGATCTTCCTGCACGACGGCCTCCTCTTCAGTCACTTCGAGTACACGGGGACCGACTTCGACGCCGACATGGCGGCGATGGCCACCGACGAGACCACCCGGCAGTGGTGGACGCTGACCGACCAGATGCAGCAGCCGTGCGACTGGCGCGCGGCAGGCGAGTGGTGGGCCACGCTGGCCGAACTCGAGGGATTCGCGGCCGGCCGTGCCGACGGCCGCATCGGCGTCCAGCCCTGGGCGCCCGAGGGCGAACGAACGGCCGTCCGGCTGGCGTTCGTGGCACCGCGGTCCGGCGCCGTGGCGGCAGGGCGATCGCCGGCATCGGCCTCGATTCCCGGCGTGATTGGTGCGCGGGCGTTCGTGTCGCCGACCCGGGTATTCGTGTACTGCGAGGCCGAACCGGACACCGCCGCAGACGCCGTCGCGACGGGGCTGCAGTGGGCGTTCGGCCTCGACACGCCGCCGGCGCAGATGACCGCGGTGTTCCACACGGAGGGCGCCGCGCGCGGACGGGTGTTCGTCTCGGGCTGTTTCGACATGCTGCACAGCGGCCACGTGGCGTTCTTCCGCGAGGCCGCGAGCTACGGCGACCTCTACGTCGGCCTCGGGTCGGATGCGACCATCTTCCAGCTCAAGGGGCGCCGCACGATCAACTCGCAGGCCGAGCGGAAGTACATGATCGACGCACTCGATTGCGTGACCGAGTGCCGCGTCAACACCGGCAGCGGCATCCTCGACTTCGAGCCCGACCTCGACGACATCCGCCCGGACATCCTGATCGTCAACGAGGACGGCCACACGCCGGCCAAGGAAGCGCTGTGCCGCGAGCGCGGCATCGAGTACGTCAAACTGCGGCGGGTGCCGCACGCCGGCCTGCCCCCGCGATCGACGACGACGCTGCGGGCCGAGAGCCTGATTCCGTTCCGCATCGACCTGGCAGGCGGATGGCTCGATCAGCCGTACGTCTCGACGTGCTGTCCGGGATCCGTCCTGACCATCTCGATCGAGCCGACCGTCGAGTTCAACGATCGGTCGGGCATGGCGTCGAGCACGCGGCGGAAGGCCATCGCGTTGTGGCACAACGCCCTCCCCCACGGCGATCCGCAGCTGCTGGCGAAGGTGCTGTTCAGCTTCGAGAATCCGCCGGGCACCAAGGAGGTGGCCGGTTCGCAGGACGCGCTGGGCATCGTGCTGCCGGGCCTGAACCGGCTGCACTACGAGCGCGGCGAGTACTGGCCCTCGCGCATCGAGCCGGTGCACGACGAAGCCATCCTGTCGTGGCTCGAGCGGCGCATGTTCCTGTTGACGCTGGGGCCGCGGGTCAGCACATTCCGCGTCCTCGACGAAACGCGCATTGACGAGGCGGGCGCGCAGGCGCTGGCCGCCGCCGCTGACGCCTGCTGGGACGCCATTCTCGCCCGCGACACGGCGGCCTTCGGCGCGGCGTTCCGGCGGTCGTTCGAGGCGCAGGTGGCGATGTTCCCGAAGATGGTCGATGACGGCATCCGCGAGATGATCGAGAAGTACCGGGATCGGGCGCTCGGCTGGAAGCTGTCGGGCGCGGGCGGCGGCGGCTATCTCATCCTCGTATCGGACGAGCCGCTCAACGAGGGAATCACGGTGCGGATCCGCCGGCGGGACAGCCTGTAGCGAACCCTGCGGAACGGCCGGGCGGCCCGGGTGCCTTGCTGGCCGCGGCGAACGGCGGCTTTCGTTGGGGTATTTACGCCGGGGGCCGTTCTGAGGTTATACTAATCGGATGCTGTACTACCTGTTTACCACGCTGTATGTCCTGGTGTGCCTGTTCCTGCTGGTCGTTGTCCTGCTTCAGCAGGGCCGCGCCGGGGACATTGCCGCGGCATTCGGCGGGAGCAGCAGCCAGACCGTGTTCGGCGCGCGATCGGGGGCGACCCTGCTGACGCGGGCGACGAGCGTGCTGGCGGTCCTGTTCATGGTGGGGTCGCTCGCGCTGGCCATCTACGGCGTGAAGGGCTCGGGGGCGCATCTGGGCAGCGTCAAGCTGCCGTCGCAGAGCGCGCCCGCGGTGCCGGCGCCGCCGGTGAAGAAGTAGCAGCAGAAGACGGTTCGGTCTCCCTTGCGGAAGTGGCGGAACTGGCAGACGCACCAGCTTGAGGGGCTGGCGTTCGCAAGAACGTGAAGGTTCGAATCCTTTCTTCCGCACCAGTAACACACTGACAGATAAGGACTTATGGCTCGGTGAAAACCGAGCCATTTTCTTTGTCAAAAGTGTGTGTCAAATGGTGTGTCAAGTCGTCGCGATTCCTCCCCGGATTTGGCGGCGAAACCTGCGATCTCCACACGGGTGCGCGTCATCGACACCGCAATCCGCCAATGTTCTCGGGGGTGATCTGGTCCCCGCGGTTCCCTGAGAAAGACTGCGTCCATCATGGGAGGTTCGCAATGATGGACAGACGCACACCGCGTCTTGCCGTCGCGGCACTGGTCAGAGTCGGAGACGCGAAGACCGGCAGGTACGCCTTCATCAACAGAGCTGGCGAAGTACTCATCACGCCGAAGTGCGATGCGGTCTGGATGTTCCGTGGTGGATTCGCAACGATCCGCATCGGGACCTACCAGACGGGCAGGTATGGCTACATCAACAAGCGGGGCGAGACCGTTATCGCTCCGACCTGTGACGCGGCGAACACCTTCGCCGACGGGTTGGCGTCGGTCCGCATCGGTGATGAGAAGACTGGAAGGTGGGGCTTCATCGACAAGCAAGGCAGGATGGTCATCAAGCCGCAGTATGGCTCGGCGGGTCCTTTCATCGACGGGCTGGCACCGGTCAATGTCGGCGATGCGAAGACCGGCAAGTGGGGCGACATCTCGCGGTAGTGCTCAGCCGAGCGAGTCCGCGGCTGTGTGTCAAACGGTGTGTCAAGTGACCCCAAGTTGCCCCAGTGACCGTCGAAGCTCAGAACTTCAACTCCCGCGGCTCATGTCGGTACTTCAGCCGGTAGGTCTTCGGCTCCGCCGTCCACGGCTCCTCATACGAGTAGCCTTCCAGCACCTTGAGTCGTCCCTGTC
>Ga0334722_10001558_pt1 | contig 28296 bp, 19 predicted proteins | sample C3_bottom_MG_FD_207210 | JGI IMG/M metagenome (GOLD analysis project Ga0334722, IMG submission 207210) | Sediment microbial communities from Yellowstone Lake, YNP, Wyoming, USA - C3_bottom | ecosystem: Environmental > Aquatic > Freshwater > Lake > Sediment | place: USA: Wyoming | collected... | reverse complement strand
TGCCGCACTTCATGGCGCAATCGACTTCTCCGCCGGCACCTACTCGGTGGCGGAAAATGCCGGAACCGTTACGATTACCGCCAAACGGTCCGGCGGTTCGGATGGTGCTGTTTCCGTGCTGTATGCAACGAGCGATGGCACGGCGACGGCCGGCTCCGACTACACCACCAGTTCCGGAATCTTGACATGGGCGGATGGCGATACGGCCGACCAGACCTTCACGGTGCCGATCATCAATAACGCCGTTGACGGAAATGAGACCGTCAACTTGGCCATCACCTCCCCAACTGGCGGCGCAATCCTGGGCGCAATTAAGACGGCGGTGCTGACCATTACTTGGGTCGATCTCCACACCGTTGCCCAGACTGCGGCTGACTTGGCCCAGGGCACCCCAGGCTCCCAGTGCGCAACGTGCCATGCCACCGATACTTTCACTGAAATTCTCAGTACCCATGCCGGTCAGTGTTACACCTGCCACAGCGCCACCCGGGCTACCGGTAACCCTGTTCTACCTGCCGAGACCGTGGCCGACGTTATTGCTGCCAAGGCCCAGACCGCATGTCTGGCCTGTCACTGGAACAAGCAAACCCCGTTGACCCACAGTTGCGGCACCTGCCATGCGACTGATCGTGAAGCTGACGCCGCCACCGCTCACGATATGAGCGCTACTCTGGCGACATACACCGTGAGCAACATCAGCACCACCTTCACTTCGGATGCTAATCCTGATCTTAATGATCGTTTGCAGGTGACTTTCACGGTCGAGAATAACGGCGCCGCTTTCACAGCTCTGCCAAGCACAGGAGTAAGGGCTAACCTGGCCAAATTGGTTGCTGGTGTCAACGGCAGCCCGAGCTATTGGGTGAACTATATCAATGTGGGCTCGGATGGATTGAAAAGAACCCCAACCACTCTTGCCAATGCCAATAAGACCACGTCCACCCCACCGGTCTATGCTAACCAGACCTTGGTCAATCACAATGACGGGACTTACACCTTGACCTTTGCTAAACCTGCGACAGGCGCCGACAACAGCGATGTTAAGCATAACCTGCTGGGCGGCAAGTTCGCTTGGGAGCCAACCCTGACCCATCGTGTCGGCCTGCAGATCAATGGCACCGGACTGAAAACAACCAATGCCTGGTATGATTTCGTACCAGCCGGCGGTTCCGTTACCACCTCTCGCAATATCGTTGCGACCGGCAGCTGCAATAGTTGCCATGAGAAGCTCGCTCTGCATGGCGGTGGCCGGTATGCCCCGGAGTTCTGCGTAACATGCCACACCGATGAGGCCTCATACCCGAACGGCGAAGCAGTGGTCGATGCCAATGGCGATTTCGTCCAAGCCGACCCGCCAGCCACCAACACCTGGGTAATCGATGGCCTGTCCATGGTTGATTTCCCGGTAATGATTCACAAGATCCACATGGGGAATAAGCTCACTCGCCAAGGCTACGACATCAAAGGCCTGCTGGTCAACGAGTTCGCCTATCCGCAGGAAGTCATCAACTGCCGTAAGTGCCATAACAACGATACCGGCATCAACCAGACCGCCGATGGCGGCAACTGGAAGACCAAGCCGAGTCGCAAGGCCTGCGCTGCTTGTCATGACAAGGTTAGTTTCACCTCCGCCACCCCTGGCTTCGGCACTGCCCACACCGGCGGCGTCCAGGCTGATGACAAGGATTGCGCCTCTTGCCATTGGGCTGCAAGAATCGAGAGCTATCATGCCTCCATCAACGTCACCAAAAATAACCCGAGCGTTCCTGCCGGTGCCGCCAACTTCACCTATGAGATCAGCGAAGTTACTGTGAATGCCAGCAGACAACCGGTGGTTAAGTTCCGGATTAAGAAAGATGGCATCCCGGTCACCACCTGGGTGTCAGGATCGAATCCGCTCGCAGGCTTCACCAGTGCCCCGGGCTTCCTGGTGGCGTATGCCAAGGCTCAGGGTACTAACACCGCGCCGGCCGACTACAACAACCTTGACAATCAAGCCGCTAATGCGGCCGGTAATGATGCCTCGCAACCGGCCAGCGTATTGCTAAGCGCATTGTCCTTGAATACGGCTACTCCCGACAGCAATGGTTTCTACACCGTCACCCTGACGACCGCTGCCTTCCCGGTCGGCGCCACCATGCGCACAGTCGCTCTCCAGTCGTATTTCACGCAGACGAGCAATGGCCTTGGCCGCCATGCCCTCGCCGCGGTCAAGACAGTTACCAACGATGCTGTCCGGCGTGATGTTATTGACCCGGCCAAGTGCGCCGGTTGCCACGAGTACTTCGAAGGCCATGGCGGTAGCCGGAACATCAGCGCCGACACGACCGGGACCGTGGTCTGTGTCCTTTGCCACAACCCCAACGTCAGCAGCAACGGACGTACCAGTGATGTCAACCAGCCCGAGGCGTCCAATAACTTCAAGGATATGATCCACGGTATCCATGCTTCCGCCATCCGTGATGGCGTCAAGGGTGCGAAGTTCCAGTTCGCCCGTTTCCGCAGCGGCGTCCTTTACCCCTATGACTTCAGTGAAGTGGGCTTCCCGGCTAACGTGAAGAGCTGCACCTTGTGCCATAAACCCGGCACCTTTGAGGTCAGCAGCATTCCTGCCACGGCCCTGAACACAACCACTTTCACCACCAATGGCACTAACACCCTCCCCTCTGACGTCATAGCGGCTCGGAGGAGCTTCCCGAACAACACCGACCTGGTTGTCGATCCGATGACCGCAGCCTGTACATCCTGCCACGCCCTTTTGGGTGGCCAGAATGGCCATGACCCGGTTACCAGAAGCACCGTAGGGGCCAATCCCACACCGCATGGCGTAGGATTTTCGACCACGGCCGATTGCCTGACCTGTCATCCCGGCAATGTTGTCGCCGTTGTCCATGACAACGATTGCAGCAATTGCCACAGCGCCACCCCGAGCCGTGACAACGAGAGAAGTTATGCCACTGCCGCAAACGGTACTGCCGCTGCCCGTACTTGGGCCTCGGTCAATTGTGTGACCTGCCATGTGGACCACCATGGATCGACTAATCCGCCGGCTGGCGCGCATAACATCACCGCCGCAAGTCAGGCGGCAGGAACAACGCTTACGGCCAACGCGAAGATCGGCTTGAATGTGACGAGCTATTCCTGCGGCAACTGTCATACTGGAGATGTGACCGCGATGCATAATGCTTGTGCGACCTGTCATGCCTCCGGCGCCGCCGAGATTTCGGCGGTAATCGCCACGAACCTGACGAACAGTACGACCGCCCACTGTGAGGACTGCCATAACGACACGATCAACGTAACCGCCAGCACAGTAATCACCACCGGACCCAATGGGGAACGGAACGGCGGTCATGTCTTAAACAGCCCGACCGGCAAGGCCATGTACCAGTACGACGGTCTCCGTCACCACACCACCACCTGGGCCCAGGCCGGCGATTGTACCCACTGCCATGCCGATCCTCGTGGGGCGGGTGGTTTCACCGCCACCTACGGCGCCACCATGCCGAATGGGGCGACTATCCCGCAACAGATGGCCTGCCGCCTGTGCCACACCAACTATGGTACGGATGGCGCTGGCACCCCGTTCAAAGTTGACGTCAAGGTTTCCTCGGATGGTTCCGGGATCACGACTCGTGATCAGGACGTGAAGATGTACCCGGTCAACGGCAAAGTGGGTAACGGTCTGACAGTCTTCAAAAATGTCTATAACGCCAAAGGCGCCACGATCACCCCAGTTGTTGTCGCGCCGAACACCATGTCGGCAGTAGTCGATGAAAGAGGTGCTGGCGTGGTTAGGGGTCCGAAGAAAATGGAACAGAGCATGATCCATCGTATCGATTCCACCAGCGGCACGGCGATGATCAACGTCCAGAATTTCGGGGCGTGTCTCTCCTGTCATACGGTGCAGAAGCTGCACGGCGCACCTATCGAAGGGGAGCATTATGTGCGTCCGACTCGTAACATGGACCTTGCTCATCCCGATGGCGGTTGCAACGAGATGACGGCGACTGTCGATCAGTTGCGCTACGCCCCAGGATACGGCGTGTTCAACGACATGAAGGGTTCTGGTACGGTAATGAATGAGGAGGAGGGCGTTGTTGAGTCCGCCTTTAATAACCACCGTCTGGGCGCCGATTTCTATCATGGACCCAATGCGAGCGAAAATTCCCATTGCCTGAGCAATGTGGATCTCAACAATATCCGTCACGGTGTGTTAAGTGCTATGGCCAAGGCCGCACCTGGCTTCCCCTATGAGCTTGGGGCAGTTGCCGGCTGGGGCGCAACGGTTATGAACTCCTATCTGACCGCAGTACCGAACGTTACTGACGTGAACAGCATAACTCCCGACTTTACGGGCAATGCTGGTTATGCCGCCAATATGCCGGTTCGAACCTTCGATGTACCGACAGCAGTCAACGGCGTTCTCACCCTGAGCGCTAATCTCTATCAGATTCAAAAGCCGCTGGCCACTGGCGCCGATACTCCGGTGACGATCACAGTGAAGCGGATTGGTGGAAGCACCGGTGCGGTTGGTGTAACCTGGACTGCCGCTGCCGATACTGCAGCTACCCCCGCCGATTTCACGGGCGCTACCGGCACTCTCAGCTGGGCCGATACTGATACCGCCGATAAGACGTTCACGGTTACGGTCAAGAAACTTGCCTTCGCCTCGCGGAAGAACTTCAAGGTTACCCTCTCCGCTCCGACGGGCAGTGCGGTGCTTGGCTCGCAAGTAGCAGCCCCGGTCAACATTATTGAGCCAGCCAATACGGTGGTTCTCTATCAGACCCCGGCAGTGTCAGGGACGACGTATGTGAAGGCCAATGTTACCCTGAAGTCAACGTTTGTCGGAACAACAGTAACCGCCTGTCAATACACCACAGATGGATCGACCTGGTCAGCAGGGGCTTTGAGTGGCGGCGCGAGCAACGTCTATACCTGTACCGGCTATGCGACGAATATGGCCAATGCGGCAGTGGTCACCTTGAACACCAGGGCGACAGTGGATGGTGTGGTCACCGCCTCGACTCCTCTGACGCGGACGGTTGATGCCATTGGTCCTGCGGACGGGGCCGCCTTGACCGTAACGCCAGGCACCAACAAGATCGACCTGAGCTGGAATGCGGCAACGGATGCCGGCTTAGGCGCGGTGTCAAAATACGATGTCCGGGCGATAGAAGGCGATACCCCGCCAGCGGATTGTATCCAAGGTGCCAGCATCTATAGTGGTACTGCTACAACCTATAGCCATGTGAACTTGAATGTTAACGATCATGTATCGTACCGCGTCTGTGCCTATGATGCTTACGGTCTGGTGTACTACAACGGCCGCGACGTCGCCGCCACCTTCAGCAACATCAGCGCCGGGTTGACCAACACCGGGATTGTTACTGCCGGGACTGGGGTTACCTACTCGATCATGGGAGATGGGACGACCGATCTTGGTACCGATGGCTTGGCAAATTATGGACTGTGGCCTAATGTAGGCTTAAACGCCACCAGCCCACTGCGAACCACCTTTAAGACCGGCATGAGCTGGAATTATCTGATGAACTTCCCGCAGGCAAGTGGGAATGCAACAGTTGCCGCAAACACGACCTTTACAGCGGCAACGTTGCTTAAGGTGTATGGCCCGGTGATCACTGGGGCGCAAACGATTGCTACTGGCGGCGTGACCGCCAAGCTGGGTCTCAAGGGTGCCGCGGCGACCGATACAGTCAACTTGGAGCTCTATGATTACAACCCTGCCGATGGCACTCGGGTCAAGGTGGCGCATACCGCCACCCCGATCACGACAACCGGCGGCACCACGCAGACCTCGTATGCCGCGACCTTTACCACGGATAATGGCGGTAGTGTCGCCGATGGCCACAGACTGGTGCTCGATGTCATCTGGACCAATGCAACGGCTGGTAAGCCTGTCATTTACTACGGAGCAGCCGGTGGCACAGGGGCAACCGCCTTGAATGCCGAATCTACCCTCAAAGTGGTCTTTAACTAAGTCCATCTCAACACAACCCGTCCGTATTGACGGCGATGCAATGAAAATGGGATGACCAGCAATGGTCATCCCATTTTCATTCAAGTCGTTCCACGTTTTGGGTGGAAATGCATCCCTGAATGCCCCGATTGACAATCTGCCACCTCCTATGATTTTGCCGCTGATTGTGGGAAAGGATTGCCATGATGGAAGTCATGAGAACCTTGGTGGCCACCACTGACAACCGACACCAGGTGTCGTTACGGTCATAGAAGAGGGTGACGAGCAGAGTAAGCTTTAGCAAACTTACAGTCCAAGAATATGGGGGATAGGATGAAGGCAGGAATTGAGAGGCGAAGGCGGCCGCGGTATCGACTCGGAGATAGTGCCATGGCTGTGTCGGCCAATAACCCCGGGCATATCCAGAATATCAGCCTGGGTGGAATTTGTTTTGTCTATCTGCATGGCCTGGATCCCGGCCGAGACGGGGAAACCGTCGATATTCTTGATGGGCAGAATGATTTTTTTATGGAAGCCATCCCCTGCCGAGTGGTTTCAAAAAAATTGCTCATCAAAGAGTCATCCTTCAGTATGATTCGGATGATGCAGTGCTCTCTGGAATTTGGGGCGTTGACCAAATCGCAAAAGGCAAATCTAAAGGCCTATATCCGCACATATTCAAGGGAATAGATTTTTCGTGACCATGTTTGCTATTATTTTTGCTACACTATGAAGTGTCCAAATGAAAACAACGGATGCAAGCGATTCGCAGGATACAGCGTCTGCCGCAGTAAAAACCCTCCTGGCGGGGTACATTTGCGGCGCTCTGCAATCGCTTACAATTTTGACCCTGCCGCATGATCACAGACAAATGGATGGCTGGTTAAGCGACTTCCTTTTTAGCAAATTCTTCTTTATGGAGTCTCAAAATGGCTCAGATAAAATTTAGTGCTAAAATTTTCCCTCTCTCCCTTTGGTTAGGTCTAATGCTGTCCCCTTTAAGCTTAGGGCAAAGCATAGCGCAAGAATCGGTAGACGAAATGAGTGTTGGCCAAGATAGCAGTATTGCAGCGGTAAATGCGTTTGCTATTCAATATTATCAAGGAGACGGAAAGCCGAAAGATTACAGCAAGGCGGCGGAACTGTTCCAGAAAGCAGCGGACAGGGGAAGCGCTATGGCTCAATTTAATCTTGGCTATATGCACGAAAAGGGCATCGGGCTCCCAAGCGACTACAGCAAGGCCTATGTCTACTATCAAGCTGCCGCGGGCCAAGGGCATACGGTCGCGCTTGAACACCTTGAGCACTTACGTCAATTTATGTCGGCTGAAAAAATTACCGAGCTGGAAAAGATCCCCCCCCAAATCAATGCGACCTCTTCGGAAGCATCCCTCCTGAGCGACAAATCACCTGTAGCAAACCAAACAGAACTCCGTTCCTGGCTCCAAAGCATTAAGCCTGCCGCAGGGCGGAAAAAGTAGATGGCGAGGGGGTGTGTGTTCCCCTGTGGTGTACTCTGCGGCACTGCTGGATAGTTACGTTTTCGGGAACCGAGAAAGGCGACATGCTCAGGGATGTCGCCGCTTTATCCTGGCCGTCGGCATTGCCTCCCAGGGATTGTCGGGCCAGAAATGTTTCGGGTAGCGTCCCTTCAGCTCCTTTTTGACCTGATGGTAGGTGTTGTTCCAAAAACCTTGCAGATCTTGCGTGACTTGGATGGGACGCCGGGCAGGGGAGAGGAGGTAGAGGGTGCATGGCACCGCCCCCCAGCAGACTCTCGGGGTATCCGCCAACCCGAACATCTCCTGCAGACGGACGGCAAGGGTAGGCGGTCCGTCTGGTGCGTATTGGAGACGTAGCCTGGAACCGCTCGGCGCCGAGATATGGGTAGGCGCGCCTTCGTCCATTAGCTTTTGCTGATGCCAGGGAAGGAGGCTCAGGAGAATCTCGCACAGATTGAGTTTACTCAGCTGTTCGAGGGATTTGCATCTGCCGAGATAGGGCCTTAACCACTCGCCCAGTGTTTCGGTCAGCCGCGTATCGCTCACATCCGGCCACCCTTGTTCCGGCCGCCATCGCCCGAGCGAGAGAATCCTCGCCTGCAACTGCCGGGCTTCATCGGTCCATGGCAGTGCGGCAATTTCCATTCGCCGGATGCCGTCAATCAGGGCGGCGGACAGGAGCTCGGGGGCTGGCTTGGCCAGCGGTTGTTCGGCAACAATCAATTTGGCAAGAGTGGTGATCCGCCGGGCGCAAACAGTGCGCTCCCTGTCGTTCCATTCCACCTGTTCTTCATGGCCGAGACGATGCCCGTGAAACTGAGAGATATCGCTCAGGTCAAGGGGGCTGGCCAGATAGATTCGCCCTTCACTTCGACCTGCATCAAGCTGCATGACGGCCAAAAACTCGTAATTCCGTAGCGGGTCACTGTTTTGCAAACGGGCGCTACGGCCATTGGCCAGAAGGTATTGCTCACTACTGCCGGACCTGCGCCGGGCGATACGATCGGGGTAGGCCAAGGAGGCCAGGGCGGCCGGGGTTACGCCTCCTTTATCAACCGGGGCTGCCTTGCTGGAAGGAAATATTTTTTTCAATTCAGCGCTTGCCCGCACAATCTGAGCACAGAGGCCGGCGTTGCCGCCCATTGCCTTGACGTCCGCTGCTCCCCGTTCCCGGTAGACACGAAGCATGTTCAGCCTCTCATCGATATCAGCGGTTTTTTCATTGGCAAGGCCGCCACTCATGACATCTCGTTCCGAGAGCAACGCAGCGAGGTCGCAAGCCTGTTCAAAGGCGTTCAAGGCCTTGGACGCTATCAGCATATGGGCCAGCCGCGGATGCAGGGGAAGTGCTGCCATCTGCCTGCCGGTATCGGTGATTCTTCCTTGCAGGTCAAGGGCTTCAAGGTCTTGCAGCAACTGGGTGGCTTGGGCAAAAGCGCCTGTCGGCGGTGGATCCAGCCAGGCGAGTTTGGCGGGGTCCGCCACGCCCCAGAGGGCGAGGTCCAAGGCCAGCGGCGCCAGGTCGGTCGACAGGATTTCCGGCTGCATGAAGGGGGCCAGGTTATGGTCAATCGCTTGAGTCCAGAGACGATAGCAGTGCCCAGGTTTGATGCGGCCCGCCCGCCCACGCCGTTGGTCGGCTGCGGCCCTGGCAACCCGCACCGTCTTCAAGCAGGTCAAGCCGGAGTTAGGATCAAAGACCGGGATCCGGCTCCAGCCGCTGTCGACAACCGTTGCAATACCTTCGATGGTGAGGCTCGTTTCGGCGATCGCCGTGGCCAGCACTATCCTCCGTCCGCCGTGAAGACAGGGAAGGAGGGCGCGTTCTTGCGCCGCCTGCGGCAGATCGCCGAACAGGGGGTAAATGCTTGTCTTGACTTGGCCGCAATGCTCAGCCAGAAGCGTGTGGGTGCGGCGGATCTCGCCGCTGCCCGGCAAAAAAGCCAGGATGTCGCCCTGCTGTTCAAGAAGTGCCTGGCGGATGCCTGCGGCGGTGAGTCTTGCGATATGGTCGGCGAGGCGAGGGCCATGCAGCGCCTCTCCTTGCTCGGGCATCCGATCCTGGTACGACACCGTCACCGGATACGAAGCGCTGGAACCGGTTATGACCGGGGCATTGTGCAGAAATTGGGAAAGGGTGTCGACGCCAAGGGTGGCGGACATGATTAAGATTCGCAGATCTTCCCGGAGGCAGCTCATCAAGTCCAGACAGAGGGCAAGTCCGAGGTCGGCCTGTAGGCTCCTTTCGTGGAATTCGTCAAAAATGATCAACCCTGCCTTCGCCAGGGAGGGGTCGTTCTGGATGCGGCGGGTCAGAATCCCCTCGGTGAGCACCTCGATTTTGGTGGCGGACGATATTTTTTTGTCAAAGCGGATCTGATAGCCCACTGTCTGGCCAATCGGCTCGCCAAGGGTCGCGGCCATCCTCCCGGCGGCAGCTCGCGCCGCCAGACGACGCGGCTCAAGCATAACGATAGTTCGACCCTGGAGCCAATCTTGTCCGAGCAGGGCGAGCGGCACCCCGGTGGTTTTGCCCGAGCCTGGCGGCGCGGTCAACACCACAACCGGATTGCGGGCCAGTGCTTCGCTGACCTGGGGCAGCACTTCATTGATTGGCAGATCGGTGATCATGGAAGAGTCGGGTGATTTGTCGCGAGGAAACTCAAGGCATCCTGGGATTTATTGAGCATAAGGCAACGGATCGGGGGTCAAGAGTTCTGGGGGAAAAGATGGTTTTCCTTAACGCGTACGTTTCTTTTTATTCCGGCGGCTGAATTCTTTAAGAGTGCCCCTATGAAAGTCATTACACCATTTGGGAAGAGATTGCTATCTCCCGGCAAATGGTGAGCCGATACGTTTTGCGGACATCCAAAGCGGTATATTCGCCGTGCCATTCGCGTAAGCCACGTTTTTAATATAAGAAGATAGATCGCCTCACAGGAAAATCCTCTTGCCTGTTGCCGCCAATATGTGGAATTATATCCTGGCGGGCCGTTGATGGCCGCAGAGTCATTGCCCGACCAAAATTCCGCCGTCAATGAAAAGCCGTCTATCACGAGGCAGAGCCTTATCCTTAAGCCAGTTGACGTCTCAACGGTTACAGGTTAAGGGAAAATCATCGATCTTGTGGCCTGATTTTAGAAGTCCTCGACAACCATCAACGCAAAGGGGAGATCGAAATGCTTGATTTCATCGTTGACCGGCAGACCTGCACGCAATGCGGCCAGTGCGAAGCCGATTGCCCGGCACGAATCATCACTATGACTGAAGGGTATCCGGCAATCGCGCCAGAGAAGGAAAAATCCTGCTACCGTTGTCAGCACTGTTTTGCAATCTGCCCAACCGGGTCTATTTCGATCTTGGGACTACAACCGGAAAACAGTTGGCCCTTGACCGATAATTTCCCCGATGCCGTTCAAATGGAGACCATGATCAAGGGGCGGCGGGCTATTCGGCGATATAAGGAAGAGAATCTGGAGCCGGAATTGTTGCAGCGGCTGCTGGATGTTGCAGGGTATGCCCCTTCGGGAAGAAACACACGGCAGGTGCGGTTTACCTTGGTGGATGATCGCCAAAAACTTGCTCAGCTGCGGGACGAACTGATGGCAGGACTGAGCCGGAAGCTGGAAAAGGGGTCGTTCCCGCCAGGGATGGAGTTCTACGCCAATTTCATCAAGATGTGGGAGAACGAGAAGATTGACTTCCTCTTTCGCGGGGCACCCCATTTCCTGGTCGCCTCAGCCCCCTCAAGCGTTGTGACCCCGGTACAGGATTGTTTGATCGCACTTTCCTACTTCGAACTATTCGCCCAGACCCTCGGGGTTGGTACGGTGTGGGACGGTTTGGCCAAGTGGGCCATCAACGACATTTTGCCGGAGTTTCGCATCCGCTTGGGAATTCCCGACGACCACGTAATCGGCTATGCCATGGCCTTCGGCAGGCCGGCCGTCACGTACGCCCGCACAGCGCAACATGGGCCGCCACAGGTCCATCGTGTTAGCTGACAAGAGTCACGGCTACTAATCCTCAACCTTCCTAAACCCCATGATTCTCGCCATTGATATCGGCAACAGCCACACCGTCATCGGCATTTTCCAAGACGATCATATCCGCCATCACTGGCGGATACAGACAGATCGCCGTGGCACCGCAGACGAGATCGCCGCCACCCTGCACAGCCTGTTCGCCATGGCCCAATGTCCTCCCTCGGCAATTGATGGGGTCATCATCGCCAGCGTCGTCCCGCAGTTGCACGGAAGTTGGCTGACCTTTAGCCGGACCCTGGTGGCGAAGCCGATCATGGTTGACCATGAGACGCCCACCGGTATCCGAGTCCTGATCGACAACCCGAAGGAAGTCGGCGCCGACCGCATCGTCAATGCCGTTGCCGGCTTTCATCGGTACCCGCAGGCACTGATCATCGTTGATTTCGGTACGGCCATCACCTTCGACTGTGTATCAGCGCAAGGCGAATACCTAGGTGGCGCCATCGCCCCCGGCATGAGTATCGCGATCGAAGCCCTGGGGAGTAAAACCGCCAAGCTTCCCAGAGTCGACATCAGCATCCCGCCTCCGTCCGCCATCGGCACCAACACCGTGGCCGCGATCCAGTCCGGGATTTTGTATGGGTATGGCGGCCTGGTGGAAGGACTGCTGCAACGGCTTAAAGAGCAATTCGCGCCGCAAAAGCCGCTGGTTCTTGCCACCGGCGGCATGGCGCAACTGATTGCGCCCTATGCCCCCTCACTTAAAAAAATTGAACCTCACCTCACCCTCGAAGGACTCCGTCTGATCTATGACCGCTGTCACGCCTAAACCATTCCGTCCCCCCCTGCTTAAAAAAGGAGATACCATTGGCCTGGCCGCCCCTGCCGGTCCGATCAGTGAAGATGTCCTCCGTCAAGGCCTCCAGCTCTTACGGGATTGCGGGCTAAAAAAAGTCAAATACGCCTCGGATATCTGCCGCCAGGAGAACTATCTCGCCGGTTCCGATCAGCGTCGCCTGGAGGAGTTGCACCAGCTTTGGGATGACGATGAGGTCAAGGCCATTGTCGCCGTGCGTGGCGGCTATGGCTGCGCCAGGCTGCTGCCCCGACTCGATTTCGGCCTCATCCGCCAGAAGCCCAAGATCCTGCTCGGCTTTTCCGACCTCACCGTCCTTCTCAACGTCATCCATCGGCAGACCGGACTTGTGACCTTCCACGGCCCCATGCTCTCAACCTTGGTTCGAGACGGTCGCGAGGCGCTGGAATCGACGCTGAACGAACTCACCGTCCATGCCCGGCAGCGCCTCAAGATCAAAGGCTTGGAGATCCTCCGGTCGGGAGACGCGGAGGGACCGCTCTTGGGCGGCAACCTGACCTGCCTCGCCCACTTGCTGGCCACCCCTTACGAACCGGTCTGGGACGGGGCCATCCTGCTCCTGGAAGACATCAATGAACCGGCCTATCGGGTCGACCGGATCTTGACCCAACTGAGCCTTGCCGGTCGTCTTGCTTCGGTGGCGGGAATTATTCTCGGCGATTTTTTAGACAGCAACGTCCACAGCATCAGCGACCTCGATCTGGTCTGGCAGCGCGCGTTAGCCCTGACCCCGGAGAATATCCCGGTATGGGCCAATTTCCCGGCGGGCCATGGTCAGCGTAATCTCCTGCTGCCGATTGGCCGCACCGTCCGCATGGACAGCAATACCGCCACCTTGAGCTTGATTGGTTAGGTCGAGGGGCTAGGGGGGGTCTTGCAAGCTCCTAACCGGACAACACTGGTCCAAAATAAAACTACTTCTGCAAGAGCTTCTGCTTGATATCACTCGGCATCCTGGAGTTGTTGATCCATTGGGTCGCCTGGGTGGGATCAATGGACATCCACTGCCTGCCAAGCACTTCATAGTAAGCGTTTTGCTGGCTGGTCCCCCTGATCCCTTCAACCCAAGAAACAGCGCTCGCCGGGTTTGTATTGACCCACATCCGCAATACCGAGGTGGCGGCCGAGTTTTGCGCCTGGTCCTGAGGCAAGGCATTGACATAGGTCATGGCCGCCTGGGGATCCTTCCTCGCCCATTGTGAGGTCGTAGCAGACAAGGCCTGGCTGCGAGTCTGGGCATCGGGGAAGGTCTCGACCCATTTTGAGGCCGCTAACGGATCCTGCTTCGCCCAGACCGCGCCGACCTCGGTCAGGGCACTGTAGCGTGATTCCGGGGCAGCGTAGCGTGTCACCCAGTCAATCGCCTTGGTGGGGTCAGACCTGGCCCACAAGCTGGCGACGGCGCTGATATTCTGCTCCCTGGTCGCTCCTGCCGGCAATCCGTTGATGAAGTTGACCGCGCCCCCCATATCCTTAAGCGCCCAGAGTTGCAACGCCGAGTTCATGATCTCGCCCTGAACTTTTTGATCCTCAAACTTGGCAGCCCATTGGGTTGCCGTCACCGGATCCTGTTGGGCCAAGGCCAGGCCAATCCGCACCATGAGATCCCCCTTCATTTGCGGATCGGGAATCTGCGCCGCCCAGTTGTAGGCGCCATTTAAATCTTTCGCCGCCCAGCTATAGGCAATTTCCCGATAGGCCTGATTCACCATTTGGGGTTGGGGCAGGGTTGCGGCCCACTGCAAGGCGGCTGTCGGATCACTGGCCCCCCAGGAGGATGCGATCTGGCCGGCGGTTTCTTGAATCAATAGGGCATTTCCGGTTTTGGCGATCAATTGGGCGGCAGCGGCTGGATCTTTGTTTGCTACCATGGCCCTGACCACTTCACTGGCAAAAGCGATTTGATCGGGGTATTGGGTCAATGTCGCCAGAGTTTGCGAGGCAAGGTCCGCGTTCATCTGCTGGCCAAGGGTCTTGCCGAGATCGCGTAAGGCCACTTGGCGCTCAGTGGCATCCTCGATTCCGGCGAGGTGTTGCAACTCCACGCCGAGTTCTTCCGCTGTCATGATGCGCTCAACCTTATCAACCTTAGCCTCTGTCCCCGCCGCAGCTGAGGGATTATGCCCCGCAACCGCGGCCCCACTGGCCTCCTGCTGCCCGGCGCTGTTCCCATCCCCGCCATCCGTCTCCTTCAAGGCACTCTGAGGGGTGCCGCCGCCGACATCCCCGGAAGGCAATTGCGATGGCAGCCTTGGACCCTGGCGTATTGAGGTCTGTCTTTTTGATTCCTTGCCGCGCTTGGCCGAAGATTTTGCCTTGTTCTCCTTGCCAGATGCATCTTGAGCAGCCACTTTTTTTTCATCGGCGTCTTGCTCACCAAAACCTCGGAAGAACAGGGTAACGAGACCGACTGCAAGAAGGACCAGAACTAAATTAACGATTTTTTGGGAACGCATGGCCATCAAGAATTCCTTGTGCAATTGTTAAAACCATTTCTGGCGTGATTGACTGCAGACATACATTGTCGGTGCAGCCCGTCTTCCTGTGGTTGGTTGCCGAAACGCAAGGCGAACAGGCAAGCCCCGCATAGACGGAGTAAGCGTTGCCGAGGGATCCATACAGTTTCGGAGTCTCCGGCCCATAGAGGACCATAGTTGGCATCCTGGTAATTGCGGAAAAATGCCCCGGCCCGGAATCGTTAGTCACCATCAGCGCCGAGATGGTGTAGAGCACCGGCAGCTCTTCCAGGATCAAATGGCCGGTGAGATTGCCGCAGCGCTCATGATTCACGCTCGATACCAGCGCCGATGCCCCCGCCGACTCTGACGGGGCCCCGGTGATCAAGACAAGCACATCAGAGTAACGGGCAAGTACCTGGCGGATCAACTGGAGATAATTGTCGGGGTGCCAGCGGCGCTGAGGCAGCAATTCGCTCGAATTCGGGTTGATCAGGACTAAGCGATGCGCGGCCTCGTCATAGTGGGGCATGATGGATTTGACTTTGGCGCGCATCGCAAGAATCGCAAGCTGGCTCGGTTGCACTACGGGCAGGACAATCTCCGCATCGGAGACCACGGTTTTCGAATAGGGGAATTCCGGTTTGGGGGAGATAAGGGCATTGACCAACGCCACGAAATTTTTGGAAATATGAATGTGCGGGTTATAGGCCACCCGGTGGCTTAAAAAACCTCCCCGGTAGAGGCCCTCGTCATGGAAGGCATAAAAACCGACCAGGTTCACCGCCCCACTTAGCCAACAGAGTAGCGCTGAAAAACGGGAGAAGAGTTCAAGATCTACCGCCGTGTCAAGTCGATGACGTCGCGCCCAGCGCCAGAACCTGAAGACATCGATCATTATTGAGCCAAGACCTGACTCATTGATCACAAAAATATTCTCTTCGGGGATAGTTTGCAACAACTTGAGGCTTGCCCGATTTTTTCGGAAAATAACGAAAAACAGTTCTGCCTTACAATGATCCCGTGCCTTGCGCATGGCGGGATCGGCCAGGATCGTGCTCCCCATTTCGGACAACTCGACAAAGAGGATTCGCTTCGGCGTTTGCGGCTTAGGACGACTGAAAAGACGCCAGCCCTTCCAAAACAGAGTCGCCACAAAAGTCACCGGTATCCCGACATACCGATCAATTTTTCGCATGCAATCAGGATTCATGATATCTCCAATCAATCAACAAATGCGCTTCATCCTAGCCGCAAAAAATCCATCGCTGCCTTGGAACCCGGGGATCGTCCGCAAAAATCCCGACTCGTCAACCAGATGCCGGGAGGCTAGCGGCAGGCTGCCCGCCGCATTTTCAATGGCAAACTGGGGGAAGGCCTTCATGAACAGGGCAATCACCGCCTCATTTTCCTCCGGTTCGGTGCTGCAGGTAGCATAGACCAAGACCCCACCGCCGGCAACCAAGGGCACGGCCTCGTGCAAGATTGCCAACTGGTTTGCCTGAAACGTCGGCAAATCGTCCGCCTGCCTCTGCCAACGGATATCAGGGTGGCGGCCAGTCACTCCGAGACCGGAACAGGGCGCATCGATCAAGACGGCGGCAAAATCTCCAGGGGCGCGGCTTGCCGCATACTCTGCCAGGGTTCCGGAGAATAAGACCACACCCTTCAGCCCAAGTCGGGCCATGTTTTCCTGAAACATTCCCTGCCGCAGACGATGAGGCTCCACGGCAATGACGTTGACGCCGTCCGGGGCAATCCCTGCCAGGACTGCCGTCTTCCCGCCCAATCCGGCGCAGCCGTCCAGATAATTCCCTGCCGGGCAAGGGAGGATCAAACCGCCAATACATTGAGCAATCTCATCCTGGACGAAGAACCAACCCTCGGCATACCCGGGCAGATCAGCAATAGCCCCCCCTTCCTCCAACCAAACCGCTTCGGGTGCGAGGGCGCCAGGTTCGGCGGAAATCCCCTTCTCGACCAGGACTCCCAAGAAATCCGGCACGGAGATTATCGCCGTATTCACTCTCAGGCAGAGCCTGGCTGTCTCACTATTGCTCCGGCAGATGGCGGCCATCCCCGAAACGCCATAGCGATCCCGCCACCGTTTGAGGAGCCAGTCAGGATGATTAAACAGGGCCGCCGCCGGCGCCTTCCCCTGCCGGACATCCTCCATAAATTCCTGCCTGCGCCTGCCGAGGTTCCTCAGCACCCCATTGACAAATCCGGTCAGCCAGCGAGGCTGGCCCATCTTTTTTACGGCCTCAACAGTCGAGTGGATGGCCGCAGCCAAGGGTACCCGATCCAGGCAGAAAATTTGATAGGCCCCTACCCGCAAGGCCTGAAGAATAGAGGGCTTTAGCCGAGGCAAAGGGGTCGATGAAAGACGGCCAAGAATCCAATCTATCGTGCCGCGTTGCCGCAATACGCCATAGACCATGGCCTTCAGCAGATTACGATCCCTGGCGTCAGCCATTGTCTGCAGGCGCGGTTCGAGCAGCGCGTCAACAGGCTGCTCGCTTTGCTGCCATTGGCACAGGATATCGATAGCGAGATAACGGGGGCAGGGGGACATAGGCTATTCGCGCAGGGCAATCACCGTGGCCGAACGGCCAGTCGTGCCCTCACGGCGGTAGGAAAAATAGTTGGGATCGCAGCGCGTGCAGACGCCGGCAATTTTTATGTGTGACGCCGGCACTCCGGCCTGTTCAAGCTGTTTGCGACTGATGGCCCAAAAATCGAAATGCTCGGGCCGGACCTGATCACCATGAAACTCCTTTGGCAATTCGGCGAGAAAATGGACAAACTCAGCGCAGCATGGCCCGAGCGATGGGCTGATGGCCGCCATTATCTTGGCAGGATTCGAGCCGAAGTCAACAACCATCCGGGCAATGGTTTTGGCGATGATATTGGCGACGCTGCCCCGCCAACCGGAATGGGCATTGGCCACGACCCGATTGACCGGGTCATGCAGAACCACGGCTTGGCAATCGGCCTGCTGAATCAGCAAGCCGACCCCAGGCTGATTGGTGATCAAGGCGTCATAGCCGGTATGTTCGAAATCACTGCTCCGAGGCTCGGTAATGGAGAGTATTCGCTCGCCATGGACTTGGCGGGCCGAAATTAACGCCTTGAGGCCAAGGCACTCTTTCAAGCGAGCGCGGTTGCACTCAACCAGTTCGGCGTCATCACCCACCCCATAACTGACATTCAAGGAGTCAAAGGGGACGGGACTGATCCCGCCGTGGCGATTAAAAAAGCCCCCGGTCAGGCCATCCCCGAAATCGAACGGTAAAAAATCCAGCAAAGGCATTCCCTCAGGATAAAAAAAGAGCAGGCAAGGGATAATCCCCTACCCGCTCTTTTTATACAACCGCCTGACGTGTTATGCAACCGAACTTGTAAACTGCCCAAGTGTAGGTGTAGGTTGGGTTAGGCGGTTGTTTCGCCGTAACCCAACAAACACGATGAGTGGTTATTTTAGAACCAGGCCTCCAACGAGACATAGAGTTGATCCATGGTGTCAACCGGGGTATAGAACTGAGCCGCCAGCGGATCCTTATTCAGCTTGTCAATATCCAGAGGCTCGCCGAGCCAGAAGCCGCTGCCGGTGTAGTTGTACATATAGTGCTGGTAACCCAGCCGCATAAAGGCCTTGCCAAACTTGGAGATGGCCTCGCCGGCCGGGATATTCCACAGGCCGTAAGCCTCAACGACCTGACCGCGGGTGGCCAGTTTCGAGGCGTAGAGATCGTCGTTACCCGGGGTAAATGAGATCCAGTTTTTGGTGCCGTAGTTGTACTCCAGGCCGACTTTTAACGGAGATTCCGGGATGTCATAGCGCACACCGGCATAGACGGAGTAGCCGTTCTTGTCTTCCGGCTTATCCCACCACGAGCCTAAGAGGCTGGTACCCATTTCATCCACGCCATTGGCCTTGGTCCGGGACCAACCACCGGTCAGGAAATAGTTAAGATTTTGCACCTTGCTGTAATAGACGGCGTCGGTGTGGTAGATATTACCGAGGTTGGCCCGATCCAAAATGAGATTTTTTGACGCATTGGTAGGATCATACTGGGAAGAATCATGTTGCCAGGCAAAGTACTCAACTGGGTTCGCGAATTTGACGCCATCCGGCACGTTGAACATATTGAAGGCGGAAAAAGACTGGATGCTGAAGAAACGTCCTCCCTTGTCGTAGACATCCCAGCTCAAGCCGGCAAAGTCGACATCCTTGAGGCCGTTGCCATTATCCGTTGGACCGGACTCGAAGCCACGTCCGTAGCAGAAACGGACTCTGCCCGGGAAATCCTCTACGCCCAAAAAGCTCTTGTAGGCATAGCCCAAGGACAGGCCGTCGAACGGGTAATCCATGTAGTCAACCGGAGTGGCCAGCCGATCATCCGCTCCCATGCGGAACTGAGAAGGAGGTCCGTCGGTGGTTGGCCGCCGACCGATGGAGAACCAGACTGGCGTGCCGCCAATACTGTTCCAGTTCATAAAGGCCCGGTCAACCCTGAGGGCGTTGTCGCTTGGTTGTCTGGTGGAGTTACCGTCAAAGGAGAGCGAATTAAGCATGAAAGCCCCGCCCCCCATGCCGGCGTTGGCGGTATAGTCGACCGGGTTGTTCTCCATGCCCCAAGACTTATACATGGCGAGACGGGCCTTGAACTCCACATCCTCGGTGGCCTTGGCCCGCAGATTGACCCGCAGGCGATTGGTCCACATGGTGTCATTATTATAGTCAGTATCTTTTTTTGTGTTATAGCCCATCTCTTGAAAAATTGCCTGTCGCTGGGCCGCTGACAGACCTTTCATAAAGGTCGTCAAATTTTCGGTATTGGTAAATGTCGTTGTTGTGCCATCAATGGGGGCGCCCATGAAACCCATGTCGCCAAGCAGCTGTTGCACGGTGCCAGAGCTGAAAACACGCGCTATTGCTTGTTGCTCAGCTGCTGACATTGGGACATCTGGTATAGTGTGGGCAGGACCAGGGAGGTTAAAAGCGCCGAAAAAGGCACCCACTGTGGATCCAGGGTTTATAACTTCGTATCTATCCATCACATGACCAACAGTCTGCCAGTCAGCGATACCATGCCCGACATTTAAAGCAGTCCAATGATCTGGCGTATCTGCCGAAACAGCATCCAACCGGGTCCGGAAATCGCCTGACATCTGAATCCTGGATGCTTCGTCCCACTTTTCAGACTTTTCCTTGAGGGTTTCAACATCGCTGCTGGAGGTATTTTGTTTGATATTAGCCATATCTTGCTTGAGCGCGCCTAACTCCTTGGTCAATCGCTCGATTTGGGCCTCTAACTCGGCGGGACTTGCCGCCGCGCCCGCCATAGCCGGCAAGGCAATCAGTGCCGCCAGGGCCAAAGCCGAAATTTTCTTTACCATGTTTTTCCCTCCAGTTTTGTGTTTTTCAAAATTTCCATTCCCCAAATTCTCGAACAGCCAACCGCGCAAAACTCTAATTAACCTAGGCATCAATAAAGCTGAAAAATAGCGTCGATACAAAAAAACAGTATTTAAGTTTTTACTTATTCTATATTTTCATACCGCAATTTCTCCTACAAGTCAAAACAAAAAATGAATGGCGCATCAATAATCCTCCGCAGCAAGCCGCCAATATTTTTGCTCATGATCTCGTCCACCAATTACCATTACCACCTTGGCTGGCAGATAAATCGATTATCCCGTCAACAAATCAACAGCCTCAGCGAAAAAATCCTTGCCAGCCCATGTTCCTGTGGTAGGTTGCAAAAAATATGGCTCTAATAAAATTCTCCGCTTTCAAATTCTCGTCATTCCGGCGAAAGCCGGAGTGACGACTTTCGGGAAGCCATTGGCCATTGCTGAGAATTGTTGAGAGCCAAGAAAAATTATGCGCAGCGGGTCATGCCCGGACTGTTTTTACCCTTTACCTTTTTACCCTTCACCAAAACACCATGTACTTTCAAGATATCATTCTCGAGTTGAGCCGTTACTGGGCCGATCAAGGCTGCGTCATCCAACAACCCTACGACATGGAGGTCGGCGCCGGCACCTTTCATCCCGCCACCCTGCTCCGGGCGCTAGGGCCTGAGCCATGGCGCGCCGCCTATGTCCAACCGTCGCGGCGACCTACCGATGGCCGTTATGGCGAAAACCCCAACCGCCTCCAGCACTATTACCAATTTCAGGTAGTGATGAAGCCATCGCCCAAGGATGTCCAGGAACTCTATCTCAACAGTCTGCGCCGTTTCAAGATCGACCCACTGGAACACGATATCCGTTTTGTCGAGGACGACTGGGAATCGCCAACCCTTGGCGCCTCCGGGCTGGGCTGGGAAATCTGGCTGGATGGCATGGAGGTCACCCAGTTCACCTATTTCCAGCAGGCAGGGAGCCTTGAACTGTCGCCGATCACTGCCGAAATCACCTACGGCCTGGAACGAATCGCCATGTACTTGCAAGGGGTTAACAGCGTCTACGACATCATGTGGAACGACAAGGTCAGCTACGGGGCCATTTTCCAACAGGCCGAACGGGAATTTTCGGCCTTCAACTTTGAAGAGGCCAATGTCGAGGAGATGGTACGATTTTTCAATACCTTTGAGTCTGAAGCGCATAAGCTGCTCAACAAGGATCTCATCCTGCCGGCCTATGACTATTGCCTGAAATGCTCACACACCTTTAATTTGTTAGACGCCCGCAAGGCAATCAGCGTTGCCGAACGGACCAGGTATATCGGCAGGATCCGCAATATCGCCCGCTTAGTGGCAGCCAAGTACACTGCCCAACGCGAGGCCATGGGGCACCCGTTGCTGGCATAGTCTGTTTCAGGGAACATGGAATTAGGGTGAATACCCTATTTGACGTAAGGCGATTTCGCCTGGCAACCGGGAACAACACGGCATTCCAGGTAAAAGCTTCACCGGACAGGACTGATTTTATTGCACAAGGCACCCCAATAAAAAAGCCCTAGTCTGAAGAGACAAGGGCTTTTTTATTGGAAAGCGGATAACGCCTGTAACTGTTCAGAAGTGCCGTAGATGCGCGAAATAGACCTGCGAGCCATAGCAGCGCTATGCGAGCAGGTCTATGACAAAGCAGATGCGGTGCTACTGGACAGTGTAGAACGATCGTTGATCGTCCTACACTCTTACCACCAACAGATGGTCTGATCGGCAGCAAAGATCATATCGACCAGGTTGCTGTAATCAGGGGTGGCGACATTGAGATCAAAGCTTGTGGCCTCGCGGCCTTCGGTGACGATTTCAACCAGCTTTTTGGTCGTGGCGTCAGGCGCTGAACGGTATACGTTTAAGATTTTCATCGTGGCAGACTCCTTAATATAGTCACAAAATGAATCAAATATCAGATAATCCCGTAAGGGACGATGATGTCCATTTCCCGCATCTTCTGGCCTAATTCTTCAATGCTTAACTTGGCCAGTTCATTGGTTTCGACATTGGCGTCAAGGTCGGAATAGACCTCGCCTTCCATGTCGCGTATCCACTCCAGATTCTCACGATTATAATCGTCAAATACCGGAATTTCCACCCCGAGAACCGTGCAGTAGGCGTACATATTTTCCACGGCCAGACCGAGGGCGGAGCGCATGGCGTCGTGGACGTAATCTTTATGTCTGCTGACAAAACATACTTTTTTCGACATCGTCATTCTCCTTTTATAAGGTCAGGTAACAGTCATATTCCTCAATGATGGCGCCATGCTGGGCTTGGGTTCCCATCTTTTCTTTCGTCAAACCCTTAGGGACAACGTCGACGTCGAAGCCGGACTTCTTGTAGCTGTCGGCGCAGATCGAGACATCAACGTTATCTAAACCGCAGAGTTCGGGAAATTCCGGAGTGGAGGTCAGTTTGGTGCCCCACCAGGTGAAAAATACTTTTACCTTGGATCCCTTGGCGACGGCGGCCTTGGTGATGCCCACGACATGGCGCATCTGGTTGGGATTTGTAACAAAAATTCCGAGACTTTTTGCCATTTTTTTTCTCCCTTAAATAATAGTAGGGCACCCAAAAGTTGGATGCCCTATGTGGTTTACGCTGCTACAGGAAAATCAACCCTTCTTGATGAAAAAGTGGATACAACCATCGCCTTCCCGTTCGCCAAGGAAGGTGTGGCCGCTCTTTTCGCACCAGCCTGGCATGTCGTTTCTGGAGCCTGGATCGGTACCGAGGACTTCCAGTACCTCTCCTGCCTTCAATTTGCCAATTTCCTTCTTGGTGCGAAGCAGTGGCATGGGGCAGCTCAAACCTTTGGCGTCGAGGACCAGGGTTCCTTTAAGGTCAGCGGGTGCAGTTACATTGCTCATAGTGATCTCCTTTAACGATTTATTTATGGTTAGCGGACTGCTGATTGTGAACAGATGTCATTCTGTCTACCAACGTTTAATTTTGATGTCAAGGGGTAAATGAATGATAATTCATTACCCTAAAGGCTTTGCCCTCTTTCGCCTCAGAGGCGGGTTGTTATCTTACTTGACAAATTTTTATCCGCTGGGTAGAAGGTGATAATCTCAGAGGCAACAACTGCCACATTGTAGGGCGTTCCGGGAGATTAGGTAGAATTTCGGATGTCGGAAACTGTGGTCCACCGATAAGCATTTTTGTTCAAACAGGGGGGAGGAAAGGTATGGCTGAGGAAAACATTTTTTTGGGCAAGGTCCAAGGGTTGTACAAAAAATTATGCCAAGACGAGTGGAGCCCGACCACGGTCGGCATTATGGTCGGGCTGTTCAGCCTCCTTGCCGCCGCTTGGTGGCGTCCATGGGGTGCGGTCGGCGCGGTGCGCAATTGGGGTGAATGGATTTTGTACGGGGCCGGGGCCTTGAAAAAAGCGCCGCAAAGCGCCCTGCTCAGTTCCGGTTCGGTGATTGGCATAGGCTTTATCGGTGGGGCCTTTATCTCTGCCAATCTGGGCAGCAATTTTGCCATCCGCATCCCGCCGGTCTGGGAGCGGGTCAAGGCGGTGGTGGCCGGAATCCTGATGGGCATTGGCGCTACTCTGGCCGGTGGCTGCAATGTCGGCGGTTTCTATAACGCCATCGGCAACCTGTCCGCCCATGGCTTTGCCATGTGGCTGGGCCTGGTCTTCGGCGCCATCGGTGGCTTGAAGTATATCTACTGGGAGATGGAGAATATCTCTTGGGGCAGCGGCGGCGCCAAAACCATTGACCTGCCGAAGGCCTTGCAGGCAACCCTCGGCGTGGCGGCGATTCTGGCCTTGATCTGGGGCTGCCACACTTACAGCGCAAGCGAAGACAGCTACATGGGATCTCTTGGAGGAATCATGTTGATCGCCGCAGTTTTGGGTTACTCCATGCAACGTGGTCGTTGGTGCATGATTCAGGGCTTCCGTGAGCCGCACATGACCGGCGACTGCACCATGGCCAAGTCGGTGGCGCTCAGCGTCTGTATTGTAGCGATTGGCTCCGTGGTTTTGAAATACCCGGTCCCCGAGCGCTTAAGCCAAGTCCGCTCCACCTTTGCCTCTGTGGTCGAACAGGTCACCACCCAGGCCGAGGGCGTGGACATGGACGCGCTGCTTGAAAATGTCGATGGTGTTAAAAACTTGCAGGAGAGCATCCCGGTACTGGCCACCAATAACTATGTCCGTGGCACCTTTGGCTGGGGTGGCGTGGTGGGGGGCCTGATCTTTGGTTTTGGGGCGATGCTGGCCGGCGGCTGCGGTACAGGTACCCTGTGGCGGGTCGGCGAAGGTCAGATCAAGTTATGGATCGTTGTCCCGTTTTTTGCCATCAGCAACGCCCTGATGAATACCTGGTTCGAGAAGGCTGGCTTCGAGGCCAGCGGCAAGCTGGGTAAAGCGGTCTTTCTGCCGGACACCTTCCTGGGTTACGGCGGCACCTTGGCTCTCATCCTTGGCGCCATGGCCATTTGGTATGTCGTGGTTGACTGGAACGAAGAGAGCAATAAACTTGTGGTTGAGATGTAAGCTCTCTTTCACCCTAAGCAGGGAAGGCGGAAACAATCGCTTTCTCTGCTCATAAGAGCCATATCCGCCTTGTTGGCAGACATGGCTCTTTGTTTTTCTGCTTGACAGATGGGGCCTTCCGTATATTTATTAGTATAAGTTCCCACCTGTAAATCACAAAAGTAGTTACTTCGTAATTCCACCCGAGTAGTAACGCATTTTTTTATAACCTCGCCATGAATATAACATTTTCCGGATTCGAGCATAACGATGCCGCCAATCAGACCGCGCTACTGAGCAGCGATGAAGTTATCCTGATTGTCGATGACGACCCGTTTATCCGGGCTCCGATCCGTATTTTTTTTGAAGAGAACGGACTGGCGGTCATGGAGGCGGATAGCGGTCATGCCTGCTTAGATATTCTGGCCTCCCATCATGTGGCGCTGGTTCTGCTTGATATCGGACTGCCGGATCAGAGTGGCAAGGAAATCCTCTCCCAGGCAAGAGACAAATATCCACTGCTTGCGGTCATCATGTTGACCGGAAATGCCGATCTCAAGACCGCCATGGAGTGTATCCGCCAAGGGGCGGACGATTTTTTGGCAAAGCCGGTGCGCCTTGATGAGATCATGCTGTCAGTCAGGAAGAATCTTGAAAAGCGGCGGCTGATCATCGAAAACCGTCAGTACCAGAGTGAACTTGAAAATGCCAATTTTCAGATTCAACTTATGTACCAGCTCTCGTTAAAGATGAACTCCGTTTACCTGAACACCGTGGAATTGGATGAGATCCTCCAGGCCATCCTGGTCGGCATTACCGCCAATGAGGGGCTGCGTTTCAATCGAGCCTTCCTCGCCATGTTCGACTCCGAGGCCCAAATGCTGCGAGGACGTCTGGCCATCGGCCAGGGCTGCCGGGAAGAGGCGTATAAGGTTTGGGGGGAGCTGCAGCAGAAGCATCTCGATTTTTTTGGGATTGTCAACGAAGCCAAACTATGCCGGCTTGACAACGCGGATCTTGGGCTCAACCGACTGATCAAGGATCTGCAAATTCCCGTGAGCGACCACGACCATATCCTCATCCGCGCAGCCCTGGACCGAAAAAGCATCAAGGTTACTGAGGGCAGGGCCAATGGCTTTGACGTGAAGGGCATAGTGGATTTTTTAGGGACCGCTAATTTCGTGGTGGTTCCCCTCTATTCCCCACAACGTCCCTTAGGGGTTATTATTGCCGACAACTTCATTACCCACCAAGAAATCAGCGAGAGCCATATCAGTGCTTTGGAACTTTTTTCCAGCCAGGCCAGCCTCGTGATTGAGCATACCCATCTCTATATGGACATGCAGAAAACCATCGGTAAACTGGAGGAGTTAAATTACGAGCTCGACAAGAATAAAGATATGCTGGTCGAGGCGGAACGCTTCTCCGCCTTGGGGCATATGGCCGCCCAGATGCTTCATACCCTGCGCAACCCGATTACTTCCATCGGTGGCGTTGCCAGGATCATCGCCAAGAAGGCCCATGATGAGGGGTTGGGCCAGTATGCCGAGCTGGTAGCCAAAGAGACCGGCAGGCTTGAAGCAACCCTGGTTGATCTCTTTGAATTTGCCAACCAATCGGAATTCAAGCCCGAGTCGACCCCCCTGTATCCCCTGCTGCATAAGGTTCTGCTCCTGATGGAGGCCGAAACAGCCAAGCGCAATATCATGGTAGAACTCGTTTTCCCTGATCCTGAACTGACGGTTGAAGTCGATCCTGGCCAGATCAAAAAGATGCTGGTGCACCTCCTCAAAAATGCAGTTGAGGCTTCAGCGGATGGCGGTCGGCTGAAGGTCCAAATTGCCAAAGAACAAGAGTGGCTCAAAATCACAATTTCCGATACCGGTAAAGGCATTGACGAAGAGCAGATCCGGCGGGCCAAAGAGCCTTTTTACACGACCAAGACCTTTGGCACAGGCATGGGGTTAGCCATGGTGGACCGGATTGTCACGGCCCATAAAGGCCACTTCTTGATCTCAAGAAAGGATGCCGGAACCGAGGTGGTGGTCACGCTGCCCTGCGCCCCCCCGGCATGAAGATTGGCGGGCCGCCTGCCATTGATCCCGGTCGTTTGCTGGATCAAGCCTACCGGGCAAAGACCGCGCAATCGTCGCCCGAACAGATGGCGAGAGTCCTTGATCTAGGCACCCTGCTGAAAGGTCGGGTGGTGAGCATCGACGAGGCAGGCCTCCTGACCGTCGCCACGGAACAAGGTTCATTTAAGGCCTCCTCCGCCAGTCGCCTTGAAGTTGGGAGGGAATTCTGGTTTCAGGTAATCCAACCCGGGACGAATCCAACCCTGGCCGAGGCGGGGAAGACAAATGCTGTCTTGAATCTCCTGCGGGTGCTGTTGCCGGAGATGCTCACCGGGGATGGCGCGACAATTTTGGCGGGCGTCGATGTCAGCCAAAAAGGCAAGACGCCTGAGCTTAATCAAGACGACATGCGCCTTCTCCGTTTTCTGGCAGAGAACGCAATCGATGGTAAATCCGACCCAGGCAAGCTGATCAAGCTTATCTCCCAGCTTCACCTGGGGAGCCCATCGAGCGACAAAAGGCCGGGCTCTGAACTTACTGAGTCTGTTTCGCCATTATTACGCGACATTGACTCGCCTGCTCTGCAAAAATTAGTCCGCTTGCTCGAATCTCATGCCGCAGCCAATCAACAGCCGGCAACGTCCGCAGGGAGCGATTATTTTTTGTTCCCTGTATTTTTCGCCGAGCAGGCAGGCCGCGGCGAATGGCTTTTTTCCTACGAACAAAACGCCGGCGAGGGAGACTTGGCTGGCGTGACCGCCATTTCTTTTTATCTTGCCATGACTCAGCTTGGCGATATCCATCTCACTATCACCTCTCACCCCAAGGCCTTGTCCGGTGTTTTTACTCTGACGACCGAAGACGCTGCCAGCCATGTCCGAGAGCGTCTCCCCGAACTGACTGAGGCGCTGAAACCTCTGGCGGGTACAGTCGTCATCACTTGTCGGACGGCGCAGTTTGATAGCCTCAAGGCGTTAAAGGACGATTTAATGGCGAAGGTTGGCCGGGAACGTTTTGGCCTGGTTGACGTCAAGGCTTGAGACAGTCACCTTGAGGGGGCATAGTTTTTCAGATAGATATCGGCCATGGTCAGGAAGCCGGTGATAATGAGCGGCCCGTACACAATGCCCAAGACGCCGAAGAGCTTTATGCCGCCTAAGATGCCAAGAAAAACCAGGACAGGGTGCATATTTACCTTGCGGCCCACCAGTTGTGGCTTGACCAGATAATCAACCGACATGGATAACGCCAGATAAAAGACAACGATAAAAATAGCCTGACCGAGATGGCCGTTCAACAGGACAATCAGGGCGGTTGGCAAGAGGACAAGGCCAATGCCCACAATCGGCAAAAAGGCCGCCATGCCCATAATCATCCCCCACAAGACCGGCGAGCTGAAATCGAAATAGACGAAGAGCAGACCGCCCACCACCCCTTGCAATAAGCCGCAGATACCGTTGCCCAGCAGG
>Ga0334722_10001557_pt1 | contig 28330 bp, 25 predicted proteins | sample C3_bottom_MG_FD_207210 | JGI IMG/M metagenome (GOLD analysis project Ga0334722, IMG submission 207210) | Sediment microbial communities from Yellowstone Lake, YNP, Wyoming, USA - C3_bottom | ecosystem: Environmental > Aquatic > Freshwater > Lake > Sediment | place: USA: Wyoming | collected... | reverse complement strand
CTCCTCATTTCCGAAGGCCTGGGTCATACCGGTGGCGGTGTCCGGAAATGAGGAGTAGACATTCAGGTCATAAAGATCAAAGAAATAGAGGCTGAGCTGAAAAACAACAGTCACCAACCCGGCGCGCAACAGGATGACGGTACAGGCATCAATAAACTCAAGCTGCCCAAGAAAGACCCTTTGCATCAACACAAGGGCAAAAAAAATCACGCACCCTTCTGTAAAGAAAAAGACGACCCGCCGGAGCGGATAATATCTACCGGAGATATAAGGCATTTATCAGCACATCGACTAAGTTTCTTGGGTTGAATGAAATGGCGTCAGCAAGGAAAAACGTACTGGGCGCTATATGCGCCGAACCCCTCCATGTACGCCCCTAAGCCGTTGTCAAAAAATAACCTGGTCATTCTGGATAGCCCAAACGGCATGAGGAGCCGTAAAGGAATAGATAGAATTGTACAAGTTACTTCGTAACGGCTCCTAATCGCCGTAGCCACCGGCATACTGACCGTATTCGTCATAACCAGACATCTTGGCGCTCAACATATTGGCTTCGTAGGCATTAAACACAACGCCGATAATCTTGTCCTGGCCCAGGGATTCCACTAACTGCTTGATCGGGGCCCGTCCGCCCACTCCCCAGCGCACGACCAGAATAACACCATCGACATGCTTGGCTAAAACCGCAGTCTCCGAAGCAGCCAGGGTCGGTGGGGTGTCGATGAGAATGAACCTGTCATCGTAACGGCTTTCTAACTCGGCAAACATCTGTTCGACCTTTATCGAACCTAGGAGTTCAGCCGGATTGATGGGGCGGAGACCGCTAGGAAGAACCGACAATTTCCGCATGCCGGTCTTGACGATCAAACGCCCGAGATCCTCACCATCCTGCAGGTAGTTCACCAAGCCTCTGCTCGCCTGACAATTAAACAACGCGGCCAGCCGCGAACGGCGTAAATCGCAATCAACCATCAGGGCATGCTGATCCAAGCCCTGGGCAAGAGAAATTCCCAGGTTGGCGCAGACAAAGCTCTTGCCACACCCCGGTACGGTGCTGGTAATCAAGATTTTTTTATAGGCTTTGCCCGAGGCCGGGTATAGGATCTGGGTCCGCAGAAGCCTGAAATTCTCGGCTAGGGGTGAGGATGAATCGGAAAACACCACCAGTTTTTCATCCCAGCCCTCAACCCCGGTCAACGCTTCACGAAGGGGTTCGCGAGAACTCGCCTGTGGCCTGGGGACAGAAACATCCGCCCCCGAGGCGCTCTTTTGCACCTCAGCCGGCGGTCCCTGATCCCTATCGTTTGTCGGGGCCGCTGCCGTTGTCCACTGAGCGTCGGTGGAATCTTGCGCATCCGCTAATGATTTATGTAATGCCTTGAATACCTTTCCCACAAGTCCCTTCTCCTTACGATGCCTTGAATGCGCTTTCTGGGCTTAGTGCCTTTGTTGCTCTGTCTTCGCCATTCGCTTTCCCGCCAACGACCGTCCGCCCATCTAACTCAGCAAGCTCACTAAACTCCGCAAGCGGTGATACAGTTTGAATTGGCGGGCCAATTCAAACAACCGACGGCACCATTGTCCGCAAAGGTCTGAGTAGAACCAGCAGAAAGCCCCCCCCCCCGCGACCAAGAACAGGCCCAGCACGAGCCAAGGAATGGCTGATCGCCTGGGAGTCAATGCTGGCGCAGCTGCCACGCTCTTGCCCTTCACAGGCGACGACAACGGCAATGAACTCTGCACCCCCGGAATCTGCATGTCCCGCACACTCTCCCGGACAATTTCGGCATCAATCACCGATTTCCCTTCCGCGAACCCAGCCAGCAACGCCTGGTCACAAATCACATTAATCAATCTGGGCACCCCATGACCTTCGGCGTGAATAAGCCGAACAGCCTCGTCATTAAACAGATCGCCCCGCTGAACCCCGGCCTTGCCCAACCGAAACAGGATATAACGTCTGGTCTCCTCTTCTGAAAAAGGCTGCAGATGAAAACGGATGCCGATCCGCTGGCGCAAGGGCAACAGCCGTTCGTGGGCCAAACGCTCATTCAGTTCAGGCTGACCAACCAGGAAGACGCTCATCACCCCGAAGTCCTGATACTCCTGATTGGAAAGGAGTCGAATCTCTTCCAGCAGTTCCACCGGCAGGACATGGGCCTCATCGATAATCAGGAGAACTCGTTCCTTGTTCTCGCGGCATCGCTTCAAAAAGTCAGCAAAATCGAGCAAAAATTTGGCTTTGTTTCCCTCAAATTCCCGCAGGCCATATTTGGCGGCCAAATAATAATAAAATTCATAAAGTGAGAGGGTGGGATTGGCAATCAAGCAGAGGTGAACCCGGCTATCCAAGGATTGCGCCAAGAGCTGTAACAGCGTGGTCTTGCCGGTGCCGACCCCGCCGGTCAGGAGCAGAAAGCCCTTGCGGTCAATGACCCCATAGCGCAGAATCGCCAGCGCCTCTTCATGGACCTCGCTCATATAGACCTTGCCCGGATCCGGGATCAAATCAAAGGCCTTACTGGTCAATCCATAATATTTTTCATACATAGGCGAATACGTGAGCCTCGGTTATCAATGTGCCTTCATCGCAACTGAACTGCTCAGATGATAATCCTACCCGTCTTGTACAGATACGCCATGCCACCAAGGAGTATGACAACCGAGACTAGCAAGAGTACCAACCAGGCCAGGGATCTACGCCGGTTCGCCTTGATCTCCTTGTCGGAAATAATAAGCGGTATCGCGCAGATAACCGGCATCCCAAGGTAACTTTCCGCCTCCGCGACATCCCGGAATGAAGAGTCCTGCAGCTCAAGCAGAAAGGCGAGCCCCCCTCCCAGACCGAGGCCTGCCGCCAAGGCCATCAGCATAATCTTTTTAAAATTTGGTCTAATCGGTTTTTCCGGAAGATAGGCTGAATCTACGATCTTGAACTGGCTGCCCTTCTGACGGCGCTCCAAGCTCTCTGCCGCCCCCGCCTCTAAATTCCGGCCAACAAGTTGCTGGTAATTTTTACTGAGTTGTTCATAATCGCGGGTCAAGGCGGTCCATTCCGCCTCCCGCACCGGGGTCATGCTCAGCCATTTCTCATATTGGTCGATCTGTTTTTTTAGTCCTTCATTCTCTTGGTTCCGGCTCTCCATGGCCAGGTCTGCCTGCTTAAGCTGCAACTCCAACTGATCAAGCTGATTGTCATGCGACAGGGCCGCTCTATGCGGAACAGCAGCGCTACGCCCCTTACCACCGTCTGCGGCGCTGTCCAGACCCTCTTCTGGAGCGACTTGGCTTTCCTCAAGCGTCGCCACTTTTTTCTGCAACTGCCTTACCTCCGGGTGACTGTCGGTGTACCGCAACCGCAAGGCAGCAAGTTGCTGCCTTGCTTGAGAAAGCTCGCTCAAGGCCGGATTTACTCCGCCCTGCTGCGTGGGTATCGCTGCTCCTACCCCTGCCTGCTGCGACAGCTCTGCCAAAGCAGCCTTCCGCTTGGAGATCTGCTCCTGGATCATAATCTTGGTCCGTTCCAACTCCTGGATGTTGGTTCTATTGGTCTGGAGTTGGGTTTGCAGGGCGGTCAAGCGGGTAGAATTCGCTTGAAACTGCTGCGGCATTTCATTGTAGTACTTCAATTTATAATCCCGCATGATCTCTTCTTTCTTGTCCAGAGTCGTTTTCGACAGCTCCAGCTCATCCCCGACATAGGACGAGGTCTCAGAGGCCTTCTCTTCGCGGTAACGCAGATTCTCTTCAATAAACCGGGCCGCGATGGCGTTTGCGACCTGCATGACCTTCTTGGGCTCGGCCCCGTTGAAGGAGACCTTAAAGACATCCCCCTTGTCCGGCTGAATGGCGACATCGTGCAACCGCATCAGGTCGACCACATCCTCCATCGGCAATTTCTGGCGCTCTTTTGGATAGAGATCAAACTGCTTGATGATCGCCTCCAGGCTGGTACGACTGGTGACCTGCTGGGTCAGGGTGGCCACCATCTCCCTGGTCTCAGTCGTCACGTCGGGAGTTACTCTGTTGCCCGAGTTGATCTTGCCCCGCTCGTAAATCAACAAGGCGGTGGACTGATAGACCTTGGGCGTCTTGACGTAGAGGCCCAGCCCGGCAAATATCGAGATCATCACAAAAGAGATGATCATCTTTTTGCGGCGGATGACCAGATCAATATATTGTTTTATCTGCTGACTCTGCTGCTGTTCCATTCGTATCCCTTATCCTTAGGAGCCGTTACAAAATACCTTGTGCAATTCTGCCCCCTTCCTTTACGACTCCTTATGCCGTCCAGGCTTTCCAGAATGACCAGGTTGTTTTTTTACGGCTTACCAGCGCCACAACTCCTTGGCCGCCGCCAACCTGATCGAAACCAGATGCTCTGTATAATCATCTAAGGTAATGCTGCCCGTGTCAAATAAATTATAATCGTAATTCAATGAAAGGGTAAACCAACGCTTAAACCCATAGCTCAATCCGACCCCGAGCTGTAATCGATCATAATTGTCATCCAAACCAATGGCCCAGGAATCCCACTGTCCATAAGACAAACGTCCGGTGGAAGACAAATCCTGCCTTAATTGGTAAGTACAATTGCTGCCAACCTCCCAAGACCGCCGCGATTTATCCCACGAGCCAGCCGTATTCGCCACCGCCGTAAGCCCCCTCCCTGTCAAGGCGATCGTCCCCCGGTCAAGCGTGCGGCTCAGACCAAGATCCAGGGAGTACTCCCGCTCATCCGCACCCAGCTCAAGGCCCCGATAGGATGCGCCTAGGGTCGTTGTCAAGGTGGTTCGCTGATCAAATCCATGCCTCCAGCCCAGGTGGCTGCCTTGATCGGTGGTATCGCCTAACACTCCGTCATAGGTAATCAGCTGATAGTTATAATTCCAAAACAGGAGATTCACGGGGGAGACCTGAAAGTCAATCTGCATGTGGGGAAAATTGGACGTACTGTCCTCCGTGGTATCAGTGGTAGTGCGCCTCAACTCGTAACCAACTTCTCCCCGCCATTGCTGATTAAACTGATATGTGACCAGAATATTCGGGGTCTGCTCGAGATGATCCGCTATGAGACCGGTTTTATTGTCTAAACTGGCAAAACTATAGCCCAGGGTGAGGATGCTTTTCTCCGCGAACTCATAGGCGGAGCTCACTCCCATCCCTGAAGTCCAATACCGCTGCCGAGCGCCATTGGCACCCTGCGTCAACAAACGTGTAATCAAGCCTTGCACCGCGGGCGTAGCATCATAACGCTGCTGGAGTTGGGAAATAACAGAGTTCATGCTCAGTGCCGGATCCCAGGGCAACAACTCTGGAAACAGCATCCGAACGATTTCGGCCTGGGTGCCGATATCGGCTCTCAAGAAATTTTGGGTTGTACTGCCGCCGGTCACTGGCTCAAAAAACAAGTTGTCATACGAGGAATAATTGCCGTTCATCGTCACTTTCCACCGGGAAGAGATCCCCTTGTCCTCTATAAACGAAAGAACCTGAGCCGTTTCGTCATCCTCTCGGCGATGGTTGTAAGTAAACCGCGGGGCATAGGCCAACGAAAAGGTATCCGTGGCTCCCTTGGAACTGAAGGAGAGCTGCGGGGCAAACTGACTTCTCCATTCATCCTCACGAATTTCATCCGATTTGAAGACATTGGAGTCGTAGTCTGGGCCAACCGACAGGCCGCCACTGACGCTATTCTCCCGCGCAAAAATTTCTCCTGGACAGCCGAGACATCCAAACGCAATTACCAAAGCCAGAACAGAGGTATATTTCTTGAAAAACATCACACCCAACTGACAGGATAAGTTACTGACCATTTTCATTATGTTGTCCATGTCGCAAGATTAGGGGATAATAATTGTATCGCCCGGCTTCACCAAGGCGTTCTGCTGTAAATCCTTGCCATTGACCAGTGCCTCGTAGTTAAATGGAACAATGGTTTCACGGCCACCGTCGCGCCTGACAATCGAAATATTCTCTGTCTTGGCCCACTCCAGGAAACCACCGCTCTGGGCAATGGCCTGCAGCACGGTAATGGGATAATCAATAGGGAACTGACCAGGGTGTGCGACCTTTCCTATAATATAATAGCGCCAGCTCTTGCTTTGGGCCAACATTACCGACACCGCCGGCTCGGCGATCACCGCTGCATATTTTTCTTCGAGAATTTTTTTTAAGTCCCGAATAGTCTTCCCGGCGGCCTCCACATCGCCGATCAACGGCAACGAGATCCTGCCGTCAATACGGACAGACAAGGTCTGAGTCAGCTCCGGCTCTTTCCAGACCATGATCTGGAGCTGATCCCCAAGCCCGACAATGTATTCCGCCTCTTTTTCATTCCCGGACGGCAGGGTCTCCTGCCCAGCGGCGCTGACATTGCTTGATAAAACCATCAGGACAAAAAACATAGCCACCAGGTTGCCATATTGCTTGAATGCTTGTTTCAGTTCACTGCTCATACCCACACTCCTTTCCCGTTAGGGGTTGCCCCAATCATTTATTAATAAGTTGTGAATCTTTTCCCTGCTTCATCTGAATTAGCCTATGATTTATTTATTTATTTTGCAATAGGTATCAAAGGGAAAAACTGTATTCCCTTTCATTTTTTTAGGGCCGTTACGAAACAACATCTTCTTTTATGGCTTCTGTTCGGCTCCTTATTGCCGTGCTAGTCATCCAGATGAAGATGTTATTTTGTGACAATGGCTTACGGCAAAATACTCACGCATAAACCCTTTGTCTTTTTGCTCACAATCTGACATACTTTGCAGATTGAGAGATCAACTTCCAACACAACTCTCATGATTACCCACGAACCCTGCCAAAAAAGGAGCGCGACCTTGTCGACAAAATACTTTTCCCTCATCTTAAGTTTCTTTATTGCCGCCACACTCCTCCCCGGTTGCGCCAACAAGGACAAAGACAAAGTGACCCACTACAACAAGGGACTCGAATATGCAAAAAAAGACGATGCCAAGGCCGCAATCCTGGAATTTAAGAACGCCATCCAGATAGACCCCAAGTATGGCGAGGCGCGCTACCAACTCGGCCTCCTCTATCTCAAAATCCAAGATCCAGCCAATGCCTTGCAAGAGTTGAGCAGGGCCGCCACCCTAACCCCGGACAACCTCGACGCCCTGCTCAAAAGCGCCGAAATTCTCTTCCTGGCCCGCCAGCCCGACAAAAGCCGTGAGCAGTTAAACAATCTGCTGGCAAAGAACCCAACTCACGCCGAGGGACTGGCATTGAAAGCCAATCTCGACCTTAGCGAAAAAAAACTCGATGAGGCAAACAAGGCCATCGACGTTGCCATTGCCCAGGAACCAACATTAGCCCGACTCTATCTGACCCGGGCCAAGGTCTCAGCCGCCCAGGACAAAGCAGACGATGCCGAAAAGGCCTTACGCAAGGCCATTGAATTGAAACCGGACGATCTCTCCTTTCAACAAGCGCTGGCCAGCTTCTATATGGGCCGCAACCAGATGGATCAAGCCGAAGCCCAACTCATCTCCATGAAGGGGCAATTTACCGACTCCCCGGCGCCTTATTTTGCCTTGGCGTCCTTCTACCTGCGAGCCAATAAGCCGGAACAGGCGGAGCAGATCATTGCCGAAGGCATCCTGAAGGATCCTAAGAACCCGGACTTCAACTTACTCAAAGGCGATCTCTATAAAAAACAAGGCAAATACGACGAGGCGGAGGCAGAGTTCAAAGCAGCGCTCGGCAAAACAGAAAAGAAGGAGGATATCCAGGCGGTGCTGGCTGATTTTTATTTCGATCGCCAGCAATTTGACAAGGCCAAGGCCGAAACCGACGCGATCCTCACGAAAAACCCAAAGCATAACCGGGCAAGCCTGATTCGCGCAAAACTCATGGTCAAAGATAGTAAGCACCAAGAGGCGCTGGCTCTCCTGGATGAACTCATCAAACAACAACCGGAATGGGGAGAGGCATATTACCAGAAGGGGCTGGCCCACCTCGGCTTAAAAGAGATCGAACTCTCCCAGAAGGCGGCTGCCGAGGCCGTACGTCTCTCGCCGAATGACCCCGACGCGCACGCACTCCTGGCGCAGCACCTCTTGATGAACAACGACTTCGACAACGCCGGCAAAGAGGCGAGTCTGGCCTTGCGCCTGAAACCGAACAGCTTCCGGGCCGCAATCATCATCGGTCAAAGTCTTTTCAGTACCAAGGAGTACGAAAAGGCTCAAAAAGTCTTTACCGAAATGGATAAAACCCTACCCAATAATCCTGAAATCTTGATCAACAAGGCCCGTTGCGCCATCGCGCTTAAGCAGGCCGCGACCGCCAAGGCAGATCTGGAAGGCATCCTCAAACTGTCGCCGGACAACACCCCGGCGCTGGCGATGCTGGTCAGCCTCTTTCTGCAGGACAAGGATGCAACCGGAGCCTTGCAACGGGTGACCGAACAGGTCGCGGCAGCCCCCAACACCTCGGGCCACCTCATGCTGCTCGGCAACCTGCAGGCGGAGCAGAAAAAATTCGACGACGCCATCCAGACCTTTCAGTCCATCCAGAAACTCTCGCCCGAGGCGCCCCAACCGTCGATGCAGATCGCCAAGATCATGGTCGCCACCAACCGAGCCAAAGAGGCCATCGGCGAATACCAAACCCTACTCAAGACCCAGCCTAAGTTTGTGCCAGCCATCATGGCGCTCGGCACCCTGTTTGAACAGAGCGGCGACAGCACAGGCGCCCAACAGATGTACCGCCAAGCCCTTGAGATCAACCCAAAGCTTGCCGTTGCCGCCAACAATCTGGCTTGGCTGATAAGCCAGGATCCTCAGGCCGATCTCGGTGAAGCCCTACGCCTGGCCATGGTCGCCAAATCGGAGTTGCCAGAGGCAGCGAGCGTAGCCGACACCCTGGGTTGGATCCACCTGCAGCGCAAATCCTATAGTCTGGCCGCTTCCCAATTCCAGCAGGCCATCAACGCCGAACCGGAATCACCGACCTTCAAGTACCATCTGGCCCTTGCCTTCCAAGGTGACGGCAAGCAGGACAAGGCGCGGGAGATGCTGAATCAGGCACTTCAAGCAACAACCTTCCCGGATAAAGACGCAGCCAAGGCCATGCTCGAAAAGTTACAGTAATGACTGTAACTTTTCGAGCAGCACCCCATCTGCTTTGTCATAGGCCTACTCGCATAGCGCTGCTATAGCTCGTAGGCCTATTTCGCGCATCTGTGGCACTGCTGAACAGTTACAGTTCCGGGCATCTACACTTTTTACGGTATAGACGGATAGTTACTAATGTCCAAGACCTTCGTCATCGGCGACATCCACGGCTGCCATCAGGCGCTGATGGAATTGTGGCATAAAATCTCCCCGATCTCCGAAGAAGACACCGTCGTCTTCCTCGGAGATTACATTGACCGCGGACCCGATTCCCGCCAGGTGATCGACGAAATCCTGGGCATAAAAAAACGCCTGCCACGGGTCATCACCCTCATGGGGAATCACGAACAAATGTTGCTTCATTTTCTGGAGGGGAAGGAAGAGGCGCCGTATTTGGAGGTCGGCGGGACCGAGACCCTGGCCAGCTATGGCATCACCCCCGGAGACCCACACTGCCTTGAGCTACCGCCAAGACACCTCGATTTTTTCCGCGGGCTGATCCCTTTCTGGCAAAACCAGGAGGCAATTTACGTCCATGCCGGGCTGATGCCAGGCCGACCGCTGGCGCTTCAGCCAAAATCATGGCTGCTCTGGGCACGGGAGGAATTTCTCGATTCCGCCTACGATTTCGGCAAGCCGGTGATCTACGGACACACACCCTTTCTGAAGCCTCGCCTTGAAAAGCACCGTATCGGCATCGACACCGGAGCTGTGTATGGTGGACACCTCACCTGCCTGATTCTCCCCGACATGGAATTTGTGCAGGTCAAGGGAACAGCCTACTGGACATCATAATAAACTTAAATCGCCAACATCCGATCCAAGGCCTTCCTGGCCTGCACGGCCGTGGCCGTATCCACCGTAATCCGGTTCACGACCCTCCCCGCGGCCAGATTATCCAAGGCCCACAGCAGATGGGCCGGATCGATCCGGTACATGGTCGAGCACAGGCAATCAAATGGCGAAACCGAGCGTATGTTCTTGTCCGGGTATAAGCGGGCCAACCGCTTCACCAAATTAATCTCCGTCCCCACCGCCCAACTGGAACCAACCGGTGACTGAGCCACTGTCTTGATGATCGTCTCGGTCGAGCCATAGAAGTCGGCCGCCTGCACCACCTCCTGACGACATTCAGGGTGGACAATCACCTTGACTTCGGGGTCTTCCTGACGCAATGTCTGGATTTGGGCGCTCGAAAACTGCATATGCACCGTACAGTAGCCATCCCAAAGAATGACTTTCGCCCGCAGCAAGGCCTCAGGGGTGTTGCCCCCTAATTTTTCGCCCCGCGTCCAGAGGACAACCTGATCGGCAGGGATGCCCACAGCGTGGGCGGAATTCCGGCCAAGATGCTCGTCAGGAAAGAAAAAGACCTTTTCTCCACGTTCCAGCCCCCACGACAAGACCCTCTCCGCATTCGATGAGGTACAGACCGAGCCGCCATGTTCGCCGACAAAGGCCTTCAGACTGGCCGAGGAATTGACATAGGTGATGGGGGTGATTCTCTCGACATTGGTCAACGCCGCCAACTCCTGCCAAGCGCCCCGAACCTCTTCGCAACTCGCCATATCGGCCATGGAGCAACCCGCGGTCAGATCGGGCAGGATGACCACCTGACGATCCGAGGTCAGGATATCAGCCGATTCCGCCATGAAATGCACTCCGCAGAAGACAATAAAGCGCCGATCGGAAGCTTCAGCCGCCCTCTTCGCCAATTTCAGGGAATCCCCGGTTTCATGGGCAAAGGCAAAAACCGCGTCTTGTTGGTAGTGGTGACACAGGATCAAGAGGTCGTCGCCCAACTCCTTCTTGCGGGCCGCGATTTTAGCCGCCAGCACCTCTTCCTTTTCATTGCGGTATTCGGGGCCAATATCTATTTGAGTCAATGTATTCATAATTCTTCCCTTCGTAACACGTTCGGTATAAACGCATCTGTTCCGGCGTCAAAAAAAGATAAAGCCCACAAGGGGGTTCCCTGTGGGCTCATAACGATTCCCGGTAACTGCTCAGCTTGTTTTAACCATTAGATTGACTTGAGCAGTTACACTTTTCGCAGTATTGATTGACAGTTAGGCCGATCTAACCCAGGAGGCGCAAGGCCCCTTGTCACCATCGGACTCGCCAAATTTCACCAAATCGCCCTCGGTAAGCTGATCCATCTTCAGATCTTTCAAGGCGTTCTCATGGAAATAGACCTCACGCCCATCCGGGCCGGCAATGAAGCCATACGACTCACGGGGCACCAATTTTTTAACCACCCCGTCCACAACCAAACCCTCCTGAGCGCCGTCGCCAACCTTGACGACCTGCCGCCTCTTGCGCTGCAACTCCTTCAATTGCAGACCCATCGTATCAAAGGCCTCACTCAGTAACGACTTAACATTCTCGCCTTTCCTTTTCACCACGACAGTATCATTCGGCACGGAGGCCACCAACTGTAATTCATGGCCGCCTTCCTTGTGACTAGCCGTTCCGGCAATGGTGACCCTCAGATTATGAACCAGGCCCGGGTGATGGCGATCGAGACGCCCCTTCTCCTCATCAATCTTTTCCTGCCATGATTTTCTGATCTCGACATTCCGGCCTTCAACTTGAAGCTCCATAGAAACCCTCCTATAGATGTTTTCACCCTGCACCTGCCCTACAACTCGACATCTCGGGACAGATACGCCACAGCGTACGGGCTTGCCATACGCTCCTGCCGCCAAGCGGCATTATTTTCGTTCCCTTCACCTTAATAATACACAAAGATCACTCTCTTTACCAGCCAGTTTATATAAAAAATACCGATTATCAAATCAATGGGTTACAGCAACAGATTGCCAGCCGTTTCAGGAGGCGACCCACTCCAGAATCTCTGTCTGACGTCGCAGAGACTCCTTGAGCCTGGCATTTTCAATCTCTCCCGCCGCCACGGCTTCCCGCAACGCCATCAACGCCCGTCTAATTTTGTTATGATCATGACAGATCAGCACCAAATCGGCCCCGGCCCGGCAGGCCTTAATGACTGCCTCCGGGAACGCCATAAATTTTTCAATCGCCCCCATCTCCATGTCATCGGTGATGATCAGCCCATCATAGCCGCAACGCCCCCGCAGGAGTTCCTGCACAACCTGTCCGGACAGGGTGCCCGGCAACTCCGGATCCAGGTCGGCATAGAGCGCATGCGAGGTCATGACCGCCGCCACTTTATTCTTAAAGGCCCAGCGAAAGGGCTCCAGATCTTCCGCAAAAAGTCGCGCCCCCGGCACATCAACCACCGGCAACTCCAGGTGGGGGTCAAGCATAGCCGCACCCAACCCCGGGAAATGCTTGGCGCAGGCCGCCACCCCGCACCCCTGCAGGGCATTGATGACAATCACGCCAAACTCAGCCACCTGCCGGGGATCTTCCCCCAGACAACGACGCTCCATAAACAGCCCTTTCCCCGTTGGACAAGCATCCAGCACCGGGGCCAGATTCATGTTGATCCCGACCTCGGCAAGCTCGGTAGCGCAGGTTGTGGCATATTGCTGAAGTAGTGTCCGGCAATCGTCCGCCTCCGCCACCTGTCGAGGCTCGGGAAAGATTGAAAAAGGCGGCGGTAAACGGGCCACCTGGCCACCCTCTTGATCGATTGCAATCAGCGGACGCTGCAGACCATGCTCCAGACAGGTTCCCCGCAAAGCGGCGCACAAGTCGGTTAGCTGTTGCCGATCCCGAACATTTCGACGAAACAGGATGAAATTATGCACCCCTTCCTCCCGAATCAAGGCCAGGGTCGAGTCATCGAGCTCAAGCCCGGGAAGGCCAACCATCAGCAGATGCCCGGGATGCAGGCTTTGGTGTCTATCTATCACAAATACCCCCTCAGTTATTCCGATAGGCAACAGGATCAACCAATCCGGCTTCGGCAAAGCCCTTGCGCCGAAGCTGACAGGCGTCGCAGGCGCCGCAGGCCAATCCTTGCGGGTCAGGGTCATAACAACTGTGCGTCTTTTGATAGTCCACGCCCAGCGCCATGCCGGCCAGGACAATCTCCTTCTTGGTCATCCGCATGAGGGGGGCATGGATAACGAACTTCCCTTCCCCCGACACCCCGGCCCTGGTGGCCAGATTGGCCAGTTCGCCAAAGGCCCGCAGGTACTCGGGGCGACAGTCGGGATAGCCGCTGTAGTCCATGGCATTGACCCCGATGAAGATGTCCCAGGCCCCGACGACCTCGGCCCAGGCCATGGCGTAGGACAAGAAAATGGTATTCCGGCCCGGGACATAGGTCACCGGAATTTCGCCGGCCGACTGCCCGCCGTCCAGACAGACCCCACTATTTTTGGGCACCTCGATATCCCCGGTCAAGGCGGAACCGCCAATCTTATCCAGCCCCACTTCCAGAACCAAATGCCTTTCCGCCTGATAAAAGGCGGCGTTATCCCTCGCCCGCTGCAGCTCGACAACTTGCCGCTGGCCATAGGCAAAACTTAAGCAATAGCACCGATACCCTTGATGCCTGGCCATGGCCAATACCGTTGTCGAATCAAGGCCGCCGCTTAAGAGGACTACGGCTTTCGATTGGTTGTCTTTCATCACGTTTTTCCGCTTCTGGTAAACGATTGCAACAAATTGCCGGTTGCAATGTCTCGTAAAATTTCATATTACTCGTCTGTTCTCCTGAGGCTAACGGCCATTGCTCACACCGGCACCCTTTTCCCTTTGCCCCTTTTTTTTCAGTATGACGCAAAATCCTGCATCCAGCAAGACAAAGCCTCAAAAAAAAGCCGTCGCTATCAAATACGATAGGGAGAAGGACGCAGCCCCGCGACTGGTAGGCAAGGGCATGGGCCTCATGGCCGATAAGATTATCGCGCTGGCCGAAGAACACGGCATCCCCATCCAACCGAATAGCGACCTGGTAGAGATCCTTTCCCGCCTAAAACTGAACCAGGAAATCCCGCCCGAGGCCTACGTCCTGGTCGCCGAAATCCTGGCCTTCGTTTACCGCACCAACCAAAGCTACACCCCACCAAAACACTGATCTCCGTAAACGTTCAGCAGTTTCAGTCACGTTTTTTCGTTCCTGGTGAACGTTTACAATCCGTCGGCTGTCTCCCGCCTAGGCAAAAATTGCCCCACCACCACGTTCAGCACCTTGCCCCGCCTCTCCCCGTCTGCGCCCTGCCCCATCAGCGCCATTTGGCACACAAGTTGCAGAACTACCTGTTCAAACCTAAGCCGTTACTCATTTGAGGAGAATACCCGTGTTTATCCAAAACCGTCTTGGCATGACTGAAGGGACCGAAACCATGCTGGCCCATGAGCGCCGAATGGACCAGATCGCCAACAACCTGGCCAACGTCGACACCGCTGGCTACAAGAAGGAAGGGGTCACCTTCTGGGAGATGATGTTCACTGCCGCCGACCGCAGACCTCGCGTCGGCAAAGCATTGAAATTACTGACTGATCAGCAGCAAGGCAGCGCCAAGCAAACAGGCAACACCCTCGATTTCGCCATCAACGGCGACGGCTTTTTCAAGATCCAAACACCAGCCGGGGTCCGCTATAGCAGAAACGGCAATTTCACTTTAAACAGCCAAGGCCAGCTCAGCACCTTTGATGGCAATCTGGTAATGGGGGACGGCGGTCCCATCACCCTGACGGATCAAAACATCCAGGTCGGTCGTGACGGCCAGATCTCCGCCAATGGCGTGCCGATCAGCCGCTTGGAGCTCGTCTCCTTCCCTGACTTGAAGGGCCTGGAGAAGGAAGGCGCCAATCTCTTTCGGCCCAAGGCGGGGACCGCCCAGGAGCAACCGGTTGGAACGCCAAATATTCAGCAGGGTTATCTCGAAGGCACCAATGTCAACGTCGTCTCCGAGATGACGGAGATGATCGATCTGCAACGGGCCTACCAAAGCCAGCAGAAGGCCATTCAGACGACAGACGATATAGACCAACAGTCAACATCCAGGGTCGGCAAATTGACATAACGCCAACGAAGCTGACAGGTGATAGAGAAAAAATACGCATCACCGACCTCGCCATCCGCTTCCGCCAACTCGGCAAACAATTTTTTTTAGGAGACCACCATGATTCGCGCCCTTTACACAGCCCGCACCGGCATGAACGGCCAGCAGACGCAATTGGATGTCATTTCCAACAACCTGGCCAACGTCAACACCGGCGGCTTCAAGAAGAGCCGCACCCAGTTCGAGGATCTCTTTTACCAGTCCATTCGCTCGGCAGGGGCGGAAACAGTGGCCGGCAGCATGGTTCCAACCGGGGTGCAGGTTGGCCTTGGAGCCAAGGTCACCGCCGTCCAGAAAATTTTCACTGAAGGCTCACTCACCGAGACCGGGAATGATCTGGACATAGCCATTGAAGGCGACGGTTTCTTCAAGATCATACGGGACGGCAATCCATACTATACAAGGGATGGCAGCTTCAAAAGGAGTGCCGACGGCTATATCGTCACCGCTAATGGCGACCGGCTACAGCCGGAGTTTGCCATCCCTGCCGGCACCACTGCCATTAGTATCGATAAGAACGGTTTGTTGGTTGCTCAAGACCAAAATCAACAAACCCTGGGCACCGTGCAAATAACCCTCCAAAATTTCATCAATCCTGCCGGCCTGACAAGCGTGGGCGGAAATCTTTACCTCGAAACCGATGCCTCCGGTCCCCCCACCGAGGCCAACCCGGGCAGCAACGGAATCGGCACCCTGGCCCAGCATTTCCTGGAGACCTCAAACGTCAATGTCACCGAGGAGATGGTCAACCTGATCGTCACTCAACGGGCCTTTGAAACCAACTCCAAGGCCATAACCACTGCCGACCAACTGCTCGAAATCGCCAACAGCCTAAAACGGTAAGCCATGGCCCACTTTCGTTTACTACACCTTAGCGTCTGCCTGTCATTTCTTCTCCTGCTCCCGAGTCAACCGGCCGTGGCGCTGGACAACAAGACCATCCTGGGGACGGACGAATTACAGAAGATTTTTCTCGATCTTGCGACAACCAACACCTCCCTGCCCAAGAGTGACATTGAGGTCAGCAAATTCAGCGCGACGCCTGATTCAATTGAATTGCCGGCAGGGGTTCTTGATTTTCGAATCGTCTCTGGAACCCCGGCCAAACCTCTCGGCCAACAGTCGATAATAACTGACGTCCTGGTAGACGGCGTTACCCAAAGACAGATCAAATTAAGCGGCGACCTGGCTCTTTATGGAGACGTGATCTGCACCACCAGCACCCTTCCCAGGCGCAGCATCGTCGCCGCCCACAACCTGAAGCGTGTCCGGCGCAATCTTGCCATGCTCGGGCCTGACCTCATCACCGATGAGGCCGCAGCTATCGGCAAGGAGATCAAGACAACCCTGCAGCCCGGCGCGATCCTCTATGGCAACACGCTCAAAGCGCCGGAGATTGTCAAACGCGGCGATATTGTCTCCATCCTGGCCGCCAATGACTTCCTGACTATTACCGTACCGGGAAGGGTCCAAATCGCCGGGGCCAAAGGCGACCTGATCAAGGTCAAAAATCTGATGAGCCGCAAAGAAATTTTTGCAAGAATTGTCGGACCCGACACGGTCCAGGCCCAATTTTAGGGAGACACGTTAGGTTGTTTAGACTGTTAGACAGTAGCCTGTTAGGTAAACAACTACTCAAAATTAAAAGGCCAGCGCGAGCCTGCAATAATTATTTCTTTGCCTAACAGGCTAAATAACCTACAGGCTAAACAACCTGTACAAGGAGCCTATCATGAAGAAAATCATCCCAGCCCTCGCCCTGCTGTTGACTGCGGCCGGTTGTGTCAGCCAGAGTGCTCAAGCGCCTCCGGTTATCCCGGAACGCTACAGCCTGCCCCTGGTGGAAGAAAAAATCGCTCAACCTACCGAGGGCTCGATCTTCACTGCCAAGTCCAAAAATCTCTACCAGGACAGCAGGGCTCGGCGGATCGGAGATATCTTGCTGGTCAAGATCGTCGAGACCTCCAGCGGCAAAAAGTCGGCCAACACCAAGACCACGCGTGATTCAAGCCTCACCGGCGGCATTTCTTCGCTGTTTGGCTTCGAGAAATCGTTACTCACCAACGGCGGCAATAACGTCCCGTCCCTTACCAACCTGAACGCCAACATGAGCAACTCCTTCGAGGGTAAGGCCGCAACAGACCGGAACAGTACGGTCACCGCCACTCTCTCGGCCAAGGTGGTAGACGTTGCCTTGGATGGCAACCTGATAATTCAAGGATACCAAGAAGTACGCGTCAACAACGAAACCCAGCACATCATCCTGTCCGGTATCGTCCGGCCCTCGGATATCTCACAGGACAACTCGATCCTGTCCTCGAACATTGCCGATGCCAGGATTGAATATAACGGCACCGGTGCCTTGGCCTCCAAGCAGCAGCCAGGGTGGCTGATCAATGCCCTTGATGTCATCTGGCCATTCTAAATTCAGGAGCACAATAGTCAGGAGTTCAAAATGATTTGCCCCCTCAATTCTGACTCCTGAATTCTATCTCAAGCTAGGAATTTTTTTCCCAGTCGCGGCAAAGAAGCAACCCGTATTTTCGCAACAGCCAGGTTTTGTTGCTTTATTTAATTCATGCCTCCCTTGGCATACCAATTGCTCATAGTATCAAGTACGACCGCATCAACTTAAGGGAACAGCACTCCACCCAGAAACCCATTTGCCTAAAAGGAATCGCCATGCGGATCATAAAAAAAGTCATCCTCATTATTACGTTGCTTACTTGGGCAACTCCGGCCCAGGCCGTCCGGATCAAGGATCTGGCTTCAATCAAGGGCGTACGCGGCAACCAACTGGTCGGTTATGGACTCGTGGTCGGCTTAAACGGCACCGGCGACGGCAATAAGGCCGCCTTCACCACCCAGGGCCTGGCCAATATGCTGAAAAGCGTCGGCATGTCGGTGAACGAAAAGGATCTGAAGGTCAAAAACGTTGCCGGCGTTATGATCACCGCCACCCTGCCCCCCTTTATCAAGGCCGGCCAGACACTCGATATCACCCTGTCATCTCTCGGCGACGCCTCGTCCCTGCAAGGCGGCACCTTAGTGGCGACCCCCTTGAAAGGCTTGGATGAAGAGACCTACGCCATCGCCCAAGGCCCGGTCAGCATCGGCGGGTTCAAGACTACGGGCGCCGTACCTGCCGGCAGCCAGGACAACCACCTCACCGTGGCCAGAATACCCGAAGGCGCTACCGTCGAGAAAGAGGTGCCGGTCTCCTTTGGCGGCAAAAACGAGATCACCCTAAGCCTGAACTCACCCGATTTTACCACCGTCTCCCGCTTGACCACCGCGATCAACACCTTCCTTGGCAGCAGCTTCGCCAAGGCCACGGACGGGGCAACCGTCTCGGTCGCAATCCCCGACAAATATCGTCAGCAGGAGATCTCGCTCTTGGCCGCCCTCGAAAATTTGGATGTCGCACCGGACTCCATCTCGAAAGTGGTGGTGGATGAACGAACCGGCACCATCGTCATGGGTGAGAATGTCCGCATCGGCCAACTCGCCCTCTCCCATGGCACATTGAGCATCCAGGTGACCAACGACCCTAACCAGGGTGTCGGCAAAGAGATGATCGGCCGGGTTCTCACCGATGACATGGTGAGGAAGATGACAGACGAGATAGCCGCCCAGAGCGGCAACCCGAAAAACAACAAACTGGTCAAACTCTCCCCCGGCGTTACCTTGGGAGAACTGGTCCGCGCCCTCAACTCGGTGGGGGCCGCCCCCCGCGATCTGATCGCAATCTTTCAGGCCATTAAAGCCGCAGGCGCTATGCAAGCCGAGTTGACTATAATCTGATCAAGGGCCTAACCATGCAGATCCAGCAAAACAGCTCGTTTCCGCTCAAGAAAATTAGCCAATCAGCCGATACGACCAAAGAGGCGGAGTTAAAAAAGGCCTGCAAAAATTTTGAAGCCATTATCCTGCAGCAGATGCTGACCGCCATGCGCAAGAGTGTCCCTAAAGACGGATTTCTGGACAAAGGCTACGCCGAGGATATGTATCAATCGATGTACGACGAAGGCTTGGCAAAGGAAATGGCCAGCGGTAAAGGAATTGGCCTCGCCGATGTCCTCTATCGTCAGCTCTCCGGCGCTGCCAAGCCAAAGTAAGCCACCTTTTTTCAGTGAACGTTATTCCCAACCAACAACAAAATAACAGTACAACCGTACAACAGGTGAGACAATGACCACGGCAACTGACCCGAAAGCCCAAGACGGACAGGACATTATTGAAGGACTGGCAGTCAACCTCAAGCTCTCCCAAGAACTCCTCTCCGCCCTTCATGAAGAGAGCGTTGCGCTCCGGACGATGGACACCCAGGGTCTCTTTCGACTCAGCCGCAAAAAAGACACCCTGCTCGCCAAAATTCACTACCTTGACGACTCGCTGCAGGTCTCGCTAACAAAAGAACAAAAGGCCCAGTCTGCGCTCAGCCTGACTTCTGAGCAATCGCAAATTGCCGGCCAGTACAAAAACAGAATCAACAGTATACGTCAGGAAATTCAGTCCAGAAACATGATCAACAAACGCTTCACCGAGGACACTCTCGGCTATTTAAGTGACGCCATCGCCTTGATCAGCAGACCGCCCGAGGCCGATAACACCTATCACATCCCGGGCCGATCCCAGGCCCGGGGCAGAAGCATGCCAAGTTTTATCAGCCGCGAGGCCTGACCATGACTGTTGCCGGAACTCTCAACATAGCCAAGGAGGCCCTGCTGACGCACATGTCAGCCATCACCGTTGCCGGGCATAATATCGCCAACGTCAACACCCCTGGTTATTCCAGGCAGGTTCTGGGCCTGACCACCACGGTTGCAACCCCCACCGGAGTAGGATTTGAAGGAAATGGCGTCCGTAGCGATTCCATCACCCGGCAATACGACATGTTCATGGTTCAGCGCATGATGGACCAGAACTCCACCATCAAGAATCTGACCTCCCAGCAGCAATCCATGCGAGTTATCGAGACCTCGTTCAACGAGGTTCCGGGGCTTGCCGTCAACGAGCTCCTTGGCAAATTTTGGGAGTCATGGCAAGCCTTGAGCAACAATCCGGAACTCAGCTCCAACCGCCAGACCGTCGTCCAGCAGGCAGAGCTCTTAAATGAGCAGTTGCACAGCATGAACAACGAGCTGACCCAGACCAAATATGACACCGGAGTCGCCTTAAAGTCCGCCATTGCCGACGTCAATGCCCTGACCAAACAACTTGCCGACATAAACGTCAAGATCACCTCCTCGGAGACCTCCAAGCAGCAACAGAACGACCTGCGGGACACCAGGGACAACCTGTTAAAAAATTTGAGCGGTTATCTGGATATCAACTATTTTGAGTCGGGAAACGGGGCCTATACCGTGATGATGTCAGACGGTCACTCGCTGGTCAATAGCAATGAGTCCTGGAGCCTGGACTGGATAGACAACTCCATGCAGTGGGTCAATGTCCAATCCACGGGCAAAGAGGTACGCGCCACACTCGACAGCAGCGCCTCACTCGGCGGCAGCATCGGCGGTTTACTGGAAACAAATAACCAATTGAAAGAGGGCGACCCCGACAATTATCTTGGCCGCTTAAACGCCCTGACCAATTCCCTGATCAGGGAAGTCAACCAGCAGCACAGCCAAGGTGTTGGCCAAGTCAGTTTTTCCGACGATCTGACCAGCGCCGAACTCGCCCATGACGCCACCCTCCTGCACACCACGGTCGATCCCCGTACCGCCACCTCGACCCTGGCCGCTGGCACACTCTCGATCAATGGCCGCAGCATCGGTCGAATTGACGGGGTAAGCACTAAGGACACCGGCGGACTGGCCATGGGCAAGACCGCCAACGCGGCGGCAGCTATTAATGACGCCGCAGCCGGGGTGCTGGCCAAGATGACGACACTGGTGGCAGGAGCTGCAGTTACCGGCATGACCCCCGGTCTCACCCCCGCTGGAGAGGAAGGCGAAACCCTGAGTTTCAAAATCAACGGCGTTACGGTTACCCACCTCATTGTCGCCGGCGATACCGCCCCCGCCACGCTGGCCACAAATCTTGTCGATAAAATCAATACAGACATTGATAATTATAACGCCAACGCGGGCCTGACTGCCCCCCAAACGAACGTCCCCAAAGTTACCATTAAAGCTGTACTCGGCAACGGCACTAACGGTGGTGCGGTCAACTCCATCGTCCTGCGGAATATCAATCCGGGCGACGAATCGGCGATTACCATCAGCGACCTCAGCAGTACTGCCCCTACCGCCGCCACTATTGGCAAAATCGGCCTGACCGCTGGCGCCTATCAAGCCGATAAAACCCATAACACCGGCGAACTCTCCCTCTTCTCCCCTGATGGGGAAATCTCCATCGACGGCGGCGCCGACGACACCGAGATGGCGCAACTGGGCTGGGCAGGCACGGTGTCTTATAGCGGTCAGGCGGCAAGCGACCCGCCCGCTGGGGGCTCAACGACCTTTTTCACCCTGAACGGCCAGCTCATCCAGGTCGACACCCTGGCGGGAGATACGGCCCCCAACGTGGCTGCGGCCGCAAAGGCCGCTATCAATTTGTTGTCTCCCAAAACCGGCGTCCGGGCCGAACTTGGCGGCGGCATTTATGGCGGCGTGACCAACTCCATTGTCTTCTTGAGCGATACCAACAACATCGAGGTCACCAAATATAATATCCCTGCCGGCGACGATGTCCTGGGCTTTGGCAATTTCAATCAAATCGGCGTCGCCGCCGCCGACGAGACGCCGGGCGATGGCAAACTGACCTATGACTACAGCGACAACGGCAAACCCGCTTCCCTCATGGGGCTCGACTACGCAGACACCTTGAAAACCGATGGCGGCAGCTTCGACCTCTATCTCTACAACAAAAACGGCTCCCTGGCCTTGGCCCAGCCCGTCAAGATTGATCTAACCCGGGCTTACTCCCTGCAAGATGTCGCTGACACCATCAACAACAGCGTCAAGAATGCGACCAACGACACTACCATCCCCACCCCAAAACCCTGGGTGGAGGCCAGCGTAGTCGGCAATCAACTGGTGCTCAAGCCGGACGGCAACCACAATTTCGCCTTTGGCCACGACAACTCGAATTTCCTGGCCGCCATGGGCGTCAACACCTTTTTCAGCGGCAACAGCGCCGGCACCATCGGCATCAACCAGACGGTCTCCGGCAACCTGGACAATCTGGCCGCAGGCTTGGTCAATGACTTCGGCGAAATATTTACGGGAGACAACGCCAACGCCCTTTTGATCACCAACCTCCAGCGGGATGAAAACATCCACTATACTGGACAAGGGAGCAGTACCGACACCCTGGACGGTTTCTATAATTCCCTCATCGCCGAAATTGGTCTGAAAGGTAAGAGCCTCGACTCCGATCTCCAGTATAACACCCTGGTGAATGACCAGTTAAGCGAAATCCGGGACGCCACTTCCGGGGTCTCGCTGGATGAGGAGATGTCCAATCTGATCAAATTCCAACACGCCTATTCAGCAGCGGCCAAGCTGATCTCGATCTCGGACGAGATGCTACAAACCCTGCTGGCAACAGTCAAGTGACGCCATGCGTACAACACTAAATACCATCTACTCTCGGATCAACACCAACCTCGGCAAGATCACCACCGACATGGCCAAGATCAATGACCAAATCTCGTCCGGCATGCAGATGGCAAAGCTCGCGGATGAGCCGATCAATCTGGTCAGCGCCCTGCGCTTCCGCAGCAGCATTGTCGAGCTGGATCAGTACAACGAAAACATCCAAAGCGGCAACACCATCATCACCGCCGCCGAAACTGCCCTGACCCAGATGAAGGAACTCTCCCTGCGCGCCAAAACCCTGGCCATTCAGGCGACCGACCCCGCCAACACCACCGCCAACAAGGAGTCGATTGCAGTCGAGATCAAGAATATGTTCGAGCAGGCTGTGTCGCTTGCCAACACCCAAGTCAACGGCAAGTTCATCTTCGGCGGCTTCCGGACCACCGGCTATACGGACATCGAACCGGCGCCATTCGTCATGGACAAGGGTGACGGCTATTGGATCAACAGCACGACACAGGATCCCTTGTCAGCGGCCCTGACCGGCGGAGCGATCGCCTCGGCATCGGCGGCCACAACCACAGACCTGGTCAATAATGATCTCTTGATCAACGGGACAGATATTGGGGCGGTGAGCCTTGCTGTCCCGGCAGTTGCGGTTGATGCCAACGGGATCAATATGGAAGGGGCCTTGAATCTAAGAGATAGGATTAATGCCGCAGTCGGACCGGCAGTCACGGCTACCCTCACCACCCTGGTTTCCGGGGCTGCGGCTCCGGGTGGCGGCGCGGCAGCGGGCCAGACCATCGACTTCACCATCAACAACGTCCAGGTCGCCTACACCACGGCGCTGACAGCAACCGCGCAGGAAACCGCCCAGGAGACGGTGGACGCCATCAACACCGTTGCAAGCAAGACCGGCGTCACCGCCGTGCGCGGCACCGGCAGCAATGGCGGCCCGAACGGGGCGGTTGTCCTTAAAAATACCCTGGCCGGAGACCAGTCGATAATTACACTGACCGGACTGGGCAGTGGTCCGCCTGACGAGGAAACCATTACCGGTCTGAAAGACTCCTTCTCTTCAGGAGTCACTGCCACCAATAACACCGGCCAGCTCTCCCTCACCTCCAGCGCCCCCATCAGCATCACCACCTCATCCCTCGACGACACCATCCTGACCCGTATCGGCTTAGGTGGCGGCAGCAAAGGCAATTACGATGCGGCTGGAGACGGTCAACTGGTCTATGGCTATTTGCCCCTTACCGCCGACGAGCTAAAAATCAACGGCTTCGCCGTGCCAGCCGCAACAAACGACCCGGTATCACAAATTTATGCTGATTCCTCGGCGTTCGCCAAGGCCCGCGCCATCAATAGCCTCACGACCCTGACAGGCGTCACCGCCGTTGTCTCGCCCGCCTCGGTTGTGGCTGCTGGCGGCGTAAGCGGCGGGACCGAAAGCACGCGACTGACCGGGGCGGTCACCAACAACAACGCAATTGCGCTGGGGGATCTTGCGATCAACGGTACCGTAATCGGGGGGATCGGCCTTGGACTCGGCCCCATCAACGGCATAAACCCGGACAGGGCCTCAACCGCTAAAGACGCCATCAACCTGGAGAGCGCCGCCACCGGGGTCTTCGCCAGCCTGACAACCCTTTGCCCCCCAGCGGGGCCAGCCACAGCGCCTGGCGCCCAAGCCATCACTTTCACTATCAACGGGACCAGTATTTCTCTTACCACTGGCGGCATCTCGCCAACCACCACCGCCTCCGACATTGTCGCCGCCATCAACGCCAAGAGCGGCGAGACCGGGGTGGAAGCCGTCGTTGGCAATGGCATGAACGGTGGCCTCAACAGTGATGAGATCGTGTTAAAAAATGCGATTCAAGGCGATGAAAGCAATATCGTCGTGGCCGGCGCCCCAGCCCTGAGCGGCCTGGGAAACGCGACCTACAGTATTGCCAACCCCACAAATAACACGGGTGAAATCTCCCTTGAATCGGCCAGCCCTTTCACCCTCACCAGTCCGACAACAGTGCCGCCCTCCGATGCCGTGCTGACAGAGCTCGGCTTGAGTTCAGCCACAGACACCGGCACAATCACCTACGGGGCGACCCCCACCCACCTCGACGTTGGAGACCTGCAAATCAATGGTGTCGACATTTTCCAGATCCCCACCGCCATTCTTGGAAAAGACGCGGACAATAGCCTCCTCGACGCCATCAACGCCAAGACCAGCCTGACAGGGGTCAAGGCTACCCGTGACATAAACGGCAACATCCAGCTTACGGTCGAGGACGGAAGCAACATCCATGTCGAGACCTCCACCAATGGCGAGGCCGTCACCCATCTCACCAACGGCAGCCGCGACCTGGTCGCCTTCGGTTCGCTGCAACTGCGCTCTGATCGTAAATTCATCCTGGAGTCGGTTGCCCCCTCGGTTAATTCAACCGAACCTGGCCTCGCCGCCATCGGCCTGGCGGGCGGCGAGACGCTAAGCGGCGAGCCAGACGATACGGCAGGTGACGGCAAGATCGATGTCTTCAGTATCCACAACAGAACCGGCTCGGTGCGCTACACCGGCGACCGGGTCAATGATCTGGAGATCAAGATCGGCAAGACTAACACCATGGTCATTGGTGACAACGGCAAGACCGGGGTCATGGACACCAGCATCTTCACCACCCTGAAGGCCCTGGAGGATTATCTGCGGGGTGACAACTTCACAACCATCACCGGCATCCACGCCGCAACCGACCACGCCGCCCTCTTGAACAGCAAAACCACCGGCCTCGAACCGGAGTCGCAATTACCAACTGAAGACCTGTTCTCGACCGGATCGTTTACTGTCTCCATCCTCGATCACGATCATTCCCCACCGCAGAGCAAAGACATAATCATCGGCATTGACCCCACTACCGACACCCTTGACAGCGTCACTTCGAGACTTGACGGGCTCCCCCATATCAGCGCCAGTTGGACGACCGATGGCCATCTCAAGATCGAGTCCGATGACCCGGCCCGCTACACCTTCGCCCTCTCTAACGATAGCAGCAATTTTCTAAAGGCGACTGGGGTCAGCTCGGAATTCATGCAAAATGAAGGCATTCTACAGTCCGTCGCCGATCTTGACACCTTAATGGAAAACCTGACGCGCCAGGTCTCCGACTTCGGTTCCAGGGCCAATCGGATTGATATTCAGAGCCAAATTTACAGCACCATGACCATCGCCACCAAGGAAAACCTCTCCGAGGTCCAGGATACCGACATGATCAAGGCGGTCATGGACCTCAAGGCCAAGGAAACCGCCTACCAAGCCGCCCTGTCGTCCGCCGCCAAGACCATGCAGCTCAGTCTGGTTGATTATTTGAAATAAGCGCAGTATAGTGCCGCCAATCAAATATAATTGACCGACGAAAGGAGGCTTTTCTTATGCTGATTCTGACCAGAAAGGTTGGAGAGGCCATTGTCATTGATGAACATATCACGGTGAAGCTTCTTGAAATAAAAGGCGGCCAAATCAAGCTGGGCGTCGAGGCCCCAAGCCACATTGCAGTTCACCGAGAAGAGGTGCTGGCCCGCATCCTGGATGAAAACCGTAAGGCCGCAGCAAGCGAGGCCCCCACGGACCTCGACAGCCTCGCCCAGCTCATCGAACAAAAGGATGGGCAGAAGAGCGGCATCAAGATTTGACTCGAAATCACACGCAGAACTACTCAGGTTGTTTAGACTATTAGACTGAAGTCTGTTAGGTGAAAATGGTCGGGACTAAGGGACCAAAGCGGACAAAATCTGGCAATTTTCAATCGCTAACAGACTAACCACCTACAGACTATCCCCCTGAGCAGTTACAATCCCGTCATCATAATCATGCAAACCAAATCATGACAACCACCATTCAGAGCAGCAGATTCGGCAGCCTCGACATCGACGAGGACAAAATCATCGCCATGACCACACCCTTCCTGGGCTTCCCGGCAGAACGGCAATTCATCCTCCTGCCCCATGGTCCGCAGTCGGCATTCTGGTGGCTACAGGCAGTGGGCAATCCCGATCTCGCCTTTGTCGTCATTCAGCCCGCTGTCATCAACAAGCAATACCAACCGGCCATTCCCCTGCGTTGCCAACAGGAGCTCCAGGCAGCAGACCAAAACGAGCTGGAGATCCTGGTTATTTTGACCATCCCCAAAGGCCAACCGGAAGCGATGACCGCAAACCTCCTCGCCCCGGTCGCCCTTAATCCCACCAAAAAACTCGCCAAACAAATCCTGCTCGACCCGTCGCAATACGACCCCTGCTGGCCAGTGATGAACAAGTAACTGTCCCGCAGGACCGCATCTGCTGCGTTTATCCCCCTTGCGGGGATCATATAGGCCTGCTCGCATACTGGCGTATGGCTCGCAGGCCTATTTCGCGCATCTGCGGCCCTGCTGATCAGTTACGGTATTATAAAGCGTAACAGCCTCATTCAGGGGAAATGAAATACAAAAAGCCGAACTATTTTTCTATAGGGGTTCTTGCAAAACTCCTCTAAACACCCTTCGACAAGCTCAGGGTGAACGGGATGCCGCTTGATTTTATTTGTGATTTCCGTTCATGGTGAGCTTGTCGAACCACAATGTGGTATTCTTGCAAGAGCCTCTATAGTTCGGCTTTTTGTATTTTTTATCATAGCGGGCGGAGTCGAAGTCAACGAAGCGCTGTTTTTTTAAGTTCTGCGCAAATTTCATATTGCCCAGATAGCGAACTTAATATAGACTGAATTAAGTCCATATCTGCAACCTCAAGGAGATGAATATGCTGCTTCAACACTCAGTAAAGCCAATCAGCTATGTCAAAGCACATGCCGCTGATATCATTCGCGAGATAACCGCCAATCAGTCAACTATAGTAATTACTCAGAATGGCGAGGCAAAAGCGGTTCTTCAGGATATTGGCGAATACGAACGCATCCAGGAAAGTCTGGCCCTGTTGAAGATTCTTGCGTTAGGCCGCAAGGATTTAGAGGCGGGACGAGTTAAGCCGATGGATACCGTCTTTACCGGCCTAAGAGATCAAATCAGGCAGCGACGGCAGTTGTGAAGTACCGTGTCTTGCTGGTCGAGATGGCGGGGCGGGATCTCGACGACATCCATCGCTATATCGAGCTAAACGACTCACCCGAGCGGGCCGATAGACTGCTAGACGGATTGGAGCAGGACGTTGCCGGTCTGGCCGATATGCCTGAGCGAGGACATTTTCCGCCGGAACTGGAGCGGATCGGCATCCGTGACTATCGGGAAATTCACTTCACGTCGTATAGGATTGTTTATACCATTGTTGGTGACAGTGTCATTGTTCACACTGTATTAGATGGTCGGCGAGACATACAGACGTTGTTACAACAACGAATTTTGCGATGACAGGGGCTTAAAGCGAAGTGGGCATAGCAGAAAGGCTTTTCAACGTAGCGTGTGGACCTCTAACCAATCGGCATACGTGGGCAAAAAAATCATAGAAGTAAGAGTCATAAATTTAGAACTTATCTATAAATAATCATGACCTTGTTCAGAACGATCATAGCAGCAGCCAGTGAATTCAGGGCTATATACGAGAGATCTGTCTTCTCGTATCGTGGGAGCAGTTTTCGAAATCGATTAAA
>Ga0334722_10001556_pt1 | contig 28348 bp, 30 predicted proteins | sample C3_bottom_MG_FD_207210 | JGI IMG/M metagenome (GOLD analysis project Ga0334722, IMG submission 207210) | Sediment microbial communities from Yellowstone Lake, YNP, Wyoming, USA - C3_bottom | ecosystem: Environmental > Aquatic > Freshwater > Lake > Sediment | place: USA: Wyoming | collected... | reverse complement strand
CGGGTGGGGAAAAGGTGCGCTGCATGCTCTCCCGCATGATGTTGTCCGGTGCCAACGTGCTGGTGCTGGACGAGCCGACCAATCACCTGGACCTGGAATCGATCACTGCCCTGAACGACGGCCTGATCGCCTTTCCCGAGGTGGTGCTCTTTGCCTCCCACGACCATGAGTTTGTCTCCACCGTGGCCAACCGCATTATCGAGATCACCCCGGGTGGGGTAATCGACCGGGTGATGCAGTTCGACGAGTATCTTGAGAGTGAGGATGTGAACCGGGAACGGGACGAGCTGTATCACGGCCATGCCGAGCTGACACTTTAGAAGTGTAGCTGAGCGCCATAGGAAACGCCCCGTCGAGAGAGTCTCGATGGGGCGTTTCGCGTTTCAGCAATGGAACCGTGCGGCTGCGAACTAACGGGCGCGCGGTGCCCGCTGGGGGTGACGGCTTGCCGGCGCAGCCGCGGGGCGGCCGTGGGGGGCAGCGCCGCTTTTGGGCACGGTCGGGCGGTGGTGCGGGGTGCCCTCTTTCTGTGCCGCTGTCGCCGGCTTGCGCCCTTTCTGCCCCCGCGGCGGCAGGGGAGGGCGGGCGAATTCCTGATCCTTGTGCGGTGCCGGGACGCTGTAGTCGAAACCCTCGACGGTACGGCGCTCCAAGGGCTGGTTCAAGGTCTTTTCGATGGTGCGCACCATGGCATTGTCATCGGTCGTTACCAGGGTGAAGGCATCGCCGGTTTTTGCCGCGCGACCGGTGCGGCCGATGCGGTGGACATAGGCCTCGGCCGTATCGGGTATGTCATAGTTGATGACGTGGGACACCTGGGAAACGTCGATGCCGCGGGCGGCGATGTCGGTGGCCACCAGGATCTGATACGTGCCGTCGCGGAAGCCGTCCAGGGCGGCCTGACGCCGGTTCTGGGACAGATTGCCCTGCAGCGAGGCGGCCCGGTACCCGGCCTTTTCCAGCTGTTCGCCGAGCCGTTTGGCGCGGTGCTTGGTGCGGGTGAAAATCAGCACCGATTCGGTATCGGTGTGGCGGAGCAGTTCCAGAAGCAGCGGCGTTTTGAGGTGCTGGCTGACCGGATACAGGGCGTGGGAGACCGTGGCCGGGGGCGCGGTGTTGGATACCTGCACCGTGACCGGATTGTTCAGGATATCGCTGGCCAGGCCGCGGATATCGGGGGGCATGGTGGCGGAAAAGAGCAGGGTCTGGCGCTGGGCCGGAATCTGCTTGATGATGCGGCGGATGTCGGGCAGAAAGCCCATGTCGAACATCTGGTCGGCCTCGTCCAGCACCAGCGTCTCCAGACGGGAAAGGTTGATGGTGCCTTGGGCCAGATGGTCCAGCAGCCGGCCGGGGCAGGCCACGACGATGTCCACGCCCTGTTTGAGCTTCTCGATCTGGGGATTGACGCCGACCCCGCCATAGATGGTGACGCTTTTCAGGCGGGCCTGCTTGCCCAGCTGAATGAAGGACGCATTGATCTGCTCGGCCAGTTCGCGGGTCGGCGCCACGATCAGCGCACGGACAACGCCCCGCGGTCCCGGCAGCAGCCGGTGCAGGATCGGCAGGGCAAAGGCAGCGGTTTTGCCGGTGCCGGTCTGGGCCAGGCCCATGACGTCGCGCCCCTCCATGACCACGGGGATCGCCTGTTGCTGGATGGGGGTGGGGGTGAGATAGCCTGCGGCGGTGACGCCGGCGGCTACCCGGTGATGAAAATTGAATTCTGTGAACTGCATGTGACTCCTTGTCTTTTGGATGATGCTGCACGAAAAAAGCCCCGGCGTAATTCCGGGGCTCATCGTAACGTTGTTTTCCGGGAAATCATACTAATTATGTTACAGTAACAGTATGGGCGACCGGCTGTCAAGGCTTCTCGTCGTTTCAGTTTGCACTGGGGGAGATCGTGCATGAGATACCTTGACACAAGAGGTTTATTAATCGTAGGCTTGCCCATAATATTTTAAGGGACGGGACGAGAACATGATAGACAACGACGAACTCGAAATGTCGAATGACGAGGAAACTGAAGGCGAGAGTTTTGCTGAGATGTTCGAGCAGAGCCAGAAGCAGCGGGTAGGTCGACTTGAGCCGGGGCAGAAGATCACCGCCCGCGTCTTGAAAATCTCCCCTGAATGGGTGTTCATTGACACCGCGCAGAAGGGCGAAGGGGTTATCGACAAGAAGGAGTTCCAGGACCTGGACGGCAACGTGACGGTCAAAGAGGGGGATTCGGTTGCGGCCTACTTCATTTCCTCCAGCCGCGGCGAGATGCGCTTCACGACCCGGGTGGGAGGAGGGGCGTCAGGCAGCGCCCAGCTCGAGGAGGCCTGGCAGGCCGGCGTGCCGGTGGAAGGGGTGGTGGAAAAGGAAATCAAGGGGGGCTTCGAAGTCCGCCTGGCCGGATCGGCCCGGGCCTTTTGCCCCTTTTCCCAGATCGCTCTGCGCCGGGTGGACAATGCCGAAAGTCTGATCGGCAGCCGACTCGCCTTCCGCATCAGCGACTACGGCGAAAAAGGCCGTAATATCGTGGTGTCCCGCCGGGTGCTGCTGGAAGAGGAACAGCGTCGCCTTCGGGAAGAGGCCCAGGCCGGTCTGAGCGAAGGGCAGACGGTCAACGGTACGGTCACGTCGTTGCGTGATTTCGGTGCTTTTGTGGACATCGGCGGTCTGGAGGGGCTGATCCCTCTTTCCGAACTCGGCTGGTCGCGGGTTGCCAGCGTTAGTGACGTGCTCCAGGTGGGGCAGCAGGTGCAGGTGGTGATCAAGTCCATCGACCGCGAAAAGGAGCGGATTTCTCTTAGCCTGAAAGATGCATTGGCCGATCCGTGGGATCAGGTTGCCAGTAACTACCTTGAAGGGACTTTTCATAGCGGCAGCGTGGCCCGGCTGACCCCCTTTGGCGCTTTCGTCACACTGGCGCCGGGGGTGGATGGCCTGATCCATATCTCCAAACTGGGAGGTGGCAAACGCATCAATCACCCCCGTGAAGCGCTTTCGGAAGGGGAGGCGGTCGAGGTCAAGATCGAGAGTGTGGACCGTGACAACCGGCGCCTCTCCCTGTCGCTGGCCGGTGTGGCCCGTGCTGCCGACGAGGAAGAGGCTACCCTGGCGGAGTTTCGCCGTCAGTCGAGCGAGGCGCCGAATGGGTTGGGAACGCTGGGGGACCTGCTGCAGTCCCGTCTCAAAAAGGGCGGTTCATGACCCATGCGCCGGAAAGCACCGTGGAGGGCGAACATTGGGACAGCCTCTGTAGGCAGTGCGGTCTGTGCTGCTTCGACAAGTACGAGGATGAGCAGGGAGTCGTTTTCTACACCCAGACTGCCTGCCGATATCTGGATATTGTGAGTCGCCGATGCAAGATCTTTGAGCATCGTTTTGAGATTAATCCCTCCTGCATCAAGCTAACTCCCGAGCTTGTCAATTCGTTGTGCTGGCTGCCTGCCGATTGCGGGTATCGGCAGGGTGTTGTGTCGGAGCCGGAGTGAGGGAGTTGTCAGCGCCGCGGTGCGCCTGACAGTTCCATATCCGTCTTGACGATCGTCAGAACAGAGCTACACTTGAGCCAATCGATCATTGCCATCAGGGGGAGGGTGCACCATGGGATCAAAAGCACGTGAAATTATCGGCATGGACGTGGATGAATTGCTCGGCCTGCTCCAGCGGGCCTATTGCGACGAATGGCTGGCCTACTATCAATACTGGCTTGGCGCCAAGCTGGTCAAGGGGCCGATGAAGGATGCGGTCGGCGCCGAGTTGTTGCAGCATGCCACCGAGGAGCTGCTGCATGCCGATATGGTGGCCATGCGGATCATCCAACTGGGCGGTACGCCGGCCACCAGTCCGGAGGAGTGGTACAAACACACCAACTGCGGTTATGATGCTCCGGACGACCCATTCGTCAAAACAGTGCTGATTCAGAATATCAAGGGCGAACAGTGTGCCATCGGCGTCTACAAAAGGCTCATGGACATCACCAGGGAGAAAGATCCGGTCACCTACAATATGGTGCTGACCATCCTGCAGCAGGAAGTGGAACATGAAGAGGATCTGCAGGCGTTGCTGGAGGATTTTGAACTGATGATGCGTGCCTTCAAGGAATAACGAGCGGGCACAGTCATAAATGCCTGCATCGAATTCTCGCCCTCCAGCTGTCTGCCGGAGGGCGTTTTTCATTTCCGATCAATCGGGAAAACGGCGCCTCATGAATATTTTTTGGTTTGACAGCTCTCCGGTGATGACGTATACAGAACGGCCGGCTCGGCCGGGATTTTATTTACACATAGTGAGAAGACCATGCTTAATCTGAAACCAGAAGTCGTGGCACGCCTGGAACGTGTGCTCAGCTCCGTTGAAATGTTGTTGCCCAAGGCCGTCGCTCCCATTGACTGGGCCGCATGCCACGCCGCCAACTGGCGCCGTCACTCCTTTTCCGGTTATCTCGAGCCGGTCCGGGTTACCGATACCACCACCCTGGACGAGTTGCTCGGCATCGAGGAGCAGAAGGAGATCATGATCAACAACACCCGCCAGTTTCTAGCCGGGCTGCCGGCCAACAACGCCCTTCTGTGGGGTTCGCGCGGTTCGGGCAAGTCATCCCTGGTCAAGGCGCTCCTGAACGAATTCGCACCTAAGGGGCTGCGCTTTATCCAGGTGGAAAAGGAAGACCTGATTTATCTGTCCGAGATCTTTACCGCAGTGGAACAACAGCCCTACCGCTTCATCCTGCTCTGCGACGATCTGACCTTCGAGGTCGGCGAACTCAGCTACAAGATGCTGAAAAGCGCCCTGGACGGCTCGGTTTACTCGGCCCCGGAAAACGTGCTGATCTACGTTACCTCCAACCGCCGCCACCTGTTGCCCGAATACGAGGGTGACCACCTGGGCGGCAAATACGTGCGGGGTGAACTGCAGCAGAGCGAAGCCATGGAGGAGAAAGTATCCCTCTCCGATCGCTTCGGCATCTGGGTCGCCTTCTATGCCTTCTCCCAGGACCGTTACCTGGATGCGGTGCGTCTCAATGTGGACCACGAGGCCCGTGAACGCGCCGTCACTATCCCCTGGACCAAGGAGCTGGAGCGCGACGCCATCCAGTGGTCCCACGACAAAAGTAAACGGTGCGGCCGCACCGCCTATCAGTTTGCCCGCAACTGGGTCGGGAAATATCTGTTGGATGCCGCGGCCCGGTAGCCGACGGGGCAGGTTTGTAAGGATAATTTGCCCAGAAGCACACAATAAAAAGGCCGCTGTCTTGGACAGCGGCCTTTTTGCATGTCTGTGACAGACTCAAAATTTGAACTTGAAGCCGACAGAGACGTTGTGGCTCTCAAAACGCATGCTGCTTGCAGTGGCCAGGTCAGAGTCGAAGTTGGCCGTGTCGGTGATAAAGTAGCGGTAGCCAACATCCAAGGAGTAGCGATTCGTGAAGGCAATGTCCACTCCGGCCCCGACCTGGCCGGCAAAGACGGTGTCGTCCCCGGAACCGTACAGGAGGGTGCGCGTGGTGGTCGCGCCGCGCGTGTCAATACCGGTCGTGTCGCTGATGTGCAGGGCGGCAAAGCCGATGCCCCCGCCCAGATAGGGGGTGACGCGCGAATCATTGTGTATGTCGAGAAAAACGTTGCCCAGCATGGCAAACGCCCCCAGACTGCCGTCCACACTACGGAAGCGATAGCCATCAGCCCTGTCGGTGATGGTCTTTATGTCGGCGCTTTTGTAGGACAATTCGCCTTCGACGCGGAAGAAGCCGAAGTCGTAACCGCCGGTGCCGCCGACATTGACCCCGGGGTCGAACTCGACCCGGTCGCTGAACGAGCGGTTGGTGACAAAGTCGTTGCTGGTCACGTTGCTGTCGCTTATCACGGACACCCCTAGAAAACCGGTGACATAGGGGCCGGGGCGATTGGCAGCACCGATGCCGACGGCAGGCAGCGATACCAGGATTATGGCGAGTATGGTGGTGATGAATCTTCGGGTCATGGCAATCCTCCTTGCCGGATGGGTGGGAATATGAGCGTGCAGGGCAGGCTCATTGAATCTTTTGCTTCAAAGTATACGTCAGAACGTCAGGATGGCAACTCAATGCTGCCCAAAAACGCTCAGCCAGCGGTACGGGGCTGACATTTCAGCAACGATATGTTACAAGAGTATCTACTTACCATTCAGGAGGCTGAGAACATATGAACTTCATCAGCAAGGCAGTCATGATCGCCGTCGTCGTTATGCTGGGTGCCGCACCGGGCTGGTCCGCCCAGGAGAAGGGGGCTGGAGCGGGCAAAGCAGTGACCACGGCGTCTGGATTGAAGTACGTCGATGTCAAGGTCGGCACTGGGCCGTCGCCGGTCAAGGGAAAACAGGTTAAGGTGCATTATGTCGGTACGCTGGAAAATGGCAGGAAATTCGACAGCTCGGTCGACCGCAATCAGCCGTTCGAGTTCGTGATCGGTGTGGGGCAGGTGATTCCCGGCTGGGACGAGGGGGTTATGGGTATGAAAGTCGGCGGCAAGCGCAAGCTGACCATTCCGGCCAAGCTTGGTTATGGCGCAGCTGGGGCCGGCGGCGTGATTCCTCCCAACGCCGTCCTTCTGTTCGACGTAGAGTTGTTGGGCGTGGCAAAATAGGGGTGCTGCCGGTCGCTCCCCCCCTATTCGGCGCAGCAGGAAAGCCTGCTGATGTCGCGATCGAAGCCTTGGGCGCACAGCTTGAGCCCTTCGCCGATGGACGGATAGACATGCATGCTGCCGGCCACGTCAGCGATAGTGGCCTTGAGGCGTAACGCCAGGGCCGCCTCGTTGATGAGGTCGGCACCGCGGTGGCAAGCGAGATGCACCCCCAACAGCCGCCCCGTGGCCCGGTCGGCGACCATTTTGATGACCCCCGCGGTGTGTCCGGTTACCTGGGCCTTGGGTATGGTCCTGACCGGCAGGCAGTTGACGACGCACTCGTAACCCGCTTGTCGGGCACTTTCTTCGCCATGACCGACCATGGCCACCTCGGGATCGGTAAATATCGCCATGGGAGCTGTCAGATAATCCATGGCGCAGCAGCATTCGGGGTTGAACATGTCGTCAACTGCCACGATCCCTTCTCGGGCCCCCACAGTGGCAATCATCATGTGACCGGTAACGTCACCTGCGGCCCAGACCCCATTGCATGACGTGCGCATATGCCTGTCGGTCACCACAAAGCCTTTGCGGTCAGTTGTGATGCCGGCCCGCTCCAGAGCCAGATCTGCTGTAGCCGGAGTCGTACCCACAGCCAACAGCAGCCGTTCACACGTATACTCGTGGCGCCGGTCGCCCACGTCGGCATACACCACCGTCAGGTCGCCGACCTTGTCGACTGAACAGAAGGTGACATTGGTTACCACCTTGATGCCTTCCACGTGCAGATGCTCCTGCAGGGCCAGGGCCGGTTCCGCTTCCACGGCTGGTAACAGCCGGGAACCGTGTTCGAGGATGGTCACCCGGCACCCCAGGCGATGATACATCTGCCCCAGTTCTACGGCGATCACGCCGCCCCCTACGATCACCAGTGAGCGTGGCAGGGCCTTCATGAGCAAGGCGCTGCGGCTCGTAAGGTAATCGCATTTCTCCAGTCCCGCTATCTGGGGTATGCGCGGATTGCCCCCCACCGCTATCAGGATATGCTTGGCACGGTAGCGCTTGTCACCGCACGACACCGTACCCCTGTCCTGAAAGCGGGCAGTGCCTTTGACGACCTCCAGGCCGTCCATTCCATTGAGAACGTCCAGATAGCGTTCCTGCCGCAATTTCAACACGACCCGGTCCCGATGTTCGAAAATCCGTTCGCTGTCAATAGGGCGGTCAGTATCGGTCAATGCCAATCCGATATTCATTCCCAGATGTGCTTCATGGTTGAACAGTGCGGTGTGGATCAGCGTTTTACTGGGGATGCACCCCCAGTTGATGCACGTGCCCCCCAGCACGCTCTTTTCGAACATGGTTACCCGTGCCCCGTAGGAAACGGCGCGCAAAGCAGCAGCGAATGCCGTCGAACCGGAACCGAGCACCAACATGTCTGGCTGACCACCCATTTCAACTCCCCCTGTCCATTGCATACCGTCCTGCTTCACGTGGTGCCTGTTGCCGATATCTCGAATTTCGGCACACACCGAACAGATGACCGGCTCTTTGCTTATGAGTCGATCGGATTGCCCCCGGTTTCCACGTCGAAAATGGTCATCAACGTTTCTGGGGTGTAGGCGCAAACATGCACCTTCTCACCCTCTTTACCGTTGTGAGCCCATTCGATGCAGTCGCCTTTCTTTTCATGCACCAGCTTGACCCGGGTGCCGGCGACTCGACGCAGTTCGCCCCACATCTCGTCCATGGTCAACAGGTCGATGCCGCTGATCTCCTCGCCATGCATGTTGTCCATGAACCGGTCGATCAGGTCATAGTCAAGAAAATCGTTTTCCTTGCGCCACCATTTCACAAAGCAGTGGTTGTCGTTCCTGCGCTCCTTGAGCGCCTGGGTGATTTCATGTCCTCTCACAATGCACCTCCTCTGCCCGAGAACCGCCTACATATGGGCTGCCGATTTTGACACCCTTCTACGTTAAGTATACGCCCACCACGGAAAAGTGGGTAGCGCTGATGCTATAAATACTTGCCAGCCTTTGAGCGCTTGGTTATAGTAAATGAAATTTACGTGCACGGAAGCGTGTGCAGAGCACCCGGAGGCGTAGCATCATGGATATCAAGGTACTGCCGTTGCCTGCTGACAGGATGAAAGCCAAGATTGCCGACGAATCGCAGCTCGGATTCGGCAAACACTTTACCGACCGCATGTTCCTGGTGGAATGGAAAGCCGGCCAGGAATGGTGCGATGCCCGCATCAAGCCCTATGAACCGTTCGTACTCGACCCGGCTTGCACCGTATTCCACTATGCCCAGGAAATTTTTGAAGGCTTAAAGGCGTACAAGTGGGCAGACGGCCGCATCGCCCTGTTCCGTCCCGAGATGAACGCCCGCCGTTTCAACCAGTCCGCCACCAGGATGTGCATGCCCGAAGTGCCGGAAGAGCTGTTTCTGCAGGGGGTCGAACAGCTGGTCTCACTGGAGCGTGACTGGATTCCCACCGTGGCAGGCACTTCCCTCTACATCCGGCCTACCATGATCGCCGTGGAGCCGGTATTGGGGGTTCATCCCTCGAACCACTACTATTTCTATGTGATCCTGTCTCCCGTGGGCGCCTATTACGCCGCCGGCTTCAACCCCGTGAACATCATGGTGGAGGATCACTATGTCCGCGCCGTGCCCGGCGGCACCGGCGAGGCCAAGACCGGCGGCAACTATGCCAGTTCGCTCAAGGCTGGCCTGGAGGCAAAACAAAAGGGGTTCGATCAGGTGCTCTGGCTGGATGGCCGGGAGCGCCGCTACATCGAGGAAGTGGGCGCCATGAACATGTTCTTCGCCTATGACTCACATATCGTCACGGCACCGTTGACCGGTTCGATTCTTTCCGGCGTGACCCGCGATTCGGTCCTCAAGCTTGCCGCAAAGCTCGGCTATACGGTGGAAGAGCGCATGATCGACGTCAACGACCTGTTTGCCGACATCAAGGCGGGCAAGGTGACCGAGGCGTTCGGCAGTGGCACGGCAGCGGTCATCACCCCGGTGGGCAAGATGAGCTACAAGGGGGAGTGTCTGCAGCTGACCGGCGGTCGGGTCGGAAAGATCACCCAGAAACTGTATGACACCCTGACCGGCATTCAGACAGGAAAACAGCCGGACGAATTCGGTTGGGTACGATTCATCGCATAAGCACGTGTGCCCGGGCTGGCAGTGTAGCCAGGCCCGGGCGTATTTAATTTTTGGGAAACCCAATGGCACCGAAAAAAACCAAGCCGGCGTCAAGCCGGCAGGCTTCTCCCAACAAGCTCTGCACCTCCTGTCGGCGGACCTGTAAACAGGCCGCCAATGCGGTGGTTGCCTCCTGCCCCCGCTATTACCCCTTCGCCCGCAAACAGCCGAAACACGAATTCACCTGGAAACAGATGGATCTGGGATTGTAGTGCCCCCGCCGCGTATCACGACGGAACGCTGTTCAGGGTGCGGGCGGTGCGTAGCCGCCTGCCGTTTGCATCTGATCACCCTTGATCAGGTGGAGCGCCGTAAAATCGCTCGCCGGCATGATCCCGGGACATGCACGGAATGCGCTTGCTGTCTGGCGAACTGCCCCGTCGGCGCCGTGACCCGTGCCTGAATGTGGGGCGTGTTTTTTGCGTCACGGGCACCTGGGGCTGGTGCTGCCGCAAAAAATGCTTGTTAACTTACCCAGAATCGGTACAATTAGCCGCTGAAACTATTTAATGAGAGTGGTTGCTGCACCAGTTCGGTAACCAGGTGCCTCCTGGTTGTGGAGGGTTATGCTGTGAAACAACTGAAAACCGGAACCAATCTCATTCGAACCTTCCTGGTGCTGGGTCTTGTCTGTTCTGCCATCGGTCTTGTCAGCCTGTTTGTTGCTGCATCCCCCAATCGTGTCTTCATCGCCTGTGTGTTCATCGCCGACATTTTTTTTCTCATTTCCGTCATCTGGATCCTTGCCGCCAGAAAACTGGTCGTCAAGATCAGGCAGTTGGCCGGCGCCATGAACAAGACCGCCGAGGGGGTGCTGACCGAGCGGGTGCGCTTCGACGGTGAATCTGAAATGTCGCTTTTGGCCGACAATTTCAACTCCATGATGGACCGGTTGGCCGGTGCCATTACCCAGGTGCACCGTTCGCTGGCCGAACTGAGAAATATCTCTTCCACTATCAGCGACGTCTCCGAAAAGGGGATTGCCTCGGCAGCGGTGCAGTCGGAAGGGGTCAAGCGTACGTCGGCGGCCATCCGGGAAATCAACGCATCCATCAAGGAAATTTCCACCTCGGTTGCGACCCTGTCCCGCCTGTCATCCAGCAACACGGATTCCATGACCGATATGTCCCGCAGTCTGGATGTATCCACACGGCATCTGGAGTATCTGGTCAATTCGGTCGAGGAAGTCAGCTCGTCGATCATCGAAATGGCCTCAGCTGTGCGCCAGATCGAGGAAAATGCCGGCATCCTGGCGGCTGAAACCGGGAAAACCAGTACCATCGTCATCGAGATGGACAATGCCATCAACCAGATCGGGGCCCAGGCAACAGATACCTCACGTATTGCCGAGGTGGTCAAAAACGACGCTGAAGAGGGATGGAAGGCGGTTGACGCGACCATTGCCGGTATTAACGAGATCCGTACCTCTTCTGCGGTCACGGTCGACGCCATCGGCAACCTTTCCAAGCGCGTCGCCAATATTGGCAAGATTCTCTCGGTTATTGACGAAGTTGCCGAACAGACCAACCTGCTGGCCTTGAACGCCTCGATCATAGCTGCCCAGGCCGGGGAGCGGGGCAAGAGCTTTGCCGTTGTCGCCAGTCAGATCAAGGGTCTGGCCCAACGAACCGGCAGCCACACTCGGGAAATATCCGAGATCATCCTTGGGGTGCAGGAGGAGACGGAGCGGGCGGTCAAATCGATCGCGCTCTCGGAAAAGAAGATCTCCGAAGGCAGCGCCCTGTCGCAGCGCTCGGGTCAGGCACTACGCAAGATCGTTGACGGTATTCAGGCCGCCAGCAGCCAGATGCTGGAAATCAACAAGACCGCGGTCAGCCAGGCAGACGCCAGCGAGTCCATGCAGCGGGCTATGGCGCGGGTGGCCGAGATGGTCGAGCAGATTGCCCGGGCGACCCAGGAGCAGAGCCATGGCAGCGAGTTAATCACGTCTGCGGTTGAGCGCATGCGCAGCCTGACCGGCGAAGTGACCCATTCGATCACCTGCCACCAGGCATCGGCAATCCAGGTTGTCAGCGCCAGCGAAGAGATCAATGTCATGGTTGCCGGCATCTGTGAGGCGTCGGTTCTGCAGTCGGAAAGCGCCGAGCGAATCGGCTCATCGCTCCGGGACTTCGAGGAGTCTACCGAGGTGCATGTCCAGTCGACCCTGGTCATGGACGAGATTCTGGTCACGCTTGCCCGTCAAATCGACACCCTCCAGAAGGAAATGGAGCGTTTCAAGGTGTAGCGTCCGGCGGCCCGATCTCGGCAACGGGACCATTGTCGCCAGATGTCCTGTCATAAATCCGCTTGCAACCCCACCGTTTCTGTGCTATAAAAATCCGCTTTTTATTTCACACGCCCCGAAAAGAACCGGCGGTGTCCCTTGGTCGCGTACGGGGATTCGGCGGGGCGGAGGACAAACCAAAGGAGAACGTGTATGTCAAGTATCAGTATGAAGGAACTGCTGGAGGCCGGCGTCCATTTCGGCCACCAGACCAAGCGCTGGAACCCCAAGATGAAGCCCTACATTTTCGGGGCACGTAACGGCATTTACATCATCGACCTGCAGAAAACCGTCCGCTACTTCAAATCCGCCTACAACTTCGTCAAGGAATCCGTCCAGGACGGCAGCACCGTGCTGTTTGTGGGCACCAAGAAACAGGCTCAGGATTCGGTGGCCGAAGAGGCGACCCGTTGTGGTCAGTTCTACGTCAACCAGCGTTGGCTGGGTGGCATGCTGACCAACTTTGCCACGGTCAAGCAGAGCATCGACCGCCTCAAGCGCATCGACGCCATGTTTGAGGACGGCTCCATCGAAGCCTATCCCAAGAAAGAGGCGCTCAAGCTCAACAAGGAGCGCGAAAAGCTGCAGAAAACCCTGGGCGGCATCAAGGGGATGCACAAGCTCCCGAGCCTGATGTTCGTTATTGACCCCAAGAACGAAGAAATCGCCGTGCAGGAAGCCAACAAGCTGGGTATCCCGGTCGTGGCCATCGTCGATACCAACTGCGACCCCGATCCGATCGACCACGTCATTCCCGGCAATGACGATGCCATCCGTGCCATTCGCCTGCTCTCCGCCAAGATCGCCGATGCGGTCATCGACGGTGCCCAGTCTCGCAATGCATCTCTGCAGGCCGACAGCGAAGGCGCCGGTGAGTATGCCGGTGAGGAAGCTGCTGTAGAGGCCGAATAAATAACGGCGGCCTGAAATACAACATTACGCGAATCCCTGTCAGGCAGGGAAGGAGGATAGAATGGCTGTTACCGCTGCACAGATCAATGAATTGAGAAAATCCACCGGCGCCGGCATGCTGGACTGCAAAAAGGCGCTTGAAGAGACGGACGGCGACTTCGAAAAGGCCGTTGATTACCTGCGCAAGAAGGGGCTGGCTGCTGCAGCCAAGAAGGCTGGCCGCGTGGCCACCGAAGGCGCTGTCGGTTGCTATATCCATGCCGGCGGCAAAATCGGCGTCATGGTCGAGATCAATTGCGAGACCGACTTTGTTGCCAAAAACGAGGGATTCCAGAACTTCGTCAAGGATATCGCCATGCACATCGCTGCCGCTTCTCCCTCGTTTGTGCGCCGCGAAGAAGTGCCTGTTGACGTGCTGGAGCGCGAGAAGGAAATCTACCGCGCCAAGGCCCGCGAAACCGGCAAGCCGGAAAACATCATCGAAAAAATCATCGAAGGCCAGATCAACAAGTTCTACGCCGATGTCTGCCTGTTGGAGCAGCAGTACGTAAAGGACACTGACAAGACCATCCAGCAGTACCTGAACGAAACCATCGCCATTATCGGTGAGAACATGTCCATTCGCCGCTTCACCAAGTATGTGCTCGGCGAGGGGCTGGAAAAGAAGGAATCGGACTTTGCCGCCGAGGTGGCGGCAGCGGCCGGCATGTAAGCAAGCCGAAGCCGGCCAGACAATGGCCGGCTTTTTTTTATGTATGCACCTGCAGCACGCACCGCACAATCCGGGAGGAACATCATGAGCAGACCGTCATTCACCAGAGTACTCCTGAAACTGTCCGGCGAATCGCTGGCCGGCGATCAGGGGTACGGCATCGATCCTCAGACCATCAATACCATTGCCGGTGAAATCCGCGAGGTGGTCGATCTGGGCGTTCAGCTGGCACTGGTTATCGGCGGCGGCAATATCTTTCGCGGCCTTGCCGCATCCTCCAAGGGCATGGACCGGGCCAGTGCCGATTACATGGGCATGCTGGCCACCATGATCAATTCTTTGGCCATGCAGGATGCCCTGGAGAAGGTTGGCGTGGCCACACGCGTGCAGTCGGCCATTGCCATGCAGGAGGTCGCCGAACCCTACATACGCCGCCGGGCCATGCGACACCTGGAGAAGGGGAGGGTGGTGATTTTCGGTGCCGGCACCGGCAACCCCTACTTCACCACCGATACTGCCGCCAGCCTCCGCGCCATGGAGATCAACGCCCAGGTCATCCTCAAGGGGACCAAAGTTGATGGCGTCTATTCTGCTGACCCGAAGAAAGACCCGAATGCCGTCAAGCTGGCGAAGCTGACCTACATCGATGTACTGAAAAAGGGGCTGCAGGTCATGGATGCGACGGCTACGTCGCTCTGTATGGACAATAACCTGCCGATCATCGTCTTCGACTTGACCACCAAAGGCAACATCAAGAAGGTCATCGCTGGCGAAGAAATCGGCACTATCGTACAAGGAGAATGACATCATGGCAAAGTCTGTGATCGACGACATGAAGTCGCACATGGAAAAAACCCTGGGCGTACTCAAGAACGAATTTCAGAAGATCCGCACCGGTCGTGCCACCACCTCCATCCTCGATTCGGTCAAGGTCGACTATTACGGCAACCCGTCAACGATCAGCCAGGTGGCAACCCTGGCCATACCCGAACCGCGCACCATCACCATCGCGCCGTGGGAAGCCAAGATGATCGGACCGATTGAGAAGGCAATTCTCAATGCCAATATCGGGCTGACGCCGGGCAATGACGGCAAGATCATCAGGCTCAACCTGCCGCCCCTGACCGAGGACCGCCGCAAGGAGATCGTCAAAGAGCTCAAGAAGAAGGCCGAAGACGACAAAGTCGCCCTGCGCAATATTCGCCGCGATGCCATGGACAAGCTGAAAAAACTGGAAAAGGACAAGGCAATCACCGAGGACGAACTCAAAAAGTACGAAAAGGAAGTTCAGGACACCACCAAGAGTTACGAGGCCCGCATCGACGAGGCCGTGGCCCATAAGGAAAAAGAGGTCATGGAGGTCTGATGGAGCCGCTTGACCCACAGAGGTTGCCGGTCCACCTGGCGGTCATCATGGACGGCAACGGTCGCTGGGCACAGCAGCGTATGCTCAAGCGGATCGTCGGTCACCAGCGAGGGGCCGAAACGGTCAAGATGGTGGTGGAACAGGCCCATCTGCTGGGAATCAAGTACCTGACCCTGTTTGCCTTCTCCTCTGAGAACTGGTCGCGGCCTGCCATGGAAGTACGGGCGCTGATGACGCTGCTGAAGAAATATATTCGCCAGGAAACGGCGCGGATGATGCGGAAGAATATCCGCTACAACGTAATCGGCAATCGCATCGACCTGCCGGAGGATGTGAACGAAACGCTTGACTGGGCAATCAAGGAAACCTCCGGCAATACCGGCATGGTGCTTACCCTGGCGCTCTCCTACGGCGGTCGCCAGGAACTGAGCATGGCGGCAGCACGGCTGGCGCGTGATGTGGCTGCCGGCAAGCTTGAGGCCGATGACATCACCACGGATGTATTTAGCAGCTATCTGGATACCGGCGGCTTGCCTGATCCGGATTTTCTGATCCGCACCAGCGGAGAGATGCGTATCAGCAACTTTCTGCTCTGGCAGCTGGCTTACACCGAGCTGTATTTTACTGATATCAACTGGCCCGACTTCACCATCAATGAACTCCACAAGGCTCTGGCCGATTATCAGTCCCGTGAGCGTCGCTTCGGTATGACCAGCGACCAGATTTCCAAAAGGAACTAAGCTATTACACGCCTTGTCACTGCGCTCATTCTTCTGCCTGTCGTCATTCTGATCACCCTCAAGGGAGGGGCGCTGCTGTTCGCCTGCCTGCTCGCCATATTCACGTTCATCGGCACTCACGAGTACTACCGCATGGCGCTGCCGCTGCGCACGTTCGAGGTCTGGCCCGCCTCCGTGGGGGGCGTCGCCATCATCTTCGTGCCGTTTGCCGGCAGCGACCGGCTGATCATTGCAGCGCTGGGAGGAGTAATCCTCTCGTGCGCCCTGGTGTTCCTGTTCCGCATCAGCGACATAACCGAGGCGGCCCGGGACGTCTCCTATGCCCTGCTGGGTATCGTCTATATTCCGTTTCTGCTCATGCATCTGGTCATGCTGCGCCTGACGCCCTACGGCGTCCAGTGGCTGTTCATGATCATGCTGATCGTCATGACCAACGATTCCGCGGCGTATTACACCGGCAGCGCCTTTGGCCGGCGCCGGCTCTACCCGCTGGTCAGCCCCAAGAAGAGTATCGAAGGCTCCTTGGGCGGGCTTGGCGGGAGCATTTGCGGCACACTTGCGGCAAAATTCACCTTTTTCCCGCAGCTGACGCTGGTGGACGCCCTGCTGACTGCCGTGGTTATCGGCATCGTCGGGCAGGCTGGTGACCTGTTTGAGTCCATGCTCAAGCGCAGTTTCGGGGTAAAGGACTCCGGGACCATCATTCCGGGGCACGGCGGCGTGCTTGATCGACTGGACAGCATCATCTTTGCGGCGCCGGCGACCTATTATTACGCAATCTATTTTTTCAGAGGATAGTGCCATGAAGCAATTAACCATTCTCGGTTCAACCGGCTCCATCGGGGTCAGCACCCTGGAGATCGTCGCGGCCCACCCGGACCGCTTCCGGGTCGTCGCCATGACAGCCGGCCGGAATCTGGAGCTGTTCGCCCGGCAAATCAGGCAGTTTATGCCCCGGTTGGCTGTGGCGGCTTTTCAGGAAGATGTGCCGCGGTTGCAGGAGTTGTGCGCCGGTGTACCTGTCGAGATACTGGGCGGTGTCGAGGGGTTGATTGCCGCGGCAACTGCACCCGAAACCGAGATGGTGGTGGCCGCCATTGTGGGAGCAGCCGGTCTGGTGCCGACTGCCGCCGCTATCCGGGCCCGCAAGGACATTGCCCTGGCCAACAAGGAGACCCTGGTCACGGCCGGCCGCCTGATCATGGATCTCGTCAAGGAATTCGGCGTCAGGCTATATCCTGTGGACAGCGAACACAGCGCCGTCTTCCAGTCAATCGAGGGACACCGCAGCGCCGACATCAGTAAAATCATCCTGACCGCATCGGGCGGTCCTTTTCTGAATACCCCGGCTGAACAGCTCTCCAGGGTGACGGTGCGCGACGCCCTCAATCACCCCAACTGGAGCATGGGGCGCAAGATTACCATCGATTCGGCCACCATGATGAACAAGGGGCTTGAAGTGATCGAGGCCCGCTGGCTGTTCGACGTGCCGGTAGAGAAGATCGACGTCAATATCCATCCTCAAAGCATCATCCACTCCATGGTCGACTACATCGACGGCTGCGTCATCGCCCAATTGGGAACGCCCGACATGAAGGCACCCATCGCCTATGCGCTCTCCTATCCCGAACGTGTAGCCACCGGAGTAAAGCCGCTGGATCTGACCATGTTTTCCGGCTTGACATTTTTTAAGCCGGACCTGGAGAAATTCCGCTGTCTCGGCCTTGCCTACCGGGCCATGCATGACGGCGAAAGCATGCCGGCGGTCATGAATGCCGCCAATGAAATTGCCGTCGAGGCCTTCCTGGAGGGGAGGATCGGGTTCGTACAGATCGCCGATGTCATCGAAGGCACCATGAATGCCCATCAGGCTCAGGATCTGACCACCATCGACGAGGTGCTGCGCGCCGATCGCTGGGGGCGCGAAACTGCACGTGGTATCTGCAGTGGGTTGGTGATCTGATATGATGATCGTCTATGCCGTAATCGTGCTCGGTGTCCTGATTTTTGTCCATGAACTGGGGCACTTTTTGCTGGCCAAACTGTTCAACGTCAAGGTTGAGAAGTTCTCCCTCGGTTTCGGCCCCAAGCTGTTCGGCAAAAAGGTGGGTGAGACCGAATACCTGATCTCGGCATTCCCGCTGGGAGGCTACGTCAAGATGTTCGGCGAAGGCGGAGTAATCGAAGGCGCTGAACAGCAACCACCGGGTGAGGTCGAACAAAGCTACGACGAAGAGTCAGGGGAAACGGTCGATGGTGAGCGCGAACTGACTGACGCAGAAAAGGCGCGCTCCTTTGCCCACAAGCCGCCTCTTCAGCGTATTGCCATTGTCATGGCTGGTCCGGTGTTCAACCTGCTTTTTGCCTGGTTGGCATTCATCGTGCTCTGCATGCTGGGCATCCCCACGGTTACGAGCAAGATCGGTGAGGTGCTCAAGGACAAGCCGGCTGCCCGGGCCGGAGTGCTGAAAAATGACGTCATCCGGACGATCAACGGCAAGACCATAATCCATTGGGAAGATATCGCCAGCGCCATTGCCGACAGCAAGGGACAGCCGGTCGTGCTTACCATCGACCGGGGAGGGCAGGCTCTGGAGTTTACCATGACGCCTGAACCGCGCGTAGCCAAGAACCTCTTTGGCGAGAGCGTCAAGGGATATGCCATTGGCGTGGCCTCGGCCGGAGAGGTGGTTACGGAATACCTGAACCCCGGACAGGCAGTGGTCAGGGGTACGCTGCAAACCGGCAAGGTGATTGAAGTCACCATCATGTCGATCGTCAAAATGGTGCAGCGGGTGGTACCGCTGGACTCCATCGGCGGCCCGATCATGGTGGTGAAAATGGCCGGCGAGACCGCCCAGGCTGGCGGCTCGAGCTTTCTGGCGTTCATGGCGCTGTTGTCGGTCAACTTGGGAGTGCTCAACCTATTGCCGGTACCGGTGCTGGACGGTGGCCACCTGTTCTTCTTTGTCTGGGAACTGATATTCCGGCGCCCTGTCAGCCAGAAGGCGCGCGAATACGCTCAGCAGGTCGGTCTCATGTTGCTTCTGGGCCTGATGGTGTTGGCGTTTTACAACGACATTGTCAGATATTTTGTCGGTCACGCAAAAGGCTAGGCTGCTGCTGCGCGCTATCGAAAATGCGGCCTTATGGCCGCTTTTTTTGTTGACAGCACGGGGGTGAAACCATATATTGAATATCAAGTTCAATATGGGGGGGGAGATGATCCTCGAAAAGAAGAAGACTTTCAACGATTATGCCGCTGCCAAGGGGTTGCGCTCCACCCGGCAGCGGGACATCATTCTGGATATTTTCCTCTCCACCCACCAGCATGTCAGTGTTGAGGAGCTCTACCTGAAGATCAAGGCCACCCATCCCGGCATCGGCCACGCCACGGTGTACCGGACACTCAAGCTGTTCGCCGAGGCGGGATTGGCGCGTGAAATACTGCTTCACGACGGCCAGACCCGCTATGAGCATGTCCTGGCAGGCGAACATCACGACCACTTGGTCTGCACCGGCTGCAACAGCATCATCGAATTCGAGAACGAGACCATTGAGAAGCTGCAGGACGAAATAGCCGCTCGCCATGGGTTCCTGATCCGCAGCCATAAACTGGAAATCTACGGCCTGTGCGCCGCGTGTCGCACCCAGCGCTGAATTTTTTTTGCCGCATATATGAAAATGAAAATCAATAACACAAAGAGGAAGTGCAATGGCAACTTGCTGTGGTAAGCAGAACGATGCACCTGTCAACGACGGCTCCATCCGCAAGGTAGCCCTGGTCGGCAACCCCAATGTGGGGAAAAGTGTCCTGTTCAATGCCCTGACCGGGGCCTACGTCACCGTGTCCAACTATCCCGGCACCTCTGTCGAGGTCTCGCGCGGCCATGCTGCCTTTGGCGGGCAGCAGTGGGAGGTGATCGACACGCCGGGCATGTACGCGATTCACACCATCACCGAGGAAGAGCGGGTGGCCCGCGAAATTCTGCTGCACGAATCGCCTGATGTGGTAGTGCACGTGCTTGATGCCCGCAATCTGGAACGAATGCTGGCCATGACGATCCAATTGATCGAGGCGGGTCTGCCGGTAATCCTGGTAGTCAACATCATGGACGAAGCCGAGCGTATGGGGCTGGCCATCGATCTGAAACTGCTGCAGCAGAAGCTCGGTATTCCGGTGATCGGGGCGGCTACTGCCCGCAAGCGCGGCATCGAGGCAATCCGTTCGGCGATTGTGGCATACCGCTGCCCCTGCGAACAGCAGCGGTTCGAATACAGCCGGCTTCTGGAGCGCGATATTGCCGAAGTGGCCGGCCTGATGAAGGGGGAGTATATTCTCTCCCGCCGTGCCCTGGCCTTGCTGCTGTTGCAGCAGGATGAGGAAATTACCGAACTGGCCCGGACGCGTGAGGGAGACGACTTTGCGCCCTTGAATGAAAAGGTGCGGGAGATTGCCTTCGAGCGCCGGGAATCGTTCCACCTCGATCTGTCGCTGGAGCGCAAGGAGATGGTCCGGCGGATCGTCAATGGCGTCTTCTCCGCCCCGGAAAGGCGGGTGGTGACCATGGCCGAGCGACTGTCGCGTCTGGCGGTGCAGCCATTGACCGGCATACCCATGCTGCTGATCGTGCTCTATTTCGGTCTGTACAAATTTGTCGGCGAATTCGGCGCCGGGACCGTGGTGGATCTCCTGGAGAAGCAGCTGTTCGTCGAGCTGTTCAATCCCTGGATCACTGCTACGGTACAATCTCTGATCCCGTGGCAGATTATCCAGGAGCTGTTCGTAGGAGAGTACGGCATCATCACCCTGGGCATCCGCTATGCGGTCGGCATTATCCTGCCCATTGTCGCCACCTTCTTCATCTTCTTCTCCTTTTTGGAGGATACCGGGTATTTCCCCCGTCTGGCGTTGTTGGTTGATCGCATTTTCAAACACTTCGGTCTGACCGGCCGAGCGGTAATTCCGATGGTTCTCGGTTTCGGCTGCGATACCATGGCCACCATGGTGACCCGTACCCTGGAGACCACCCGCGAGCGGATCATAGCCACGATATTGCTCTCGTTGACCATCCCCTGCTCGGCTCAGTTGGGTGTGATCATGTCGCTGCTCTCCAAGTTTCCCGGCGCCCTGGCGGTGTGGGGCGGCTGTCTTATGCTGCTGTTTTTCGTGGTAGGTTTGCTCTCCGCCAGGATTCTGCCGGGTGATGCCCCCATGTTCTACATGGAACTGCCCCCCATGCGCATGCCCCAGCTGGGCAATGTGGTCACCAAGACCTATACCCGCATGCAGTGGTATTTTCTGGAGATCCTGCCGCTGTTCGTGCTGGCCTCGATACTGCTCTGGCTGGGTAAAATCACCGGGTTCTTCGAAAAAATGGTTACCGCCATGACCCCGGTCATGGCCTCCATCGGCCTGCCGAAAGAGACGGCCGTGGCCTTTATCTTCGGCTTCTTCCGCCGCGATTACGGGGCTGCCGGCCTGTACGAACTCCAGACCAAAGGGCTGATGGATGCCCGCCAGTTGACCGTGGCTGCTGTGACCCTGACTCTGTTCATCCCTTGCGTGGCCCAGTTTCTGATCATGAAAAAAGAGCGGGGCTGGAAAGTGGCCGGCGCCATCGGTGTGTTTGTCAGCCTGCTGGCTTTCGCCAGCGGCTATGTCCTGAACAAGGCGCTGCTGGTGACGGGGCTCTTGTCATGATCTGCGGCTTCTGCGGCTACGAATTTGACGAGAGCGAAGGCAAAAAAGGGTGCGGCGGCTGCTCCGGCGGTTGTCACAGCATCCACTGCCCGCGCTGCAATTACAAAAACCCGCTGGAAGCTGGCGTGGTGAAAAAATTGAAAACCATCTTTGGCAAAAATTCTGAACATAAAGGAGACATGGGATGAAATTATCGGAAAAGGCTGAAGAGGTGCTCGAGGCGTTGTGGATCGCCGTGGAGGAGGAGGGAGCGGCCTTTCTTGATCCGGTGAAGATGAACTTTCCGGCCGACGATCCGGTCTACCGCGAGCTGACCGGCTTGGCGCTGGTGGAGTTGCGTCAGGGGATGATCTACTTCCGTCCCGAAGGGCGGGATGAAGGCAAGATGACCATACGCCGCCACCGATTGGCCGAACGCCTGATGATGGACGTGCTCAACATCCGCGGCGATGAAGGGGAGTACAAGGCCTGCCAGTTCGAGCACTTGCTGAACGAAGGGGCCGACGTCAAAGTGTGCACCATGCTCAACCATCCCACGACCTGCCCTCATGGCAAGCCGATTCCGCCGGGCGAGTGTTGCGCCCAGGCCCGTGCCCAGGGAGACCTGGGAGTCGTGCCGTTGACCGAGTTCAAGTCGGGACAGGAGGGGGAGATCGCCTATATCCAGACCGAGGACAACAAAAAGATGCAGAAGCTGATGGCCATGGGGGTGCTGCCGGGCAACAAGATCATCCTGGTGCAGGCTTTTCCCTCGTATATCTTCCGGGTCGGCTTCTCCGAATTTGCCATCGACAGCAACCTGGCCAAGGAGATTTTTGTCAGAAAATAGCTGGAATGCAAGCCGTTAAGGTTGACAAGCCGGTGATTCAGAAACTAATATACCCTCATCTGTCTATGAATTCACCGCATGGGAAACACGGGGCATCAAGAGTATCATCCAGACAGGGATGACCAGCACGGGCCGGAGCCGATTACAGCGCTCCCGGCCCGGCTGCATCCCTGTTTGTCTGCGTATTTGTCCCGTCCATTGAGAGGTTTGGCATGAAGGTCATCATTCTCCTGGGCGACGGCATGTCCGATGTCGCCTACACCGAACTGGACAACAAAACGCCGCTCCAGTCGGCAGCGACGCCCAATATGGATTTCATGGCCCGCCACGGCCAGGTCGGCCTGGCCCGCACCGTACCCGACGGCCTGCCGCCGGGCAGCGACGTGGCCAATCTGTCGGTTTTCGGCTTTGATCCCCGCAGCTGCTATACCGGCCGCTCCCCTCTGGAGGCGGTCAGCATGGGGGTCGAACTCGGGCCGGATGACGTGGCGTTCCGCATGAACCTGATCACCCTCAAACCACACGGCACCTCATTGTACATGGAGGATTTTTCCGCCGGGCATATCAGCACCGCCGAGGGGCGCGAGCTGGTGGAGACCCTGCAGCGGGAGCTGGGCAGCGCCGAATTCGAATTTCACCCCGGGGTCGGCTACCGCCACCTGATGGTGTGGCGCAACGGCAAGGATGCCATGAAATCGACCCCGCCCCACGATATCAGCGGCAAGGCGATTCTGGAACACCTGCCCCGCGGCGAGGGGGCAGAGGCCCTGATCAACATCATGAACCACTCCCAGATGGTGCTGCACGACCATCCGCTCAACAAGCGGCGCAAGGCCGAGGGAAAGCTGCCGGCCAATTCTGTCTGGCTGTGGGGGCACGGCAAGACCCCACGCATTGAGACCTACATGGAAAAGTTCGGCATCAGCGGCGCGGTTATCTCGGCCGTTGACCTGATCAAGGGGATCGGCGTCTGTGCCGGGCTGGACATCATCGACGTGGAGGGGGCCACCGGCTACATCGATACCAACTATCTGGGCAAGGCCCAGGCGGCTCTGGCGGCTTTGGAAACACACGACTTCGTCTACGTGCACGTGGAGGCGCCGGATGAGGCGTCCCATTCGGGGCGCATGGATCACAAGCTGCAGGCCATTGAGGACTTCGACCGGCAGGTGGTGGGCACGGTGCTGGAAGGGATCAAGGTGCACGGCGATTACGCCGTCCTCTGCTGCCCCGACCACCCTACGCCGGTGCGCCTGATGACCCATACCTCGGACCCGGTGCCGTTCGCCATCTACCGAGGCGAGGAGGGGGCGGGGAACGGTGCGTCAGCCTACGACGAACAGCAGGCTGCCGCCACCGGATTGACGGTGGAGGGGCACCATTTGATGAACCTGCTGTTGGGAAGGTAATGCGCGCTGACAGCACGAGTTGATGGAAAGGGCATCCGATGCGGATGCCCTTTGTTGTTTCGGCAGGAAGAAGATAGATCTCAGCGGCCAAACGTGTCCACGATGTATCGGGCGATGCTCCGCTTCGGCGGCAGGGTCGGCAGTTGGTCGGGAGTGAACCAGCGCGCGTCTTCCAGTTCGTGGGTATCGACCCGAATGTCGCCGCCCGCATAATCGGCCACAAAGCCGGCCATCAGCTGGGCCGGGAAGGGCCAGTTCTGGCTGGCCACGTAGCGCACGTTGCAGATGTCGATACCGGTCTCCTCCTTGACCTCGCGGATAGCGCATTCCTCCAGAGATTCGCCGAAGTCGAGGAAACCGGCTACCAGGCCATAGCGGCCCGGTGCCCATTCCCGTTTGCGCACCAGCAACAGCTCGCTGCCGCGGCTGACCAGGACGATGGCGCAGGGGTGGATGTGGGGGTAATGCTCAGTCCGGCAGGCCGTGCACCGTTTGCCCCACGATGCGGGCAGTCGCTCCATGGCTCCGCCGCAGCGGGAACAGTGGCGGCTCTGCCGCTCCCAATGCAGAATCTGTTTGCCCAAGCCTGCCAGGGTCAGAGTGGCCGGGTCCAGTCGGTCTTCACTGGCGTTGAAGCCGTCGGAGACAAAGGGCGCCGGTATCTGTGCATCCGAGGCGATGCTGATGACCCGCAGCGGTTTCCCGTGCCAAAGGCCGATATGGAGTGGTGGGTGTCGCGGTGACAGCGTGGGGGGGAGTTCCCCTTCGGGCAGGAGGTACGCATCGCCCTGCTGCTGCATGATCACACTGCCCCCCTGGATGATGATCCAGTACCCCGGCTGATCGGTCGGGTCGGTTGACGGGTGGCGAAATTCGAAACCAGACCTGATCAGGCCGAAGTTGAAGGGGAGATTGATCTGCTCCGGGTAGGGTGCCGACGTGCCGGCGTCGGCATCCTGCTCCGCGAGGTGGCGTCGCAGAGCGGCCTGGTGTGCTGCCCCCTTGCAGGCAGGCCAAAAATCTTTGGTCATGTAAGCTCCCCTCAGCGGAATGTTTCCTGGAGTTGTAGCAATAACGCAGCGGGGTGTCAACGCTGCCGGTCTTGACTCGCGGCGAAAATATTCCCATAATGACGCCGATGCTCCCCTTCAATCTCACACCCAAATCGATCTCTATCTTGCTGGTCCGCATTTGTCTGCTGGTTGTCCTGGGCTGGTATCTGCTCTGTTCTCTGCTGCCGACCGGCAGCGGTTCGGTCACCCGCGATATTTCCTTTCCACCCGGCAGCGGCATCAGGAAACTGGCCGCCGAACTGAGAGCGGCCGGCATTATCCGCAGTTCGTGGCAATTTGTCGTTGCGGCGCGGCTGCGCGGTCAGGCAGGCCGGCTCAAGGCGGGGGACTATCGTTTCAGCGATGCCATGACGATCACGGATATCCTGCGCAAGCTGGTGAAGGGGGAGGTGGATTATCGCCGGTTCACCCTGCCAGAGGGGTATTCCATCTATCAGGCGGCGGAATTGCTGGAGCAGAAGGGGCTGTTCAAGCGGGACTCTTTCCTGGAAAAATGCCGCGACCGGGAACTGTTGAAGCGGCTGGGCATCGGGGGCGACAGCGTCGAAGGATATCTCTATCCGGCCACCTACAACCTGTCGTTCAGCGGCACTGAGGAACAGTTGATCACCCAGATGGTGAACCAGTTTTCCAAGGCCTTTGGCGAGGTCGTGGGCACGGCAGACATGGCCGGTGTGTCGCGCCACGGTGTCGTGACGCTCGCTTCCATGATCGAAAAAGAAGCGGTTTCAACGGATGAAAAACCGTTGATCGCTTCGGTGTTCCACAATCGCCTGCGCATAGGCATGCCGCTGCAGAGCGATCCCACTGCGGTGTACGGCGTGCGCGCCTTCGGCGGCAAGGTGTCGGCGGCTGACGTCAGACGGGCGACCCCCTACAATACCTACCTCAACCGCGGACTGCCCCCCGGTCCGATCGGTAATCCGGGCAGCGACGCCATCAAGGCGGCCCTGCATCCGGCCCGCACCGACTACCTCTACTTCGTCGCCCGTCAGGACGGCACCCACCAGTTTTCCCGCACTCTGGACGAGCATAATAGGGCGGTGCGCCGGTATCTCAAACACTGACAAGGCTTGAAAGGCGCTCTTATTTCCCGACGATGTCGATAATGGTGACTTCCGGCGGGGCACAGAGGCGCATGGGTGGTCCCCAGGTGCCGCTGCCGCGGGAGACGTGGATCCGTGAGCCTTTGGGCATCGTGCTGGTGCCGGAATGGATCGAATACTCCAGCCAGGTCAGGGGATAGAACGGCAGCAATTGTCCCTTGTGGGTGTGCCCGGACAGCTGCAGGTCGAACTGCCCGTCGCTGCCGGCGGGTACCACGGGCCGGTGCTTGAGCAGCAGATGGAAGCGTTCGGCGGGCACCGCGCGGAGCAGGTCCGTCTCGGTTGTGGCCGGCGCCGGCAGCCCCAGGCGCCGATACGCTTCATCGTCGATGCCGGTAATTGTGATGCCGTTGGCCAGAACCAGCGACTGGTTGCGCAGCAGGGTAAAGCCGGCAGTGCGGGTGAAGGCCATGGCCTGATCAAGCCCGGCGTAATATTCGTGGTTGCCGGTGACGGCGAACGTTCCGCCTGGCGCCTTGACTGCGGCCAGCATGGCGGCCAAGCGGCTCTGGTGCGAGATGACATCCTCGCGGGAGAGTCGGCCATCCACCAGGTCGCCGGTGGAGACCAGCAGATCGGGACGGGCAGCGGCTACCGCCTGCACAATCCCCTTTAAACGCGACTCGCGAAACAGCAGCCCGATATGCACATCGGAGATTTGCACCACGCGAACCTTGCTTCCAGTGGGTAGTTTTGACGTAGTGATGGTGACATGATCGCTCAGCGGGTGGCGAGCTTCGTAGACGGCATAGCCGCTGGCGATGAGCGCGAGGAACAGGGCAAGCTCGCAGGTGATGGCCCCGCTCAGTACGGCGGGGTAGTCGGCCCACCCCTGGCGGTTTACCAGCCAGGCACAGCTCCGCAGGGCATCGAAAGCCACAAGCAGTGCCGTAAAGATGAAGACCCCTCCCATCCAGGTATAGGCCGGCCAGGCCACGAACAGTGCCGTTCGTTCCAATCCGCCTCGTTCGGCGAGTCGCACCAGCAGCGGGGCCAGGGTCATGAACCCCATCCAGGCAGCCAGCCACGAAATGGACACAGGATGCAGGGAGAAGGTGCTGCGCAGCCTGAGGTAGACGTAGGCATGCATGCCGCCGTAGAGGCTGAGAAAGGTAATCAGGAAGAGAGTCATGTCACATGCTCTTTGACGCCGGCGAAGGTCAGGCGATGCACCGGAGAGGGACCGAGGCGGCGGATGGCATCCATATGGAGGGCGCTGCCGTACCCCTTGTGGCCGGCAAAGCCGTAGCCGGGATGGACGGTGTCCAACTCCTGCATCAACCGGTCGCGGGTCACCTTGGCAATGATCGAGGCGGCGGCGATAGAGTGGCTCAGGGAGTCACCTTTCTTGATGGTTTTCTGGGGGATCTGGGTGTCTATGGGGGTGATGCCATCGATCAGCAGATAGTCGGGCGGTGTGGCGAGCTGCGCAACCGCCTGGAGCATGGCATGGCGGGTGGCCTGAAGGATGTTGATGCGGTCGATCAGCTCCGGTGACCCCATGCCGACTCCGACGGCTATGGCTTGGCTATGGATGACCGCGAACAGGCGGTCGCGCGTTGCCGCCGACAGCTTTTTGGAGTCATCGACACCGTCGATGCGCACTCCCGCTGGCAGAATGACCGCTGCGGCCACGACCGGTCCGGCCAATGGGCCTCGACCGGCCTCGTCCACTCCGGCGATCAGCCGATAGCCGCGGCCGCGCGCCTGTTCTTCAAGGACCAGGGTGTCGGGGGGGAAGCTGACAAAAAGTTCCGTCTGGAGCATATGCATACCTAAAGAAAAAGCCCCGCAGTGCGGGGCTTCGTTCCGGTTATTATGCTTCGGCGATGTATTTTTTCTCGCGAATCCTGGCTGCTTTGCCGCGCAGTTTGCGCAGGTAGTACAGTTTGGCGCGACGGACATGGCCGCGAACCATGACTTCGATGCTCTCGATGCTCGGCGAGTGGAGCGGGAAAACCCTCTCGACGCCGATGCCGTTGGAGATTTTGCGCACGGTGAAAGATTCGCGGATGCCGCCGTTCTGGCGGGCGATCACAACGCCTTGGTAGGCCTGGACGCGGCGCTTGTCTCCCTCGACAATGGCCACGTTTACCTTGACGGTGTCGCCAACCTTGAAGGGGGGGATGTTCTTTTTCATTTGTTCTAATTCCAGAATGTCGATGGTGTTCATTGGTACCTTCCTCCTGTATGATGCTCGTGTTCGAGTTGTTGTATGTACTGCGGGTTACGGTCTGCCGCACAGCCGATCCAGCATGATGGCAGCTGCGGCACGTACCGAAAGATGGTTGTAATCACCGGCGCCGGCTATTGGCTCCAGTATGGCGTCAGCTGTTGCGAAACATTCATCCGTCAGTCCCCAGCCGGTGCCCAGGAGCAGCAGGCA
>Ga0334722_10001554_pt1 | contig 28394 bp, 25 predicted proteins | sample C3_bottom_MG_FD_207210 | JGI IMG/M metagenome (GOLD analysis project Ga0334722, IMG submission 207210) | Sediment microbial communities from Yellowstone Lake, YNP, Wyoming, USA - C3_bottom | ecosystem: Environmental > Aquatic > Freshwater > Lake > Sediment | place: USA: Wyoming | collected... | reverse complement strand
TTCATTTTGTTCGCAATTGGCGCTGAAGTCATGGACATTGGGTGGGGTCTTACGCATGCGGCAGGGGAAAACCGTTCGATTCCAATCAGTTACGGCCGCAAAATGGTTTATCTCTTAAAGTCCTGTCCAAAAATATATCCATGGGACGCGAATCAACTGCAATTTTGCCGCACTAAACGGAAATTTGATAGCCGATTTTCAATATATGATAGAGCGGACAGATCGGATCGACAACACCGGAAACGCGGTAGAGGCTATATCGATCCTACAGATGCCAATGATCGAGAGATATTGCGATCAACTCCTGAAGAGGTTGAACTATTCCGGAGTTGGCGGCACCCAATTTATTTTAGAAAAGGAGAGCCAGGTTGCCAACTTGCTTGAGTTGAATCCCAGGCTCGCTGCAACTTCCGCCTTCCCATACCGTTTGGGGTTTGACTCTCCAATGATGGCCGTGGAATGTGCAGCGAGTCGAGAGGAGGGAATGCTGCCCGCATCGGAGGGCTCGCGGACTTATCCGATCGGGAAGCGGGTGCACTGGTTGTCGGGTGATCTTGAGGGACTAGTTTCGGGGCTCAGGAACGGCGAGTTGGGTTTTTCGGCAGGATTGCGATGGTTGTGGAGAATGGCGAAGGCATTTGTGCAAGCGGATGTGCATGTTACTTGGGATTGGCGTGATCCTCTGCCAACGGTTTTTCTGTATTCGAAACTGGCCGCTTCAGCTTGGCACTGGCTAACCCGAAGGTCCCGGGTGGCTTCTTAAGCACAGTTTTGAAACCCGGAGGAGTCAAACATTTCCGGAAAATATGATCGAGTCTCGTTGGATTCTGCGGGGATGCTCTTCTGAAGATAGCCATCGTAACAAGTTTTCCCACAGATCCGGAATCGCCTAAGGGTGGGGTGGAAGCTGTAAGCGTTAACCTCTGTCGGGCCCTTGCGGGGTTTAACGATCTGGAAATCCACGTTGTTACTTTTGTGCCGGGACCAAAAGGTGGGGAAAGGCGCTCCCCGGAGCGTCTTATTGTGCATCGGCTTCCTGTGGAATCGGGCTTCCTGTTATTTAATGCGATCGGATCCTGGCGGCGGCGGGTAGAGGTGTTTCTCCGTGAACTCTCCCCCGATGTGATTCACGCGCATGATATTTACGGCCTGTCGACCACCGGGCTGCAGATCCCGCGTGTTTTCACGATTCATGGGTTTATCCATGCCGATACCCTCGTTTCCGGAGAGAGATTCCCGCGGGTCCGGTCGATGATTTGGAAATTCGTGGAAACGGGAGGGTGGGCCCGGCAACCGCACATCATTTCGATCAGTCCTTATGTCCGTGAGAGACTCTCCGGCATTGCAAGAGGCGTCATTCACGACATCGATAACCCGATTTCCGAGGAGTTCTTCCGTGTACCGCGGCGGGAGCGGAAAGGGGTCATCTTCAGCGCCGCCGTCATCTCACCGAGAAAGAACACCCTGAATCTCGTCGAGGGGTTCGCAAACATGCTGAACCGGGGTATCGAAGGGGAGCTTCGTCTTGCGGGGGCCATCTGGGAGGAAAGTTACGGTGAACGGGTCCGTCAAAGGATCAGCGAACTGGGATTGGAGAAGAAGGTGGTTCTCCTCGGCAGTATCCCGATGGAGCGAATCCGGGAAGAACTGTCCCAAGCCTCCATTTTTGCCCTCGTGTCGCTCGAAGAGAACTCGCCGATGGGAATCGAAGAGGCGATGGCGGCAGGCGTTCCCGTCCTGACGTCGAACCGCTGCGGGATGCCGTACATGGTGCGGCATGGGGAGAGCGGATTTCTTGTCGATCCGAACGACCCCAGGGATATCGCATATCGCCTGGAAGGCATCTTGAGGGATGACGTTCTCCGGGAAGCGATGGGGAAACGGTCGATAGCGATTGCGGCGGAAAGGTTCCACCCGCAGGTGGTGGCACGGCGGACGCGGGAAGTTTATCTCGAAGCTGCGAGGTTTCGATGAGTTGCCGGGCCCGGTCCGCCGGAGTGCCCATCGGAGGAGAATTTCGCCTCGATGCGCTTCAGGGCGGCGAATGCCTCTTTGCTGTCGCCGAAATCGCGGCGAAGGGAATCCATGTAAGGGGACGCGAGGTGCTTCCGCAGAGAAAGCGGTTGGGGGGAATCGGCGTAAAATGTTGCCAAGTCGGCAACGACCCAGAGGTACGTCGGGTCTACGCCGAACGATTTCAGGAGAAACGTTTCCGCCTTTTCCCGTTCTCCCGCCTGCAGGGAAGCGACTCCACGGAGATAATCAGCCCGCCCGGGCTTTGCGTTGGAGGGCCAGCGCTCGCTCGCTTCGAGGAGTTTCAAGCCTTGGGTGTACCGGCCCCCTTCAATGAGGGCGCGGGCCGACTCGAGTTGTCTTTCCCGGAGATCGCGGAGGGAGTGTGTCGCGACAGCGAGGAGTATAACCGCTGCGAGAAGGATCCGGTTGAACGCAGCGAAGCGCTGCACACGAGTGGAGGGATTTTCCACGCGTCCGCGAACTGGGATTGCCGTGGGACCAGTAAGTCTTCTGAGAAGTATGAAGACAAGGAATCCTCCACCGAACAGAAGGATCTCCATGAACATCCCCGAGGGAATCGAAAAGGCGCCCAGAGACACGGGATGCCCGGAAAAAGGCCAGAAAGGAACCCTGTCCGTGGCCTGGGCAACGTCGAGGATGTCGTGCACGACGATCGAAAGAAGGGCGACGAGAAATATTCGTCCACATGGGATACCCGCAATTCTCAACGCGAGAGCGATGGAAATCGGGAAGGCCGCCGCGAAGAGAATGGAGTGACAGAAAAGGTGCGCGTCGTCCCACCCGGCGAAGAAAAGCACCTGCCTGCAGATATCCGGGGCGTACGCGAGGAGGACGGCGAAGAGCCCCCAAAAACCGTGGATGACCGCCCTGAAGGAACGGTCCTGCCGTGCCGGTTCCGGCGGCCGCGTAACCATGGCCGTCGCAAGTCCGACAAATGCGTGCCCTATGACGGGAATGGGGTTCCCCCCGAGTTTCATAAATCCGGATCCGTTATTCACAACATCTTACACCAAGGGGGGAGATGATCCATGGGGGAGGCGGGGAAAGATTGCAGCCGCTGAAGTGGTATTTCCACCGTATTCGGATGATGTCGCCCGCCGAAATGGTTTGGCGGTTACGTTCAGAGATTCAGAGTTCCGTCGATCGCGTCCGGATTCCGATGGGAGTCATACCGGAGCTCCGCAAAGGAGTGCTTTCCGCACAGAGGTCGTCCGGTGGTTTCCGAACAACGGACCTTGTTCCTGGAGCATGGACTCGCGATTCGGTTGCCCCGAGGATCTCCAAATGGTCGGAACGGCTGAAGAGCCGGGCGGACGAATTCCTCGACAACCGACTGACCTTCTTCAATCTTAAAAAGGTATTTCTCGGCGATCCGATCGACTGGAACAGGGACCACGATTCCGGGATTCCCGCCCCCCGCCGGCTTTCTCAATCAATCGACTACCGGGATTTCGAGGTGACCGGCGATGCGAAGGTGGTTTGGGAACCGAACCGCCATCATCATCTCGTCGTTCTGGGGAGGGCATACCGGGCGTTTGGCGATCCACGGTACGCGGGTGCGGTGATCCGGCAGATCTCCTCATGGATCGACAGCAATCCCTTCGGATACGGAATGAACTGGCGCAGCCCCCTCGAATTGGGGATCCGTATCATCAATTGGGTATGGGCTCTTGACCTTATCCGCGAACATGGAGATCGTCCAGCGGGATTTGACGAAAGGGTCCAGGAGACGATCTGGCGGCATCTCTGGGAGATCACCAGGAAATATTCGCGAGGATCCTCGGCGAACAATCATCTCATCGGGGAGGCGGCGGGGGTGTTCATCGGGTCCGCGTATTTCCCGGATCTTCCAGGGACTCGCAGGTGGAAGGAAGAGAGCCATGAAATCCTGTCGCGGGAGATCCTCCGCCAAAGTTTTTCGGACGGCTGCACCCGGGAACAGGCGCTCGGTTACCAATCCTTCGTCCTCCAGTTTTTTTTCGCCACCGGGGTCGTTGCGCGCAAGATCGGTATGGATTTCCCTGCGCGATCCTGGGAGAGAATCGAAAGGATGACCGAATACCTGAGTATCCTCTCCGAGGGAGGACCGCTGCCGATGTTCGGGGATTGTGATGACGGGTACGTCCTCGATCTTGCCTGCGGCGGAAACGAGGTCCGCGAATTGTTGTCCATCGGTGCGGTGCTTTTCGATCGCGCCGATTTCAAGGAGATGGCCGGAGAGTTCGGGGAGGCGGCGTATTGGCTGCTGGGCTCCGATGCGAGTGCGGGTTACGAAGGACTTCCTCTTCCGACGCAGCCTCATGAGCTCCGGTCGAGAGCTTTTCCCGAGTCGGGGAATTATCTTCTCCAATGTGGACACTCCCTGGCGGAGGATCCGGTCAGTCTCCTTTTCGATTGCGCCGAACTCGGATATACGTCAATTGCCGCCCACGGACATGCCGACGCGTTGAGTTTCACACTCCGCGTATCCGGACGGGATGTGTTCGTCGATCCTGGAACGTTCGACTATTTCACCTATCCGGATTGGCGTACTTATTTCCGCAGCACCTCGGCCCACAATACGGTCGAGATCGATGGCAAAAATCAGTCCGAGATGCTCGGCTCATTCCTCTGGGGAGAACGGGCCGTAACGAAATGCACACGTTTTGAGACGTCGGGTTCGGGCGGGACCGTCAGCGGGGAACACGACGGCTACGCCAGGTTGCCCTTTCCGGCACGACATTCGAGGACGATCGAGATGGACGGCGCAACGGGTGCGGTGGTCTTGACCGATGAGATATTCTCCACAGGCACACACGACATTCGGTTCTTTTTCCACGTCGCGGAGAATTGCATGGTTCGCGCCGATGGGACCTCCATTATCCGGATCGATACCGGAGCGTCGGTCGTGGTGTTCGATGCGGATCCAGCGCTGGCAGTTACACTGCTAGTCGGAAGTGAACATCCCATCGCCGGTTGGGTCAGCCGTGGGTATCATCGGAAGAGTCCGGCGACGACCATCATCGCTACCGGGAAGACGACCGGAAATGCCCGATACCGTTTTAAGATACAAACGGAGCGAAAGATTCGGAAAACATGATGATTCCGATTGCGGAATTGTAATATTCATGCACGATGATGTAAGAAACCTTGGGGAAAACGAGGGAACTTGTGATAATGCGGTGGATTTTTTTGGCGCTGTTTTTGCAGCGTGCCTTTATGGGAAAGTGGTGAGCATTCATTGCATCGTGGATTGCAGAGGAGGAACCTGAGGATGTCGAAGATAATAAGCGCAACAACAATGAATCGCCAATTATGCGCTATCTTCCTGATGTTGGTACTATTCTGCCCGATACAGCTTTGGGGTTTTACGACACCCATCGGTATCCCTACGCCACCGTTCCCTGCCGATCTGGATATTGTGCGTCCTTCGCCTCCTTCTCCGTGGACTGCGGAAACAGCGGGAAACTATTTCGTAGAGCGTTCAGCGACGGGTTGCTCCGATAACCGGACGTTTGGAACACCTGCCGCTCCGCGATGCTCGCTGCCTACTGCTCCTGCGGCGGGATCGAAAATATACGTTCGCGGAACATATGCGGTTGGGATGACCATAACCTGGACTGGTACTTCCGCAAACCCGATCTGGTTGACTTACTACGACAATGCGAACAGGCCTTTGTTCACCGGAATTTCTCCGCAACCTCTTTACTTCACAGGCAATTACATCGTCGTCGATGGGATACGTTCCGATCTTGGCGGCGCGACGAACGACCAAGTCGGGATGTATGGGAACAACTTGATGATCAGGGATAGCACGTTCCGGAACACCTTCGGCGGGAGCGGTGGATGCGGACTTGACACTGGCGGGACGAACTTGGTGTTTTACAAAGGCACGGTCTATGATCAGGGGAACTGGCAATATGTCGGAGCCGACATAGATCGTCACGGCTTCAAGATATCGCCCCCGACAAACGGTCTCTGGATTCTCGATTCGTTGATCTACCACGTTCAAGGAGATGGGGTCCAAGTTGGGGACCAGAACAATACCGCCGCACAGGTCAATCGTGTTTTCGTCGGGCGGAACACTTTGTATGAGAATCTTCAATCGTGCTTATGGACGAAAAACGCAACGGACGTGATTTTCAGTCAGAACGTCTGTTACAACATTACCGCCCCGGGCAGCAATGCCGGAGACGGCCAAGGACTCGGTGGACAGTACGATCCTAAAAATGTTTGGTTCCTCGCCAACACGGTTCACGACACGAAAGTCGGGATAAAAATGTCCGGTTCCTCCAATGGTGGAGGGGGACCGTGGTATGCCATCGGAAACGTTCTCTACAACATCATATCCAGTAATGGATGCAATGCATGGGGTATGGGAGCCTTATCTTACCGAAACGAAGGAGGATTTTACGGCTATTTCAACACGATTTATAATGCGGATTCTTTCATATCCGTCGTCCCGTCGAATTCAGGCGCCTTCCGCGATAATATATTTTCTCATCAATATACCGCTACGGGATGCCCTGCCCTGAATGACGATGGTTACGGGACATACCTCCTCGACTACAACCTTTGGGATACCGCTACTCCGACCCTGAAATATAACGGGACAACGTATAATTCCCTCGCGTCGTTCAGTTCCGCTACGGGGCTGGAAACGCACCGGGTCGTGGGGAATCCGCAATTGACCATTCCCCCATCGAATATGTCACTCCAGGGAACATCCCCCGCGATCAATGCTGCAAACCCCACGGAAGAAAACGTATTCGCAACGTTCCAGACCCGTTATGGGGTAGACATCCGTAAGGATTTTATCGGCGCCTCCCGCCCTTACGGTTCTCGGTGGGACATCGGTGCCTATGAATATGGGTCCGGGCCCGCCTTACCCAAGCCGAACCCACCCGTTATTCTCGGGATTCAATAGGAAGAACTTTTATCTTTTTTTGCTGGAAGAGGACTAAGATTTTCTGGCTGTTATTAATCTCAGACTGCTGTTCGGTTAAGAACTGAACCAATTCAACCGGCTCCGGTTTCAGATGTTGTCCCTTGGTGCATCGCTTTTTCAAACCCCCGAATGTATACCACGCTAAAATCGGAATTCGTCGATCTTTTAAAGCGGCATTATATCGTGAAGCGTTGTCGCGGATTCCGCCACGAAATACCTAAATTCACTAGATTTATGGGGCAACCAATTATTCTCGATCGCCTCCTTCAATTTGTCCCCGGAGCGAACTGGTTCGCAGAAGCGTTTATCGCACAATGCCACAAGAGGAATACAACAGCGAATTAATGAGTGGGGCAACCACTCCAGTCCCCTGTGGCTCGAGTCTTGAATTTTCCTCTTAGATTTCCATGCAGACACTTTACAAGGAAACAGTATTTTTATTGCATTCCCATGAAATCATATATTTATTACTACGAGGAGGGGGAATATGCAGTTGATCGAAGAAAAGGTAACTCATTATATTTTGGAGAACTTTCTGTTCACTTCCGATCCAGCGAGTATTTCAAAAGACACCTCTTTTCTTGAAAAAGGAATTGTTGATTCTACGGGGATATTGGAGATAGTTGGGTTTTTAGAGGAGGAATTTGGTGTCAAGGTTGAAGATAGTGAGATTATCCCTGAAAATCTGGACAGTGTTAGTAATATTATTTCATACGTCACGAAAAAGAAGAGATAGGCATTAGTGTTGGATATATTTCTTTATTTATTAGAAATATATAATCTGGAAGGATAACGGAAATGAATTGGGGAAAAGCCAAGAATATGTTGGACTACTGTTTCAGTTGGTTTCCTTTTTATAAAGGGCTGGTTGGTGGACATAGATACTATAATATGTACAGTAAAAAATATTCCCCAAGTAGTTTCCGCGCCTACGGTAAGGACAATAAAATATGTAAAGATGTGGAAATCACTGCACCGGAGCGGATGTGTATCGGTGATGGAGTATTTATCGGTCCAGGATGTATGATCAGTGCCATCGGTGGAATTTATCTTGGAAATTATTGTGGCATCGGGGCTCGAAGCGTTTTGTTTAGTGTTGAACATAGACATTACGGTGCTGAAACAATACCTTTTGATGATGTACGTTTGGTTAAGCCAATATGGATAGAAGATTATGCTTGGATTGGAATTAATGTATCTATTTTACCGGGTATAAGAATTGGAGAAGGAGCTATTGTAGGATTAGGAAGTGTAGTCACAAAGGACGTTGAACCCTTGAAAATAGTTATGGGAAATCCCGCACATGTAATTGGTAGCAGAGATAAAAGCACATTTTATAAATTAAAGAACGATGGTATGGTAAGGGCACCAAGTCTTTCAGCAAATAAACTGTGGATACCCCCTCTCACTATTAGAAAATATTCCAAGGAATTAGCGATCCTTGGCTTTGATCATAACAAATGCGAAAGTGTAATTGTTGATATTTCACGAAACGTCGAATAAATAGAGTAGAACCAAATGACAACGAACAACGAAATAATCTTGAATAGGAATAATGATCTTCTTCTTGATCAATATTTAGAGAAAAACGCAAGGGAGATTCCAGGGAAAACATTTATATTCCACGGAAAGAATACTATTTCCTATGGAGAATTTAGCGATCGTTGTACATCCTTGGCTTGGTATCTTCATCGACAAGGGATAGGGCGGGGGGATCGGGTTGCTCTATTGCTGGAAAATTCCGTTGAATATCTAATTTCCTTACTGGGAATAATGCGAGCTGGGGCGATTGCAGTTCCGATGAGTGATCAACACACCGTTTGCTCGGCCAGGATTCTCTTTCGGGATTTTGAGCCGTCGTCGATCATCCTGCGGAAGAAGATGAACGAGACACTCCAGGCCGCCCTCGACGATATACCCTCGATCCGTGTGAGGATCGAAGTTGATGGTCGTTTCCCGTGCGTTGTCCATAGGGGTTCTCGGGAGGTACTTCCAAAGAATTCTTTATCCGACATCGCGATGATCATCTACACCTCCGGTACGACAGGATCTCCCAAGGGGGTAGTTCTCACGCATGGGAATATCGTTTGCAACGCCTGCTCCATCATCCGATACCTTGGACTTACGGAATCCGATTCCGCCATGGTTGTACTTCCGTTCTATTATTCCTACGGGAATTCCATCCTGACGACCCATTTGATCTCTGGAGGGACTCTCGTCCTGGAGAACAACTTCCTATTCCCGAATGTCGTGCTGGAGAAAATGGCGGAAATCGGCGTTACCGGATTCGCAGGTGTTCCCTCGACTTTTTCCCTGCTCCTTCATAGGTCAAATCTCAGGGCGCTTCGGTTCCCGCGACTTCGATACGTCACGCAGGCGGGTGGAGCTATGTCCCCGATTGTTGCGGATCAACTCCAGGGAGCGTTGCCAGAAACGGACGTTTATATTATGTACGGGCAGACGGAGGCAACGGCACGCCTGACCTGGTTGGACCCACGCGATCTGAAGAGAAAAGTCGGTTCCATCGGGAAAGCCATCCCCGGAGTAACGATCACGCTGAGGAAGGAGAATGGAACGGAGGCGGGGCCCGGTGAAACCGGGGAGATCGTGGCGCAGGGGGGGAATATCATGTTGGGATACTGGAACAACCCGGAGGAGACCGCGAAAGTTCTTCGCCCGGACGGGTTGCACACCGGCGACTTGGCGCGGAAAGATGAAGAGGGCTTTCTCTATATTGTGGGCCGACGGTCCGACATGATCAAGAGCGGAGCACACCGCATCAGCCCCAAGGAGATCGAAGAGGCGATATTTGAGATGCAGGGGGTCGGAGAGGCGGCGGTTCTTGGTATGCCGGATGAAATACTTGGCGAAGCCGTGTATGCCGTTATCGAACCGGTGGAGGGGGCGATACTGGAAAGAAAAGCGGTTATCCTCCATTGTCGAGAGCGTCTTCCGGCATATAAGGTTCCCAAGAAGATCGTCTTTGTCGAAAAAATTCCGAAAACCTCGTCCGGCAAGGTCAGACGACAGGATTTGCCGGATTTGATCAAGGTGACGCAACGATGAATGCGACCTCCAAGCTGTTCATATTCATTGCGGCCGCTGCCCTTTGGTGGGGTTGCGGGGAGGGAAAAATGGAAAAGGCAAGGGTCAAGGGTAATTCCGTGACAAGCATTCCGGTGTCGACCTGGGAAAAACTGTCGTCGATGAGGATATATTTCGGACATCAGTCCGTTGGGTACAACATCGTCCAGGGAATCCAGGATCTGATGGCCGACAATCCGGAAATTCGCTTGAACCTGATGGACATAAAGGACGGGAAACCTCCGGAAGGCGGCGGCGTATTCGGACACGGAACGATTGGGAAAAACCAGCAACCGGAGACGAAGTTGGAAGATTTCCGGAAGCGACTCGATGAGGGCCCGAATAGACGGATCGATATGGCAATGCTGAAGTTCTGCTACGTCGATGTGGTCGACGGTACAGACGTCGACATCCTCTTCAACAAATACAAGACACGTATGGATGAGATAAAGGCGAGCAATCCGGGGATCCTGATCATCCACAGTACCATCCCGCTGATCACGGATTCCCCTTCGATAAAAAACGCCATAAAGAGGCTTCTCGGGAGGGGCGAGAGCAGTTGTGGAGAGAATAAAAAAAAGAACGAATACAACGAGTTGCTGTTGAAGGAGTATGGCGGTAAAGAACCCGTCTTCGATATTGCGCGAATCGAATCGACCCGGCCGGACGGTACGCGGATTACCTGCACGAAAGACGGGAAGATGTTTTTCTGCCTGGACCCCGATTTTACGTATGACGGGGGACATCTCAATGCAAAGGGCCGCAAGGTCGTTGCGGCACATCTCCTGACCTTGCTCGCGGAACTTGCGGAAAAGAACTGACGATGTGCGGTATCGCAGGCATCCGTTCCTTCCGTGGACAAACCGACATAACGTCCACCCTCCGAAGGATGCTCCACAAGATCCGGTACCGCGGCCCGGACGAGGTTGGGGGTTACACTGGCTCCGGCATCGGGCTCGGCCATGCCAGGCTCGCGATCCTCGATCTCGCCACAGGCCAGCAACCGATGGGGAGCGATGACGGCACAAAGTGGATCGTCTTCAACGGGGAAATCTTCAATTTCGTGGAAATTCGGAAGGATCTGACCACGCGCGGATGTCGCTTCAAAACCACGTCGGATACGGAAGTGTTGCTGCGCCACTTCGAGGAGAAAGGCCCCGCAGGGGTAAAGGAATTGAACGGCCAGTTCGCCTTCGCCGTCTGGGACACTCGCGAAAAGACTCTTTTTCTTGCACGTGACCGGGTAGGAATCTGCCCTCTCTTCTATACTTTCCACGACGGTGATTTTCTCTTCGCTTCGGAGATCAAGGCGATCTTCGCGGATCTCAGGATACCCCGCCAAATCGATCCGGTGGCGCTGAACGATGTCTTTACCTTCTGGTTTCCACTGTCGCCGGCAACGGCCTTCAAGGGGATCTTTGAGCTTCCCCCGGCGCATCATATGACCATTGGCGAAAAAGGGAGCGTTCACATCGAACGGTACTGGGATCTTCCGGTGAGGGAAGGCCCTTGGGATGCCCCGAGCGGAGGGGGAGAGGCCGGGCTTGCCGAGGAACTTAGGGAACTTCTCGTGGACGCGACCCGGATACGCCTGCGGGCCGACGTGCCCGTCGGAGCATACCTGAGCGGCGGGTTGGACTCCTCGGTGATCGCCGGGATCGTCAGGAAGTATTTCCCGGAAAATGAATTGAGGACGTTTTCCGTTCGGTTTGACGACACCGAATTTGACGAGGGTCCCAAGCAGGAAGAGATGGCGCGTCACTTGGGGATCCGCCGCGAAGAGATCCTCTGCCGTGAGGAAGATATCGCGGCTAATTTCGCCGAGGTTGTCTGGCACACGGAAACGCCGATCGTAAGGACTGCGCCAACCCCGATGTTCCTGCTCGCCAGGTTTGTGCGGGAAAAGGGTTTCAAGGTGATTCTTACAGGCGAGGGGGCCGACGAGATTCTCGCGGGATATGATATTTTCAAGGAAGCGAAAGTCCGGCGGTTCATCGCGGCTGCGCCCGGATCTTCCCTGCGGCCCCTTCTCCTCCAGAAACTTTACCCTTACCTCAAGCACAATCCTGCCCAGTCGATCGCCTACGCACGCGGCTTCTTCATGGTACCACCTGCTCCTTTCGGGGACGAGTTTCACTCCCATGCCCCGCGATGGAATATGACTTCCATGGGGAAGACGTTCTTTTCTCCGAATCTTCTCGAGCGGATAAAAGAAGGCGACTCTTCCCCGGTTCGAATTCATCGGGCGCTCGATCACGCCAGGGGACACAGGACAAGAGACCCCTTGTCATGGTCTCAAGAGATCGAGATCAAAACGCTCCTTCCCGCCTATCTGCTATCTTCACAAGGTGACCGTATGCTCCTGGGTAATTCGGTGGAAGGCCGATTCCCGTTTCTGGATCATCGGGTGATCGAATTCTGCATGAATCTCCCCCCTTCGTTGCGGCTAAGGGGACTCAAGGAGAAGTACCTTCTCAGGAAAAGCTTTTCCGGCCTCCTCCCCCCGGGAAATATCGAGGCGGTGAAGCAGCCGTACCGGGCGCCGGATGCACGAAGTTTCGTTGGGAATTGCGGAAAGGATTCTTCGATCGCGGAAATACTCTCCCCTTATACGGTCCGCGAGAAGGGGTATTTTGATCCCGAGAAAGTTCGCCGATTGATCGAGAAATGCAAGGCGAGCAGAGTTCTCGGTTTCAAGGACAACATGGCGTTTGTCGGGATCTTGTCGACGCATATTCTCGACGATGCATTCGTGAAGCGCTTTCCGGCCTCGGGAGAGGTCGAGGCCTGTGAATTCACGACATCGCATGTCGGTGGGGAGAAGGACTGATTCAGCAGGCGCGATCCGCCACCTGTAAATCCCCATTTTCTGCGACCACAGTCCCGAGGGATCGATCCATGAATTTGCGAATTGAAAAATTCAATCTCCGACACTCGACCGACAACCAGGCGTCTCTCGCCCGGGAGTGGGACAAACTCTCCGAGTCGTTGCCGCAGCAATCTCCGATGACTTCCTATTCCTGGATTGACCCATATTGCGAAGTATTCCTGGCGAATGGACAGGAGAGAGAGGCATACCTCGTATACGATGGGGAGAAACTCGTTGGAGTGTTCCCGGTCTTTGTAACCCGGGGACATATTAACGGGAGGATTCTGCAGACTCCATTCAATGAACATACAATTGCTGGAGATATCGTACTGGCTGAGGGATACGAAAGAAAAGCCTTTGAGTGTTTCACCGAGTTCATAAAGAAGGCGGGCGGTGGAGTACGCTACGTAATGATCAGGGGGAACCGGGGGGACTCGAGAACTCTGAAGGGGCTTGCCCGACATACCGGAGTCTCCTTCGTGAGCAAACATGAGGGATACGGTGATTATCTTAGTATCAGGGGGAGCATGGAGGACTATTTTTCCTCTCTCAGCAAGAATTTCCGGGGAAACCTAAAGAAAGCAGAGCGAAAACTATTGCTATGCCCGGATACGAGATTCATGTTTCTATCAAGCGATCAGGCAGGAGATACGTTTTTTAAAGAATTCCTGAAACTGGAAGCTTCGGGATGGAAGGGGAGAAACGGGACGGCGATTCTCCAGAATGACGGTCTAATTACTTTTTATCGGGTGCTGACGACAAATCTTGCGGCGAGGGGATGGCTGGAATGGCATTTCCTGAAAACCGGTAAAAAGACGATTGCAGGTCATTTAGCCTGTCGAATGAACAGGACACTGACGCTCCTGAAGATTGCTTATGACGAAGAATATCGCCAATGCACTCCCGGCAATCACCTGTTTCTGAAAACGGTGGAGCGTGCTTATGAGCGGAAGGACACGGACGAGATCAACTGTCTTACCGATGTGGAGTGGCATAAAAACTGGAACATGTCGAAGCGAGAATATTCGACCGTTTACATCTACCCTAATACACCGATACCACTCTTATTTTACTATTTCCCGAAAAAAGCGTACGTCTTGTTGCGGAATGTTCCTTGGTTACGTTCATTAGTCCGGAAGTTGAGGCAGTCGCTTCGACTGTCGGGAACACACGAGGGACCAAACCGATGAACGTTTCTGTAGTCATCCCAACCTACAATCGCGCCCACCTGATCCCGAGAGCCATCCACAGTGCTTTGTCGGAATGTATCGAGGGAGATGAGATCATTGTTGTCGATGATGGCTCCACCGATGATACCGAGGCCGTTGTCTCCAATATTCAAGGCCCGATCCGCTATATCAAAACAAGAAATTCCGGTGCCGGTGCGGCTCGGAACCGGGGGATCGAAGAATCGCGGAATCCTATCGTTACCTTTCTGGACTCGGATGACGAATGGCTCCCGGGAAAACTTTATATTCAAAGGGAGATCTTCAACAGATATGAGAACGTCGGCTATTCCTTCTCCAATTTCCGGGTGAGAAACGCGCATGGCGTCGTCATACATAACTACCTGAAGAATTGGCACAAGGACGATCGGCCTTGGGACGAAATATTGGGGCCGGGGGTATCGTCCTCCGATGCCGGCATCCAGCCGAAATCATGGGCAGAGTTTACCTGCCACACGGGGAACATGTTTCGTACGTTGCTCTTCGAAAACTACATATGCACGAGTACGCTCGCTGTCAGAATGAATAACAGGACGCGATTGATCCAGTTTCCGTCGGACCTTGCATCTTTTGAAGACTGGGAGTATTTTGCGAAGTTGTCAAGAGATGGGGATGGAATGTATGTTGAGACCGAAACAGTCATCCAGCATGGTCATTTTGGGGAACGTTTGACGAACGTACCGGAGATCACAGCAACAAAATCGCGAATAAAAACCATCGAGAGAATTTGGGGTAAAGATGATGTGTTTCGTGAGGGAAATGAACAGGAATACTTAAATGTATTGGAAAAAGAGAGAATAAAGCTCGCCAAATTATTAATCAAGAGCGGGCGTGGGGCCGAAGCGAGGAGGGAACTGGAAAAAGTTAAAAAAATACCGTTCCTGTGCTGGATGGCGTCCCGGGTACCTGGTCGATTCTTCACGTTTCTTTACCGCCAGTCCGATGACGGGAGGTAAACGGATGGACAATTTTCTGTCAACGTTGCTGCCGGTGCTGATCATGCTCGGTTTCCCGATGTTTGCAGGGGGCGCGACGATCCACGCGGACTCCGACATAACCGGCGATTGCGTAGGGAGCTATAATCCCACAGCCCGGTCCTGCACCGGCGGAATCGCAGTCGCATACAGGGCGTTAAGCGGCGCCGCTGCCGCTGCCCAAGCTGGTGATATCGTTTTGCTTCGTGGAGGAAACTTCCAAGAGACCTTGTCCCCGTCTCAATCCGGGACACCCGACAATTATATAACCTTCAAGAGCTACCCCGGAGAAACCGCCACCCTTAGCGGTGTGAATAGCCCGGCTATCTCCTTGTTGAACAGATCCTACCTGATCATTGAGGGGCTGACCGTCACAGATGTGCTGGGCTGGGGGAGAATCGAAAGTTCCAGCTACAACATCGTTCGAAATAACCGTTTCGTACGAGCGACTGCTGCGGGGACCACCGGCGGACTCAAATTTGTTAAGAGCACTGCGAACAGAGTACTCGGAAACACGTTTGACGACGGTAACGACAGCCTGGTTCTACAGGAATCCGATCGGAATCTTCTGCAAGGGAACACTTTCACCAAGGCACGGCACAGCCTATTGAGCGTGCGGTGTGGAAATTTCAACGTAATTCGGGACAATCGTTTCTACAACACCGACCAGAAAGCCGTTGAGATCTACGATTGCGAAGGGACTAGCGATGCGCCCGTCAAACTCGACGCCACCAAGCATAACCTTTTCGAGGGGAATGCATTCATGTACACCAAGGCTTCCGATCGCGATTACAGATACAACGGGATCCAATATGGCGGTCAGAGCGGCATCGTCAGGAGAAACGTTTTTTATGCGAACCAGGGAGGAGCGCTGAACTTCCAGGTTTACGCGGATGAGTCGCTTTACAACAATAAGCACCGCGTATTCAATAACACTTTCTACGGCAACCGGTGTTATGGAATGAGCGCTTCCGCAAATTCAGACCATAGCCGTTACTTCGGCAACATTGTCAAGAACAACATTTTCTACATGAACACAGATTGCAGCGGTGGAGCGACCCAGACGTCCATCGGAAACACAACCGCGGTGAAACTCGAGAGCAACGCGATAGTTACGGTGTCGCCGCTATTCGCGGATGAAACGGGGCGTGATCTGCGCCTGGCGGCAGGAAGCACGATGATCGATGCGGGTACGTTTGCCACCCGGGTTGTCGCCTCAGGGAGCGGTACCGTTCTCCCGGTTGAGGACGTCGGGTATTTCTACGATGGGTTCGGCATTCCGGAGGAAACCGGAGACGCCATCCGGTTGGAAGGCCAGTCGTCGACGGCGCGTATTGTCTGGATCGACTATACGAATTTGACGCTAACGCTCGACAAGTCGCTTACGTGGACAAACGGCCAATCCCTACATTTGCAATATTTGGGATCAAAGCCAGACATGGGAGCATTCGAGTTCCAATCCAGGATCCTTAATAAATTATTGATTTATTGAAAATGAAATATATAACCAGTATGCTTCGGAAATGGAAAAACGATTTATTAAGAAATTTAAATAAACCAAGATTATTTACGATAGCTTATGTTATATTGCTAAATAATGAAGCACATAATCTCATAAGAAAACTTCAAATCGACATTTTTAATCAATATGGAATGCATGCAGGATTAAACGCAACACCACATATAACTATCAAGTTAGGGATTACTGTAAACACATCGGAGTTACAAAAATTAATAGAGTATTTTGATAATCTTGTTAGTGAGATTGAACCATTTGAGATAAAAATGATTGGATTTGGTTATTTTGAAGAGGGTATTGTATATTTAGATATTGAACAAGATGAAATATTGAAAAATATAAGAAATAAGACACTTGAAGGTTTGCAAAATATTTTTGGAATTAAACCTTACCCAATTGAGGGGGATAACTATCATTTTCATGCAACATTATTGCATGGTTTGCCAAAAAAATATTTAAAAAATATTTACAAAGATCTTACCGGGAAATTCATTGAGTTCAAATTTGTTCCGGATACATTTGGAATATTATGTCTTTTAAATGGGCGATGGATTGTTTATAAAAAATCAAAGTTGTTATATAAATAAGTTCATTATTAAATATGATCTAAATTAATAATATAATTATTCATGTTATTCGCTAACGAACAATTAATCGTTATTGAATATAAATTTAATAACTAAAGAGAGCCATATTGGAAACAAATACTTTTTTATATAATGGAACAACTGAAAAATTGCTATTCCGAAGGCAATTTGTTTTGGCCCCTTGCATTGTGGATGGACTACATTCATGGAACCATGCAAAGTTAAGTGATTCCAGTTTTTTGGTAACACATCCAGATTTGGAAGTTTATCGGGCGGTTAAAAATAAAAAGTCGGTTACTTTAATTGGGTATATGCTTGATCCATATAACAATAATGCTTCAAATTCAGAAATAGTGAAAGAGTTATTGACGAAAATTGAAAGTTGTGTGGATATATTCCAGCATACTACTTATTACGGGGGCAGGTGGGTACTTATAGTAAGTGACGGATATGAAACTATTTTACTGAATGACGCTGCAGGATTGCGTGAAGTATATTATACATCCTGCAAAATTAATGGCCAGATTTGGATAGCGTCCTTACCTGGTTTGATCGCCGAAATATTAAAATTAGAAATTGATAAAGATGCCATGGAATTTGTTTATTCAAGAGAAGCCAACTCGGATTTTAACCCGAGAAGTGTGACTTGGTGGCCTGGCGACACGTCCATGTACAAAGAAATAAAAATTATGCTGCCGAACCATTATTTGAATTATGGGGCAGGTGAGGTGCACAGATACTGGCCATCCGAGCCTTTGGGCACAATTTCATTGGAAGAAGCGTTGAAGCGTACGGTATTTATTTTAAAAGGATTGCTGGAGAGCGCAAATAAACGATTTGATATGTCGATATCATTGACAGCAGGGTGGGACAGTCGAATTATGCTAGCTTTATGCAGGGATATTATTCGTGACATTTATTGTTTTACGCGAACTTACCCTGATAGTTACGAAAGTGCAAAAGATGTTACTATTCCATCGTTTTTGCTTAATAAAATTGGGATGAAGCATAATATAATAAGGTACCCTGAACAAATAAATGCGGAATTCCAAAATGTATATAAACGGCATTCCTCAATAATTGGAAATGCATATTGTGCAGATGTACAATCAATGTATGAACATTTACCGAAGCATAAGGTTTGTATCACGGGGGATGTGGCAGAAATTGTTAAATGTCATTACATAATGCCGAATCGCAGGACAAATCATGTTGCTGGTCATGATCTGGCTTCATTAATATATGTAGATGCTCATCCATTTGTGACTAAAGCCTTTGAAAAATGGTTGCCTTCCAACAATACATACAATTTTGATTTGTTGGATATTTTCTGTTGGGAGCAATTTGTGGGCAGATTACAGGCACGAAATCAGGCAGATCAGGATATTGTGCACGAGTCATTTACACCTTTTAATTGCAGAAAATTATTGACGACTATTTTGTCAATTGATAAAAAATACAGAAAACATCCAGAGTATATATTTTTTAAAATGCTAATAGATGTATTATGGGATGAAATGTTGTCTGTGCCAATTAATCCAAGAGATAAATTTACAATAAAGGGTGCACTTATAGATTATCTAGTTAAAATACATATTTACAGTTATATTCCTGAGTCAGCAAAACGATTTTCAAAAAGGATTGTGTCTTGAACCGTCAGGCGAACAAAAAGATTAGTTTATAAACGTACAATGCTTGGAAAAGTTGTTCATTGAGGATAACTAATAAGCGATCTGACCTTCTTCTTTGGCTGTTGCCATTGATCGTTGCCATTGTCTATTCAAAAACATTTGTTGGGTTTGGCCGGATCTGGTGGAACGACACGGAATATTCCCATGGATTTCTCATCCTGCCCGTCGCGATTTATATCGCATGGATGCAGAGATGTCGACTCAGGGGCCTTCCGCCAAGGCCGGAGATCTTTGTTGGGGGGTGCGTTCTGGGGGCAAGTTGTATCCTTCTGTGGGCGGGAAGGGCAGGGGGATTCCTCCTCGCCGAAGGAATATCCTTTCTCCTCTTAGTTCCCGGTATCGTTATTTTCCTTTGGGGACGAACCCACCTGAAAATACTTGCCTTACCCATCTGCTACCTGCAGTTCATGGTTCCGTGGACGGAGGAATTCATCGACAGGATCCATTGGCCCTTTCAGATTCTGTCCGCGAATATCGGTGTTTTTTTTATGAAGGTACTTGGCCTTACGGTGTACCTGAACGGCCAGCTAATCGAGATTCCGGGGATGGTTCTCGATGTAGCCCGTGAGTGCAGCGGGGTTGCATTTCTCACGTCTGTGATCGCGCTCGGCATCCCCCTTGTTTATTTTACGCAAAAAAGTTGGCCGCGGGCGATCATCGTGATCCTTTCCGGGGTTGTGATTACGCTTCTGACGAACGGTCTCCGGGTCGCACTCGTCGGATGTATGACCTACCGATACGGGATTGGTCTGAGCCATGGTCCGTTCCATATTTTCCAGGGCTGGTTTGTAGCACAAGTGGGATTTGCGGCACTCCTTCTGATAAATTGGAGGGTAACGCGAGTTCCTTCATTCTCGGGGGACACATTGTCCAATAAGGCGGGACGAACGAACTCCGGGCCAGTTTCGGGGGAATGGACAAGTTCGCCCTCGTGGGTTCTACTCATCGTAGTTCTGGCCACCCTTTCAGTTGGGGGTATATACCTGCACTTCTTTAGCGAACCGGTACCGGTACCGCTTAGAGAATCGTTATCCGGGTTTCCATCCGAAGTTGGTGATTGGAAGGGAGCGCCATCGTTCTGGATCCGGGGGGACCGCTATTTCCCCGGTATCGACCAGGAGACAACCCGGACCTTTATCGATCGTTCGGGGAATAAAGTTCATGCATACATCGGGTATTACGAAAGTCAGAGACAAGGGAAATCCTTGATCAATTACAAGGCGAACCCTTTGCGGGAAGGAGGGAATGCGATCCCTGTCGGATTCGGACCGGGGGGCCCGGATCGCGTGTTCCATTCGTACCCTCTTGTCGGCAGCGAGAGATTCGAAGTGGTCTGTTGGTACCACCTCGCTGCCGGCGAGTTGTCCGGACGTTATGAGACAAAAATTCGATCCATTACGAATGCGATGATCAACAGGAGGAACAACGGAGCGGTTATCTTGTTGGCCAAACCGTTGAGAGAAGAAAAAACGGATCGAAACCGTATCTCCTCAGAACTGGTGTCATTGGGTAGTTCGATCTTGCCGGCCTTGCGAACATCCCTCCCGTAGCATCGAATTCCGTAATCGGATCGACATAGGTAGGCGGTCACCCGCTTTCCCTGTCACACCACCGTGCGTACGGTTCCGTATACGGCGGTTCCTGTCGTTTGTCGCTTTGTCGACATCGTCGCCTGCTGCCCAGTGAGCGCCCAGCCTTATCTCACGGATTCCGTCCGCTACTTCCGGCTTTGAGGCCCTCTTTCGAGGCATCTGCTCAGGACAAGCAGAGAGTCCGTCTCGCGCTTCCACAACAGGTTCGGCCCTTTGCCGGGCGGTTACTCCGGCTCATACGGCCTCTGCGACTTCTGCCAATTCATCCCGACCCCTTACGGCGTCGGTAGCCAGAGGCAAATCGGCAGATCTCCCAGGGTAAGACACGCGACCTTCCTCCCATATACCCGCCGCATATACTTCCGCACCTTTCGGGTGACTATCGGGCTTCGGATCTTCATGCCTCCTCGCCCAGGTACGGCTGCCTCGTATGCGGTTCCTGTTCGTCGGGCCGGGAGTTTGCTTACAGCTTCCTTCGGATTCCGCCTCGCGGCGGACACCCTTGCTGTTCGGCTAACGGTTCCCGCCATCAGGGCCCGTAGAGGACTTTTACCTCCGAGTGGGTGCGCCCTGCCGGGCGCACCACGAAAAAGGGCTGCACCCCGTGAGGGGTGCAGCCCTTTGCTTTCTTATCGGTAGGAGCTGTGTTCTTATTCCTTCCTCTTACGCAGGGACAGGGCGGCGAGTCCGAGCAATCCGGTACCAAACAGCATGATCGTCCCCGGCTCGGGAACGGAACCGGAGTAAGAGGTCGAATACTTCCCGGTTCCCGCCGTCAGCTCGCTAAGAGACTTTCCGGGCATAAACTGGAAAGAGACTACGGTGCTCCCCAAACCCGCAGTAAACAGGTCGAGCAGGTCCGTGTTGGTTCCGCCGTACGTTATGTCGGTCAGGTTTGCGTTGCCCAATGTGTTGATCCCGCCGAACCCGTAGTAAGTCGAGATGTCATACCATTGCAAATTCGTCGTCAGTTGATAGCCGCTTGCATCCGTCACGCTGAGCTTGCCGGAACCGGTAACCGGAGCCGTCTGGAGTCCCGGAAAGGGAGTGGAGATCGCACCGATCGTGAACGCTCCGGTGATGCTCCCCATCAGGCCGGCCGTGCTGGGATCGGTACCTCCGGAAGTGAGGACGAAATCGTACAACCCGGGTATTTCCGGCTCAAAGACAAATGTGTTCGGTGCCCCATAAAACGAGATGCTAGACTGCGGGATCGAGGAAAAATCGAAGAATGCGGCGAACGAAGATCCCCCTGACAATAAGACTAACCCCGCCACCAGAGAAAAAATTTTCTTCATTTGCTTACCTCCCTTGACATATTCAAACAAAATAACCGGAAAACGCATTCTTGGATCAATCATCGCCCGTTTTTAGTGCACTATGCATGCCAATGGGAAGGAGAACGCGATGGCATGGTATAACCACACGTTTATTAAAGGAATTATAATGAAAGACAACTCGGTGTGTCTGTTAATTCAATTGCGACCTTGGATGTGCCGGGAAAAGACGGGAAAATATTTCATACAAATTACCGGTACACTTCCTTGTGTGCCACCTCCTACAGGCCACCCGAACTCAGTGGCGGTGTATTTCCGGCACTTCGTCGAGGGTCAGGGGGAGCCAATGCAGCGGTTGCGTCGTGCGTCGCTTCGTCTGGATGTCCTGAAAGACGCGCCGAACCTGTTCAGGGGTCAATCCCGCCGCTTCTCCCACTTCCTCGGGGGATTTCCCGTTGTTTAATCCGAAAAGGACGATGTCCATTTTTTCATATGGGAGCACGAAGTAGAATTCGTCCTGACTCTGTTGGAGACTGTAGGTGTCGGTGGTCGGCCTCACGGCCAGGATCTCTTCAGGGAGACCCATGTGACGTCCCAAGGCGTAAACCTGCGACTTGTAGAGGTGGGCGATGGGTTTGAGATCGGCGGATCCGTCCCCGTTTTTTACAAAAAATCCCTGGTCGTATTCCAGCCGGTTCGGGGTACCGATTACGGCGAAGTTCAGTCTGTCGGCGTGGAAAAATTCAAGGGTTTTCCGGATCCGCTGCTTGAAATTGGTCGCAGCGACGATCTGGAGATAGGCCTTCAGAGGCAGCCGTTTTTTCTCTTTTCGACCGTCCGGGGATTCAACGACAAGGGTGAAAATGTTGTAACGATTCTTTTCAAGGAGATCCTGGTCGATGACGATCTTGTTCTTCCACCCTTCTCCAAACTCCGGAAAAACAGACCGGATCGCGTCATCCCTCCATTTGTAGCACCCGATTGCTTCAAGGGTTGGCGTTATGTCCACGATCTTGTATTCGATCCCTAGATATGCGCAAAGGGTTTCTCCCAACTTCGAACTGGTAAGGGAAGAATCCTTTTCCGGAAGCAGTAAGCCGAATACTTTCGTTTTATCGAGGCATTTTGTGCAAAGGGCGGCACAGACAGAGCTGTCGATCCCGCCAGACATTGCGAGCACCGCTCCCTTTTTGGAAAGCCGCGAAAACACGATCTCCCGCATCTTTCCGGACAGGGAGATTACCATCTCATCGAAATCAATTTCCAACCATGGATGTAAGCGCATGTCATACCCCGTTTTCTTGGTACAATAATACAATTTGCAAAAGTTCAAACAGTGCTTCGGTGAAACGTATCTGTCGCCGATCGACGATATCGAATGCGGAGAAAAATGTGAGAAGGCCAAGTAATACGATATTATTCCATGGAAGGCGACGGTAGCGATGAGAAAAACGATAAAAGTGGTAGTTGTAGCCGGGGCGCGCCCTAATTTCATGAAGATCGCCCCGATTTACCATTCGCTTGTTGCTAGAAAGGGTGAGGCCGCATCACTCGGACTCGATCTTTCTGTTCAGATCGTCCATACAGGGCAGCATTACGACAGCACCATGTCCGACGTTTTTTTCACGGATCTCGGACTCCCTGCTCCCGACCGTCACCTGGAGGTCGGCTCCGGAACGCATGCGGAGCAGACGGCTCGAGTAATGATGGCCTTCGAAAAAGTTGTCCTGGAAGAACGTCCCGATGTTGTAGTGGTCGTAGGAGATGTGAACTCGACGATCGCTTGCGCCCTCACCTCAAAGAAGTTGGGGGTTCCCGTTGCGCATGTCGAAGCGGGTCTGCGCTCCTTCGACATGGGCATGCCCGAAGAGATCAATCGCAAACTGACGGACGCAATCAGTGATTTCCTCTTTGTCACGGAGGAATCCGGAATTCGCAACCTTCGGAACGAAGGAGTCCCCCAGGGACGAATCTTCATGGTCGGTAATGTGATGATCGATACGCTGCTGCGGAACCTCGTTAGGATCGAGAACGGGTCGGTTACACCTTCCACCGCAGTCCGCACGCACTGCCCCGTTGGGAGTCGATATGCCGTCCTGACGCTACACAGGCCCTCCAACGTGGATGACCGGGAATCAATGATCCCCCTCTGGGATGCGATCCGTCGAGTTGCGCGAGAAATTCCGATCATTTTCCCGGTCCATCCCCGGACGCGGTCCCGGATCGCCGAATATGATCTGGATACCGGCGAAATAGCTTTAATCGAACCGATCGGTTACATCGACATGCTTTACGCTGTCAAGGGAGCAACGATGGTACTTACGGACTCCGGGGGGCTTCAGGAGGAAACAACGGTTCTCGGTGTCCCTTGTATTACCATTCGGGAGAATACGGAACGGCCGGTGACGGTGGAAATCGGAACAAACTATCTCGTAGGGACAAATCCCGACGCCATAGTGTCCACAGCGCTCCTTGTCCTTTTAGGGAAATCAAAGCATGGAACGATTCCCCCCCTCTGGGACGGGAAGGCCTCCGAGCGGATATCCGATATCATTCTTAAATGCTTTATTGACCGCTGAGAGGTTGCGAGCCCCAGAGGATAATAACTTTTGAAATTTCCAAGAAACGGGGAGAAGGTCAGATTCGGGACAGGATATTAGCCCGCTTCATCACGAACAATAAAACCGGAACCGGCATCGAGGATGTGGGTTCTGAGTAAAACTCATCCGAGGATATAACGATACAGTCATTCCGCTTTCATATTTGGAATTATTCGATGGGGATGAATCGCACAACTACTTAATATTATTTATATTACAATTTTGGTATACCTGTTGCTTATTCATTATTACATGGGTAACTGGGTGTGCGCATTTTAACCGTGGGGAAAACAATTTTATCACTTTTAACTACGCTCGTGGTGCTTTCCGCTTGCGGGGGTGGGGGAACCTCCTCGTCCGGCGACGGGAATCCGCTTCCCGCAAAGACCTTGAGTTGGGCCGCACCAGAATCCTACATCGATAACACATCGTTGAACCCTTTAACAGCTCTGGACGGATTTGAAATCTACGTGAACGAGTCGGGGTTCTTCGCCGATACGGATACCCCAAATGCGGTCGTAAGCGCGGTGGACCCCACAACCCACACCCTTACCACCTCCTTCAACCTCGCCAATCTTGCACCCTATCTGTCCAAGGGAATCGCCTATCGGGTTTCAATGCGGGCTGTCGCGGTTACAGGCCTGAAGTCCGATTTTTCCCCCCCGGCTTCCTTCTCCTTCTGATTGCCCCTTCCGCGTCCGTCACGTAGAATTCAGTCAATACCGAGGGGGGCTTTTTCGATGCACCATATCGAAGGGGCCATCCTGTCCAGTTTCCGCGCCGGGATCGTCGCGATCCGGTCGGACGGGACGGTGGCCTACATCAATCCGATCGGGGCGAAGATCCTCGAAGGCTGCTCCCTCCGGGAAGGGGAGAACATCCATCCCCGGGCGGCGGAGAACGTATTCTTCCGGGTGTTGAGCGAAGCCCTCTCGATGAATTACCTGCCCACGCGCGTCGAGGCGGAATTGCCGGGAAGGGACGGCGAGCGGCAGAGCCTCGGGTTCACGCTCTCGGTTCTGAAGGAGAAGGATGGCCGGGTCGGGATCTGCGCCTTCTTCAAGGACCTGACCCACGTGGAGATGACCGAGGAGAGCGAGAACCTGAAACAGAGGCTGCTCATGCTCGGACAGATGGCGGCGGGGTTGGCCCACGAGATCCGCAATCCGATCGCCAGCATCGGTGTCCACGCGAGCATTCTTCGTTCCCATCTGTCGGGAAACGAGAAGCTCCTCTCCTCGGTCGGGATGATGTCCCGGGAAATCGAGAAGGTGGAATACATCATCCGGGAATGCCTGAACTTCGTGCGGCCGGCGGAGCTGGGGATCAAGCAGGTCCAGGTGGATACGCTTCTCGACGGGGTCATCGCCCGAATGATCACCCTTCATCCCGGAATGAATTTTTCGATCCAGAAACCGGGGAACGGCGGCCTGAAGGTGGATGCGGATGCCGCTCTACTTGATCAGGCGTTGACGAACATTCTGGCCAATGCGGTCGACGCCTGCCATGGTAAAGGAACCGTCAAGGTATTCGTTGGGACATCCCGCCACTTCACCGAGTCGGTCCGCCTCAACAGGCAAGTTGAAAAGCTCCTTCCTTCCCAATCAGGAAAGGAGGAGGATTTCGTCCGGATACACATCCGCGACAATGGGCCCGGCATCACTCCTGAAATACAGGATCGGATCTTCGTCCCCTTCTTCACCACGAAAAAAACCGGAACCGGGATCGGGCTTCCGCTGGCCCAGAAGATCGTGCATGCGCACGGAGGTGTTCTCGATATGAACAGCGAGGTGGGAAAAGGGACCGAATTCATCATCAAGATCCCGATGAGGCACGGCAGTGGCCGATAGAATCCTGATCGTCGAAGACAACGATGCGTTGCGCGTAGGGATCCGTCTGTCCCTAGAAGAGGCTGGGTATGCCGTGCAGGAAGCTTCCACGGGAGAGGAGGCGGTCCGGAAACTCGAAACTGAGCCGTGCCACGTTGTGATCACCGATATCCGGCTGGGGGATTTGAGCGGAGTCGAAATATTGAAAAAGGCGAAGGAGGTCAACTCCGAGATCGAAGTAATCCTGATGACCGCCTACGCGACGGTGGAAACGGCGGTCCAGGCGTTGCGGCTCGGGGCGTACGACTACATCCAGAAGCCGTTCGATATGGAGCAGCTTCAGCACCGGGTACGTACCGCCTTGCGAATGGGCCGGATGCGGGGAGAGTTGGAATTTTATCGGAAGGCCGAGTATCGGAATGCCTTCGATGAAGGCGCGCTGATCGCGGAAAGCCGGGGGATGAAGGAGATCCTGTCTGTCATCAAGAAAGTGGCTCCCACACCGGCGACAATTTTGATCACGGGAGAGACCGGCACGGGAAAGGAACTGCTGGCCACGCTCGTCCATTTCGGATCCCCTCGGGCGAAGGGCCCCTTCGTGAAGGTGAATTGCGCCGCGCTGCACGAAAACCTTCTCGAGAGCGAGTTGTTCGGACACGAGCGGGGGGCGTTCACCGGTGCGGAGAAGTTGCGGATCGGACGGTTCGAGCAAGCAGACAAGGGGACCATCTTCCTCGATGAAATTGGGGATATGAGTTCCACCACGCAGGCCAAGGTGCTTCGCGTCCTCCAGGAGCAGGAGTTCGAGCGGCTGGGTAGCAGCGGCCGGTCGGTAAAGGTGGACGTTCGCGTCGTGACGGCCACAAACAAGGACCTGCGGGACGAGGTCAAGGACGGGCGGTTCCGGCAAGACCTCTATTTCCGGCTTAACGTCGTGAACCTGTGCATCCCGCCTCTGCGGGAGCGGTTGGACGACATTCTCCCTCTGGCGCGATTCTTCCTGAACCAGTACACCATCGACTTCAAGAAGAAGGTGAGCGGGTTCTCTCCCGAGGCGATCGAGAAGATCCGCCGATACTCATGGCCCGGGAACGTGCGGGAACTTCAGAACTCGATTGAGCGGGCCGTGCTCCTCTCCGACGGAGAAACGGTCGGCGCCCACAACCTGACCCTTGAAGGGCGCACCGATGGGGACGCCGTGATGGCAGGGGATACCACGAACCTCGAGGAACTGGAGCGGGGGGCGATCCAGCGGGCCCTGCGGGCCACGAGGGGAGTGCAAAAGGACGCGGCGGACCTGTTGGGAGTCACCCCGCGGGTGCTGAATTATAAGATCCAGATATTGAAGATCGACTGGAAGGCGTTCCGGGAAGGGTGAAGGGAACCAAGCCCCCTCGTTTTGGGGATCGCTTCGACATTAGGCGATCGGTCCGACTGAAAGGCGGGAGATGCGCGGAGCCGGAAGACAGAAAATACCCGCAACATAAAAGGGACCCGATGGGCCCCTTTTTATGTTGCGGGTTCAGATGTCGAACTATTACTGCATCCGATGCACTCTCCGATACCCGATGAGTCCGATCAAGCCGGTTCCGAATAAGAGGAGCGTCCCGGCCTCGGGGACTTCAGTGGTACCAGGGCCAAACACAGTAATGTGGGAAAGACCTCCTCCTCGGGAAGGGAAGGGAGAGACAAGGCCGGAAAGTATACCTGTTTGCCCATCCAAATAATAGAACGCATCCCGGTCACCAAACTTGGCCAGAAGGTAGGCAAAGTTTGTGATCTCAAACGATGGAATGTCCTCCGGGCTAACCTGCAGTCCGCCGATCGCGAGGTCGAGAGGACGGGCGGGAAGAGCGGCCCCCCAAGGGTCCCCATCAGCAATAACGTAAGTATAACCACCAGTAGTAGCCCCGGTCGAGCTGCTGTTATACAGGCCAATTGCAGTGTTCAGCCGACTGATTTCATCGGCAACGGACGCGGGTGATCCCGGATCAACAGTACCAATCAAGTCGTTGAGAGACAGGTTTACGGCGGCGTTGGCGGGACCCGCAGCAGCTAACCCGAAGTTCCTCCGGCTTGCGAGCATAAATCCCCTTTGATGTCAGCAGGTTGGTTTGATAATGCCGTGCAGCGTTCTGGCTACACCCGTATGGCGTCCAGCAAGGCCAGTGCTCTCGCCTGC
>Ga0334722_10001553_pt1 | contig 28402 bp, 27 predicted proteins | sample C3_bottom_MG_FD_207210 | JGI IMG/M metagenome (GOLD analysis project Ga0334722, IMG submission 207210) | Sediment microbial communities from Yellowstone Lake, YNP, Wyoming, USA - C3_bottom | ecosystem: Environmental > Aquatic > Freshwater > Lake > Sediment | place: USA: Wyoming | collected... | reverse complement strand
GCGACCTTGGCTTTGAACTCGGCCGAGTAACGCTTGCGTTTTGTCTTGTTCATTGGGATGTGCCTCCATCGTCAGTGTGCGGCTGTCCACCTTAACACACTGTCCGAATTTCGGGGGCCACCTCTTATCTCCTTTATCTTTTTGTATTTGCCGTGTATTTCCGTTAGGAAGCTATCCACCGGCATACGCTTTAGTCACATCTTCTTGTGCTAATTTCTGGAGTTTTCCAACATAATCATTTACTGCTTTCCTCATTTTTATACTTAGTTCAAATTCCCTAGAATGATCGAATACAATGAATTGATTAACCGCAGTTAATAATTCAAAAGAGGCTATCCTGATATGATCAGGTGAAATAATTTGAACTTCATTATATATGCTTAAATAATTTCTATAGTCATCACCTTGGCAGCTACAAGGTGATTTTAGATATCCTTGAACAAGACTCTGTGACTGTGACAGTAATTCTATATATTTAATTTTTCTCTCTTTTTGAGTTTTGTAATAGTGGTCTTTAAGTTCTTTTCTTTCTTCATGAGATTGTGTTTTTTTTAGAACAGTCAGAGCAGATATAGCCGTTATCAAAGAACCGAGTCCAATTTTTATGGCTGTATCTAAAACATCAAGCGGTGTTAAATCCATTATTGACTCTCTCTTGTAACATAACAGTTTTTCTTTACCGTATTGGCTTAATCACTCTGTAGGCGGATTCCGTCTATCACGTTATTGACTTTTTCAGCATAGCGCATTAATTATTTTTCCAGGCAAACCTACAATTGTTTTTCCGCTATTTACTTACAACCCGCATAAGTCGGCAGTTAAATTGCAACCCCTTCCAGCGCCAACAGCCTGGCCTTGGTGACCAGCCCGCCAGGGGCGGAAAAACCACCGGCTTTACCCCCAGCCGCCAGAACCCGATGGCAAGGGATGATCAGGGGGATCTGGTTTCGGCCTAGGGCCTGTCCCACCGCCCGGGCCGCGCCGGGCCGAGCCATGGCCTTCGCCAACTCCCCGTAGGTCATGGTTTGACCAGCCGGGATTTTCCTAGTGGCGTTATAGACCTGCTGGGCAAAGGAGGGCACGCCGCCCAAATCAACCATCACCTCTGAAAAATCCTGCCGAGCGCCCTGCAAATGCGCCTGGATTTTTTTAATGAGCTCGGCAACTGCGGGGGGCGGCGTATTCACCAAAGCGCCATGGACAAGCGCGACCATTCTTGCCTCGGTCAATTCCTTGGTCGCTTCCGGAAATTGCAAACAGGTCACCACGGGATGGCTGGCGGCGAAATCGCATCCTTCCCAGGCAATCCCGCAATGGCCCAGCGGGGTCTCAAAGAGATGGCAGGCGTCTTGTTTCATCAACTGGCCCCTTTCAAATTTGTGTTTCATCCAGCTCCGCCGACATGCCGAGGAATTCCCCGTATTGCCGAGAGGTGGCAACCAGCGCCTGCCTTTCTCCAGCACCCAGCTTGGCATAAGGCTTGGCGTTAATGGCCACCGTACCCTTCTTTTTAAACGTCCGCTTCCAGGTGCCTACAACCCGACCGTCCCAGACAATGGTGGGCGGCAACATGCCGTTGGCCGGGGTGAGCCCCCGCAGCCGTGGCACGTCCATGACCGTACTGCGATCCTGGTAACTGAGCAGGTACTCGTCAAAGCCGGGGAGAAGATGTAGCCGAGCTAAGCTGGGCCTGATCTCCGGCAGCGCCCGGGGCAGCCAATAGGTCTGGCCGTCAATTGATTCCCGGGCAAGCTGCTCCTTCACCGCCGCCAGTCCAGCGCTGGCGTCCGCAGAGGCAAGCCCCGACCACCAGATAAAATCCTTAATCGTCGCCGGGCCGCGACTGGTGAAATAACGCAAGGTCAGCTCGGCCAGCGCCTCATCGCGACAGAGGGCTTTCGCCCGGGGTACAAACTCGTCGAGGAGAAAATATGTGGGATTGTTGCCGCGCATGACGCCCTGGCAGATCAAGCGGCTCAAGGCTGCGCGCTGTAGCAGATACGGCGTGCGTTGCCCGGCGGTGGCGATACCAGCCTGCTCCAAAGCCGCGACCAAGGCGGGCCGGGCCAACCGCTGGCTGGCCAGGGCCTGGACGATCACCGCATTACTGCGCCCGAAGGTCCGCTCGTCCAGTTCCAGCTCGTGGTAGCGCCGGGCGTTGCCCGCAATAATCCGGGGCGCCAGCAGTTCCAGCAGCCAGCGAATATCCTCCGGCGCCACAAAATGCAGCGTCCCCCGCATGGCCCAGGTGCGGAGAATCTTCGCCTCGGCGATCGCCTGTTCAACGTCCCGATCCAGGCTTTGCGGCAGACGCAGGCCGACAGACCACTTGGCCCCGGCGTAATCCTGGGCCTGGATTGCGCCCATCCACCGCACCACCTCGCCTGGCTGGGTGAGCCTGGTATCTACCAATTGCTGGCTTTGCAACCGTTGCCGAGGGATGGCGAGCATGCCGTTCAGCCCGCCAGCGGCTGGCGCACGATGGTTTTCCACTTCTCCGGGGCGGCCTTGCGGGTGTCGCTGAGATAGATCTCGTGGTGTTTACCGGTCAACACACCACCCGTCGCCTGGATAAAATCATGCACTTTCTGAATGGCCGGGCCTTCCTCGGAGAACGGCCCCACATGCAGGATCTGGGCAGCCCGGCCTTCGCTGAAGGACTCGAAGCGGAGCTGGGCGAGCGCAACCGGATTTTTCTTCTTCCGCACCTGCGCGACCGCCTCGTCAACCAGCTCCCGACTGACCAAATCCGGCTGCATGATCATCAGAGTCCATTGCCAGTCATCCTTCCTTTCGGGACTGAAGCGGGACATCTCCTCGGCCCACCACAGCCCCTCCAGGGGCATCACCCCGTAATCCAAGCCGCCAGCGCCCTTCTTGATCATAAATTTCAGTGTATAGGCCACCCCGAACAGCGCCTCAATCGCCTCGGGAAAAGTCTTCACACGGTTGGGGTCACCGACGCCATCAAGCAATCAGAAAGTTCAGGGTCGGCACCGCCACGATTTCCACGTTCTTTGCCGAGGCGGAGTAGAGGTGCTTCAGCTCTTTTTTGTAATCGATCTTTTGCATGGCCCTCACCCTGTTGCGCTTGAACGCCCGGCCACCCGGGCCAACTCCATAATCCTACTCACGGTCTGCCAATTCCGATCCGTCATCACCACCCCCAGCGCCCTTTCACTGTTGGCCGCCAGCTTGGAGCGGCCCACCCCCTCCGGCGCATAGAGATAAAACACCCGTTCGCCCAGACAAAAACGTTCGCTCTCCCGCCGAAGTCGTTCGAGTTTCTCCAAGTCGGGGTGCTCTGGCGAACGAGCGAGAAAGCCAAGATGCAGATGGCCGGGATCGGCGACTGCCTCGGGAAAGGGGTTTTCGACCATGGCCTTCGCGATTGCCGCCAGCCCCAAGATGAGCACCTGGGGCGCAAAACCGTGCCGAGCGTTGATGGCGGCGGACAGACGCTCACCCAGGTGCGGGGTGTCTTCCTCGGGGCAGCGAAACACTGCATTTCCGCTCTGGATATAGGTCTTGATCTCCCGGGCGCCAAGCTCCGCCAGCAGGGCCACAAGTGTCGGCATCGGCAGGGAATTTTTGCCGCCGACATTGATCCCCCGGAGCAGGGCGACCCAGATATCCAGGTCTTCAGCCATGGCTTGAGCTACTTGCCCGCCGACCAGACCTCGGCGTCCTTGCTGCCCATGGCGGCCAGCTCGATCAGGGAGGGCTTGACGATGACGACGCAGAAATTGGGATCATCGGGGCCGGTAAAATAGGCTAGAAAGCCGTCATTCCAGAAAGCATGGCGCTCGGCCTGGGCCGTGGAAATCTCGGCAACCCCTTCAACCTGGAGCCACTCCTTGGCAGTCATGAGATCCTTGGCGCCCAGACTCAGGTGGACATTGGGATTGTGCCGAATATGCCGGATCTTGTCCGAGCACAGCGAGGTGCAAAAGCGGAAGGATAGCTCCGCATCGGCATTGCCGAACACGTACCGCACCCACGGTTTACCCTCCTCGGTGATGGTCGCCAGGTTAAGCAGCTGCGGGGTCTTGGCCAACTCGAAAATCCTCTGCTTTAAGTCGCTCATTTCAGTCTCCTTTTCGGTGGGTGGTTGCGGCGTATCGCCGTTTCCGTTACGGCCTGATCAGCTTATACCAGGGGCAAGTGACAGCCCTATTGAATTTCAGAGATCCTCACACCCACCCGGTCGATATGTTCACGTAGGTGTTGGTTTTGGATGGCAGTCAACGCCTTGACATCGAAGCGGTAAGGCAAGGGCAGCTCGTCCAGTTCGCTGGCAATGGCCTCGGCTTGCAGTTGATCGGCAATGCCTTCCAAGGCCAGATCGATGTCCGAGGCGGGTTTGGCTGTACCCTTTGCCCGAGAACCAAAAAGAATGACTCCGGTAACCTCAGGATGGCGGAGAAAAACGGTGCGGATCAACGCCAATTCGCCAGAGGTGAGGCCGTGAGCCAAGGTCATGGCAGACTCCGTTCCCTAAACCAGAGATGAAGTTCCTCAATGGCGGCCAGATAGCGGTCCCGAATGGCTAGAACTGCCTTGTCGAAAGTGGCGGCATCGTAAGTGTGGGAGAGCTGGTTACGGTGATCGAGCATATCGATCCATACCTGACCGTCACGGATAATGCGAGCGCTGAAAGCCTCTTTGATGACGTTGCGCGGGGTGACCGGCGCAATTATCTGACCCTCGTCTTCCAAATAATCTTTAAGCGTTTTCCAGGCGAGTTCCACGGCAAATTCGAAACGCTGGATGGTTCCCTCCTTTTCCAGATTGGAGAGGGTGGCTATGTCTCGGGCAATGGGTTCCCGGAGAAGTTCCACGGCCCGAGCAAAGTTTTGGAAACGCTGCTTCCAGCGAATATCTTGCTGCATGGTGTCCTCGCCCCCTTTTTACAGTCCCTTGCCGGTGATCTTCTCCAACGCCTCGCGGTAGCGGCTACCGGTCTTCTCCAGGATCTCAGCCGGCAGCGGTGGGGCAGGGGGGTTCTTGTCCCAGGTGAGGGTCGAGAGATAATCGCGCAGGAACTGCTTGTCGAAGCTGGGCTGGCCGGAGCCCGGCTGGTACTGATCCATGGGCCAGAAACGCGAGGAATCCGGGGTCAGCACCTCGTCGATGAGGATCAACTCCTCGCCGTCCCAGCCCAGCTCAAACTTGGTGTCGGCGATGATGATTCCCTTGGTCCGGGCGTAGTCGGCCGCCTTCTCATAGAGCTGCACACAGACCTCGGCAATCCGCTTGGTTGCAGCCTCGCCCAGCAGGTTAGCCATCTCGGCCAGGGAGATGTTTTCGTCGTGGGTGCCCAAGGCGGCCTTGGTGGAAGGGGTAAAGAGGGTTTGTGGGAACTTCTCCGATTCCTTCAAGCCCGCTGGCAGGGCAAAGCCGCAGACGGTGGGGTTCTTTTTATAGGCGCTCCAGAAGGAGCCGGAGATATAGCCGCGAACGATGCACTCCACCGGCAGCGGTTTGGCCTTTTTCACCAACATGCTGCGGCCCCGGAGGATCTCGCGGTAGGGGGCGCAGACCGCCGGGAAGAGATCGACATCGGCGGTGATCAAATGGTTGGGGATGATCTCTTTCAGGTACTCAAACCAGAAAAGCGACAGTTTGGTCAGCACCTTACCCTTGTGGGGGATGGGTTCGTTCATCACCACATCGTAGGCTGAGATGCGGTCGCTGGCCACCATCAGAAGTTGGTTGTCGATCTCATAGAGGTCGCGAACCTTGCCGCGATGGACCAGCTTGAGGTCAGGGAATTTGGTCTGGGTCAGGGCGGTGCTCATATTTTCTCCTTTGAAAGGGGGGCAAAATTCTACAGAAAGTCGAACTATCGTCATTGCTAGGCCCGAAACTGGCATAAACTAAGCGAAGCAGATAAGTAAAGACTTCGATCTCTAACTTGTTGGACTAAAAACAGATTGCCACGTCGCTGCTCTCCTCGCAATGACGCGAGGAAAAGATCTGGTGCACCAACAACAACCGCTATCTTATACCGGCACATAAGTTGCTGCGCAACCGCATTTCTCTCGCCATAGTCACCAAACCTCCACCGGGACTTTATACGTTCGAATATTGCCGCAAACTCATGATATCGCGCAGTGGCGGTGCCCCGAAGAGCCGATTGTATTCCCGGCTGAACTGCGAAGGGCTCTCGTATCCAACTTGGAAGGCGGCGGTTGCGGCGTCCAGTGACTCCGCCAGCATTAAACGCCGGGCTTCATGCAAGCGCAGATGCTTTTGGTACTGCAATGGGCTCAATGCGGTCATAGAGCGAAAATGGTTGTGAAAGGAAGACGTGCTCATCCGGGCCTGGGACGCCAGGTCATCAATTCGAAGCTGCTGGGTCAGGTTGTTTTTCAGCCAGGCAATTGACCGCGCTATCTGTTGGCTCTGGCTTCCCGCCGCCGCGATCTGACGTAGACGCGCCCCCTGTTCCCCCACAAGTAAAAGATAAATGATCTCCTTTTGGATGATCGGCGCAAGGATCGGAATGTCATGCTCTTCATCAAGCAGGTCGATGAGCCGTTGCAAGGCCGTGAGCAGTGGCAGGGTAATCTCGCTGGTTGCCATGCCATGACCAGACTTTTGCGCACGATGATGGGGAAAATTACTGTCAACCAGCAGTTGCGAAACCTCCTGTATGTCAAAGGTTAACTTGAGTCCCAGTAATGGCCTTTCTTGGCTTGCTTCGATGACCTGGAAAAATGTTGGCAGGTCTACGGACGTGATCAAATACTGGTGAGCGTTATACACATACGTTTCATTGCCAAGGAGCACGCGTTTAGCGCCCTGCACGACCATGCAAATGCTTGGTTCGTACACTGCGCTCAGGGGTTCGGTCGGTGCTTCTTGGCGAAAAAGAGATAAAGCCGGGATCGCGCTTGGGAACTGATCGCCTTTGTTCGTCCATCGGGCAATACCCTCTCTAAGGGTTTCGCGCGTCACTTCCATCCTGTTATTCATACAAACTCCACATCTGACTGTTTTTACACACAAAACAACACCACCTCAATGTTACCATTATATCAGGCATGAAATCGACTTACAACATCTTCAGAGATTTTTGTAGGATTAGGCAAGGATCTAAAAGGATTAGTCTATCTATAACTCCATCATCAGGGGTACGATGAAACAACAAAAGCCAATAAGAACGTAGGTCCATTGCAAACCCAAAACATACCCACAAAAGGAGTCTAAAATGAACGGAAATGGCTTTATTAATCGTTGGTTGCGCATCTTCACTGCGCTGACGCTGGCCATGACTGGCGTTGGCGTTGCATCTGCGGCAGAAAAGTCCAGTGGAGCAGACAACTTTTACAAGAGCGAAAGGGCAACCATGCAAAAGGTTGAGTTTAAAAATCAATACAAGATGAATGTTACAGGGAATCTCTTTGTTCCCAAAGATTTGAAGCAGAACACCAAGAATCCAGCGATCATTGTCGGGCATCCCATGGGCGCAGTAAAAGAACAAAGTGCGAATCTGTATGCCACGAAAATGGCTGAGCAGGGATTCGTAACCTTGTCTTTGGATTTGTCATTCTGGGGAGAGAGTGAGGGGCAGCCTCGCAACGCTGTCTCGCCGGACATCTATGCCGAGGATTACAGTGCGGCGGTGGATTTTCTGGGCACTCGGCCATTTGTTGACAGGGATCGGATTGGCGTTATCGGGATTTGCGGCAGCGGGAGCGTTGTCATCAGCGCAGCCAAGATCGACCCGCGCATGAAAGCCATTGCGACGGTCAGCATGTACGATATGGGTGCTGCCAGCCGTAACGCGCTGAAGCATTCACTAACCCTTGAGCAGCGAAAGCAAATCATCGCAGAGGCTGCAGCGCAACGCTACGTGGAGTTCACTGGTGGTGAAACCATGTACACCAGTGGGACGGTACATGAGCTGAAGGAAGATACTCACCCCATTCAGCGGGAGTTTTACGACTTCTACCGCACCCCCAGAGGCGAATTCACTCCTAAAGGTTCGTCGCCAAAGCTGACGACGCACCCAACGTTGACCAGCAGCGTCAAATTCATGAATTTCTACCCGTTTAATGACATCGAGACGATTTCTCCTCGTCCCCTGCTGTTCATCACGGGTGAGAACGCTCATTCCAGAGAGTTCAGCGAAGACGCTTACAAACTGGCGACCGAACCGAAGGAACTCTACATTGTACCCGGCGCCGGGCATGTGGATCTGTACGACCGGGTGAATTACATTCCCTTTGACAAGCTCACAGCCTTTTTCACCAAACACCTGAAATGAGGCGCTGTTCCAGAAAAACTGGAGCCACTACCAGATCAGTAATTTCAACATAACTAAAGAGGAATCTAATGCCCAACGCCAAAGCCTACTCCGCCGCCAGCCCAACCTCACCCCTGACCCTGGCCACTATACCGCGCCGTGACACGACCGACCGCGACGTGCAGATCGAGATCCTCTTCTGCGGCATCTGCCACTCCGACCTGCATACGGTTCGTAACGAGTGGAGCAGCGTCATGGCCACCACCTACCCCTGCGTTCCCGGCCACGAGATTGTCGGCCGGGTGACCAAGGTGGGTGCCGGTGTCAGCAAGGTCAAATCAGGGGATATTGTCGGGGTTGGCTGCATGGTTGACTCGGATCAGACCTGCCCGCACTGCCAGGCCAACGTCGAGCAGTTCTGCCCCAATTCGACCTTCACCTACAACTCGCCGGACAAGCATCTCGGCGGGGTCACTTACGGCGGCTACTCGGAGAGCATTGTGGTTGACGAGAAGTTTGTCTTGAGCGTTCCCAGGAATCTCGATCTGGCCGGGGTGGCACCGCTCCTCTGCGCCGGGATCACCACCTATTCGCCGATCCGCCGCTGGGGCGACATCACGGGCAAGAAGGTCGGCGTGGTCGGGCTCGGGGGTCTGGGGCACATGGGGGTAAAGTTTGCCCGGGCCTTCGGCGCCCACGTGGTGGTCTTCACCACCTCACTAAGCAAGAAAGAGGATGCCTTGCGCCTTGGCGCCCATGAGGTGATCATCTCCACCAACACCGAGGATATGCAAAAACACGTCGGCAGCTTCCACTTCATCCTCGACACCATTGCCGCCGACCACGACCTCAATGTCTATCTCGGCATGCTCGCTCTCGATGGCAATCTCACCCTGGTCGGGGCGCCGGAAAAACCGCTGGCGGTTTCCGCCTTCGCCCTGATCTTCGGGCGCAAAAGCCTCTCGGGATCGCTAATCGGCGGCATTAAGGAAACCCAGGAGATGCTCGATTTCTGCGGCCAGCACAACATCACCGCCGATGTCGAGGTCATCCCCATTCAGAAGGTCAACGAGGCCTACGCGCGGATGGTCAAGTCGGATGTGAAGTACCGTTTTTCCATCGATATGGCGTCATTCAAAGATTAAGTAAAACGAAATATCGGAATCGGTCAGGTGCGATGAAACCACTTCTTAATCTCACTGGCGTTAAAAACCCGCACCGTCGGTCGGCCGTGCGGGCAATGGGAAAAGACCTCATGCTCCCGCATCTCCTTCAGCAAAGCAGCCATCTCTTCGGGAAGCAGGGCATGGTTGGCCTTGACCGCCGCCTTGCAGGCCATCACCGCCAACACATCATCCAGACGCCGGGACTCTCCGCGAACAGTTCCCCCGGCCCGTTCGCTAAAACCGGCCAGAATCCCCCGCAACACCTCGACAGGCGGCAGATGGGCCAAGAGGGTCGGCACCGCTTGGATCAGACAGGTGGCGCCGCCGAACTCCCGCACCTCCAGCCCCAGGGCGGCGACCTCGGCGGCGGACTCCTCCAGCACAGTCAGCTCGGCGGCGGAAAGTTCAACCGTGACTGGGAAGAGCAACCCCTGCCGTAAAGCACCACCCGCCACCACTTGCTTGCGCAACCGCTCGAAGATCAAGCGTTCCTGGGCAGCATGTTGATCGATGGCCACCAGGGAGCCCTCAGCCTCGCAGAGGATGTAGGTGTCGAACAACTGGCCGATGACCCGCAGGTTCCCGGCCCAACCAGACTCTTCTCGCCGCTCATCCCGAGATGGAACAACCGGCGGGGGTTCCGAGGCAATCTTGAGGGCCACTGCCAGAGGCTTTACCGGTGGTTCAGCCACCTTAATCTCTGGCAACCGGGGCTGTTGGTAGGTAACCGGGGTGCTTTTCGGGCGAGTGCTGGCCACCGGCTCGGGCCGATTCGGCTGGTGCGAGACCGCAGCTGGCGGCCCTGGCCGGGGCGCAACCGGGGCACCATCCCCTGCTTCCGACTCGCGCTGGGATACCCCGAACAAACTTTGCCGCAGTCCGGACTGCTGGGCCACCATGGCCCCGGACACCGCGCCGACCAGCAGCTGATGAATGAGATTAGGCCGGTGGAAACGCACTTCTTGCTTGGTGGGATGGACATTGACATCGACCTCGCCGGGGGGCACGGAAAGATAAATAACCCCAGTCGGGGCGTGACCTTTGAGGAGGAAATTATGCAACCCTTCGCTCACCGCATGGAAGAGCAGCCGGTCACGCACCGGTCGTCCGTTGACGAAGACCCGCAACCGCCCACCCGGGCCGGAGCGGTCGGGGGCGACCAGAAAGCCGGAAACAGCCAGCCCCTCAGGATCAAGAGGCGAATCAATTTTCACCAACTCACCGACCACGCCCCCGCCCAGCAACCGGCGCAGGCGCGGGGTGGGATCGTCTCCGGCGCTCGGCAAACCCAGCACCTCGCCGCCATTGACCAGGTAGGAGAGCGCCAAATCGGTGCGCACTAAACCGTAGTTTCGGATCATTTCCTCAATATGGGCCAACTCGGTGCGGGTCGATTTCAGGAACTTCTTGCGGGCCGGGACATTGCCAAACAGATCCCGCACCTCAAGCACCGTGCCGAAGGCACAGCCCATCTCGTGGACCTTGACCACCTTGCCGAACTTCACCTCCACCCGGCTGCCCAGATCACTCCCGGCCGGGCGGGAAGTGATGGTCAGCCGCGCCACCGAAGCGATGCTGGGCACCGCCTCACCCCGGAAGCCCAGGGTGGTGATGGCATCCAGATCCGCAGCCGTGGTCAGCTTACTGGTGGCATGGCGCTCCAGACTGAGGAGAATATCGTCCCGATCCATGCCGACGCCGTTATCGATCACCCGGATCATGGTGGTGCCGCCACCCTCGATTTCCACAGTGAGACTTGTGGCCCCGGCATCGATGGCGTTCTCCACCAGCTCCTTGACCACCGAGGCGGGGCGTTCCACCACCTCGCCCGCGGCGATCTGATTGGCCAGGTTTTCCGGGAGGATGCGGATGATTGACAAGGTTGACGGTCCCACAAAGAGAGATTGGAAGAACAATTGATCCCCTCATCCCGACCTTCCACCCCACAAGGGGGTACCGAGGTCCCTGGGGGAGAAGGAGAATCCCCTCGCCCTCAGGGAGAGGGTTAGGGTGAGGGGGATGCTAACGTAACAACCATTTCACCTTTCCCGCGCATTTTCAGACGTTAAAGCTGCCACTTAAGGCGGGGGTTTTAACCATCACGAAGAGGACCAACATGATCCCCGTATCCTTAACTCAAGTAACAAACAGTTATTCCGTTCACCCTGAGCCTGTCGAAGGGCGGCCCAACTACTTCTCTGTACTCATCCGGCGCAATTCGTAAGCTCATTACGCCCTACGTTGTTCGTTTCCGTAGCCCAGGCGAGTAGATTGCTTCGCTCATTCCATTCCCTCGCAATGACGGGTCTCAGGCAATTTGCCAAGCTGACAAGTCATTGCGAGGAGGCCCCAAGGGGCATAAACTCCGCGACTAAGCAGATAGCGAAGACTTCGATCTACTAGAGAGAGCGCATAAGCCCACCCAGCGCCTAAATTATCCCGTTAACATTAAACCCCATCCAGGAGGGATCCCACCACTCCAGGGGGTTGGCGAAGATTCCGTTGATCAGAACGCCAAAGTGGAGATGGTCGCCCCCGGCCATGCCGGTGGTGCCGGTCAGCCCCAGGGTTGATTCCGGGGTAACCTTATCGCCAACCTTGACCTGGATCTGGCTCATGTGCGAGTAGAGGGTAAAGACCCCGCAACCGTGATCGACGATGACGCAGTTGCCGTAGATCCCCAGGTAGTCGCCAAAGGCCACCACCCCGCCCCCCGCCGATTTGACCGGGGCGTGCGCAGTCGAGGCTAGATCGATGCCCAGGTGGACCTGCTGATCGATGCTCTTGCCATTGTACATATAGGTGCGATACTCGGCGTAACCGGCCTTGCGGCTGCCCCGGGCCATGGCGGCAAAGGTGCCGCTCCACAGCTGCTCCGGCTGGGAATGGGCGCAGACCTCGCGGATCTTGGCGTTATTCTCCTTGCGGATCCGGCCGTTGACCTCGGTAAATTGGTCCACCGGCGGCTTGCCGGTCAACTCCGGGTAATGGCTGGCGAACTCCGGTAGCTTACTATTAAGGAAGGCATCGCTGATCTCTATCTTGTCACTCTTGCGCTTAACCTCTTTCAGATACATGGGAAAATGCATCTTGATTTCGTTCCCGGCCAGATCGACGGCAAAAACCTCCAACTGATTAAGACCGATGGCGTCATAAGGCAGGGCGAAGACCGCCCCGTAGGTATTCTTGCCTTTCTTGGGCAAGGGGAATCCGGGATGGAAGTTGCCGTTGCAGTTGACCCCGTAACTACCGACCTCCTCGTCGAACTGATAGACCACCGACCCGGCCCCGCCGGGTGAGATATAGCGGCCGGAATTGAGGATCGTCACCATTGGCGGCTTGGTGTCAACCACCGTGGGGATGGTCAGCTCGGTGAGATTACCCTGCCGCCAGCCCCACCAGGAACAGTCGCGCACCCGCACCACCACCTGGGCCGGCCCTTCCGCCAGCTTCAACTCGGTGGCGGAGAGCTTAATCTTCTCCTCCATCCGGGCAGGACCAGAGAAACCCAGGAGTCCTTGCCGGGGATAATCCTTGGCCAGAATTTTATGTTCCTTGCCACCTTGGATCACCAGAACCTCCACCGAACGCAGGCCTCGCTTGGCATCGGTCAGCACCAGAGTCACCTCACGGTTCCGCCCCAAGCGGGCGAGATCTGGAGTCAGCTGCGCCTGGGGGCTTTCCCACTCGCAAAGAAAATATCCCGCCATTGGCACTGCCGCCAGCAGCACCAGGACAATAAGCGCCACCGATTTGCCCATCCCGGGCCCCTTGCTTCTTTCCAGAATCAAAACCGTCACCTCAAACTCATGATTTTCTCGAATCAGTTCCACCGTTGACCCTTCGTCAGCGGCGCTCCGACCTTAACATATCAACAGGCAAAAAGGTAGCGCCAGAGCCAATGCAGGCGAAAATCTTGACAGCCCGGGATGGCGGCTATACCTTGCCGGAAATGAAGAACTTCAGCAAGCGTTGCCCATGAGAAAATACCACACCATCATCGTCGGAGCCGGACCCGGCGGCCTGGCCTGCGCCACCCTGCTGGCCCGGGCCGACCGTGAGGTTCTGCTCTTGGAACGGAACCTCACGATTGGCCCCAAGGTCTGCGCCGGCGGTGTCACCTGGTCCGGACTCAAGCAACGGTTACCAGAATCCCTACTCCAACGGACCTTTCCCGACCAGTATCTCACCACCCGGCTTCAGCGCACGGTGATCTCTGCCGCCCAGCCTCTGGTCTCCACGGTCAACCGCCATGAGCTGGGGCAATGGCAGCTCCAGGAAGCTCTGGCGGCCGGGGTAAGGGTTAGAACCGGGGCTTTGGTGGGTCGGATCGGCGCCAGCTCCCTGGAGATCCGTGGTGAGGAAATCGCCTTTACCCATCTAGTCGGGGCCGACGGCAGCTCATCCGTAGTCCGGCAGCACCTGGGCCTGGCGACCAAGGAGGTGGGCGTGGGGCTCAATCTCTTTGTCGAAGGAGATTTCCCCCGGATGGAATGGCATCTGGACGACCGCTTTTTCAATAACGGCTATGCCTGGATTTTCCCACACCGGGGGCGTGCCTCCATCGGCGCTTATGCGCCCCGATACTGCATGCGCCCTGCGGAATTACGGAAAAATTTCCTGCTTTGGGCCAGCAAACATGGTATTACCCCCTCCGGGGATGAGTTTCGTACGAGCAGACAAGCTGCTCAACTCAGCTTTAATCCCGGGTCGGCCAAGTTGAACGCTGGCCTGATCAATTACGACTACCAGGGCTGGCGCTTCGACAATCACTTTCTGGTGGGGGACGCCGCCGGTCTGGCCTCAGCCCTGACCGGCGAAGGAATCTTCCCGGCCATCGTCTCCGGCGAAGAGGTGGCCCGCGCCATCCTGGATCCGGGGTACCAAGCGCCAATTTTGACAAGACTATTGGCCCGCCACCGCCGCCATCGTCAGATAGTCAGACTGACCGGCGCCAACCGCCTGGGTTGTCGGCTGACCATGGAAGCAATGGTCCTGGGGCTGCGCACGGGGCTAGTCAGTTTTAGCGCCCTGGAGATGGCCAGTTAAACTAAAAAAGTCTTAACGCCAAGACGCAAAGACGCAAAGACGCAAGTGAACGAACGGAGTAAGACTCCGATGGCAGTGTAAATTTTTGCGCCTTTGCGCCTTGGCGTTGAAAATAACCTCTTGTAAGTTCAGCAAAAAATATTGGAGGAACCAATTTTGACTACCAAAAAAATGGGCCGCAGAACCCTGCTTTACAACCTGCTCTTTGTTGTGGTTGGCATCGGCGTGGTGACTTTTCTCTGGAACGCCCCGCCGGAGACCACCCACCGCTTGCCCCACGACAGCAACCATCAACGCTTCTACCAGATGGAAAAGAAGGAGGCGGAAAAATTCTGCGAGGAATGCCACAACCCGGCGGGCCAGGCAGGTGCCCTGCCCAAGGATCATCCCTCCAAATACCGCTGTATGCTTTGCCACAAGAAAAGCGCCTGAAACTGAGCGATTGTCGGCATGCCGGTGAACAAGCTAAACTTTGTCCTGCCCAGCCTCGCCGCCACCGCCAGGCTGGGCCAGCGCCTCGGGGAATTGCTCCAGCCCGGTGATCTCATTCTGTTGACCGGCTCCCTGGGTGCTGGCAAGACCACCCTTACTCAAGCAATCGGCCAGGGCTGTGGCGTCCCCACCAGCTGTTACATCACCAGCCCCACCTTCAGCCTGCTCCACGAGTACCCCGGCCGCCTGCCCCTTTACCATCTTGACCTGTATCGGCTGGGGTCGGAAGAGGAGATTGAAGAACTGGGCTTCCTGGATTATCTCTACGGCAAGGGAGCGGCGGTAATCGAGTGGCCGGACCTCTTGGGACGACTGCGTCCGGGAAGCTATCTGGATCTGGAGTTGACCTTCGCCGGAGAAACCGGACGCACGGTGAGTTTAAGCGCTATTGGTGAACAGTGGCTAGAAAGAATAGGAATACTACAGCTGCAACCGTCTATATCCCCCCATCCCAGCCTTCTCCCTAAGTGAGAAGGCCGGGATATATAAAAAAGGTTGTGAGTGGTTCCGTATCTCACACCGGGGGGAGACCATCAAGGAGTTGCGCGCCGACCGGCAACGCCTTCTTGCTGGAAAACAAACCAGGTCAAAGCCGTTACCGGCCCTGCCCCATGGTAAATCACAAATAACCGGCTCACTGTCCGCCGCGCACACAACGCGCATACAGGTTGCCGGTCTTATAGTAGGCGCCGACGTAGCCATCTAAGAATCCCACGGTCCACGCGCTGCCAGTGTAGAGCGCGTCTGTAGTGGACGACCAGTAATCGGATGCTATAGTGTTAGCAAAAACCGGGTCAATGGCCGGATTATAGCGGCTATCATCAGTCAGCGATTCCAACTCTTTAATATTCGGCAACCGCCAGTCGCCGAGGCCGGCCAGGAAAAAGCCTTCGCAGTGGGCGATGGCCTCCTCCCATGTTCGTCCCGTGTTGTCATCCTGCTGTTGCCACATCAGGCCGGTAACGTTGTCTGTTACCGCGCCGTTACCATTATCGGTATAATTCCCGGCCCAGACCACACCAGGAAGCAGCATAAGCCCCAAAACCCCAGACAATATCTTCACACCATACCTCCGCAAAATGTTAGTTTTATTCTCGTCGTAACAGGCCATGGCGCTGACTCAAATAATCAAATCACCAAATAAACGGTTCACTGTCCGCCATGCACACAATGCGCATACAGATTGTCGCCTATACCTAAGGTGAATACTTCGCCATTGTTAAAGTCCACGTACCACGCACGGCCAGTGTAGTGCGCGTCTGTAGTGGACGACCAGTATTTGGAAGCTACAGTATTAGGAAAAACCGACGTATAAATGGCCGGATTATAGCGGCCATAAATAACAATACCCAGCAGCTCTTTTTTGGTGGGCAGCCGCCAATCGGAGTGACCAGCCAGATTGAGGTTATTGCAGTAAGTGTTGGCATTGTCCCAAGTCCTGATTACACCAGCATCCAGCCGCTGCCACATCAGCCCAGTGACGTTGTCGGTGACCGTACCGTCTGAAAGATGGGGGGTATATGATGGCGGGTTAATGGTGTAGTCAGAATCCTCGCCAAAGGTCGAGGTGTAATCACCCGTCTGGCCGGTGTCGGGAAAGGCGCTGGGCAGGATGATCGGATGCGGGATACTCGTGATATGTGCTTGGCGAGACAGATAGCAATGGGTCGAAGGAGAAGATGGGAACCCCCTCTGCCGTGGGAGATCAAGACGAAGGGGAACTTGCCGACGGCAATCGCCGCATTGCGCGAGGCCTCAAAGGTGTACCTGATTAGCGCTAATCTTCAGCAGCAAGTTTGTCATTCCCGAAGGTCTTAATAGGGAATGACAAACTTGGGCCGCCCTTCGACAGGCTCAGGGTGAACGGTGGCTACTGTTTAATGGGTAGGCCGAATGTAATCAAATAGCAATTCCGTTAACCCTGAGCCTGTCGAGGGGTCACTTGGCTGAAATTCAGTGACATTCAGGATCAGCATGAGGCTTTACTGTGCTTTGCGGAAGATTAGCGCTAATCAGGAAGGGTATGGCCCAATTTTGGTTGATGGGCCTTCCACCTCGGAGGGTACTACACCAAGGCAGGAAAGGAGAGACCAAGCTTCTGGTCGGTAACGATAATTTCACGGAGCCCGGAATGCGTTGTCACCCCGAGGCACCCGTCGCCGCCAGCACCTCAGAATAGGGAATGACCCCGCTCCGAATCAACCGCAGTACGCCGCCGTCCTCGGCGACGATGGTGGAGCCGAGCCCGCCCGGAGCCGCGCCGCCATCGAGAACCGTAACTGTTCCAGACGGAAACAGAACGCGGACTTCCCCGGCGTTAAGGGCCGCCGGGGCACCACCAGGATTGGCGCTGGTGCCGGTGATTACCCCGCCCGCCGCCGCAAGCGCACAGGCCAGGGGGTTGGAGGAAAGCCGGATGCCGATGGTGCCCTGGGCATTGCATAACCCCTCGGGCAATCCGGGCCTGGCCGGGAAGATCAGGGTCAAGGGGCCAGGCCAGAACTTGGCCATCAGCGAAAGGTAACACTGCGGCACCTCCCGAACCAAATCCGTCAGGCGGGCCGGGGTGTCGATCAGCACCAGCAACGGTTTTTCGGGACTACGCTGCTTGAGGGCGAAGAGCTTCGCGACACTCCCAGCCACAAAGGGGTTTACCGCCAGGCCATAAAAGGTCTCGGTGGGAAAGGCGACAATCCCGCCCCGGTGCAGCACTTCCGCCGCCTGAGCGAATTCTTCCGAAGTCGGCGGCATGACGGCGCTTTAGCTAAAATCCCGGGCCAGCTTGGCAGCCTTGGCTTCCACCTCCGCCGCCATTTGCGCCTTGAACTCCACCAATTTTGCCGCCAAATTGGCGTCACCAAGACTCAAGATCTGGGCAGCCAGAATGGCGGCGTTTTTGGCCCCGGCCTTGCCGATGCCCATGGTCGCCACCGGAATACCGGGCGGCATCTGTACCGTGGAAAGCAAGGCGTCCAGGCCGTTTAAAGCGGAGGCATCGATGGGCACCCCGATCACCGGCAGGGTGGTATGGGCAGCCAGAACCCCGGCCAGATGGGCGGCCATACCGGCGGCGGCGATTACCACCGCCAGCCCCCGCTCTTTGGCGGTGGCGGCATATTCGGCCGCCCGGGCCGGGGAGCGGTGGGCCGAGGCGACGGTGATTTCGAAGGGGATAGCAAATTTTTTCAGCTGGTCAACGCAGCTTTGCATGATCGGTAAATCCGAGTCGCTACCCATGACGATGCCGACCCGTGGCCCTTTAACACTCACCCGGTTCAGGGCCTTGCCGCCGATGTCCCGGCGATGATACTCGCCCGGCCAGCTGATCCGCCCCACCGCCGTATAGGCGCTGGCGATGGCGGTGCGAAGATCGGCCCCGATGGCGGTCACCCCGAGCACCCGCCCCCCGGCATTGACCACTTCCCCGTTCTGCTCGGCAGTCCCGGCATGAAAGACCTGGACATCGGGCACCTGGGCGGCTTCAGCCAACCCCTTTATGACCCGCCCCTTTTCATAGTCACCGGGATAGCCCTCGGAGGCCATAACCACACAGACCGTGGGCCGGGGATCGATATCCAGGCTGATTTCTCCCAGCCGCCCGTCGATCACCGCCTCCATGACCTCGACCAGATCGGTGCGCAAGCGCATCAACAGCGGCTGGCACTCGGGATCGCCGAAACGGCAATTGAACTCCAAAACCTTGATACGTCCGCGGTCGATCATCAGGCCGGCATAGAGAATCCCTTGATAGGGTCGACCTTCGGCGGCCATGGCCTCTACCGTCTTGTACATCACCTCGCTCATGACCTCGGCGTGCAGCTCAGGAGTCACCACCGGGGCCGGAGAGTAGGCGCCCATACCCCCGGTGTTGGGGCCAAGGTCGCCATCGAAAACCGCCTTGTGATCCTGGGAAGTGGGCAGCGCCAGAACCGTCTTGCCATCGGTGAAGGCCAGAAAAGAGGCCTCCTCGCCAACGAGAAATTCTTCCACCACCAGGCGCGACCCAGCCTCGCCAAAGGCCTTCTCGCCCATGATCAGCTCAACTCCGGCCAAGGCCTCGGCAATGGTCTGGGCAACAATCACCCCTTTGCCGGCGGCCAGGCCATCGGCCTTGATCACCAAGGGCGCCCCGACCTTTTTAATGTAGGCCACGGCTTGGTCGCGGTTATCAAAGACCTCGTAGCTGGCGGAAGGGATACCGTATTTCTTCAGGAGATCCTTGGTGAAAACCTTGCTGCCCTCCAGGGCGGCGGCCTTTCCCGAGGGGCCGAAGACCTTGAGCCCTCGGGCCTGGAAAAGATCAACGATACCCAAGGTCAGGGGTACTTCCGGACCGACCACGGTCAGATCGATACCCTCGGTCTCGGCAAAATTGGCCAGGCGCTCAAGATCGGTAGCTGAAATATTTACACATTTGGCAATCTGGCTGATCCCGGCATTGCCAGGGGCGCAGAATATCGTGCTGACTCTGGGGCTTTGCGCCAGTTTCCAAACCAGGGCATGCTCCCTTCCCCCCGAACCTATCACCAAAATCTTCATTTCGTTCTCCTTAATCACCAAGCTGATTAACCGCGAAAGCCTGGCTTTTGTAAACATATCAGTTCGAGCTTGTCAACCTCAGGACAACCACAACTTCACCCTGAATTAACGGCATAGAATCCGAACGTTTCTCCTTGACACACAATTTCCCAGCAACTATTCTGGGACAAGAATGAGTACTCATTCATATACTTTACCAACTAAGCTATTGCTACTTTTACCCCACACTCTCCAGGCCAGGGATTTTAAAAATGCGAGTCTCTGACAAGCACAGCAAAATACTCCAAGCCGCCATCAAGGTCTTTGCGCAAAAGGGTTTTTTCAGTGCGCGAATTTCCGACATCGCCGATGAAGCCCAGGTCGCCGACGGCACCATCTACCTATATTTCAACAACAAGTACGACATCCTGATCTCCATTTTTGAAGAGGAGATCGGCAAGCTGATTTTGGAAATCAGAACGCTCATTGAGGCGGAAGATGACCCGCGGCGAATGCTGGAATTGTTCGCCCGTCAGCATATCGAGCTACTCCGGGACCGGAAGGACCTGGCCGAGGTCTTGCAGATGGAACTGCGGCAGAGCAACAAGTTCATGAAGGAATACCGGAACACCAAGTTTATCGAATACCTAGACATCATCTCCCGGATTATCCACAAGGGTCAGGAGATGAAGATCTTCCGCAGCGACGTGATGCCCGGGGTTGCCAAACGCGCCCTGTTCGGGGCCCTTGATGAGACGGCGCGGCTCTGGATCCTTTCCCCGGACAATCAGTACACCATCGAAGAGGCCGCCAGTCAAATCAGCGGCATCTTCCTCACCGGGATGGAAGTTAGAGCGTAAACCGGGCCAGCTAGCACTCGGCAGGTAGGGAGATGTTGATGATCTCCAACTGCCTGACCCCAGCCGGGGTCTTGAAAGTTATATCATCACCCACTTCCTTACCGAGCATGGCACAACCAAGCGGAGAAAGAACCGAGATCTGGTTGCGCTTCATATCCGCCTCTTCCGGCCCCAGCAGATGATAGCTTAACTCTTCATCGGTATCCAAATCCATCACCGCAATCACGGTGCCAAACACCACCTTTTCACAGCTAAGCTTGGAGCAGTCAATAACCTCGGCCCGACCCAGCTTATCCTTCAGCTCCAGGATCCGGCCTTCAATGAAACTCTGGCGCTCCTTGGCCGCGTGATACTCGGCGTTTTCCTTCAGATCCCCGTGTCCCCGGGCCAGCTCGATGGCTTTAATATTATCCATGCGATCATGCTTGTGGAGACGGTCAAGTTCGGCCCGCAATCTGGCATAGCCGGTTTTAGATATGGGAATTCTCGTTACCATTTACAACCTCTTAAAATGAGATACGGTGGATAACCGGTCGGTCATCCACCGCTGCATTAACGGCTTGACTACTTATTGGCTGTCGCTTTTTCTGCCTTGATGGGGTGGTTGCGAATCGTCATCATCCTTCGGCTTCACGAGCCGACAGCCCTCCGGACTGCGTCAAGAGAAACCGCCCTTGACCCGAGGCACCAGATATATCGAAATCAGCAACCAGAAGACCAGGACCCCAAGGATTTCCATGACTTCCCAAAAACCTTTCATCCCCAAGTCACCTCAACCCTTAGGCCAGCTAAAATAACCGCTTCATTTTTTTTTCGCAAGCTTCCCCTCGCCTTGAGCAAAATCACCCGCCACTGGCAATAGCGCCCGAAAAAGTTTCTCCCAGCGCAGTCTAGCCAACACCGCTGAAACCATCTCATTTATTTTTTGGCGCTCCGGGGTCGAATCGCAGAAGGCCCTGGCACTCAACACTTCTCCCACCAGATCAAAGACGGGCTCACTCCTGAAAGTCAGCATCTGCCAGAGCCCCCGTTTCTGGCGAAGTATCGGCAACGGCAGTCCAGAGTCGTCAAAAAGTTTCTTCAAAATTTGCGCGCCTTCGACCGGATAAATCTCCTGGATTAACCTGACCGCCTCAGCCGAATTTGCTAAAGCCAACTCACCCTGGACCCGGAGTAAATGGATATCCAAGCGGCCTGGCTGAGCGGCCAAAACCTGCTCACTCTGCTCAACTGCCTGTCGGTAAAAACCACCCTGGTAATAGATGCGCGCCTGCAAAATCTTTAGCGCCGGGATATCTGCAAACTTCTCGCCCAAGGCCGCGTTTGCCGCCAAAGCCTCAGTTATTTTCCCTTCCTGCCGCAGGGCCTCGATCTTCAACAATCCAGCCCGATAAGAGCCTGGCCATCGGGACCAGATTTTTTCCGCAATCAGCAACTGCCCCCGGGGCAACCCTCGTTCTTTAAACAACTCGGCCAATTCTTGCAATTTCAGGCCGTCATCTTCCGCATCTATCAGTTGTTGCAGGATCTTGTCGGCAGCCTTTGCCTCGCCGACACCCGCATAGATCTTTGCTAGCAATGCCAAAACTTCCCGATCGGCTTGGTCTTGCTGGAGCATGGCCAGACATTGTTGCTCCGCCGCCGGTGCCTCGCCGCCAGCCCAGAGAATCTCCGCCAGAGTCAATCCGGCTTGACGAAATACCTGGGCATCAGCGCTGGTAAGCTGCTCACCGGCATCCGCCCTTTCCGCAAGGAAACTGCGCAACAGCCCTTCCGCCTCAGAATATTCAGTGGCTGCCGCCAGCAAGCGGGCCTGCATTACGAGAAACCGGCCCGAGTGCAGCTGGGGCTGCCGACCATACTGCTCCAGCCAGACCGTTGCACTTTCCCGATCGACAGGAGTGACATTAAGTGCCAAATCGAAAAGCCGCGAGAGAAAATCGCTCTGATCAACTGCGGAGATCAGACCTTGGCGGAGTACCTGCTCCGCCTCGAAAACCAGGCCTTCGCGCTGGTAGAGATCAGCCAGTCCTAATCTGGCCTGTATTCCAAAGTCCCCACCGGGATCGGCGCCCGGGCCATCTTTCCCTACCGCTTTCTCCAAGCCCCGCGAGGCCATTAACAGTTGATAATATTCGGCGGCTCGATCAAAGTCCCAAGCCTGAGTAAAAGAGACCGCCAACAGTAACATCTGCCGAGAGCGCTCTTCCGCAGAGCCGACACCCTCCAGACCGGCAGCCAAGCCAACGAGAACCGAAACTTCCCCGAGTTCACCGGCCAGAATCGTAGCCCGACGGCGGATATCACTACGCGCGGGTGAAATTGCCAGTAGTTTCCCGTAATCGGCCAGAGCTTGAGAAGGCTGATTGAGCCGTTCATAAAGGGCGGAGCGTTCAACATAAAGGTCAAGGTTGCCATACCCTGACTGCTCCAGCAGATTGTAATATTCAAGGCCGGCTCGCAGGTCACCCTGCCCAACCTTCAGGCGCGCCAGACGAGCGATCACCGTTTGATCACCAGGAACCAGCCGGTGAATGGCTACCAACACCTCCAGCAAGCGCGTTTCCCGTCCCAGCTTGGTGAGCAAAGGATCCAGGGCGCGATAAACTTCTACCCGTTCCGGCGCCACCCTGGCCAAACGCTCCCACATAACCAAGGCGTCGGCCAAATTGCCTGCCGCCTCCAGCTCGGTCGCCAGACTTTGCAAAATCCCAAAGCCATCCGGAACAACAACCAACAGCCGCCGGAAGAAGGCGACCTGCTCGTCGTCAGTGGCAGTTTTAATGTTGATTACTGAACGGATGAAATCAAGATCGTCCGGACGCAACTGGACGTACTTATCAAAAAAAGGCAGGCCATCGGCATAAAGGCCAGATTTAATATAGATCCGGCAGATTCGGTTCAGGAGGGCAACGTTCTTGGGATCATTCTCCCAAAGGGCTTGGAGATGAACCAAGACCTTGTCCGGCTGGCCGAGGTCCTCATAGTAGCGAACCATTCGCTCTCTGGCCTCGCGGTTAGCAGGGTCCAGCGCCAGACTTTTTTCCCAGTAGACGATGCCCTCTTTCTCCCGCCCCAATCCGTCATGAACCCGGGCCGCCTGCAGGAGAATATCGAGATCATTTTTACGGGCCGCCGCCAGCGGCACCAGATATTTGCGGGCTATTTCCAACTGGCCCAGCTCGCACGCCATGCCAACCAAGGAGAGGCCCAGATCTCGATCATCGGGATATCTGGCGGCAACAGTTTGGACAAGAGGCAAGGCCTCCCGCTTCCGGCCGATTTCAAACAACCCCTGGGCCTCGCCCACCAGGGCCAGGAAATTTTCCGGACTGCGCTCCCGGACCTTGCTGAAGATCTCCAAGGCCCGACCCGCCTGACCGGTGCGCCTTAGAGCCAGTCCCAGCACATTTAGATAATCGAGGTTATCCGGCGAGGCCTCAGCCAGGAGTTCCAGTTCTGTCCGGGCCTTGTCCCATTCTTCCAAACGGGCCAAAATCAGGGCCAGCTCCCAGCGCGCCGCCTCGATATTGCCTTTAGCCGCCAAAAGCCGCCGGTAACTTTCCGCCGCCTCCCGGTATTCCCCCGAACGTACCAACCGCCGACCGTTATCCCAGTCTTTCTTCCAATCGGGCCGACCTCCTTCGACCACCGCCAGATCATGCTCGGGGAATAATTGCGGCAGTTGCAGATAATCCAGCAGATTGGCACGACAGGGCTCGGGGCAGGAGATGAAAAGCAGGCCGAAGCCGAGCAGGAAACACCCCAGGCCGTGGCGACCTTTGGCGAGTATTTCCTTAGGTCTTCTGGGCATAGAAGGCAACGATTGCGGCCACCACCTGCTCCTGCATGGCGGCGGTTAACTCGGGAAAGATGGGCAGGGCCAGGGTTTCGGCCGCCGCCGCCTCGGAAACAGGATAGGCAAGATCTTCATAACCAAGCCCATCCAGGCATTTTTGCCGATGCAAGGGAATCGGATAGTAGACCTCAACCCCGATTCCCGCCGCCTGCAAGTAACTCCGGAGGGCATCACGGCGCTCCACCCGGATCACAAATTGATTATAGATGTGGAAGTCTGGATGCCCCCCGGGCCCAGCCGCGGCGGCTTCGTAAACCGCCACCGGCAATTTGACCCGACCATCTTCGAGACCGGTTTTGCTAAACAGACGACGGTAACGTTCGGCGTTTTCGCGCCGCTGCCGATGCCAGGAATCAAGGTGTGGCAATTTAATCGCCAGAACCACTGCCTGGATGGGATCAAGACGGAAATTACCGCCCACCACTCCGTGATGGTATTTTGGGGCACCGCCATGGACCCGGATGACCCGGGTTCGCTCGGCAAAATCCGCATCCTGGCAGACAATCATGCCGCCGTCGCCCACCCCACCCAGATTCTTGCTGGGGAAGAAGGAAAAGCAGCCGGCCAGCCCCATGGAACCGGCCCGCCGCCATTCCACCTTGCCGTTTACCGGCATGGGGCAAGCGGCCCCGATGGCCTGGGCGGCGTCCTCCACCACCGGGATGCGATAGCGGTCGGCAATGGCCATGATCCGGGCCATATCGGCGCACTGGCCATAGAGATGGACCGGAATAATCGCCTTGATTCTGGCTCTCCGCACCGGATCAGCCGCCAGGACCTCTTCGATGAGGGTCGGATCGATATTGTAGGAAACCGGATCAATGTCCACGAACAGTGGCCGGGCGCCCAGCCGAAGAATACAGCCCATGGTCGCAAAAAAAGAATAGGGCGTGGTCAGAACCAGATCACCGGTACCAACGCCAATGGTCATCAGGGCCGCCAGCAAGGCATCGGTGCCGCTGGCCACGCCGATGCCGTGGGCGGCGCCGCTGTAGGCCGCCACTTCACGCTCCAGCTCTTCCACCTTGGGCCCCATAATGTAGGTGGTAGAATCGATCACCCCGGTAACGGCCGCGACGATCTCGTCCCGCAGGGGTTTGAGCTGCCCATGTAAATCCAGCAACGGTACCTTCATAAACTCATGCTCTCCTTAAGGCCGAACCGGGCTCAGTGCCCCTGCCGCCAATTGGTTAGAATTTCATCGATAAAATTATGAATATCCGGCAGCTCTCGCTCAAAGAAGACCCGCATTTTGCCCAGCAGATTGGCCTCAATCTGGCGAACCCGTTCCCGGGAGACGTGAAACTGATCAGCAATATTTTGCAGGGTCAAGGGTTCGTCGGAAAGCAGCCGATGGTCGAGGATGGCAATTTCCTTGGGATTCATGGTAATGCGCATTTTCGCCACCACCGCCGCCACCTTGACGCGCATCTCGTTGGCGGCCACTTCCTCCTCGACCGTCTGCCCCGGGGAAACCAGAAAATCTTTCTGCTCCTCATTGGAACCTTCGCGCACCGGCCCTTCCAAGGAACTCTCATTGGCAGCGAGGCGCTGGCTCATTTCGATGATCTCGCTTTCCTTGACGTTGAGCCGCTCGGCCAACAGCTTGGGTTCCGGCGCAAAACCCTGCGCCTCAAGCAGCTTGCGCTCCTTATTAAGACTAAAGAAGAGCTTGCGCTGGGCCTGGGTGGTGCCGATCTTGACCAGACGCCAGTTGTCCATGATCGACTTGAGGATGTAGGCCCTGATCCAGTACGCGGCATAGTAGGAGAATTTCACCCCCCGATAGGGGTCGAATTTCTTCACCGCCTGCACCAGACCGACATTGCCTTCCTGGATAAGATCGAGGAAATTCTGCATCCAATACTTCTGGAAGTCCATGGCCACCTTGACCACCAGCCGCAAGTTGGCTGTCACCAGCCGATAGGCGGCATCCGGGTCCTGGTTCTCCTGGTAGCGCATGGCCAATTCATCGGCCTCTTCCCTGGTGAGCAGCTTATACTGGCTGATTTCCTGAAGATAGCGCTGCAACCCCGTATGGCTCACCGCCGGAAGGTGCTCGTCTTCGGGGATGCTTACCAGCGGGCGATGTTCTTCCAGATTTTCGATGCTCTGACCTTCCGCATAATCGGAATCGGTCATGGGCTTGACCATACCTGGCTCCTCTGGCCTTAAAACACCTGATTAATATTGGCGCAGCAAGGGATCACTCCCCACCTGCTAGTCACCAGCATAAAAGTCGCCTATTATAATGCCTAATCCGACAATTACCAGCCTTATCGGGAGGCTTTCACGGGTTAACCAGCTCCAGGGTAAGGCTAAAATCGTTAGTGGCTCTGGTCAGATTGGCGAAACTGTCCGGCAACTGCTCAATCCCTCCGGTCAGACTGGTGGAATAAGCCACCGGCCAGCGGTTTTGCTCCAACCCAACCGGTTGCTCAAGAGTGGTAACCTGCCGGGTGATCTCGGCCAACAGCCGATCCTGGGCCTCCCGATCTTCACGATCCATGAGGAATTGCTCGGTCAGCCCCTCCAACCCCGGCAAACGGTGATTGCTAGCCAAAAGATAAAAACGCTCCTTACCGGTACCTTTATCCAGGGTAAACCAGCCCCGCCCCGAGGGGATGAAATATTTCTCCCAGGCGGGAAAAGTCCCGGCATAGAAATCTGGGGTGGGCGGAAAAAACAAGTAAAGATCCTGCCGGGAATCGTAGAGATAGAGATAGACATAAGTTTTCTCCTGGAGTTGCAGATAGATCCGCAACAGATCCCCAGCCGCAAAATGCTCGGTCTCGTCAAACTCCAGACTTTTCACCCTGCCGTCGCCATCTTTGAGAAAAAAGGCCCAGGCCACCCCTGTCTGACTACCAGCCCAGGCGGGGTTGGCAAAGGCCAGGGCCACCAGCACAACCAGGAATATTTTACACCATATCGCCACAATGACACCCTTGGAAAAAACCGCCGAAGCTGATGAATTGAGCCAGCGATAGTTTAGCAGATTCACGCCACCCAACAACCTTTATAATTGGCGCGAAACGGCCAGCCGTTTAATCCGAAAAGCATTCCCAACCCGGCATTTTTGTGATAAAAGAGATGCCCGTGACGCCCCGACGGGCTATGCAACTGCCCCGGGATAATTCGTCTGCACCGTGGAGATCGGCTCCGGGACGCAAGAACGATCACCCCCCAAGCTCACCACCACTAGAGTCCCCATGGATAACATCAGAAATTTCAGCATCATCGCCCATATCGACCACGGCAAATCAACCCTGGCCGACCGCTTTATCCAAAAATGCAACATGGTCACCGACCGCGAGTTCAAGAACCAGATGCTCGACAGCATGGACATTGAGCGGGAACGCGGCATCACCATCAAGAGCCAGACCATCTGCCTGCCTTACCGGGCCAAGGATGGCAAGGATTACATCCTCAACCTGATCGACACCCCCGGCCATGTCGACTTCAGCTATGAGGTCTCCCGGGCCCTGGCCGCCTGCGAAGGGGCTTTGTTGCTGATCGATGCCGCCCAGGGAGTTCAGGCCCAGACCCTGGCCAATCTTTACCTGGCCATGGAGAACAACCTGGAGGTGATCCCGGTCATCAACAAGATTGATTTGCCAGCCGCCGACCCGGAAGCCATCACCCTGCAAATCAAGGAGGATCTGGGCCTGGACGTTGGCCTGATCCAAAAATGTTCGGCCAAGACTGGCCTGGGCGTGGATGAGATCCTGGAGGCGGTGGTCAATCTGCTGCCGCCCCCAGTCGGCGACCCGGACAAACCCCTGGAAGCCCTGATTTTCGACGCCAACTACGATCCCTTCCGCGGCACCATCATCTCCTGCCGGATTTTCGAAGGACGAGTCAAGGCGGGCGACACCATTGTCTTCATGTCCAACGGCGCTTCTTACAAGGTCGAGGAGGTGGGGTTTTTCCACCTCACCCGCGTTGCCCAAAAGGAATTATCCGCCGGCCAGGTCGGCTACATCCTGGCCGGGGTCAAGACGGTCAACGACACCCGCCCGGGCGACACCATCACCCTGAAGAGCAACCCCTGCGCCAAGGCCCTGCCCGGCTTTCGCGAGGTCCAGCAGGTGGTCTTCTCCTCGCTCTACCCGATCTCCACCGACGACTACGAGGATCTGGCCACCGCCCTGGACAAACTCAAGCTCAACGATGCCGCCCTCTCCTACCAGAAGGACACCTC
>Ga0334722_10001552_pt1 | contig 28409 bp, 33 predicted proteins | sample C3_bottom_MG_FD_207210 | JGI IMG/M metagenome (GOLD analysis project Ga0334722, IMG submission 207210) | Sediment microbial communities from Yellowstone Lake, YNP, Wyoming, USA - C3_bottom | ecosystem: Environmental > Aquatic > Freshwater > Lake > Sediment | place: USA: Wyoming | collected... | reverse complement strand
CAAGCTAAAACAGATTGGTGCTGATTTTGCAGTAGATCACAGAAAAGAGGATTGGAGTAAAGAGGTCAGACAAATTGCAAAACCATTTGGTGGTATAGATGTATCATTTGATCACATTGGTCAAACTCATTGGAACGCACAACTTACCTTGCTAAAATATGGTGGAACACTAGTAACATGTGGTGCAACCACGGGTTATGATGCAAAGACGGATTTACGACACATCTTCTTTAAGGGAACTAACATTCTTGGTTCAACGCAAGGAACCAAAGCAGAATTAGAACAGGGTTTGTACTGGATGGGTAAAAAGAAAATTAAGGCTACTATAGATTCTGTATTTAGCTTTGAAAATGCTGCTGAGGCCCATACCAAAATGGTAACAGGTAAAGGCCTTGTTGGCAAAATCTTAATGAAACCATAAATCTAATCTCTGTATGGCAAGACACTTACGCAGTCTTATTTTTGTACCTGGCAATAATTCTAGCTTTTTAGAAAAGGCCAAAACACTTTCAGCAGATATAGTGTGTTTTGATTTAGAAGATTCAGTCCCTAAAGAAGAAAAAGAATCCGCTAGAAACCTAATCAAAGAAGCTCTTAGCAAACGTTTTGAATACAAAGCTGAAATCTATGTAAGGACAAACTCACCTGCTTCTGGAATTATCCCACAAGATTTATCAAAGATAGTTCAAAAAGGAATAGACGGTATAGTTATTCCCAAAGTAAACAACGTAGCTGAATTAAAAAAAATCATAAAAACACTTGCTAGTTTAGAAAAAAAACGTAAACTACAACCAATTGAAATCATACCATCAATCGAGTCTGCAGAAGGAGTTGTAAATACATATGGTATAGCATCATCAAGCAATAGAGTATCTGCTCTTGTCTTTGGCGTGTTTGATCTGCTAAACGATCTTGGTATTGAATATACCAAACAACCAGAAGGTGCAAAATATGCAAGAGCAAAAATTCCCATAGATGCAAGAGCTGCAGGAAAACATGTGATAGATGCAATTTGGCAAGATCTCAATGATGAGAATGGTCTAGAAGAAGACTGTATAATTGGGCGAAATCTTGGTTATGTGGGAAAAAGCATTATTCATCCTAATCAAATTCCAGCAGTACATAAAATATTCTATCCAACCCAAGCCGAAATAGATTGGGCAAAAAAAGTATGTCAAGCATATATAGAATCTACAAAGAAAAACAAAGGGGCAACTAAAGTAGAAGGAAAAATGATTGATGAAGTTCATTTCAAGAGAGCAAAGGCATTACTTGATTCCATAAATATCCCAGTCTAAATTAAACTATACATGAATTTTATACATACTTTATAATCGGTCTAAATCATTTTATATCTAATAACCACAATCTATAAAGTGTTTACTGGTATAATTGAAGGACATGGAATTGTTAAGAAATTTGATATTAAAACACAAAATCGTAGTGCAGCAAAAATAGGAATAGATTTAGGAAATCTTGCAAAAGGTCTTCAGATAGGTGATAGTGTTGCAATAAATGGAGTCTGCCTTACCGCTACACATATTTCAAAAAAACAAGCTGAATTTGAAATGATTGATGAAACTTTGAAAAAAACAAATCTAGGAATGATAAAATCAGGAGACAAAGTAAACATTGAACGTAGCCTGAAAGTTGGCGAAAGAATGGAAGGCCATTTCGTACTTGGACATATTGATGGTACTGGTAAAATTATAAAAATAGAAAAACTATCAAAAGAAATCAAATTCTGGATTGAACTTCCTAAAAATTTAGCTAGATTTGTAGTAAAAAAAGGATCAATTACAGTTGACGGAATAAGCTTGACACTTGTTGATGTACTCAAAAATAAAATTTCTATTTGTATAATTCCACATACAATGAAAATTACAAATCTTGGTTCAAAAAAAATTGGCGATAAAGTTAATATTGAAACTGACATACTGGGAAAATACGCAATTTCTAAAGATTAGTTATTTACTACTTTTGTAGTAATAACCACTTTTGTAGTAAGATTTATAATCATTACAGCAAGCTTCTAAATTATGTCCTTTGAAGAGGCAATTTCTTCCCTACGTAAAGGTGGGTTCGTTTTACTTCACGATGCAAACAAGCGTGAAAATGAGGTAGATATGGTAGTTGCAGCAGAATTTGTGACACCAGAACATATCTCAAGAATGCGTCAAGATGCTGGTGGTCTGATATGCTTATCCATAGATCATTCTTTTGCAAAAACTCTGGGACTAAATTATATGCATGATATACTTTCTAATGCGCAGAATATTGATAACCAATCAAAAAAAATGATTATGGGAACCGCACCATATGGTGATAAACCGTCTTTTTCTATTTCTATAAATCATACACAAACATATACTGGTATAACAGATCGCGATAGGGCGCTAACCATAAGTGAAATGGCACATCTGTACAAAAATACAAATGGAAACAAAAAAGAAATTTTTATCTCTTCATTTAAGACACCAGGACATGTGCCTCTTTTGATTGCATCCGAAAGATTGTTATCAGATAGGTTAGGTCATACTGAAATGTCCATCTATATGACTAATCTTGCCGGTTTATGTCCTACTGCAGCAATATGTGAAATGCTTGATTCTGAAACACATACAGCTCTTTCAATTGAAAAAGCCAAAAAATATGCAAGAGAAAACGCAACTCCTTATTTTGATGGTAATGAGCTTGTAAAATTCTCCAAGGAGCACTAAATTTGAACATTGCAATTGTTGTTTCAGAATTTAATAATGAAATTACTTTTAAAATGCTTGATGTAGCAGTTGAAAAAGCAAAAGAGCTCAAAATAAACATAAAATATACTTGCAAAGTTCCAGGTGTATTTGATATGCCAATTGTGATTGATTCCTTGTTGAAAAAAAAAGAAATAGATGCAGTAGTCACACTTGGAGCCGTAGTAAAAGGACAAACAAAACATGATGAACTTATTACGAATGCTACAGTTAGAGCCATAATAGAACTTTCTATAAAATACCAAAAACCCGTAACCTTAGGTATCACAGGCCCAGGTATGTCAGATAGGCAAGCACATGCAAGAATAAGGCCTGTCGCAGAGAGAGCAGTAGAAGCTGCAGAAAAGATAGCTGAACAGTTAAGGAAGATATGAGATGATCCAACTCACCATAATCAAAATCACAGGATATGGACCGTGGACACTTTCCCTAGGTAGCGATAGGGAACACAAATTACAGATGCTTCAATCTTCTATTTATAACGAAATACAAAACCTTTTTTCAGAAAAAAACTGTCTTGTATTTTCTAATAGATTTGATGAGCTTTTTGCAGTTACAAATGGTTTGTCTCTAGATGATCATATTGAAATTCAAAAAAAATTAGCAAAATCATTTGATCTACAACTTTCTATGACCATAGGATATGGTGATTCTCCATTTGAGGCTAATCTGAATGCAGACAAAGCAAGAAAATCTAAAATAATTTTAGAGAAGGAACATAACATTTTTGGTTATGTAGATGGTAAGGCAGAACAACTAGTGCAGATATTGCACATGGATGTAGATGGTTCTACATCTATTTCAGCAAAAAAATCACCATATGAGATTTCATCACTTGTGTTCAAGTTATATTCAGAAATGTCAGAATTTTTCTTGACAGAAAACTGCCTTACATTCTTTATGGGAGGGGATAACTTTATGATAGTCACCTCAGGTAATGGAAAGGATCCTGCTATAAAATTCCTGAACTTGATGAAAGAAAAACATGGTATTGCATTAAACTGCGGAATTGGAACTGCAAATACCGCACGAGAAGCTGCTAAACTTGCAACAAAATCTCTTGATACTATTCGAGAACTCAGAGATTCTGGTAAAAATCAGCAGCGAGTACTAGAGCTAACATGCTGATAAAAAATGTCAGTATCCTTTACGGAAATGATTTAGATTACATTAATAGTACAAACATTCGAATTTCTGGCCAATTTGTAAAGGCAATAGGTACGAATCTAAAACCAGACAAAAAAGAAGATGTTTATGATTGTGAAGGACTGATAATGATTCCTGGATTTATTAATTCACATACTCACGTTGGTGATTCAATAGGAAAAGATATTGGTCTAGATCTTGGTGTAGAAGAAAAAATTCATCCAATTATAGGTATTAAACAAAAAATTCTAACAAATTCTAAGACATCACACATAACAAGTTTTATCAGAAATTCCTGTCTTTCAATGATAAAAAAGGGAATTACAACTTTTGTTGATTTTAGGGAGGGGGGTTTAGGTGGAATTGAACTTTTACGTAATGCGACCAAAGGACTTCCAATTAGATCGATAATTCTTGGCAGAATAAATTACTACCAAGATTTAAAATCAATTAAAAAAAATACTTCATTACCTGAATCAAAAAAGAAAGAGCTTGGTGATCTATTAAAGAAATGTGATGGAATTGGTATAAGTGGTCCCAACGAGTTTAGTGATTCTGTATTAAGGTTTTATTCTCAGGTGCCAAAAATTAGAGCCATTCACTCAGCTGAAACATTAGGAAGCTGCATGATTTCTAAAAAGACAACTGCAAAAACAGAAACTCAACGTGCTTTGTTGCTTAAACCAAATTTTCTGGTTCATATGACACATGCATCAGAAAACGATCTAATGCTTGCATCAAAAAATGAAACCAGTATTGTTGTTTGTTCACGTGCAAATGGTGCTCTTGCAGAAGGAATTCCAGATGTTAATATGATGATGAAAAGTGGCTGCAATTTAACCATAGGAACAGATAATGTAATGATAAACTCACCTGACATGTTTAGAGAAATGGATTATCTCTGGAAAGTCTCTATGGGACTACAAAAAACTAGACTAAATCCAAAATCTATACTCAAGATGGCTACAGTAAATGCCGCAAAAATGCTTCGACATAAGAATATGGGCACAATCCAACCTAATAGCTTGGCTGATTGTATTTTTATCAATAAGCATGCTATTGATTTAGAACCAATGCATAACCCTCATGCATCTATTGTGCATAGAGCATCTGAAACAACCATAAAAGCAGTAATGTTTGGAGGCAAAATAGTCGATGGTAAAATCTAGACCACATGTAATACTTAGCGCGGCAATGAGTATGGATGGAAAAATAGCAACAAGAACTGGTAACTCTGAACTCTCTTCAAAAGAAGATCTAATCCGAGTTCATAAACTTAGGGCAAGTGTAGACGCGATACTTGTAGGAAAACACACTGTAATGATTGATGATCCCATGTTGACAGTAAAGTATGTGAAAGGAAAGAATCCAACACGTATAATTTTGGATTCTACAGGTTCAATAAAATCAACTTCAAAAATAATTAAAACCTGTAAAACAATTCCAACAATAATAGCAGTATCGAAAAAAGCAACTCAAAAAAATATTATTCGACTAGAAAGAGAAGGACTTGAAGTAATAAAATGTGGACAAAATAAAATTAATCTTAAAAAACTATTACAAATCTTAAGAAAGAAAAATATAAAGAGTCTCCTCGTAGAAGGAGGTGGCTTAACTAATTGGTCTTTTATAAAAGATGGACTTGTTGATGAGATCATTGTCACAATTACTCCGTATGTTCTAGGCGGTAGTAGTGCAATTTCATTATTCCAAGGAAAAGGATTTGATAAAATTTCACATGCGCCTTTGTTAACACTAAAGAAAATCAGCAGAATGAAAAATGAACTTGTATTACACTATGCCATTTAATGTTTAAGATCTGCTCGTAGCTGATCTACCTTAGCTTGCAAGGATTTCTTGAGCTTTTCATTTTTAGTTATGTTTACAAGCTTTCCGCATGTTGGACATTTAAAAGATAGATCCAACGCCTTTTCAAATGTCAACTTTTGACAGTCCTCGGTTCCACAATGATAGAATTCAGCCGAGTTTTCATAATCTAGTCTTTGTTGCAACCTTTCAACGATTTTCTTTTTTTGGTTTTCAATAAAATTGTCAACTTCATCTTTTCTTGCTCTCCATCTGTAGACAAACCAGCCTTTTTTCTCATCCTTCACTCTAATACCAGTTATCAGAGCTTTTCCAAAAAGATCGTATAACACCTTTCTTACTATGTTAATTCTAAGGCCTGTAGAACTTGCAATTTCTTCATCTGTAGCATCTTCTGTATTCAAAAGAGAACGTGCTACTTTTAGATACTCATCACCGCCAATTAAAGCAGTTATTTTTATAAAAGGATCCTCGTGTTCGTTAGTCATTAGTCGTCATTGATTTAGATTCTATATTTAATCAATTGTTTTATCTAATACTTTTTTTCCCTTTTTCGTAGGAATAATTTCTCGTTGTGCATTTACATGTTTTTTTAAGAACTGCTTTCCATCTAAGACTCTATCAAGTAAAACTGCTAGTGCACTTATTTCAGAATGAGGTTGATTACCTATTGCTACATTATAGTCTGCAAGATCGTACACTTCCCTAGGTACCTTTTCTGCTCCAACAATAACAAGAATTTGCTCCTCTTTTCTAATCTCATCAATGACAGAATTAATGATTTCGCCATACATAGTTAAGTGTACAATTTTGAAAGATTGATTCTTTTTTGATTTTAGGATTTTTTTCCAATTATCTATTATTTCAACCTCAAAATCACCTCCCCACATCCTATTGATTTCTGATATTGTATCTTTGATATCAGGATTAACCTCTTGCATTATGATTTTTGTTGCTCCAAAGGCTCTTGAAACAAGAGCGACATGTGTTGTTACTCTGTCATCACGCACAAGTCTCTGACCTATCCTTAGAACTTCAATCTTCATAATTTATCTTAATTTCTTTTTTTATGATTTCATTTTTTTTCGTTATTATAGGTTCATTTTTTAAAACAACCGACAAAAGTTTCTTTAACTGATCTAAGTTTTTGCCAGTTACTGCTGAGATGAATATCCATTTTTTGTTTTCTTTTAATCCAAGAATGTCAACTTTTGACAAAATTTCGTCTTGTGAAGTCAAGTCTGATTTATTTAATGCAAAAATTATCTTGTTATAATCTACACCGAGTTCTTCTAATACTCGCATACAACTTCGAAATTTCTTTTGTAATTCCAAAATTGGGTCGCTTATGTCAATTACAAGTATTACTGCATTAGTATAGGTAAGCTCTTCAAGTGTTGATTTGAAAGCCTCTATCATATACGCAGGAAGGTTGCTAATGAAACCAACCGTATCTGAAATTAAAACATCTGATTCGGAGATACTTATTTTTCGAGTTGTTGTAGAAAGGGTTGTAAACAGCTTTGGGTTTTCTTCTCGTGTTTCACCCGTTAATGTATTAAAAAGAGTTGTTTTTCCAGCTGATGTGTAACCGGCTAAAGAAATTGTCTTGAATCCAATTCTATCTCTGCCCTGTCTGTGTAGCGCGCGTTGTTTTCCAGCTTTTACAAGCTTGGATTTAATGTTGGTCATCCTATTTTTTATGTCATTAGTATAGACATCTACTTCGAATTTACCAATTCCCATGAAGCCTGGTTGTTCTCCCATCTTTGCCAATCGTACTTTTTCTTTTGCCCTAGACATTTCATATCTTAATTCTGCCATCTTTATCTGTAATTTTGATTCTGCACTTGTTGCATTACGCTCAAATATTTCAAGGATCAAAGCTTCCCTGTCCAAAATATTTGTCTTTAACTTTGATGCTAGATTATAATTCTGACTGGGTTTGAGGATTTCATCAAATATGATGACATCAGGTTTTTTTGAACTAACAAATTCTTTTAATTCTTCAACCTTACCTTCTCCAAGACCATATTTCGATTTGTTAAGATATTTGTGTTTGATTATTTTAATAACCTGATATCCTGCTGTATCGCAGAGAGCAAGTGCTTCCTTTACATCATCTGTCCTGTCATATGTAATGAGAATTGCAGATTCTTTCAATACCATAAAAGGCGTGGATTCGTATCTTATTGCTTTCGCAGTGTTTTCTCTATAGTCATATTCATGACAATTTCTGCAATATCACTTGCATATTCTGAAATTCTTCTGATATTTTCACCCATTCTTCTCACCCTGTAGATTTCCTCATCGTCTTTTAGTGATTTGGTGCTCTCTAGCATCTTTTTTTCATATTTTGTAATATCAGCAGTCCTTTCTACAGTGAGTTCTGCTTGGGTAAAATCTCTTTTGAATAGTGATAAACAGGCATCATCAAGTACAGATAGTGCAAAATTATTCATTTCATGAATAGTATCCAGTACAGATTTTTTGATTGGTTTTTTAAATTCCAGAAGATCTTTGACTATGTCAGTAGCATGATCCCCAACACGTTCTATGTTCTTAACAATAAGTCTGTATCCTAGACAACTCCTTGCATTTTCGATACCCATGTCTTTTAGCATGTGTTCATTTTGAATTGCAATCTTGAGTTGTCGTATAATGTAAAAACTAAACCTATCTACTTCATCATCACTGTTTATCACTTCTTTCGCCAAATCAAAATTTGCTTCTTCATGTGCCAACAACGCATCATTTTGCATGGATTTTGCAATGATGAGCATACGTTTTAACGCTCCATCTACTGAAAGTTCAAACAAATTTATCAATACTTGAATGGTAATGCCTTCTATAGAATCTGCAATGATTTCAGTTCCCATTAGAATTCCTTTTACTGCATCTTTTACTGCATTTCGTTGATCTGGTTTTAATCTTCCTGACTTGGGTTTTACATTTATGGTGCTAAAACCAAGTAAGTAAAGTGAAATAAGTTTTCTAACAATTGCAGAGCTTTTATCCTCTGGCTTTATTTCAAATGTTGCTTCCTCGGTGTTAATTGATTTTGTATGATGTTTTAGTGGAGTGATTTGCAATGTCGTTGTACCTTGTCTTAAAACTGTAACTTGATCACCTTGTTTTAGACCCATGTCCATTATCCACTGTTTTGGTAATGAAACAATGTATGATGATTTTCCTGTGAACTGTATCTTGCGCGTTTCTTCACTAGTTCCCATACCTCGCATAGTGTTTGCTATTCTATATAGTTATTCAAACTTACTATATAGTATACTTGGCGTGCAAAAACAATTAGAACCCAATAACTTGACTATGTTAACATTGGATTCGATTCTTAAAATTAAACATACTTTGGATGCACTATTTGGGATCGGAGTTTCAAAATATCTACCAAAAGAAATCAAAATTACTTATTCAAAAAGAACAGGAAGAACACAACACGTCTACAAAAATGAAAATCTTCTTTGCACTTTGCGAATAGATGGAGGGCTTGCAATCACACCTTACTTTGCACAATTGCTGCTAAAAGGTAAGAAATTTAGAGAAAACTGTCTTGAAGTAGATAATGATTCCAAGCCTTTTGTGGAAAATGGCAGTTCAGTTTTCTGTAAACACGTTATATGGTGCGGCAAAAACATCTTGATCGGGGCTGACGTGCCTATTCTTTACAAAGGTACAGTAATTGCAGTAGGAAGAGCGGTCCTTTCTTCAAGAATGATAAAATCTCTAAAACGAGGGGTAGCAATCAAAGTCAGAGATAGTTTAAAAAGTCCAGACTAATCAATTGATTACATATGATGCGTGGCGGAAATCGCGAAATGCGCAGAATGCTAGACAAGATGGGTCTGGAAATGAAGGAAATTTCCAATGTACAAGAGGTAATAATCAAAACTGACAAAAAAGAAATCATAATAATAAAACCATCTGTATCAGAAATGAAGGCAAAAGACAATTCTATATTTCAAGTGATAGCTGAAAGTTATGAGGAAAGGGAACTTGAAATACCAATATTTAGCCAAGAAGATATTATGCTTGTAGCTCAACAAGCTAACGTTTCTCAAGAAGCTGCAAATAATGCTCTTATAGAAGCTAAAGGAGATCTTGCGAGAGCAATTCTATTGCTCACAACAAAATAGAACACAATATCTCTAACACCTTCAAGATATACAAATAAGAATTATTGTCATTAATCTATTGCATATCATTTTTGGTTAAAATTAAATGCGGAGTGCGGGATTTGAACCCGCGACCTTCAGCTTGGGAAGCTGACGTCGTGCCGGGCTGGACTAACTCCGCCAATCCAGATTTAATACCTAACATTATATAGTTTAATTACAAAAAATACACATGGATGCAAAATGTCCACAATGCGACAAAGTAGCTGTACTTGATGATGAGATAACAAATGTAAAATGTCCTTATTGTGAATTCGAAGCAAATTACGATGATTATTTGAAATTAATGAAAGAAAGAGTTGGCGGTATGGTAGAAAATTTCAACCCTGATAGAACTGGATTTTAAATTACCAAAATGAACCTTTGTCAGAACAATCAAGATGCGCTCCACAATTTGTACAAATCATGTGACATGCCTGCATTGAGATCATTGTATTTTCACACTTGGGGCATTTGATTTCTTCTTTCATAGTATAGTTTTGTATTTCATAATTTTAAAAGATTTAGGTACAAAGATTAATTAATAGTGTAGAAACTTTTTCAAAATACTTGGCAACATTTAAGCTTACAATATCTGATAAAAAAGGAAAATCCATCACAAGAGAACTGAAAGAAAAAGATGCAAATCCACTTTTAGGTCTACAAATAGGAAATGAATTAGATGCAGCAATTGTAGGTCAAGCTGGTAAGATCCGAATTACAGGTGGAAGTGACAAATCTGGAGTTCCATTGAGAGAGGATATTCACGGTGGAGCACGAAAATACATCCTATTATCAAAAGGAGTTGGTTTGCGTGATGCTGAAAAGGGACAACGTTTTCGTAAACTTATCAGAGGGAATACCATTACTGAAGAGGCATATCAGATAAACTGCTCCTTGGATGGTGAATTAAAAATTGATGAAGCCGTACCAGCTGTAACTGAGGAAAAAAAGGAAACAGCAGACAAACCAAAAAAGGCATAAGTTAACATAGGCGATTTTTAAAACTTGAGTGTGCATTGGAAAGAAACGCTTCCTGATTGGTATATTAAAAAATACGGACATCAGCCGTGTGTTAACATTGGTACTGCTGGACATGTAGATCATGGAAAGACAACACTTATTCAGGCTCTTACTGGCATTTGGACTAGTGCACATAGTGAGGAACTAAAACGTGGAATTACTATTCGTGTTGGTTATGCCGATGCTGCATTTTACAAATGTAAAAACTGTCAACCTCCTCTAGGATATTCAGTTACACCAAAATGTAATAACTGCGGAAAGGAAAGTGAATTAACAAGGGTAGTAAGTTTTGTGGACAGCCCAGGTCATGAAAGTTTAATGGCAAACATGCTTTCAGGTTCTGCTCTTATTGATGGTGCTTTGCTAGTAATAGCTGCAAACGAAAAGGTGCCACAACCACAAACTAAAGAGCATCTACTTGCACTGCAGACACTTGGGATTCAGCAAATCGTAATTGCACAAAACAAGGCTGATCTAGTTTCATACGAAGATGCAATGACAAACTACTCTGATATTGTAAAATTTGTTAAAGGCACTAATGCTATAAAAGCACCAATAATTCCAATCTCTGCACAATCAAAACTTAATATTGATGCATTAATTGGCGCCATCGAATCTACAATTGAGACTCCTAAAAGAGACGAGTCAAAACCAACCGTAATGCATGTGTTACGTTCATTTGATGTCAACAAACCTGGTACTAAAATAAAGAGCATAAAAGGTGGTGTTATAGGGGGAAGTGTAATTCAAGGATATTTCAAAGTGGGAGATGAAATTGAGATAAAACCTGGTCTTGCTAACGAAAAAAATGGTAGCTATGAACCAATCATTACAGAGATCTCCTCTCTTGGAACTGGTGCAGGACTTGTAGATGAAGTAAAACCTGGTGGTTTAGTTGCAATAGGTACAAAACTTGATCCATCAATGACACGAAGCGACTCACTGATCGGTTCTGTTATTGGAAAACCAAGTACATTGCCAGAAAATTCTTCTACTGCAAAACTAGAGATAAACCTCTTTGATACTGCTGTCGGATCAGCTGATGAAATAAAAGTTTCATCTGTACAAGTAGGGGAATCATTAAGACTTAGTGTAGGAACAGCCCCAGTTCTTTCAAAAGTAACCAGTGTAAGAGGTGAAAGAATAGATGTACAATTTAGAAGGCCAGTCTGTCTATTTGAAAAAGGTAGGGTAGCGATAAGTCGGAGAATTCAAGAAAGATGGAGACTAATTGGTGCAGGTGTTGTAGTTGGTTGAAGTTATTTGTGATACAAGTTTTCTCATGTTGCTGGCTTCAAGGAGAATAAAGAATATTTCAAACATAGAAACAGAGATTGGCAGTATCGATTTTCTCGTACCAGATTTGGTCATTCAAGAACTGGAGGCAATTTCTCGCACTAATTATAATAAAAAAAAAGATCTGAAGCTTCAAGTGCGCTAGTTTTGATTTCAGGTTTTAAGAAGTTGAAAATTACTGGAAAATCTGTTGACAACGCACTAGTTGCATATGTTAACAAATTTGGTGGAATCATTGCTACTGTTGATGTCAAACTCAAGGGTGCCATAAAGAAAAATGGGGGTTCTGTTCTTTCTCTAGCAAATGACAGAATAATTATGGAACCTTAGTAGAATTTAACTCAAGATTGACCAAAAAGCAAATGATGTTTGAATGCCATGGATTCAAGATAAGATCGCATGGACATATACTTTAGAAAAGGGCAAGAGGACCAGTTCTCTTAATAGGTTTATTTAACTGTGATAATATTGAGGGTAAAAGACATGAAAGGTAGCATTGAAGGATTAAACAGAAAACTGTCCTCCGATTTGAATAATAAGAATCTAGCTGGCCAACCCACCATAGTATACCTACATCGAAATCCTGATCTTCATCCACGGACCCTTAAAATTAAATTTACGGTTGAAAGGAACGGGTTTAAATTCATAGTTTTTAGGCCGAAATTTAAGGTAGACCTCAAGAGCAGGCTTTTGTCTTCACTCATTAACTACTCTGTATTTTTCCTGCAAAGCCTTTTTGTGCGCGGTGATATACTGTGGATTGCAAATTGTCCAGACACAGTGGGCTTAGGGCCATGGCTGACTGGTAGGAAATACATCTATGACTATCGTTCACCGTGGTCCAAAGATGTTGAAATTGAATTTGGAAAAGGAATTCTTTCAAAGCTAGCTGGTATGATTGAAAGGAAAGTGAGAAGTCGAGCAACTGCAGTAGTAGTGGTATCCTCCCAGATGATAAAAGAAGCGGAATATTTGGGTAAACCAGTATTTTTAGTGCCGAATTATCCACTGAGGAGTTTTGTTCCCAGCAAAAGCAAAGAGTCTGTACGCTGCTTGGCTGGTTGCAACCTAGATAGTAAGGTTGTTCTTTTTGTAGGAAAGCTGAGCAGAGTAGAAGGAGCAGACAAGCTTGAAAAGATCGCCGAAGGGCTTGTGTCATTGACGGACACTAAACTCTGGATAGTGGGCGATGGACCTCTGAGATCAGACATAGAGAAGCTGGCAGGTAGATATCCTAGAACAGTGAATTTCTTTGGGTGGATAGACTACAAAGATGTACCGAACTATATTGCAGCTGCCGACGTATGTATAGTTCCTACGCACAAGACTCCTCTTCGTGAATATTATAATGAACAGGGAGTTCAAAAGATAGGTGAATATATAGCCTTGGGGAAACCGGTTGTTGCTTGCAATATTGCAAAATCTGGTAGTTATATTCTGGTAAGTGAGGATTCACTCCTTGATGGCATAAAGAAAGCTCTCGGCGGCAATATCCGTCGTGGAGAAGTAAGGTTCTGGGAAAGCGGTAGCGAACCCAATCTGCTTGAAGCAATAAATACAATTCTTGCCTCTAATAGCAGGGTCCAAGTCAGGCCACGTAAAGAATTAGGAAAGGAGAAGATCTGATGGTTAAGATAGTCTTACTTGCCGGTGGCGGCGGCCATACTGGATATGCTTATGCGCTTGCACAACACCTTTCTGGCAAGTGCGAGTTGGAGATTATTGCACCTGAGGGTGATAAACTCAGTCACAACAGGCTTGAAAAATTTGGAGATGTGAGAACTTTGCCGAAGCCTAGGGGGCCCAAGACTTCGCTTGCTCCATTTTTAGCAGGTCTTGCAAAATCCTTTCTCCGTTCCTCCTCTATGGTTAAAGGCAGATCAGCCATGATAAGCACAGGAAGTAACTTTTGTCTTGCGCCATGCATGCATGCTTGGATGAATGGAGTTCCTACAGTAAACTTGGAAAGCTCGGTTAGATTTACTAGGGCATCAAAGACAGCCAAGATACTGGCAATGTTTTCAACAGTAACAGCTTTGCAGTGGGATGAGCAGAAAGAACTCTTGCCAAAAGGTAAGGTTTTTGGACCCATGCTGGCCAAACCTGAAATCAAATCTTATGATGGGGGCTATATCTTGGTCACTGGAGGAACCTTTGGTCACAAAATGTTGTTTCAGGCTCTGGATTTGTCAGACATTGATAATGTGGTGCTTCAAGCTGGGAAACTATATACTGCTCAGTATTCTCAAAAGCATCCACTATGGAAGGTAATAGACTACAGTGATCGCTTCCATGAGCTTATCGCTGGAGCAAGTGTTGTTGTTACCCACTTCGGTGAAACGATAATAGATTCAGCACTGGTTTATGGCAAGCCGACCGTGATCTCTGTTAACCCAGATTGGACAAGGACTGCAGGACTGGAAGATGCAACCATATTATGCAGAAAGGTTAATGGAGTTCTGCTAAACGAGTTTACACCTGAAGCCTTGCATGAAGCAATTGATCTCGCTAAAAAGCAGCGACCGCCAGAACTGGCAACAGGAGCAGCGCCTCTGAGCAAATTCATCTTGGAGCTGGCCGAAAGCTCTTAAAAAAGGATGACAGGCATGGTAATTTGTTGACGACTAGCAAGTAGCATATCTTGATAGATAGGGATCGGTTCTTCCGGTAATAAATGATAAAATATTTTCAGAGCCTTAGTAAAATTTAACTCAACCTTGATCAAAAAGTAAATCATGTTTGAATATAATGGGCTCAAGATAAGATGGCATGGTCATGACACTTTTACTTTGGAAAAGGGATACACGATCTGTACTGATCCTTACAAACTATCGAAACCTATCAGAGCCAATTTGATACTCATTTCCCATAATCATTTCGATCACCTCAGTATTGATGATCTCAGGAAGACAGCGTTCACTAACACTACCATAGTTACTGCAAACGAATGTTTAACAAAACTAACTGGTGTTAAATGTAAAGAGAAATTGGGTCTAAAACCCGGGCAAGAACAAACCATTGATGGTGTTAAGATAAAGGCAGTGCCTGCATACAATATCACCAAGATAAATCCTGATACAAAAAAACCCTTTCATCCAAAAGAAGATGAGAAGATTGGATTTTTAATTAACATGTGTGGGACCACAATTTATCATACAGGAGATTCCGATCTAATTCCAGAGATGAATAATCTCCAACCTGATATCTTACTTGTACCTGTCAGCGGTACATATGTGATGACTGCAACAGAAGCAGCTACAGCTGTTGAAAAGATAAAACCAAAGGTTGCAATTCCTATGCACTATGGTACTATAGTAGGTAGCGAAAGCGACGCTGTTACATTTAAGAAGCTAGTTAAATATTGCCAAGTGCAGATTCTTTCAAAAGAGTAATAAACAGAGAGAATGGAACCACACTAAGTTGATGCAAGACATAAAGCTCTTTAGAGTTAGAAACTTTGACTTTCACTTACGCCATTTACTTGTAATAGGAATTTTAGCAATTTCGTTTTCTATTTCTGCGATGGTAAGATCACAAGCAGCTGACTATGGCTTCCAATTAAATGAATTCGATCCGTTCTTCAATTATAGAGCAACTCAATATCTCCTAGATAACGGCCTCAATGCATATCTTCATTGGCACGATAATATGAGCTGGTACCCACAAGGAAGAGATGTCTTTGCTACCTCTCAGGTTCCACTTCACGTTACCGATGCAGTCTTGTACAAAATCTTTGGTGGAGGCACGAGTTTGTATGATTTTACTATAATATTTCCAGTTGTCTTTGGCTCTTTAACTACAATTGTTGTATTTGCCTTGGTTCGGGTTATTGGAGGTACAACAGCTGGATTGTTTGCTTCTTTGTTCTTTGCAATATCCCCCCCCATAATAGTAAGAGGAACTATTGGTTGGTTCAAATCTGAACCGCTAGGACTATTCTATGGGTTACTGGGCGTATACCTATTCCTTAGTGGATTAAAGTCAGAGAATCGAAAAATTGCTGCAGCAAAGATAATCGGTGGAGGCATATTGCTAGGTATTGGTTTTGCATCCTGGGGGGGAATAGAATTCTTCCTTGTACCATTTGCGCTCTTCTTTATGGCTCTGCCTTTCATAAGGAAGGATCACAAATTCCTAGTATGGGCGATCCCACTATTCGTGGGAGTCACACTTGCAATAGCAGGCGGTGTTTTTGCTCGACCAGGGCCAACCTTTGTTTTTGGAATGAGAGGACTTGCGCTCGTCGGACCAACAATACTGCTCATTGTTATAGTCGCTGTTCAAAGATTCAGTAGAGATCAAGTTCGCATCCGTAATAGCATTTTTGTTCTGGCCGCCTTCTTAATTGTAGGAGGAGCAGTACTAGCTTCAGGCACTATCCATGGGGTAGAGTTCCGCTACCAGAATGCATTCAATCCATTTCTAACATCAGAGAATCCCTTGGTAGATTCTGTTGCAGAACATGCAACACCGAATCTTATTCAAAATTTTACTTACTTTTCAATCCTAATGTTATTTGCTGGCTTGGGTATTTGGCTTATGTTTAGAAAAAAATGGTCAGATCAAAACAATTCTTTACCAATAGGAATCAAAAACGAGATGGTAATATTTGCATTGATTATAGGTATTATTGGTGCTTATGCAGGAGGAACTTTTGCAAGACTAGAACTTCTTACTGGAACTTCCGTTATAATCCTCTCATCTATTGGATTAGCTGTGATAACATCTGAAATACTTAAAGGAACACAAGTACAACAAACTGATTTTTCAAAGAAACTAAAAGGAAAAACATCTGATTCATCAAAGAAAGGAAATACTCAAGTAAAAAAATCAGCAAGCACTATAGGAAAAATTACTAAAATATCATTTGTTGCAGTTCTGGTTGCCCTTCTTTTAGTACCAACTATTTTTCCTGCAAACGCCAATTGGATTTCAATAACGAAATCTCCCCCAACAATCCTTAACGGCGGTTCTAATTACGCAATTTCTACAAATGACTGGCTAGCAACTTTGGACTGGATAAAAAATAATACTCCACCAAGCTCTGTTATTGCTTCATGGTGGGATTATGGGTACTGGATACAAACACTTGGTGGAAGAACAACCCTTGCTGATAACGCAACTATTGATTCAAACGTAATTGCCAAGATTGCAAAAATATTCTTAAGTTCTCCTGATGAAGCATGGAAAATGCTTCATGATTGGGGTGCTAATTATGTTCTTGTATATGTAGTAGGACAAGAATTTTCTTCAAACGGACAACAACTTTACGTGTTAGGCGGTGGTGGAGATGAAAGTAAAAAACAATGGTTTATGAAAATTGCAAGGGAAGATTCATCAAAGTTTCTTCAAGATGATCAATTTACACCAACAGATTATTTTTGGCAAAACACTTTGTTAGGAAAAATGTTTCCATTTACACCAGTGACTTATTTTGATCCAAACACTCATGTACAATCAAATACTTATCAAACTGGATACACAGCTGTTTATTCTAAAACAATAAAATATCCAGTAGATGGTGATGGGCCTTTAAGACTTGTTTATACCTCGCCTAGTCTTAATGGTACTGCATCTGGTATTGTTTCAGGAGTACTATTATATCAAGTGAATCCAAACTATGCACTGCAAACAGGTAAAACAAATCAAGAGATAACACCTCCAGTTAATTCTACAAGTGTAAATCCAACGAGTGATAGGGGTATCATTTCTACAAAGTATGGGAACATTGTCATCAAATTCAGAGATGATGTTGCACCAAAAACTGTAGCAAACTTTGAAAAACTTGCAAGATCTGGATTTTATGATGGAACGATATTCCACAGAATAATTCCAGGTTTTGTTATTCAAGGTGGTGATCCAAATACGAAAACTGGTTTGCGTGATACTTGGGGAACAGGTGATGCAGGGTATACAATTCCACCTGAATTTAGTACTCTTAAACATGTAAAGTACATGGTATCAATGGCACGTGGTCCTAGCATTAACAGTGCAAGCTCTCAATTTTTCATAATGGTTGGTGATGCTCCAAACTTAGATGGTAAATATACGATATTTGGTCAAGTAATTTCCGGACAAGATGTAGTTGATAAAATTGCAGCGATTAAAACAGATCCGACTACAGACCAACCATTAGGTCCTGAAGAAGCACGTATGAGTAAAGTGATCATTCAATCCCAAGAGACTCAATCTCCAGTATCTACTACAAATACATCCTCAACTGGTTAGAAACAAAATAAGTTACTTGTAACGATCAGAAATTCTATATCTTGCATATTTGTCATCTGGAGAGTATTTTCCAGGATGAACTGTTGCAGTTTTGCTGCCACATTTTGGACAATTTTCTTTTAGTGTATATCGTTTACAGTCAGAACATTTACGCATCTGAAATCGCATCTTTATCCCTCACGTGTTTTCTTTGATTCTTCTCTAGTGAATTTGAAGGTGCCACTTTTCTTTTCTATGGCATCTTGAATTTCCGAAAGAATTGGTTTTAGTTCTTTTTCAGCTGTCTTGAAATTTTGGGAAGAAACAGTCACTCTATACTTTGGAGCCCCAATGTAAATTATTTCTACATTGACTCCCTTATTTTCAACAGCATCAAGAAGTGCTTTTTTTATGATTTCAACGCCATTAGGTTTGGTACATGTAATCTCTAATACTCCACGTATCTCAACATGAGGTACTTGGATCTTTGAACTGATTTCTTCTATCGTTTTTAGTACTTTGGCGGATAGATTAAGACCGTCAAGAACACCTATTCCTTTTGATACTATTTCTGAAAATGCATCATAAACAGAATTAAATTTGTTTATCAAAATTTCTTCTATTTTTTCAGCCTCTGTTTGTGAAAGTTCTGCTTTTGTTTTCAAACTGTCAATTAAAACATTTTCTTTTTCTTTCTTTTTTAACTCAAGAAGCTTTTTCTTTTTCTGATCACTTGAAATTTGTTTTAATGATAAATCAATTTCAGATCTTGCGGTATTCACTCGTTTTACTAAAAGGACTTTTTTTTCTCCAGCTTTGAGAAACTTTTCTACATGTCTAATCCACCCAGTTGCAATTTCTGATATGTGTAAAAATCCCTGGATGTTATTATATTCATCAAGAGTGACATACGCTCCCTGATCCATAATTTTTGTAACTGTAGCAACAACAATTTCACCAACCTCTGGAAGTTCTTGTACAGCTGTGGTCATAGTTTTTCAAATTTTTGTTACGTAATTTAATGTTGCTGGTTAGAAATCTATACCTTTCTTGGCTCGAATCCCTGCTTTGAAAGGATGTTTTATTTCTCTCATTTCTGTAACAAGATCTGCAATTTCAATAATTTCATCTCTAGCGTAATTTCCAGTAAGAACCAAATTCAACTTGGGTGGTTTAATTTTTATTAAATCTAATACATCTTCTAACTTTACTAGATTTAGATTGATTGCATAGTTTATCTCATCAAGTATTATGATATCATATTTTTTTGATTGAATTTTTTCTTTTGCAATACGAAGAGCTTCATCAGAAATTTTTTTATGATCCTCGATTGAGCTTTTGTCATCCAAGATTCCAACAAAGCCCTTTCCTATGGCAGTTAATTCAAATTCCGGCTCTAGTCTCTTTGATGAGGTCATCTCTCCATAGTGCCAAGAACCTTTGATGAATTGAATCATGCAAATTTTATGATTATATCCCACAGCCCGTAAGGCCATTCCAAGCGCAGCCGTTGTTTTACCCTTTCCTTTACCTGTGTATACTATAACAAATCCGTCTTTTCTCATCCATTTTTGGTTTCAAGTGTGAACTAAAAAGATTCGGATCAAAATTGTCTATAATTTTGCAACAGAAAATGCGTAGTTTATAATCATCAAAGAAAAAATGTTGGTTGTTTGACAAGAGAATATGGTTTTGATATTGTTATAGTAGGAGGTGGACCTGCTGGACTCTCTGCAGCATGGTCAGCTGCAAAAAAAGGTGTACATGTAGCTGTACTTGAGCGAGAAGAAGCAATAGGACATTCAGTTAGAACAAGCGGTGTTACTTGGATAAAGGAGGCAAAATCTTTTGGGATTCCATCTGATTGTTATAACCCAATTCAGAATTATTCGTTTTATTCACCAAATAACCATGTAACAATAAAAGGAACTGAACCTCAAGCTGCAGTCTTGGATGTAAGGAGAACTTATCAGTTTCTTGCATATCAAGCAGCAAATGCAGGTGCAGATATTTTTGTTAGAACTAATGTGACTAGTATTCTTGAGGAGAATGGAAAATTGGTGGGAGTCAAGGCTACATCAATAAAAGACGATCTTGTTTTTCACTCAAAACTTGTAATCGATGCAAGCGGATTTTATTCAGTAGTTGGAAAAAATCGAGGTACTGTATCACAATGGAAAAGATTTGGTGTCGGTGCAGAGTTTGAAGCATATGTTGATAACATTGATCCAGAAACGTGGCATATCATGGTTGGACAACAATACTCTCCAGCCGGCTATGCTTGGATATTTCCATTGGGAAAAAACAAGGTAAGAATTGGTGTTGGTGTTGGAAAACCAGAATCACAAATTGATCCAACACAAAGGCTGCTTGAACTAATTGATAAAAAACCAGGTCCAATAGGAAATCTTGGCAGAATTGTTCCAATAGAATTTCATTATGGATTGATTCCAAATGAAGGACTAACTCATACCACTATTGCAGATAACCTCATACTGGTTGGTGATGCTGCTGGGCAGGCAAACCCGCTTATCTTGGAAGGAATACGTTATGCAATAGAGTTTGGAAGAGTGGCAGGTCAAGTAGGCGCAGAAGCAGTTCTAAAAAATAACACATCAAAGGAATCCCTAAAATCATATGAAGAAAACTGGAAAAAGGCAATAGGTTCCAAGATAAAAGCTGCAGTAAAAGTGCAAAGCAGATGGCTTGGTCTATCTGATGAAGAATGGGACAAAGAAATTGCAATAATCCAAGAGCTCTCAGCAGAAGAATTTTTGGATTTTGTAAAAGCTGACTTTAGTATGGGTAATTTGGTCAAGCTTGCAACACACCATCCAAAACTAGCTGTTAGACAGCTATTTGATATGGTAAAAAGTATAAGGTCTGAACAGTAAACATCCATTTAAATAAAATTCCGTAATATTGTTGAGAATTGAAAATACCAAGGATTGTGCTGGCTGGAACTACAAGTGGTGTTGGCAAGACCTCGATTAGCTGTGCAATAATTCATGGAATAAAAAAGAAGGGATATTCTGTACAATCATTCAAGGTTGGACCTGACTTTATCGATCCCAGCTATCTTAGTTCTGTATCTGGCAAACCTGCACGAAACTTGGATCCTTGGCTTATGGGAAAAAGTGGAATTGTTAAATCATTTGTAAAAAATTTTGATTCAGACTTTTCTGTAATTGAGGGCGTGATGGGTTATTATGATGGATTTTCAGGTGACTCGAACTATTCTAGCACTCATCATGTAGCGTCTATTTTAAAAACTCCAGTAATTCTTGTGTTGGATGCAAGTAAGACCGCACGATCAATTGCCGCAACTGCACTTGGGTTTACGAAATTTCACAAAAATTCTAGAATTTTTGGTTTTATTCTAAATAAGATAGGCAGTAAAAAGCATGAAGATCTGTGCAGGCAGGCACTTTCTTCATTGAACATTCCTATTGTCGGTGTGATTCCACGCAATCCTGAACTTGTCATGGAGTCAAGACATCTTGGATTAATTCCAGTCTCTGAGCAAAGACAACTTCAATCAAAGATATCAAAGATAGCAAAAACAATGTCTGGTTTTATTGATACTGAGAAAATTATTCAGATTGGGAATAAAGTTCCATCCTTTGGTATGATTCCTAAGGAAAAAAATCCAAGACAGAAAATCACAATTGCAGTTGCACTAGATGAATCCTTTAATTTTTACTATCAGGATAATTTGGATGCTCTAAAAAAAGAGGGAGCAAAGATAGAGTTTTTCAGTCCCGTATCTGATTCAAAGATACCTGAATGTGATGGAATCTACATTGGTGGTGGCTTTCCTGAAGTGATAGGCAGTGCACTAGAAAAAAATACAAAGATGCAAAAAAACATCAAGACCCTTGCCGAGTCTGAAATGCCAATCTATGCAGAATGTGGTGGATTGATGTATCTCACCAAATCTATTGATTATGGTTCGAAGAAATTCAAAATGGTAGGACTTTTTGATGCAACTACAAAGATGCAAAAAAAACTGAAACTAAACTATACCAAGGCCAGAATAACAAAGGATTGTCTTATTGCAAAGGCTTCAAGTACCATACAAGGACACGAGTTTCATTTTTCTGAGCTAGAATCAGTATCAAAGGATTCCAAGTTTGCCTATGATCTTTCCATTGGTGTTGGTATAAAAAACCAAAAAGATGGCTTGATGCAGTATGATACTCTTGCTTCATACATGCACATGCACTTTGCGCAGCCTGGCATTGCAAGAAATTTTGTTCAAAACTGTATAAAACAATCAAGAAAATAATTCTAAAGTTATGACACAGATCATATGTTCTTGAACAAATTTGGCTATTTTGTCCAACCTTTCTTTTTACCGAATTCTATTAGCAAATTCATGACTTTATCGTAGGAATCTTGAGTTATCATCTCACGTTCTATTATCTGAGAAAGTATTGCTTCCAATCTCATGTGTTTTCCTTCAATCATATTTGTTAAGTCGTTGATAGCCTGTTTAATATCGTCTAATTCCTTTTGATTTGTATTTCCTGATGAAGACATGAAAACCATATAGTTTCTCTTTGAGATACTAGACCTTATTCTTTACGACAACATGCAGATTTTCACGAGTAAATCGGGGGATTCTATTTTTATTGATTGTCGATAAACTCGTTAGCTTTTTGATTTTTCTTTTACGAGCTTAAACAACGCATTAACTATTGCAGACGCACAAGGACTTCCTCCCTTGCGACCCTTGTTTGTAATATATGGTATGTCAACTGTCTGAAGTTCATCTTTTGATTCTACTGCACATACAAAACCAACTGGAATGCCAATTACAAGAGCTGGCTGTGTTACATTTTCCCTTATCATTTGAATCACTTCTACTAGTGCTGTTGGAGCATTGCCTATTGCAACCACTCCGCCATTCATTTCTGAGGCTGTCATTCGCATAGAGATCTGTGCACGTGTTTTGTTGAGTTTCTTTGCCTCTTCTACAATTTTTGGCTCAGATATATTACAAATTGCCTTGTTTCTAAACTCCTTCAGGTTTTCCTTGTTTAGTCCACCAATGACGCCATTTACATCTACTATGATATTACAGCCATTTTTCAAGGCATTAATGCCACTTGGGATGGCATTTTTATGAAAAACAATCATGTTTTGTCTCGCAAAATCAAAATCTGCAGTTGAATGAATTACTCTTCTAACTATTGGCCATTCGTCTTTTGAATATGGATGAGAACCTATTTCATTTTCAATTATTTCCATGCTCTTGTCCTCAATTGATTGGCCCTTTTGAGTAATCATTTCTCAACTTCCTTTGCTCTTTCTATAACTAGATCTATCAATTTAACATCAGTACCAAGATGATCTGTTATGAAAATATTTTTAATTCCAGATTTTTCCATTGCTGGATTTAGATCTTCATAGATATCTCGTTTGACATGTGCACCTCTATGCAAAAAATATGGAACAATAATCAATACGTTTGGATTATTTTTAGCACAAGTATCTATTCCTTGTTTGATATTGGGTTCTTCTATTTCTAACCAACAAAGAGATACATTCCTGTACGAGTCTTGTAATCCATCAACAACATATTGCAACGAGGTTTTTGCATTAGGATCCTTACTTCCATGACCAATAAGTAATACGTCAATCTCTTTTCTTGAAAATATGATATTGTTTTTTGCAATAACATCGTCAACTTTAGCATGTACAATATCTAGCAAAGATTTGTGTAAGGTGATTGGTTTTGCAATTTTGATCTTCATTTTACTTTTTGACGTCATTTCAATTGCTTTGTTTACTGCTAGCTTGACTTTTTTCCCTGGATACAAAAAATACGGAACAACCGTCAAGGCATCTATGTCTTGTTTGAAGCAGTTTTCCATACCCTCCTCAATAAAGGGGGGAACAACCTCCAAAAAGCAATAGTCTGAGAATTGGTAACCACCGGATTCTTTGGCTTTGGAGCAAATGTATCTTAATTCGCCCTTTACCTCATCTTCTCTACTACCTCTATCGATTAGTAACAACCCTCTTTTCATTTTGTGATTCTCGCTATTGCTACAGTTAAGTTTGGTGGAAATTTCTGCTTTTCAACCACTAGTTTGCCACCGGAGCTTCGTATTGCTGAGGCTTCTGAAACACTTGAAGTGCCCTCAAATGCTTGCACAGTTTCTGATGGATTTGGTATGGCAATTTGGGCAAGATGTTCTTTTTCAAAATAATCCACTGGAATGTTCCATTCCTTTGCAAGCTCTTGTAATCCGATCACATCTGATTCTTTTTTTATTGATGAAAACCTTGCAATTGATTTTGGGCTTAGATTAAATTTTTTCATACAAAATTCTATGCCTTCTTTGATTATGTCTTTACTAGTGTCCCAGTGTAAACCTATCCCAACAACCAAAGTCTTTGGTCTGTATACTACGGCATTCTTCAAAAATTCTTTGTCTGCGGTTTCATTATCAGAAATTATCAAATATCCTTTTGAATTAGAATTTTTCAATTCTTCAAAGCTATTGTAAATGATTACATTTTTTGGCAATTCTTTTTTTGGAGTCCACCAATCCTTTTCTCCTGCATCTTGAAATACTCCAATTTTTTCTTCATTTACCATAAATGCACTGACTCTGGTTACCGAAGAATCATCATCTATCTTCCAGCCAAATTCTTTTCCGACCAAATCAACTGCAATTGTTTTATTGACATCTGCAGCAGTAGTGATGACAGGTGTTGCACCCAAAACCTTGGCAATATCTTCTGTAAGCTGGTTTGCTCCTCCCAAGTGTCCTGAGAGTGTACTTATTGCAAACTTGCCAGTGTCGTCAATGACAACTACTGCAGGATCTATCTTTTTGTCTTTCATGTGAGGTGAGACTAGTCTAATCACTGCACCAAGTGAGAATATGCATATGAGAGCCTCATGAGTTTTGAAGAGATCTCCTACTTTTGCTGTAGTAGAGTCCTCGAACCAGTTTATTTGTGAGTCATTATTTGAAAACTTGGATGGTGCAAAAATTTTCCAAGAAGAAAATTGTTTTTTCAGTGATAAGGCAATTGAAATTCCATTTTTTGTAATTGCAAGTATAGCGACTTTTTCCATGGATTGAATTTTTTAGAACTAAAGATATCTGTTACTATCTAGATATCTTCCTATTATTTTACCATCAAAATCAAACATTATAACATCAAGTTCAAACTTGGCTTCAGAATGTTTTCTTAGTTGATTGTAAACTTCTGAGCAAACTGTATCAAAAAAACCTATGATATTTTCTTTTATGACAATTTCGTAGACATGTCTTGCAGTGTTTGCTTTTTTTATCTCCTCAATGGTTTCATTTTTTGCATTACATTTTTGCGCAAGTTCTGACAGAAACTGCATGTCTACTTTGGAACCTCTGACATGAGTCTGTTTTACACCCATTGCCATCTTTGTTAACTTTCCAATAAAACCTGCAACATGTGCTTTTTTGATTGGTCGCTTTGCACATTGTTGAATTGTATATCCTGAAAAATCTCCCATCTGTACAAAACAATGATCAGGAAGTTTTATGATCTCTCTTGAAAAATCTTCACTTCTTCCGCCTGTTGTTAATACAACAGTATCATTTCCCATTGCAATTGTAACATCAAGGCTCTGTCTGATTGAAGCTGCAAAAGAAGCAGTAGAATATGGTATCACAATTCCGCTTGTACCTAAAATTGAGATGCCTCCAATAATCCCAAGTCTTGGATTATCTGTTTTTGTTGCCAGCTCCTTTCCTTTTGGAACTGAGATGATCACATTTATACCGTTTTTTTTAAGAATCTCTTTTCCTACTTCTTGAATGTTTTCAGCTATCATCTTTTTTGGAGTTGGATTTATTGCTGCAGAATTTATTTCAAGACCCAAACCTGGCTTTGTTACTCGTCCTACCCCTTCTCCGCCATCAATTTCTATTTGATTTGGTTTATCTGTAAGTGAAATCTGCGTAATTATTTCTGCACCATGTGTAACATCTGGATCATCTCCACCATCTTTTATGACTGAACATCTCGCACTATGTTTATCAAATTGGCAACTCGAAATTTTAATTCGAATCTTAGAATTTTTCGGCAAAGTTACATCAACAACATCAATTGTTTTTTGACTTAGGATTGCTAAGATTCCTGCTTTTGCACCAGCAGTGGCACAGGTTCCAGTTGTAAAACCAGTCCTGAGTTTACCCTTTAGTTTTGCCTCACTTTCCATAAAGGAAATTCATTTTTTTTAATGTATTAATCTTTATCAAACTACTTTAAAATCTCTGAGAGAATTATCCACACTGCTACTAGACCAAGACCTACATACAAAATGACATGCGTGAAAATTTGTGAAGGCTTTTTTTCTTGGTTATGGCTATAGCTTTCTGGTACGTTGACACCAAATGGATTCTGAAATCCGGCAAAATTTGCTCTGTTAAACTGCTCCTCATTTACTTTTTTATCGTATTGCTTCCAAAATTCAGTATAGGTATAGGCTATGTCAACTTCTGTTCTACGATTTTTCTTTTTTTCTTCTAGTTTAAGGGTTTGATAAGCTTCTATAATTTGCTTGAATATTTTGCCATCTTTTTCTCCTTTATTTCTATCAGGATGATATTTTAATGAAAGTCTCCTGTAGGCACTTTTTATCTCCTTTTGAGATGCACCTTTTTGAACCCCTAAAATTAGGTAACAATCAGTAGTGTTCAATTAATACTATCTTTAGCATACCTTTAAAATTAATTTGTCGGATACATTTTGCAAGAATGGTACACAAAAACTCACTAAAAGTGGTAATAACTGGCGCTAATGGTTTTGTAGGCAAAAATATTGGAAAGACATTAGCAAAAAAGGGAATTTCTGTAGTTGGGATTGTACGTAAAGGCAAAGGATCTTCTATAAACTTTGGAGATGTTATCATATCAGAAGATCTTTCTGAAAAGTATCTTACTTCAAAACTGCATGGATGTTCTACGCTCTTACATTTTATTGGTAAAGGAAAACAAACAGTTGATTCTGATTACCAAAAAGTAAATGTGGGTCTTACAAAAAATGCAATAAAGCTGTGCAAAAAAGCTAAAATTAAAAAAATAATTTACATCAGTGGACTAGGTGTAAATAAAGATACTACTTTTGGATACTTTATTTCTAAATTCCAAGCAGAACAAGAAATCATTAATTCAGGTTTAGATTACACAATTTTTCGTGCATCATACATAATAGGTAAAGATGATTCATTGTCTAATCTTCTTTTTAAACAAATGAAAAAAGGAACAATAATGGTTCCTGGCTCAGGCAGCTATAGACTGCAACCAATTTTTGTAGGAGATGTCTCAGAAGTTGTTTTCCAATCAATTATACAAAAAAAATTTTCAAACAAAATTATTGATCTTGTAGGTCCAAAGACAATAACATTCAATGATTACGTTAGAGATTTTCTTCAAGGGGAAAAAACTCTTATAAAGAATATCAATTTAGAGGATGCGTATCATGCTGCATTAAATAATCCAAAAACGGATTTTGGTATAGATGATTTGAATATTTTAGTGGGAGATTATGTTGGAAATCACAACAAATTGAAAAGTATGTCTGGAATTGAATTTAAAACACACAAAGAGGTCTTAGAGACCAGCAGCCTTTCTTAGTACTTCGGCCTTGTCAGTTTTTTCCCAACTAAATTCAGGCTCATTTCTCCCAAAGTGACCATAGGATGCAGTTTTCCTATAAATTGGACGTTTTAGTTGTAGTTGAGATATTATTGCAGCAGGTCTCATGTCAAAGTGTTTTCTGACTAGGTTTTCAATTTGTTCTTCTGGAATCTTACTAGTATCAAACGTACTTACCATTAGGGATACAGGTTCTGCAACACCGATTGCATATGCAACTTGAACTTCACATCTTTCAGCTAAACCAGCAGCTACTATGTTCTTTGCAATGTATCTGCACATGTAACATGCTGATCTGTCTACTTTTGATGGATCCTTTC
>Ga0334722_10001550_pt1 | contig 28443 bp, 23 predicted proteins | sample C3_bottom_MG_FD_207210 | JGI IMG/M metagenome (GOLD analysis project Ga0334722, IMG submission 207210) | Sediment microbial communities from Yellowstone Lake, YNP, Wyoming, USA - C3_bottom | ecosystem: Environmental > Aquatic > Freshwater > Lake > Sediment | place: USA: Wyoming | collected... | reverse complement strand
CCCAATTTCATCGCAACTCACATTCAGTTTATGGCAAACAGCTACTGCTGCAAACCTTGCGTGTGCACAGAATTGGCTGAAGATTAGTGGTAATCAGATAATTTTATCAAAAGGCGGAAGGGGTTGCTTTGCGGGTGATTGATATCGACACTTGATTACTGCGGTTGCCACACCCAGGCTAAATCTCTCGATATCCTCATGAAACGCATTCGCGAGGCAATTGAACTGTGCTTGGAAGTTGAGGAACCTCTGGTCAATGAATTTATTGGCGTGCAGCGCGTGGCGATCACCGCATGAGCATATTCCCTTCTCTTTCCGGCTCTCAACTCATCAAGATTTTGCGCAAGTTTGGGTTTGAGGTCGCCCGCATCAAAGCAGCCACCATTTTCTCAAACACCCCGACGAGCGCTGAGTGATCCCGGTTCATCGAGGTGAGATGATTGGGCGCGGGTTGCTCGCCCAAATATTGCGAGACTGCGACCTTTCACGCGAAGAACTGTAAGACAAAATTTGAACGTGTCACTACCGAGATGGCCGAAAAGACAAGGAACAGGGAAGTTTGCCGAATTTGTCCAGATTTTGTGGTACCTTGCGGTCATCGAGCAGACACGGAGGTTCTTATGGGAGTTAATAATATCTGGAACTGGTTACGAAATGAGGATAACAGGAAAACTTTGGCATGGATCGGGGGGGTTCTCGTTGCGATAATTACTGTTGCGTGGAATGTTTGGCAGGCATTTTACCGCCAACCAAATCCACCTCCACCGATCACCCCTACAGTAACAACAGCTCTTGCAGTCAAAGTACCCACCAACATCAACAACTCCCTTTCCGTGAAGAATCGTCCTAAAAACGCTTCCAAATCTAACAGCCAAAGTGTCACGACGGGCGACATAAGTGGAAATGCCAATCTCACCGTCAACCAGAACCAGTGAGGCAAACATGAGAGGCATGCAGTTCATCGCTATGCTATCGATTTTCGTTGTCTCACTGGCATTTCCCCTCCATGTATTGTCACTTCCAGTAAAAGCTAAGTCTCAACCCAACCAAAGCACCACGGTTGGCAATGTCAGCGGCAATGCCCAAGTCACCATCAATCAGATTAGAAAGACCGATCCTGACCTTGCCAAAGCAGTTCTTCTTCAAGCCCAACAACTGGCTGAGAAAGATCGCCAACTTGAGAAAAAGCAAGGCGAGATTGACCGATTGCAGGAGCAGTTGGCATCAGCCGCCCTGCGATTAAGCAACGAGCAGCAGGCAAACCCCCACGACGAGGCCGTTAAGGAAGCACGAAAGGCGTTTTTGCGCGGCGATACAACTAAGGCGGAGGTGCTGTTTCGGCAACAAGAGGACGAATTGGTCCGTGAGGCCATGGGACTGGTTGAAGAACGTAAAAAACTCCTGGCCAAAGCCGCTGAGATTGCCCGCGAACGAGCAGCAATGCTTAGTGGTCGCAACACCGCCACCGCCTTGGCGGCCTGGAACAAGGTGGTCGAATACGAGCCTAACGAGCCGGGTAACTGGATGGGTTACGGCGCTCTGCTCATCGAATCTGGCAATCTCCCAGAGGCGCTCAAAGCATATCAGCAGATGATCAGACTTACCGAGCAGAAGGTTGCCAGCGACCCCAGCAACAGCGCCTCGCAACAAAACTTATCGATCAGCTCCATTAATGTCGGCGACGTGCAGGTCGCACAGGGTGATCTGGCCGGTGCCTTTGCCAGTTACCAAAAGGCCATGGGAATCCGCGAACGCCTTGCCGCCAGCAATCCCAGCAACAGTAGCTGGCAACGAGACTTGTCGGTCAGCTTTGAGAGAATCGGCAACGTGCAGGTAACGTTTGGTAATCTGACTGGTGCCTTGGCAAGTTACAAAAAAAACTTAGAAATCACCCAACACCTTGCCGCCAGCGACCCTAGCAACAGCGTTTGGCAATACGATTTGTCGGCCAGCGTCGAGAGACTCGGAGACGTGCAGGTGACGCAGGGTGATCTGGCTGGTGCCTCAGCTAATTACCAAAAAGCCTTGGAAATCCGCGACCACCTTGCCACCAGCGACCCCAGCAACAGCGGCTGGCAACGAGACTTGTCCGTCAGCTTCAACAAGGTCGGCGAAGTGCGGGTGACGCAGGGTGATCTGGCTGGTGCCTTAGCCAGTTACCAAAAGGCCAGGGGAATCCGCGAACGCCTTGCCGCCAACGATCCCAGCAACAGCAGCTGGCAACGAGACTTGTCGGTCAGCTTCAACAAGGCCGGCGAAGTGCGGGTGGCGCAAGGTGATCTGGCCGGTGCCTTAGCCAGTTTTCAAAAGGCCTTGGAAATCCGCAAACGCCTTGCTACCAGCGACCCCAGTAACAGTCGTTGGCAGCGAGACTTGTCGGTCAGCTTCAACAAGGTCGGCGACGTGCAGGTTGCGCAAGAAGATCTGGCTGGTACCTTGGCCAGCTACCAAAAAGCCTTGGAAATCCGCAAGCGCCTTGCCGCCAGCGCCCCCAGCAACAGCGATTGGCAACGAGACTTGTCGGTAAGTTTAAAAAAAATGGGCGATGTGCAGATGGCGTTGGGTGAATTGCCCAGTGCCTTGGCTAGTCAACAAAAGGCCTTAGAAATCCGCGAACTCCTTGCCGCCAGCGACCCCAGCAACAGTCGTTGGCAGCGAGACTTGTCGATCAGCTTCGAAGAAGTCGGCGACGTGCAGGTGGCGCAGTGTGATCTGGCTGGTGCCTTGGCTAGTTTTCAAAAGTCCTTAGGAATCCAGGAACGCCTTGCCGCTGGCGATATGGATGGCATCAACGCCGAACGACGGACCGATAAGGTTGTCTCGTATTTGAAATTGGCTGAAGTCGCCCCAGCGGTAGATAGGGGAACCTATTTACAGAAGGCGTTAACGATTGTCCAACTGCTCAAACAACAAAATCGACTGACTGCTGAGCAGCAGGCGTGGCCAGCAATTATCGAACAAAAACTGGCCGAAATACATGCGGTACAACAGTAACTCGTAAAGCGTAATCCGCCGCCATCCCATGTAGGGCGACAATAAGCGCAGCGCATTGCGCCGAAGGTGAGGCATTTCCAGCAGCATAATACTCAGCGCCACTCGCTTGGTTATAAGTTGCCAGGCTACCCCGAGCAGACCTTCGGAGGGAATTCCGAGTCCTTTATGCAACCGCTTGAGTTGCGGCTGAGGAAAGGGGGCGCTTGCGATTCAGCACCTCGCCCCAAAGTTCTTCAATCCGTGCCAGGGCCTGTAGAGATACCTGGCTCATCTTTAATCGGTTTCATTCAACCACGTCAACGGCATCGTATTCGGCATGGGTGCCAACAAACTTGATAAACATAGCCTGCCTGCGATAATCCAGCGCGCAGAATAACGAGGTTGCTTCCCAGCGCAAACCCAGGATCACTTGGCCGATGCCGACCCAGCACTCGCTTTCAAGGCCCGGCTGAATTCCTCGGCGGTCAACGCCCCGTAAGTCCCGTGGTTAAAGACGTAGCTGGCCGCCTGGTAGAAGCCGATGGCCGCCGCCTCTGCCTCGGTATCGCGCCCTTGCTCATGGGTGGCCTTGCTGGCTGGATCCACCGCGTAAAAGGTCTCGGTCTGTTGGGGATCGAGGACAACCAGGGAGCCCTTTTCCAGGTGGCCGAGCTTCTGGTAGGTGCCCAGGAGGGCATGGGCCGCCTCGGGTTTGATCCGCCGTACATCGTGGCCGAAGAAGCGGCTGGGATAGGTCCACCCCAGCAACCCCAGAAGAGTCGGGGCGTAGTCCATCTGGCTCATCAGGGTGTCGATCCGCCCCGGGGCGATCTGGCCACCCGGGGCATAGATAAAGAGCGGGATGTGGTAGTTTTCCACGGGGATCTCTGTCCGGCCGGCGCTGGAGGCGCAGTGGTCGGCCACAATCACGAAAACCGTATTGTTAAACCAGGGGCGGTTCGCGGCTTCACGCAGAAATTTGCCAATGGCGTAATCGGTATATTTCACTCCCCCGGCCCGGCCCGTCTCCTTCGGGGCCAGGTCGATGCGCCCTTCCGGATAGGTAAAGGGCCGGTGGTTGGAGGTGGTCATGACAAAGAAGTGAAAAGGCTTGCCGGTGGCCTGTTCCCTATCAGCCTCCCGCAGAGTCCAGGCAAAAAGGTCTTCATCGCAGGCCCCCCAGATATTGGCAAAGGTTATGTCCTGGCTGGCTACACTGTTGCGATCAATGACCCGGTAGCCGTTCCCGGCGAAGAAAGCGTTCATGTTGTCGAAATAGCCAAAACCGCCGTAGATGAAGGCCGTATCGTAGCCTTTGGCACGCAGCACCGACCCCAGGGTAAAAAGATTTTCATTGTGCGGTCGCTTGATCGTGGAGCGGCCCGGGGTGGGGGGGAGCGAAAGAGCCAGGGCCTCCATGCCCCGGTCAGTTCTGGTGCCGGTGGCGTAGAGGTTGGAGAAGAAGAGACTTTTGGGGGTAAGGTCCGTGAGGTTGGGGGTAAACTGCGCTTCAGGGTTGATCCCTTTGATGAACTCCCCACTGAGGCTCTCGACGGTGATCTGGATGATATTGGGGTGCAATTCCGGCCCCGGAGAACTTACCAGGCGCAGGGTATCGTAAGCCTCAGGCCGCAGCAGAACCGAACCATCCTCAGTCAACTCCCGCCGCAAGCTACGGAAGACCTCACCGATGGGCCGGGTGAGATAAAACTGGTCATAATCGAGTTCGTTGTTCCGGAAGGCGGCAAAGAGCGACCAGAGGCCGTTCCGGGCAACTTCCCGGTTGAAGTTGTTGCCGAAGGGGGGCAGCCAGCTTGAGCTGACCACCGAGCCAACACCCAGAGCGACGAGCAGCCAGAGACTACCGGCCAGCCAGCGATGCCGTGCCGATTCCGGCTCGCCGTTCTGCCAGCGCTGCGGCAGACCGGTTTTCCAAACCAGCCAGAAGACCAGCCAGGTCACCGGCAGCAGGGCGGCCAGGATGGCCGGGACCGGATAGGATTCTTGAATATTCCCCAGAACCTCGGTGGTGTAGACCAGGTAATCGACGGCGATGAAATTAAAGCGGGTACCGAACTCCTCCCAGAAAAACCACTCCGCCACCCCGCTGAAGAGCAGGAGGTAAATCGCGAGGAAGATCAAGAAATTGACCGTGAGGCGGGGCCAGTGGCGGCGGGAAAAATCGGCCGACAGACAGCTAAGCAGCACAATCCAGGGCAGGGAGAGCCAGGCGGCGGTGGCGCCATCGAAGAGCACCCCCCAAGCCAGGGCCGCGAGAATACTGGCGTCCCAGGAGACGTCATGCACCGCCCGGAGCAGCAGCACCACGCGAATCAGCAGCGAGATGGCGATGAAGACCCCGATAAAGATCAGCACCCCGCCATGGCGCCGCGCCAAAAGCCGGGCCAGAAGCGCCTTGGCTGCGGGGATCAGTGGCGGCATGCTTCCCCCCCGGCGGTGGAAGCACCGGCGGAAGGCTGGTCACCCTTGGTTTCTCTACTGATTTTGGCGTAGCACTCCGGACACATGCCATGGGAGGTCAGGGTATTGAAGCGGTGGCGGAAGTATTCCTCCATTACCAGCCAGCTCCCGTCATGCTCCACTTTCCGGCACCAGGCGCAGACCTGCATGAACCCTTCGAGATAATGCAGCCGGGCCAACAGCTTTCTGGTGATGAGGAGCACCGGGATGGCAACACAGATGGTAATGGTGGTCTCCATCGTGGCCTCGGTGTAATCCGCCGGGTGCTCCCCGCCGAAGAGCAGCGCAGGCAAACGCACCAGTTCATCCAACCAGGTCAGCAGAACGATGAGGCCAAAACCCATAACCTCAATCCCGACAATATGTCTGGAATAATTATTCTTCACCATGCTTTCCTCAATAAAACCCGACCGGTCAGACTGGCTTGCTTGCCCCAACTCATACCGTCTCGCCGGTGGCAACAATCGCCCCCGAGCTGAGTTTTGCATCGGTGTTGACGATACAGTTGCGACCGATCACCGCCCGTTCCGGGATGACCGCCCGTTTGCCGATCAGGGTGATGCCGGTGTAGAGGTGCTTGGGATGGAGATGATTAGGAGTATGCAGGTTATCCCCTTCGCCAACGATGGCCTCCCGACCCACCTGGACCCGTTTGTCGAGGATGGCCAGATCGACCACCGCCCCGGCGCCAACCCGACAATCGGCGAAGATCACCGAATCGCGTACCACCGCGCCCGGCCCCACCACGACCCCCGGCGAGAGCACCGAATTGATCACCTCGCCCTCGACCCGGCAGCCCGCCGCAATCAGCGAACCGGCAACTTTGCAGCCCGCCGCGAAACGGGCCGGGCAGCGATCGGCTACCAGCCCGGCGGCCTCGGGGTTGGAGCGAATTCCCCAACCCTGCGGCGAGATGCCCGAGTCGGGCCGGAGCAGATCCATATTGGCCTCCCACAGGGCGGGAATGGTGCCGACATCGCGCCAATACCCGTGGAAGCGGTAGGCAAAGACGTTGTCCTGCTCTACCGCCCGGGGGATGATGTGCATGCCAAAGTCGATCTCCAGCCGGTCGCGGGCCAGGGTGGAGAGCAGGTAGCTGGTGGAAAAGACGTAGATGCCCATGGAGGCCAGGTTGGTGCGAGGCTTTTCCGGCTTTTCCTCCCACTCGACGATACGATCCTCCGCATCGGTGATGCCGGTGCCGAATTGGTGGATCTTGGCGATATCCACCTCCATCATGGCCACGGTAATATCGGCCTCCTTGCTGCGATGGAAGGCCAGCATCTGCTCAAGGTCCATCTGATAGATATGGTCACCGGAAAGGATCACCACCTCGGTTGAGGGATGGCCCTTCAAAAAATCGAGGTTCTGACGGACGGCATCGGCGGTGCCCTGGTACCAGTCGGAATCGTGCGAGCCGGTGCGGGGCGGCAAGACTTTTACCCCGCGGGTGCGGCCACTCATGTCCCAGGCGCTGCCGTTGCCCAGATGGTTCATCAGCGAAAGCGGCTTGTACTGAGTCAGCACCCCGACCTGCTCCAAGCCGGAGTTCATCACATTGGAAAGGGAAAAATCGATGATCCGGTAGAGGCCGCCGAAGGGCACCGCCGGCTTGGCCCGGCTCTGCACCAGGACATTGAGGCGGCTGCCCACCCCGCCGGCCAGAAGGAAGACCACCGTCGAGGATGGCGGGGTAAATGACGCGAATGAAGTGCTCATTTAACCACCTCCCCGCCCTTGATCCGCGCGGCCAGTTTGCTCTTCTTCAGGTGGGGATAGAGGGTGACGGCGCCACCAATCTCCACCCCGGCCGGAACCACGTTGCTCCAGCCCACCACGGTGGCGCCACCCGCCGCCTCGCCCTCCGGCCGACCCACCCGGCAGCCGGGCTCGAAGATGACGTTAACGTCGCTGATCACCTTATCCAAGCGAACCTCCGCGCCAATCTTGGTATCGAAGAAAATCACCGAGTCCTTCACCGTGGCCCCGGGACCTACTTTAACCCCGGGGAAGAGGATGGAACGCTCGACCTTGCCCTCCACCTCACAGCCGTTATAGACCAGACTATCGCTGATCTCGGCGGAGCTACCCACCCGCAGGGGCTGATAGTCGCGGATGTCCCGGTGCTCGAGATTGGTGCGCAGCCCCCACTCCTCAATGCGAATGGGCGGCCGGGGCCCCAGCAGATCCATGCTGGTCTGCCAATACTCCTCGACCGTGCGGGTATACCCCCAGTAATCACCGAATTTGTAGCCGTAGACCCGCCTGCCCTCGGCCACCATCCGGGGAATGATGTCGCGCCCGAACTCGAAGTTCTCGTGCCCCTCCCGGGCCAATTCGGCGTAGAGGGCCTCCGGCTTGAAACAGAAGATGGTCATGGAGGCCCAATCGTGCTCGGGCTTTGGCGGCTTCTCCCAGTAGGCCAGGACCCGGCCGCCCAGCGAACCATCCTCGCCATCCAGGGCCGCCACCCCGAAACGGTGGGCGCGCTCCCGGGGCACCTGGACGAAGGCCATGGTCAGATCGGCGTCGCGCCCCCGGTGATAATCGATGAGCTGCCGGTAATCCATGTGGTAAACGTGGTCGCCGGAGAGCAGCATGACCACCTCCGGCTTGTGATACTGGACAAAATCGAGATTCTGGGCGACGGCGTCGGCCGAGCCCCGATACCAGCTAGAATTTTCCGAGCCCATAAAGGGCGGCAACACGGAAATCCCCCGATAGCGCCCCACCATGTCCCAGGCGCTACCGCTGCCGATGTGGTTGATCAACGAAAAATTCCGATATTGCGACAGGATCCCCACCCGCTCCAGGCCCGAATTCATCAGGTTGGAGAGCGAGAAATCGATGATCCGGTAGAGGCCGCCGAAGGGCACCGCCGACTTGGGGCGGTAGTAGGTGAGGACATTCAATTCGTCCACCCGCCCACCGGCCAGGATCATGGCCAAGGTTCCGTGCTTTAGTTTCATATCGCGTCCATGAGGGTCAGATGTTTGGTGGCCAACCGTTTCAGGGTCTGGGTGGTGAAGTTCTGCCCGCCGCCCACCAGGTTTTTCACGGGCACCTCGGCCCGGGCTGCTTCCCGATGGCCGCCGGCCACGCCCAGCTTGGCGAAGATGTCGGTGGCGAGCTGGCCGGCGTTCTTCTTGTAACCGTCACAACGGAAGATCACCACCAGCTTGTCGTTGTGGATTCCGGAAACCAGCACCCAGGAGACTTCGTTGACCCGGTTGAAAAAGTCGGCGATGATCACCATGATGTCGGGGCTGCGGACCCGGCCCATGTGCAGGTAAAGGCGCTTCTTGTCGATCAGATAGTCGTTCAAGGCCAGCTTGAAGTAGCCCAGTTCCGACTTGCGCAACTCGGAGAGCTCGATCTTGCGAACCAGATTGTGATTGACCAGGGAATAGAGATAACGGAAAGAGATGACGTCCGCTGGCACCGATTTTTTCTCGAAATTGTGGGTATCAACCTTAATAGCATAAAAGAGGGCGGTGGCCAGCGCCACCGACGGCTTGATCTCGGCGGCCCGTAGATACTCCACCAGCATGGAGGCGGTGGCCCCGTAGTCCCGGCGGATATCGATAAAGGGGGCGGCCAGACTGGCCCGGGTGGGCGGGTGATGGTCGATGACCGCGTCGAAGTTAAGGCTGGCAAAGGCCGGCAGGTGACAGGGCTGGGAGTCAAGGATGATTTTTTTGGAGTAATCGCCCGGTTTGAGGTTCTGCAATCGCTCGATGGGAATCTTCAGGAGATCGACCATGGCCAGGTTGCTCAGGCGGCGGATCTCATTGGGGTAGGCGATGGTGAGATTCTTGACCCGGTAACGCAGCAGCCGTTTGACCGCCAGGGCGCTGGCCAGGGAATCGGGATCGGCGCTGATCACCACCAAAACCTCGTCGTCCTTGACGAAGAGCTTGAGAAACTCGCCCAGCCGCTCCTTGGCGGTGCGCTTGGGCAGGCCCCCGACCCGGCGCTCCAAATGACTGCCGTTATTTTTCAAACCCGCCCCCCGGATTTTTTCGCTGCCGGTCAGAGTCCCAATACGTCGAAACGAACGAATCTACCATAACCCGCCCCGGTGGCGCAACCATCGCGGCCCGGAATGACCGGCCACATCACGAATCTTTAAAGAATGGCACCGACGGGAAGAGGCGCTGGTCGGTATGGGGAATAAAGCGGGAACCGGAAAAGCGGAGCATGAACTCCTGGTTGACGTTCAACTCCAGATAGGTGATTTTTCGGACTAATTCACGGGCTGCCCGGCGGGCCGCACCGTCGCGAAGAACCAGTTCGGCCCCGGCCAGGGAGCTGTTGCCCACCGGGACAAAGGTGGCCGGGGGCAGGTCGGGCAGCATTCCCAGGGTGATGGCCCGGCGAGGATCGATGTGCTTGCCGAAGGCCCCGGCCACGTAAATGCGGGACAGATCCTCGGGCTTGACCCCCACCTGATTGAGCAGGGTGGTGAGGATAGCGTACATGGCCGCCTTGGAACGCATCACCGCGTCGAGATCGGTCTGGGCGAAGAGCACCGGGCGACCATCGGCCGCCTCCGCCGCCGGGGCGACTACCAGGGCGGGGCCGTCCGGACTATCCACCAAGCGGGAGCCTGCGGCAGCGGGCCGGAACTTACCCTTGAGGTCGATGATCCGGCCCAGGTACAGGGCGGCCGCCAGGTCGATGACCCCGGAGCCACAGATTCCCCGGGGGCGCTCGCCGCCGATGGTGGTATAGCGCAGACCTCCGCTATCGGGATCAAACTCCACATGGTCGATGGCCCCGGGCCCGGCCCGCATGCCCATCCGGGCCACCCCGCCTTCCAGGGCCGGGCCGGCCGCCCCGGCGCAGGCCATCAGCCAGTCGCGGTTACCAACGATGACCTCAGCATTGGTGCCGACATCGATCAGCATCGTCACTTCTTCGCTGCCCGCCAGCCCGCAGGCCAGCACCCCGGCCACCAGGTCGCCGCCGAAATAGCTGCCGACGGAGGGCAATACCCAGACCGGAGCGGCGGGATGGATGGCCAGCCCCAGTTCACCGGCTGCCGGGGGCTCGACCACGTTGACTTGTGGGATGTAGGGCTCCCGGATCAGGTGGTAGGGATCAAGATTGAGCAAGAAATGGGTCATGGCGGTATTGCCCGCCACGCTTAAACCCCGGATGGCGGCGACGTCAATTCCCGCCGCCCCGGCCAACCGCCGGGCCAAACCGTTGATGTCGCCGATCACCGCCCCGTGCAGGGCGGCCAGTCCCCCGGGGGTGGACGCATGGTGGACGCGGCTTAAGATATCGGCGCCGAAGCGGATCTGGCTGTTCTCCTGGTGGGCCTTGGCCAATTGCGCTCCGCTGCTAAGATCGAGCAGGGTCGCCTCCAGATGGGTGGTGCCCAGGTCCAGGGCCATGGCCACCAGCCCGGTGGGCGGATCGGGCAGAAAGTCCACCAACTCCGGCCCCTCCGGCGGATGATTGATCACCGCTGTACCGACAAAACCGGCGGCCCGAAAGGCCGCGGCCACCGAGGCCGAGCGCGCCCAGACCACCCGGGGCTCCACGCCCTGCAACTGTTCCGCCGCCGCCCGCCGCAACCGGTCGAGATCGGCGATGTTATCGCCCAAGCGCGGCGGGGAGGCGGTGATCGCCAGAAAAGTTACCAGTGGTTCCATGTCAGCCTGCCCCGGTTACCGAAGAATGCTTTTAAATAAATGGGCTGAGACCAATGCTCCGTTCTGCCCGAGATTTCACACCTGGACAAAACAGCTTCCGCCCTGGCTTTACCCGGAAGCTGCTACCCTTTTGAATTACAGAGGAAAAGTGATCACCCTCCCCTCAATCCCCTCCCATAAAGGGAGGGGAGGTTTTTACCGTGCCACCGTCATCTCTTTTGACTGAAAGTAGTCGACTCAAGGACCCTGTTGCTTATGGCTTGTGGCACCAGCCTTGTGAACCCCCTCTCCCTTTATGGGAGAGGGTTGGGGAGAGGGTAATCTATCCAAACAAGCTGCCTGAATAACTTCCAGCACACCGGCAATATTCGTCAGAACGTCATTATTCCAAAAGCGCACAACCTTAAACCCCTGGGCGCTTAGCCAATGGCTGCGCTTTTCGTCGCTACTGGCCCTTTCAAGGTGCTGCCCACCATCGGCTTCCACGATTACGGCGGCTTCATAGCAGACAAAATCGGCAATATACTGGCCAATCTGTTCCTGGCGGCGGAATTTAAGGCCCAGCAACTGTTTTGCCTTAAGATGCTTCCACAAGAGCCGTTCGGCATCGGTGGAGTTTTTCCGCAGCTCTTTTGCCCGGCAGGTGAGGTTGGTGGTCATGGCGGTCTTTTCACCCTCCTAAACCCTCCCCTCAATCCCCTCCCATAAAGGGAGGGGAGGTTTTTACCGTGCCACCGTCAGCTCTGTGATTGAAAATAGTCGGATCAAGCTCCCTATACCCTTCTGTCTGGATGCTCCAGGCTTGCAAGCTCCCTCTCCCCTTTGTGGGAGAGGGTTGGGGAGAGGGGGCTTTTACGGTGCCACCGTCATCCCTATGTGGCTGGAAATAGTCGGATCAAGCCCCCTATTCCCTTCTGCCTGGATGTTCCAGGCTTGCAAACTCCCTCTCCCCTTTGTGGGAGAGGGTTGGGGAGAGGGGGCATCAGATAGCACCAGCGCGAGAATGGTCGAATAAATCGGCGGCGCGGAGGTTGTTCCCTTTGCGGGACGCCAATCGAGCAATTCACCCTCCCCTCAATCCCCTCCCATAAAGGGAGGGGAGGTTATTACCGTGCCACCGTCAGCTCTATGTGGCTGGGAATAGTCGGATCAAGCCCCCTATTCCCTTCTGCCTGGATGTTCCAGGCTTGCAAACTCCCTCTCCCCTTTGTGGGAGAGGGTTGGGGAGAGGGGAAAACGGCCACCTCCAGCACGGCTGCAAGGTAACGGCCGGGTTTATGCCCGCAGGGCACCCCTGCCTGACTCACTGAACTGGGAGAAGCAGCCGGAACCCCAAGTTGGAGTCGCGGTAGCCCGGCCCGCTCCCGCTCCGGGCGGCCGACCACAAGATCCTCGGGGCGCAGTTCCAGCTGCCGCCGCGAAGGACGCGGTGCGAGCCAGATGTGGGGCCGGTGGGGTCGGTAACCGAACCGGCCAGATAGTCGCCACGCCAATCCCGGCACCACTCCCAGACGTTACCATGCATATCGTAAAGCCCCCAGTCATTCGGTTGCTTTTTCCCGACCGGGTGGGTTTGACTTCCTGAGTTCTGGTCATACCAGGCATAGTCGCCCAACCGGGGTTCGTCATCGCCAAAGCAATAGGCCGTGGTCGAACCAGCCCGGCAGGCATACTCCCATTCCGCTTCGGTGGGTAGCCGCAAGCCATCCTGCGTGGTGAGGTTAATTTTGGTGATAAAGCGCTGGCAGTCTTCCCAGGAGACATTTTCCACCGGCCGCTCCGGGCCATTAAAATGGCTCGGGTTCTCCCCCATCACCGCCTGCCAAAAGGCCTGGGTCACCGGATACTTGCCCATTAAGAAATCCCGGCTGATGGTTACCTGATGTTGGTTGTTCCCCTCGCCCATCATAAAGGAACCGGCGGGGATAAAGCAAAACTCGTGGCTGGCAATCAGCGCCCCGAAGCCATCATGGACATCAAGCCGAACGCCATCCAGTGTGTATTGCACCGTCCGAGTCTGCATGACGGTACGGGTTTTGGTGCGCATCTCGGTGACCGCCCGGCGGAAGAAGCCGCCGGGCTCAATAATCACCTTCTCCTGGTAGGTCTCCTCGACCGGCACGGTCTCCTGTCGTGTCCGCGTCTGGGTGCCGGAGATCTTGGTGCGCAGCAAGATCCGGGCCTCTCTGGCTCCAACCTCGATTGCCCCCATGGTCGTGTCCAAGGTCTGGACCACGGCCAGCATATCAAGCAGCGGCCAAGTACCGCCACTGGCGAGAAACTCATCCATGCGGAGAATTTGGGGGTGCTGCTTCGCCTCCGGCGCATGCTCCCGCCAGAAACTTAACTTGTCGAGCGCTGCCTGAACCAGCGGCACGGACTGGCGGTATTTCTCCACCCGCATCGCCTCAAGAAACCCGCGCAAGCGGTCGTCATATTTCTGAAAGTCACCATCACCGGCGGCCTTCAAGGCATAAAAGCGGTCAAGATCAATGGCCCGGCTCAAGACCGGCAGGGCCGCATCGACCAGGCCCAAATACATCCGCACCTTGGCGGCCTGGAAAAAGGCCTCGCCCAACCGGGGATGCAGCGTCATGGCCTGTTCGCTGTGGGCCAGGGCCTCGGTCATCTTGCCTTGGCAGTAGGCGGCCCAACCGGCGGAGAGCATGGCCCACCCCGCATCTGATGGGTAGTCGGTTTTGCCGTAGCGGGCCGCCAGCAGAAACGACTCCTCGGCCTTGGCCAGATCGACCAGGGCCAGATCGCCGTCGGCAAACCCCAGGCGCACAGTGCCCAAGAGTTGGTGGAAACGCCATTCCAGCTTGTAACCGGCCGAGGTGTGGTCACCAGCGATGGCCTTATCGAGCTCTTCCAGGCACTCCTGATATAAGCCCTGCCGGAAGGCATCGCGGGCAATCTCGAAGTGGTTGAAGGCCACGGTCTGTACCGGGGTTTTGGCAATCTTGACCAGCTCATCCAGGGTATCGTTCATATGGCCCAGGCTGGCGATGACCTGCCCGAAACCCCAATGAAAGGTGGCGTTCAACTCGGAGATACCAGAGGAAATCTTATCCAAGCCGTAGGAAAGCCGTTCAAAGCCCGCGTCAAGGGTGCCGGTGATGCGGTCGGTGGATTCATCCAGCGCCCGGATCTGCTCGTTGGCCAGGGCCTCGTTCGAGGCGATGACCTCCCGGGTCTAGCGCGACATCTCCATGGAAACCCGTTCGGCCGTGTCCCGGCCCGCTTGCCGGGTGGCCCTGGAATGGTCTTCGCTAAAGGATTTTGCCTGGAGATAATCGTAATAACTTAGTTTGGTGCCCCATACGAAATGACTCATGGCTGAGCCTCCTGTTAGCGTAATGGACCTACGAATTGCGCCGGATTTGGTAGTAGCCTTTGGTGCCCCCTATCGGCACGCGCCTTGAGGATTTATACCCTAGCCCATCCGCCTTGTCACTTCCGTGCAGACGGCGAGATAAACTTATCGTCAATCAGCCTCTTGCAAAGATCTGCGGTTCTAAAAGGCCCCTCCCCCCTTGCGGGTGCAGGGTTAGGGTTGGGCCGAGGTTGCCATGGAATCAACGTGTTACAACTTCACCCTCCCCCCAACCCCCTCCCATAAAGGGAGGGGGAGTATGTTTCGAGACTTTTGCAAGATACTCGTACGTTTAAGAAATTGTCCAGTTTGTCTTCCCCCCCTTCACAAGTGGAGAGGGAGCCACAAGGCCTCCCCTCCCTTTATGGGAGGGGATTGAGGGGAGGGTGAGTGCATCAGATACTCAATTTCGCAAGGTATGGAGCCAGGCCAGACACTATCCGGACTCCCTGAAGGAAAATGCCGTCGTTCACAAGATCCTCCCCGCAACCCATCGAGAATACTTTTTGAATAAATGGGCCGAAACGAGTAAGTTTGGCGGGTGCCGCCACCGGTGGTCGTTCTTCTTTACCGGATTTCCGGACGGCTCTCCAACCTTTTCCAGCCGTATCTACAAAGGATCGCCGTCGACCATGCCCTTACTGCTTTACTCATACCTGATCAGCGAGATGCTTGGCCCCTTTTTCGCCGGGTTGATCGTGGTCAACGCCATTCTCTTCTTGGGCAAACTCTCCTCGCTCCTGGACGTGATCTTCGGCTTTGGCATCGGTTTCGGCGATTTTGCCCGGATCAGCCTCTACCTGCTGCCCAGCCTCCTGCAATACTCCATCCCCATGGCCAGCACCGTGGCGGTAATCGTCACCTTCACCCGCCTTTCCGGCGACAACGAGATCCTCGCGTTAAAGTCCTCCGGCTGCGGCCTCCGGCAGCTACTGACTCCGGTGGTGGTGGTGGCCCTGTTCACCGCCGGTCTCACCGCCCTCTCCACCTGCGTCCTGATCCCTCGCGGCAACTTCTCCCTGAAGAAGACCTTCTACCAGCTAGCCCGGGAAAAAATTGACCAGGGGTTGCACAGCCGGGAGTTCAGTGACAGCCTGGACCAGGTGGTGATCTACATCGACCGGGTCGATCCCACCACCAAGGAGTGGAGCGGGGTCTATATCTCCGACCGGCGCGATCCAGCCAACCCCCTGACCATTCTGGCCAGGAACGGCAGCCTCACCGCCGATGCCCAGGAGATGTTCATCACTCTGGCCCTGCGGGACGGCTCCATCCACCGGGACCGCCAGGAGATCACCCAGACCATGACCTTCGGCAGGTACCGGCTGCAACTGCCCTTGAACACCGGGGCCGGGGGCCTGGATCCCTCCTTCGACCCCAATAACCTGGGGAAGAACGACCTGAGCCCCAACCAGCTCCTGGCCAAGGCCGAGGAATTAAAGAACAAAGTCACCTCCGACCCGAAACTGCGCGCCGTTTACCTGGAAAGAAGCACCGGTCTGGTCAGTGAATTTCACAGCCGCCTGGCCCTGCCCACCGGCTGCCTGATCCTGACCATTCTCGCCCTGCCCTTGTCGCTGCAAAGCCGCCCCGGCCGGAGCAACTACGGCCTGCCCCTGGGGCTGTTCTTTTTCGTGCTCTACTATATGCTCATCTCCCTGTCCCAGTCCCTGACCAACACCTCCGGGCTGCCCATCGGCCTGCTGATGTGGATCCCGAACCTGGTTTTCACCCTCCTGACCCTGGTGGCCCTGCGCGCCTCCGCCCGGGAGAATTCGGTGCCGTTTCTGGAACGGCTGGTGGACTGGTCGTCTTACCTGGCAACCCTCTGGAAAGTCTGGCGCCGCCGAGGGAGCACGCCATGAACACCCTGCTTGACCGCTACCTCTACCGCCAATACACCAAGAATTTCCTGCTGGTGGTCGGCTCCCTGGTCGCCATCTACCTGCTGGTGGATTTTTTCGAGCGGGTGGATAAATTCGTCGAGGCCGGGCAGACCACCGCCCTCGCCCTGCGCTATCTCCTGCTCAAGATCCCGCTGATCATCGTCCAGTTGATGCCGGTCTGCCAGCTCCTGGCGGCGGTCATCACCATGGGGGTCTTGAACCATCAGCGCGAGCTCATGGCCTTAAAGGCCGGGGGCATCAACCTGCGGCGCATCATCCGGCCGATCCTGCTCATCACCCTGCTCTTCACCCTCGGCAACCTGGCCGCCAACGAATGGCTGCTGCCCAGCGCCATCGCCAACGCCAACCGCATCTGGTACGAAGAGGTCAAGAAAAGCAAGGCCCAGGGCATCGTCCGCCACGGCCAGGTCTTTTACAAGGGTGTCAGCGGCATCTACACCTTCAAGCGCCCCAGTGAAAACACCAGGCAATTTACCGACTTCAACTACACGGCCTGGGGGGCGGACTACACCTTGAGCAACCAGCTTACCGCCGCTCGTGCCACCTGGCGGGACGGGATCTGGACCCTGGATAAGGGCCGCAAAAAAACGCGCAAAGGTGATGGTGGCTACCAGGTCGCTCCCTTCGAGAGCCTCCAGGTGGCCCTGCCCGACAACCCGGAAGACTTCTTCATCCCGGATTACCGCGCCGAGGAGGCCCCCCTCTCCGAAGAATGGCGCGCCGGGCTGGCCCCGGGCGAGGCCGGCACGCAGGCTTGGACCCAATTGCATCTGCGCCTCTCGTATATCTTCCTGGGGATTCCGCTGGTGCTCCTGGGACTGCCGATCCTGATTATCATCAACCAGCGCTGGCGCCGCGACTTAAGCGTCGCCATCCCGGTTAGCTGCATCCTGGCCTTCACCTGCTGGGGCTGGTGGAGCGCCGCCCAATCGCTGATCAAGATCTACCAGCTAGACCCGCTGACCACTTCCTGGTCGCTCCACCTGGTGGTGGGCGGGCTGGGGCTCTTCATGCTGAAGAAACAGGACATCTGACGATGCGACGCCACGCCAGCCCCGATTCGCACGAGCTCCAGACCCTGCTCGACCACCACCGCCCGCGCCGGGTGGGGATCGTCGGCCAGCCGCCCCGGGCGATGATCGCGGAATTGAACCACCGCGCCTGCGAGATTCTCGACCTCGACGCCCTGCTGGTTTCCGCCGACATGGAGGCCACCATCACCATTCTGCCCCGGGTGTACTGCGCCATCCTGCGCACGGTGGTGCTGAACGCCTTGCACCTGGAGCTGGATATGATCTGCATCGACACCGGGCCCGGTAAGTGCGACAGCGCCTTGTATGTAGCGACCATCCTCCGGGAAACCCTGGCCATCCCTGTGGTGACCACGGTGAACCGGGACGCCGAGCCCTGTGGCCATCCCTTTTGCCGGGCCGAATTGGATCTGACCGAAAAATTCCTGGCCATTACTTCAGGGGTCAAGTCCGCCCTGCCGTCGGCCAATCCGCCCCTGCCCTGCCGCCCCACTGCCGGATTCTGGGGCGTGCCGCCACGGGACTTTGCCATCCTGGCCCATTTCCCGACCACCACCCATGTTTACGGCTGGAGCCGCTGTCTGGAAAACAAGACCCCGGCCGACCTGGCCCTGGAGCTGCACTACAATCCGGAGATCCCCACGGTCTTTTTCGCCCAATCCTTCTGCGCCAAGACCGCCCTGGCCCGCCACTTGGCCGGGCGCCACCCAAAGGCCCTCTATCTTGATCTCGACCTGCACACCACCAGCAGCGCCCGGGCCAAGGTGCAGGCCTTCCTGGAACTCACCGGAGCCACCCCATGATCCTGGCGGACTTCGGCACCTCCTACTCGAAATTCCTCGATCTGGCCGAGGCGGCCCCGCAACCACGCATCCTGGCAACCAAGGAGCTGGACCGGAACCTGAAAGTTGACCTGGCCACCGGCCATAACGGCAAGCGCTTCAGCCAGGAATACGTCAATGAGCTGATCGCCCTGGCCCGGGGGGCCGAGGCCCTGATTGCCGAGCCAACGTACCTGGTGCTGGACTGTGGCAGCCGCGACATCAAGTATATCCGCTACCGGGACGGCCAGTTGCTGGATATGGGCTGGAACGCCGAGTGCGGCGCCTCCATGGGCTTCACCATCGAACTCCTGGAGCGCTACTACAACCTGGATTTCCGCCACCTGCCGGTGCCGGCGAAGACCTTCTCGGTGACCTGCGGGGTCCTGGGGATCAGCGACATCTTCGACGCCATCACCAGCGGCGACGGCGAGGCCGAGGCAGTGGCCCGCTTCGTCAAGGGCATCGCCATTAACGCCTACCGCTTTGCCGGTTCGCCAGAAAAGCTCTATCTCTCCGGCGGCCTCTGCGACAACCCCCTCTTCGTCCAGAGCTTTCCCTGCCAGGTGGAGCCCCTGGGCCGCTTCGTGCTCCTGCGGGGACTCCGGCACATTCTCACCGCCAAGGGGCTGGAGAGTAAGTAAAGCTGACGTAATCATCACCAGATAACCATTGACTAATTCCGGCAGCCCTATATTATCAATGATATCTTGCACATTGGAGTTTACAACCGGCATGACTGATAGGCCCACATACGAGGAACTCACCGCGCGCCTCCGCGATCTCGAGGAGCAGGCCGTCGGCTACCGCCGGGAGATCGAGCTGCTCAAGGCGGACCACACCCGCTTGCAGGCCATCCTCGAATCGGCGACCCACGCCATTGTCGTCATTAATGACCGGGGCCAGGTTATCGAGTGGCCGGGCCAGGCCGAGTTGCTCTGCGGCTGGAGCAAGAGCGAGATGCTCGGCAAGTCCATCTCGCGGATCATGCCTCACCGCCTCCAGGAAATGCACCAGGCCTTGATCCCTGAGGTTCTGCAGGGCCAGCACGGCGCCATCTTCGGCAAACGCATCGAGACCACCATCATCAATCACGACGACTTCGAGGTGCCGGTGGAAATCGCGGTCACCATGACCACGGTCGGTGACCGCCCGGAAATCACCCTGTTCATGCACGACATCACCGAACGCAAAAACTACGAAACCCAGCTCCACCATATGTCGATCTCCGACGAGCTCACCGGGCTCTTCAATCGGCGCGGCTTCATCACCCTGGCCGACAAGCAGCTCAAAATAGCCCAGCGGAGCTGCAAAGATGCCTTCTTGCTGTATGCAGATTTCGACAACATGAAGTGGATCAACGACACCCACGGTCATCCCGTCGGCGACAGCGCCCTGGTGGAGACGGCAGCTATCCTTACCAACACCTTCCGGCAGGCCGACCTGATCGGCCGGGTCGGGGGCGACGAATTTGTCGTCCTGATGAACGAGCCCAAAGAGCGTCAGGGCGAAGAGGTGATCATGGAGCGGTTGGCGAACGAAATCAGCATGGCCAATGCTCAGCCGGGCCGCATGTATCAGATCCTACTCAGCATCGGCACCGTCCGCTACGACCACACCGAACAAACCAGTATTGATGAACTGATGTCCCGGGCCGACCTGCTGATGTATGAGAATAAGAAACAAAAAAAGGCGTTGGGCATCGAAAATTACAGCCAGGAAGCCCGCCCCGCCCCGAGGCGAAAAAAAGCCCCGAAATAAACCAGTTCCACAATCAGGAATTGTTCACTGGTTCCCCGGAACCCCCTGTCAAGTCAGGTGGTTTCAATTCTATTGTTCGCTCTCGTTCAACCTGTTATCATTAAGTCCTGCCGTTCTGGGGGGCATCTTGACGTCCTACCTGGCAGATACCCCTTCAGTGTTTTAACCGCAGCATGACTACATATTCGGAGCAAATCGTGGTGCCTTTCACCACGCAATCAGGGCGAAGGGTGAATGCGTGGTGCAAACTCCTGAAATTCAGGCCGTCCCGGATAAGTTTTCCCCACTCCAATTCGATGCATCGTTACATCATCCCCGAAACCTTTCCCGGCTGCATAACGACAGTGGCTGGGCCGAATCGCGTTGTATCTTTATTGAGGCCCAAGCCGGGCAAGGCAAATCGGTACTGATCGCCCAGTTGCTCCAGGAGCAGCACCACCAGCCGGTATTCTGGTACCGGATGGAAAAGGATGACGCGGCGCCCAGCTTTTTTCTCTCTTCCCTGATCTCAGGCTTGGAAAAAACCTACCCCGGTTTTGCTGCGCCGCAAGCCCAGCATTTTCTGGCCGATGACAGCGCCGCCCCGGAAACCTTTCTGGCCGCGTTGGCCCAGATCATCAAAGAGTTACAGCCCCTGATCACCACTCCCGTCACCGTGGTCTTTGACGATGTCCATCTCTGCGAGGAGTCGCCGCTGAGCCGCGCCCTGCTTCTCCATTTATTGGATCAAGCCCCGGCCCGGATGCAGTTTATCCTCGCCTCGCGCCGCAATTTGCAACCGTTGTTTGCCGGGATAAACGACCGTTCCCGGAAAGTTTTCCTGGATAACGAGAGCCTGTCCTTGGGGCACCAGGAAATTGCCGAAATCTTTAATCGCTTTTTCCAGATCCCCTTGACCATGGCCGCCGTCAGACATCTTAGCCAGATGACCTCCGGCTGGATGATGGGTCTGGTGCTGACCCGGCAGATCCTCAGTGCCGAGCCTGACCCCCTGCGGGTTGAGGCCCGGCTGGTTGATTTTGCCCAAGAACAGGGCGGGTCCCTGGCCTATTTTCTCCAGCAGGTTCTCGCCACCCTCTCCGCCAGGGATCGCGAGATCCTGCTGATCCTTTCCCTGCTGGACGACATTCCCCTGGAACTGGCATCCTTGCTGACCGGGGTTGGCCCAGAAGAACTTGGCGAAACCCTGGAAAATTTATCCCGGCAAAACAGTTTTATCCGCCCCCTAAATCCCCAGGGCAGCGGCTTCGTCATGCATCATCTCTTGCAAGAGGGCCTTCGCCAATTGCTCCGGGCAGAAAAGTCTCCCGCTGCCTACCAAGCCCTCCACGATCAGGCGGGCGCCTGGTATTTTGCCCAGGGCCATTTCCGCTTGGCCGTCTCCTGCCATATCACCGGCGGCAACTACCCGGCCGCCCAGCAGCTCTTACGCGCGGTCGGGCCGAGTATGAATCTGCAGACCCGGCTGGAATCGCTCAACCAGGCCATCGCGGCCCTGACCGACGAGGTGGTGGCGGCCCATCCCTGGTTCGCCTACGCCCGGGGGATGTATCTGCTCAATAACCATCCCGACCAGGCCCTGCCCTGGCTGGAGCAGGCGCGGGTCGGCTTCTGCCGGGACGGTGACGAAGTCGGTGAACTCCTCAGTGCCCAGCAGATCATCTTTTTTTGCATTGCCGGCGACGGCTCCTATCTCAAGGGATACCCGCTGGTCACGCGGAGCATGGCCTTGTACGCGGCCCATGGTGACAAACTGGCGCCCGCCACCAAAGCCCACGCAGAAAATATCTTTCTTTTGGCCAATAACTTTTTCTTTCTTAACCTGCGCGAGTCAGACCGCTATCTGAGCTCCGGTCTCAACCAGGCCAGGGCACTGGGGCTGGTCAATCTGGAGGCGGAGGCCCGCCTGGCCAGGTTTTTTCGCTTCCTGCTGGGCGGCGATTACGCCCTGTGCCAGAGCGAGTTGGAGCAGATTCTGCCCTTCCTCGACCATCCCTTGGTCAACCAGATTGTCCGCAACGCCATCTGGATGGCCCAAATGAACTACCTGCAAATGTCCGGCGATTTTGCCTCTTACGCGCGGCACAAGGAGAGATATTACCAGACCTGGGGCAAGGAGATCGTGGCGGGAAACGTTATCAACCCCTACCTCCTGCTCTGGGATCTTGATGGTTATTTGGCCCAGGGCAATCGAATCGCCCTGGCCGAGACCTTGGCCACCGCGCTGGCCCAGACCGGGTTGGGGGCCGGGTTACATTTCCGCAGTCAATATCTGCTTTACCAGGGCCTTTACTTGGCTGAGGATGGCAAAGATGCGGCGGCCCTGGAGGCCATCACCGAGGCCCTCGAACTGCGGGAGTTGCACGGTGGCCGACTCTTCCAGATCAAGGGCTGGCTGGCCGCCGGGGCAGTCTATTCCCGTTTGGGCCAGGACGAACAGGCCCGGGAATTTTTCACCCTGGCCCTGGATAGCGATAGTTCCTTTCTGACCGCCACCGCCTTGGCCTACCGCTGTCGCCACTTTCTGGAACGGGAGGCCTGGGACTTGGCCCATCAAGATCTGCGGAGCCTGCTGGGGATTCTGCAAAGCAAGGGTTATCGCCATTTCTTGCTCTGGACCCCGGAACTACTGCGCACCCTGCTGGCCGAGGCGGTGCGGATGGGCATAGAACCGGCCTGGGCCGGGGCCCTGGCAGCCGAGCGCTTGGGTTGCACGATCTTGCCGGACGGCACCCTGCTGCCGCTGTTGCAGATCACCTCCCTGGGCGATCTGCGCTTGGAATTTTCCGGCAGTGGGGCGATCTCCTCGGAGGAACTCACCGAGAGCCAGCGCCAACTGCTGGGGGCCTTACTCTGTAGCCCGGATCTGGCCCTGCCCCAGAGCCATCTCCAAACGCTGCTCTGGCCGGAGAGTCCGGAGAAGAAATCCCGCAACAGCTTTGACACCCTGATGTCGCGGCTGCGCAAGATCCTGCAGGCCGCCTTAGGTGACAGTGGCGAGGCCAAACATTATCTGACCCTGAAAAATGGCATCGTCAGCCTGCACCATTGCCAGTGCGACACCAGCCTCTTTCTCAATTCGGCCAAGAAGGGCCGGGCCGCTTTCCGGGCCAAGGAATATCGCCAGGCCGAACTCCGGCTGCATGAGGCACTTGACCGGTGGCGGGGTGAGTTTTTGCCAACCGTGGCAGAAACCCTTGAACTGGCGCAGCAGCGCCACAACTACCATCTCCAAGGGGTAGATTGCGCCCTGACCCTGGCCGATACTCTGGAAATTATTAAGGCCCCGCAACAGGCCCTCGATGTGCTGGCCCGGGTCGTTCCCCTTGCCCCGACCAACGACCGGCTGGCCCGGAAACGCTATGGGCTTTTCATCCTGCTCCGCCAACCGTCCCTCGCCCAGAATGTCCTCGATCAATACGCCGAAGCCCTGCGCCAGGACGATTATTCTCCCGAGGAGATTGCCGAGAACCTTGAGCTTTTCTGGCAGGATTGAGACTGCCTCTGGCAAGAGGCTTATTTCGTCACTCCCGAGGCAGTAATCGGGGATGACCGCTGTTAATATTTTTTTATTACCGCTAATCTTGGGACTATTTTGTACAGACACGAGGTAGCATTTGAAGCGGCATCTATTTAACATAAGCGACACGTGGAGATAAAGTTGGGCCACCCTTCGACAAGCTCAGGGTGATCGGATTGGACTTTTTAAAAATAGTGATTCGATCACCCTGAGCTTGTCGAAGGGTCATTGGCAGATCTGCACCGCTTAGCGATTTAACCTCCTAACATCTTATCAACGAGGAGCAACCGAACATGGGCAAAACCGCGAAAACCGTCACCGAAGATGGCGTTGAAATTGTCTATGAGCTAGATGGCACCGGCGCCCCGCTCCTCCTGATCCATGGCACCATGGAAAACCGGACCATCTGGGAGCCAGTCATGCCGCTGCTGCTCCAGGATTATCAGGTGATCCGGCTCGACCTGCGGGGCCACGGCGAATCAGGCCCCGCGACCACCTACGATATGCACGCTCTGGCCAGTGACGTGGCGGCAGTTGCCCGGGATCTGGGCCTTGCCATCCCCCATCTGGTCGGCCATTCCCTGGGCGGAGCGGTGGCCACGGTGGTGGCAGGGACCATGGGGGCACACTCTGTGGTCAATGTGGACCAGCCGTTTCAGGATCCGAACCTATTCGCCGAGTTACTCCCGCTGGAGGAGCGCCTGCGGGGCCCGCAATATGCCCAGGCTCTCTTTGAACTCATGGCGGGGCTCAGTGATGGCGCCCTGACCAGCGCGCAGCTAGCCAAGGTTCGCCAGCTCTGCGACTCCGGCCGCCAGGAGGTGCTCCTGGCCCTCTGGGCACCATTTTTTCAGGGCCAACTCCCGGCCCTGCTCGCCATGTTTGAGGCCTTTCTCCCCACCATCACCACCCCCTACCTCTCCCTGCATGGCCGCACCCCGCCCCTCGGTTATCAGAGCTGGCTCCAGGGTCTGATGCCCCAGGCCCATTTTGCGGTGATGACCGGCACCGGCCATTATCCCTTTCTGGTCGATCCGGTGGGTTTTGTGAAACAAATCAAGGATTTTCATCTCTCGCTGTAAAACCTGCCGCCAAGGCTGATAACCAAACGGTTTTAGCTTTGGCGGCGATCCCGTATTTGGCCCGCCCCCTTCGTTTGCCGCCGAGTCCCGGTTCTCTTGAGTGAGCTCGGCACCTCCCCCTAGTGATCTACCAGCTCATTGTTCAAGCTTCCCCAAGCGCTGAGCACTTCCCCTGCTGTACATCCACCTCTTCAGCCGCAGAAGCAAAACTATTTTCCAAAGAAGCGTCCTTACGCCGCAAATGTCAGAAATATGTCAGATCGGTCTGGTATTGAGCTGGTTGTGTGCTGCCACGCCGTTGCTTCGCGGGAAACAGAACTGGAGTGATTCAACCAGGCAACCCCACGCACGGATCACGCATTTAACCGAACCTACGACCTGTCACGGAGTGTAAAACGAGATGAGCGAAACCAGAGTGGTAATGATTGAAGACCACCCCTTGGTGCTGGTGGCGATCAAACAACTCATCGATAATCGCCCAGACCTGACCGCGATTGCTTATGCGGCCAGGGGCGACGAGGGGTTGGCGTTGGTTCGTGAACACCGCCCGGAGGTGGTCATCCTGGATATTTCCCTGCCGGATGTAAGTGGCTTGGATCTGTGCCCCTTGCTCCTGGAGGTTTCGCCGGAAACCAAGGTGATCTTCTTGTCCATGCACGACCAGGAGGCCCATATCGCGCGCGCCCTGAAAAACGGCGCCAAGGGGTATGTCTTGAAAACCGAAAAGCCGGACCGGTTGCTCACGGCCATTGATACTGTGATGAGTGGCAAATACTACCTGAGTCCCGAGGTCAATGAGGCCGTCATCAAAGGTTTTCTGAGCGAAAGGCGATATGGCGGTGCGGCGCAACTGCCGACACAACCCCGACTGCCACCCCCGGCGGGGCTAAGCAAGAGGGAATTGGAGATTATGCAGTTGATCCTGAGTGGCACCGGTAACCGGCAGATTGCCGACCTGCTCTGCCTCAGCCCCAAGACCGTGGAAAAACACCGGGGCAACATCATGGACAAGACCAAGGCCAAAACCCCCATGGCCATGCTGCGCTTTGCCCTCAAACACCAGCTAACCAGTATCGATATTTTAAACTAACAGGAACTGCCGTTAAAAGGAATTTCACCAGCGCAATCTCGGCAACCCTCATGGCACGCCGAATTTTAAAATCACCTAACCAAGGAGAGACGCAACATGAGAGGTATTTGGGGAGCGTTCAAATTAGCATGCCTGCTCGCGGTAACCGGGTTTTTATTGACAGCCTGCTCAGGTGGTGGTGGTGCTGCGCCGGCGCCAACACCATCCAAAACGATATCAGGTACTGCGGCAGCCGGGGTGCCGATCATCGGAACAGTGACGATTAAGGACAGCAGAGTCCCTGCCCAGATGAAGACCGTCACCATTGAGGCCAATGGCCATTATACGGTTGATGTAACCGGCCTGCTGGCCCCATACATGCTCAGAGCCGACGGCTATGTCGGTGGCAATGAATATCACCTTTATTCGGCTGGAACTTCGGCAGACGAGGGTGGGACGGTCAATGTCACCCCGTTTACCGATTTGATCGTGGCGAATATCGCCGGATCAATTGCCCAGACCTATTTTAACAACGGCAACTTCAGCGGTCTTACTGCTGCCGAGTTAACGGCGAAGTCCGCAGCCCTTAGAACCAAGCTCCTGCCAGTTCTTCAAGTGCTTGGGGTCAGCAACTCGATCGATCTGCTGCGGGCCGCGTTTAACACCGACCATACCGGTCTGGATGCAGCTCTCGACATCTTCAGGGTCAGCACCGACCCAGTTACCCAGGTTGCCACCATCACAAACATCATCACCCATGACACCATGACCTCTGATCCTGTCTCCGGAAGCTATGCCGGTAATCTTGACAACACGACCGGTGTTGCCGCAGGTGTTACAGACATCCAGGCGATTACGGCAAAATTTCAGGCATTTACAAATCTTTTTGCCACCAGCCTACCTCGGGCAGACAACCCGAACCTGCTGGCTCTGTTCGATACGACCTTCCTAGACAGTGGACATAATCGAGCCGCTTTTCTATCTGGAATAACGACCGATCCGGGGATGATTGGCATAACGTTCACCAATATCTCCATACTAGAGATTGATGTAACCAACGGCACCGCCCAGGTGGTCTTCGATGTGTTTATCAATGGCGTGAAAAATAATTCCGCGCCTGCGAAGTGGCACATGATCAAAAAAGCCGGAATCTGGTATCTTCAAGGTGATCAGTATATCGCCGATATTGATTTTAGGTCTGTTGCGTCATATCACCCTTCTGAGCCCCAACAAATTAAGATTTATAGCGGCTTACATTTATGGATAGCTGACCCAGGTGGCCTGGGGCTTACGAGTGCGGTTGTAACTGGCCACGGACTGCCTCAGGAAGGGGTAACCTTTGTGTACGACATTGCCAACCAACAATTTCAAGTTTCAGGGCAAAACAGTGGATCCGACTATTACATGACCGATGCAGCAATCAATCAGGTGGCTAGTACAGGAGAAACTTATACACTCAGACTGTATAAAGACGCCTCGTTGCAAGCCACCTACACCAAAACGATCGGAAAGAGACCCTACAAGAGCACCGAATTGACGCCTGCCAGCTTCCCAACCATCACCGCGCCGACCTTGACACAATTGCGGGCCTTCACCGGCGGGGACATGACTATTACCTGGACCATGCCCACCGGGCTTATCAACAACTGGGTAAGCTTTGGACTGAATGACAACTCAGGACATTCAGCCCAAGCCGGTTTCAATACTACCCCTGAATTGCGGAGCAAAACTTTCACGCTGAACCCGGTAACTGCCACCGGCACTACTTTTACTCCAACAGGTCGCTGGATCTATCTTGACGGGAGAGATAGTTATGGCGGAATGTTCAGTGTAAATATTTGGTAAAACTTAGGCAGCAAAAGGTGTGAGTTGTTTCAGGCGGGGCCTCGTGCCCCGCCTTTCTTTTGTGTACATAAAGGGGTCGCGTCTACATTCTACACATAGAAAGAGAAAGTGGGGATGCTCATAACATCATAAGATTGTTTCCAGACTTACCAGCGACCAAGTCGCTAAACTCGATGTTCAAATAAAAATCTGATTACCACTAATCTTCAGCCAATTCTGTGCACACGCAAGGTTTGCAGCAGTAGCTGTTTGCCATAAACTGAATGTGAGTTGCGATGAAATTGGGCCGTCCTTCGACAAGCCTGTCCTGAGCCTGTCGAAGGACGGCCCAAACAGGGTGCATCTCCACACAAGTTCTATGTCGAAACAGGCAAATACATCATGTTGCGTTGTTAGTCGTAAATGTGGCTGAGGATTAGTGGTAATCAGATAAAGTTATATCTCTGCCAACCGCACAAATTTCAGGGCGTGGGTGGTGCAGCGGCTGACGCAGGCGGGCTTCAGCCCCTGGTCAACCCGGTCCAGGCAATAGTCGCACTTGACCGCCTTGCCCGAGTCCGGGTTGAGCTGCGGCACCTGCCAGGGGCAGGCCCCGGCGCAGGCCATGCAGCCGATGCAGGTCTCCTGGTCGATGAAGACAATGCCGTCGGCCCGTTTGCGCATGGCGTTGGTGGGGCAGACCGGCACGCAGTACGGATCTTCGCAGTGGAAGCAGGAGCGGAAGCGGAACTCGGTCTTGGGTACGCCGCGCACGGCCTTTAATTCCTGGTGGCTGATTTCACAAAGAATCGGCCCCACCGGCAACCCTTTACTGGTTTTGCAGTGCAGCTCGCAGCCGTGGCAGCCGATACAGCGCTTGGAATTGAGGTAGAGCATATACTGGTTCATAATTCAATCCTCCGCCGGGGATTCTT
>Ga0334722_10001549_pt1 | contig 28444 bp, 24 predicted proteins | sample C3_bottom_MG_FD_207210 | JGI IMG/M metagenome (GOLD analysis project Ga0334722, IMG submission 207210) | Sediment microbial communities from Yellowstone Lake, YNP, Wyoming, USA - C3_bottom | ecosystem: Environmental > Aquatic > Freshwater > Lake > Sediment | place: USA: Wyoming | collected... | reverse complement strand
CTGATACATTCCATGAGTTGGGCTGGAGTTTTGTGCGCGTGCCGTTCGTGGAAAAATTGTTGAACGCGGAGAAAATAGAGCGCGGCGATATCGACTTGATAGTTGGACTCGTGCCGCCGATAGCCGAAGAAAAAACACAACTGGAATTATTGTAGAGACGACAGATAACAGACGACAGATTACAGCAAGATCAGGGAGGAGCAATGGCGCACAATTTTCGAGAACTGAAAGTCTGGTCGCGCGCGATGGAGTATGTCACCAGAATTTACGAATTGACCAAGACGTATCCCAAAGATGAGTTGTATGGTCTGACCAGTCAGACGCGCCGCGCCGCAACATCCGTCGCGCTGAATATCGCGGAAGGGTCTGGCGGCAGCAGCAACGCCGAGTTCATTCGATTTCTCGAAATGGCTCGGCGTTCCGTTTATGAAGTTATTACCGCGCTCGAAATAGGGCAGAGGTTGAACTATTGCAAGCCGCCGCAAATCACGCCTTTGTCGGAAGAAGCGAATGAAATTGCCGCGATGCTGACGGGTCTCATCAAGCGACTGCAAGACAACAAATGATAGAACACAGACAACAGATCAGAAGATTTTTCTGTTGTCTGATGTCTGTCATCTGTCATCTCACTGCGACAACACCGCGCGCAAATCGTCGCCTTCGCGCACAATGTAGACTGGGATGCCGCTTGCCAACAATTCTGCCGCCGCCGCTTGCGTTTCACCGCGACCGTTGAACGTATTCGGGTCCACCAGCACGGCGATGACGCGCAGTCCGCGCCGTTTGATTTCACGCAGCGACTTGACCCAGTCCAGGTCGCCCGACGGCGTGATGGCGACGAGCGTGTTGTTGCGTCCCAACTTCGCGGCTTCTTGCGTGAGCAACTGACTGAACCGCATCGTGCCTTCCGCGCGCAAGACTGCCAACACTTCAAGCAATCGATTCACTTGTCGCTCGCCGCGATCGGGCTGGACGATTTCGCGCTTGTGTCCGCAAGCGGCAAAACCTAGCGCGCGCTGTTTGTTCAGAAAATATTTTCCCACCGACGCCGCAATTGTCACGATATATTCTTCCGTGCTGGGCGGCAATCGAATTTCTTTGGGTTGACTCAGCCACATGCTCGCCAAGTCGCGTTCGAGCATCGCCTCTTCGTACCACAAACTGGCTTGCGCCGCGCGCTCCATATCGAGATAGATCCAAATGTCGGCGCTGGGATCGAGTTCAAATTCCTTAACGATAAGTCGTTCCGCGCGCGCGGTCGAACGCCAGTGAATGCGATTGAACGAATCGCCCGGTATGTACTCGCGCGTCCCCGAAACGTTCGTCGTGACGTGATGCGTTCGCCGCTGAATCACGTCGCCGCCCGGCATTTGTCCCATCGATGGCGCAAAGGTGGGCAGGTCGATGGTGGCGGGATAAACCGTGATTGCCGCTTCGCTGTCCGATATTCGTCGATGTAAAATGTACAATCCGAACGGATCGCCGGTCACGATGGTGATGGGCCCGATCTTGAATCGCCCGCGCCGACGGCACAACGTTCGCACGCTCCAGCTCCACCGCGCGCCTGCGCGCAGACCATTGAGCACGCGGCTCACGCGATGAGCCGGTAGTTTCGATTCGTCGTCGATTTCGATCCAGACCTTGGTCAAGCGTCCGGTGTTGTGAACCAGGAAGCGTTCTTCGGCGACTTTGCCAACCTGGGTGCGCGGCGTCATCATTTTGCGTTCCAAATGGAACGTGGCAACGCTGTACGCCGCCCAGAAAAATGAGGTGATTTCAATCGCGAGGATAAGATAGGCGAGGCGAAAAAAAACGTCGTGCCCAGTTTGGAATGCGAAGAGCGTCAGCGCGCCCCACGCGCCGATGAGAATCCAATGCCGCGCCGTGATCCGAAACGCGCCCGACCGAAATGGAATCCAAACCGTTTCGCCTGGATGCCGTTTTTGCCAGAGTCGATGAAGCCAGGTTGTTCTCATTCCTGGGAATTAACTTTCGTCGTCATCGTTATCATCATCATCATCGTCCGCATCGTCGTCCGATCTATTCAACTCGGCATTCCGGTCTCGATTATGGCGTTCCTCTTCTTTGCGGATGCGGTCGTACCCGATCAACGAGTCGATGGTGACGCGGTCGCGTATATCCGCCTCGCGTTCCATAATGCGCTTCCGCAGGTCTTCGATATGCCTAAAGATTTCTTCGGACGCTTCGCGCGGGTGATAGATATTTTTGAAGATCATCTGACTGCCTTGCCCTGCCGTTTCGATTTTGAGATTGCCGTAATGGAGCAGGGTCGCCCAGATGCCATCCACTTCGACGCGCACATCCTGAACTTGATCGAGTTGTGCTGTGATCGATTTTTCGCGAATGCCGAGCGGCAATCGTTCAGCGTCGATCACTTGCGTGGCGGTGACGGCGTAGGTATCGTTCCGCCAATCTTCCCACTGCCACCAGACGCCGAACAGCCCAATCGCCAATAGTGTCAGCCCAGCAAAAAGATAGCCACCGAACGGAAGAACTTGCAAGCCAGGATTGTAGGCGAGGAAAACAAAGATGGCATCCAAACCGATCAAGCCGAGGACAATTTTGTATTCTTGGTCTAGCAGAACGATCCAATGCTTGCGCCAAGTGACGACGGAATCTTTTTTCATCTCCAATTGGAACATGGAGCGAATCAAGTTTTGCGCGCGCCGCCACGCGGACGGTGGCGGGGGTGGAGCAGGCGGCGGGATTCGGGCGGCGGTTTCGGCGCGCTCACGCGCGACGACGTGTGGTAAGATATATTCGCGCAATTTCTGCTGGACTCGATCGCGCTCGCGCTCGCGTTGGTCCGCCGCGCGCAATGCGCGGACCTTGCCGCGTTGCTGTTCGATGAGCTTGACGATCTGCTCTCCATTACCCACGTACGCGAAGCTGACGTTGCCTTCTTGCCTGCCCGCCGTTTGAATGACGACGTTGCTCACACCGATTATTCCGGCGATTCCGTTGCTTTCGACCTTGGATCCAATGATCTTGTCGAAAGGCACACCCTCCGTCAATTCAACCGAAATATATTGTCGCTCGACGTGCGCGACGCGCAGGGTGGTCATGATGTACTCGTCGTTTCGCCAATCATAAAGCTCGAGTCCAAAGAACATCAAAACTATAATGGCGCCGACAACGAGGACGATGTTCGCAATGCCGAATCCAAAGAACCCAAGCGCAAAACTAATAAGCAACACGGTGACAGCAATCGAGGCGGTTTTCGCGAGAGCAGGAACCAGCGCCCACCAATGTTTGTGAAAAACGGCGGTCACCACTTCGCCGGGTTCCACCCAATTTAATCCGTGCGTTCGCCTGTGCTTGGCTTCTTCGATGAACGGCATCGCGTGGAGTAAATGCTGATGCATAAGCAACGCCGCATCCAGGTCGCCGCGATCCAAGATGTAGGCGTCCACATCCGTCACGGCGTACGCTTGGAATTCGAAGGGCTGCTGCATTTCAAACATTTGCTCGCCGAAATAATTTTTGGGCGGCAAGGTAGAACCGGGCACCGGCGCGGCGGGCAAAACGCCATGACTATGCTCTATACCATTCGCATCGGTCACGCGCAGGTTGACGACTCCGCTTTCCAAAACGAAGAAACGATTTCCCAGGTCGCCTTGCGCGACGAGCGCCTCGCCAGCAAAATAGCGACGCGGTTTGAATTGGCTCGCCAGCAATTCCAGTTGCTCTGGCTTGAGTCCTTTGAATAAAGAAATAGTGTGGAGATAATCGACGAGTGCCATAATCACACTTGTCATTCTGAGCGAAGCGAAGAATCTCTATGTTCGAAGATTCTTTGCTGTATTCAGAATGACACCATAAAAATTTACAACTGCTCTTTCAATTTCTGCGCCGCCGAGCGCGTCATCCCTTCGACGGTCATCAGCTCTTCCACCGGTGCTTCGCGAATCTTTTCGAGCGAGCCAAAGCGCGTGAGCAGCGCGCGCCGCCGCCGCGGTCCGATGCCGGAGATCGCATCGAGCTGCGAAACGAGTCCGCGCTTGGCGCGCAACTTGCGATGATAGGTGATGCCGAACCGATGCGCCTCGTCGCGGATGCGTTGCAACAGTTTCAACGCCTCGGACGATTTGGGCAGGCGCAGAGATTCGGCGCGATTCGGAATAAAAACTTCTTCCTCTTGTTTTGCCAGACTGATGAGATTCACGCCTTCGATGCCTAGTCCGTGCAGCACCTCATCTGCCGCGCTCAACTGTCCCTTGCCGCCATCGATGATAACCAGGTCGGGCATTCGTTTCCACGAATCGTCTTTGCCAGGCAGCGTGTCTTTTTTCTTGCTTGGCTTTTTCTCACTCTGAGCGGAATCGGAGTAAAGCGGCGATGGAGTCGAAGAGCCGCCGACCGCTGACGACTGACCGCTTTCTGTCGACTGTCGACTGTCGACTGTTGACTGTCCACTGTCCACTGCCCACTGTTCACTGCTTTCCACCAACCGTTTGAATCTTCTGGTCAACACTTCTTGCAGACTCGCAAAATCATTCGCGCCTTGTACCGTTTTGATTTTGAATTTGCGATAATCACTCTTTTTTGCCGCGCCGCGCTCGAACACGACCATCGATCCTACCGAGTTGGTGCCTTGCGTGTTGGAAATGTCGTAGCACTCCATTCGCAATGGCGGATTCTGCAAGCCGAGCGCTTCTTGCAATTCGGCAACGGCGCTCATCTGCCGCGTCTCGTCGGCGAGCCACTGCGCTTTGAGACTTGTCAACGTCACGCGCGCGTTCTCTTCCGCCATCTCGACCAGGTCTTTGCCTTGCCCGTTGCGCGGCACCCGAATCAAAACTTTTTGTCCGCGTTGTTGATTTAACCATTGCTCGATGATCTTGGCTTCATCGATGATTTCAGGCAAGAGAATTTCGGGCGGGACATAGGCGGCTTCGTCGTAGAATTGTTTGACGAACGACGACAAGACCTGGTCGGCGTTCTCACCCTCCGTGCCTTCCAGGACAAAATATTCTCGACCCAGGAGTTTGCCGCCGCGCACGAAAAAGACTTGCATACATGCGTCGCCGTCGTCGCGCGCAAACGCGATGACGTCCTGATCGATCATCAGCGGCGAGACGACTTTTTGATGTTCAGTGATGCGCGCGATCGCTTGCAGTTGATCGCGGTACCGCGCCGCGCGTTCGAATTCAAGTTTCGTCACCGATTCATCAAGCCGGGCGCGAATCGACGTTGTGACCTCGTCCGCCTTGCCCTGCAAGAACAGGCACAACCGATCGATCATCGCGCGATATTCTTCACGCGATGCCGCGTCAATGCACGGCGCGATGCACAACCCGATGTCGTAATACAAACACGCGCGCTTGTCCTTGCCGGTGATCTCGCGGTCGCACGTGAGGTACGGAAAAATTTTGCGGAGCGTGTCCATCGTTTCGTGCACCGCCCACACGGCAGTGAACGGACCAAAATAGCGCGCGCCGTCGTTGTCCATTCGCCGCGTGACGTAGACCTTGGGGAACGGTTCCTGCCAAGTCACCTTGATGTACGGATAGCGTTTGTCGTCCTTGAGCCGCACGTTGAAATGCGGCTTGTGTTTCTTGATGAGATTACATTCAAGGACGAGCGCTTCCAGTTCCGTCTCGGTGACGATGAATTCGATGTGGCGAATGCGCTCGACGAGTCGCCAGGTTTTGCCGTCTTGTCCGTACGGCGCGTGAAAGTACGAGCGCACGCGATTGCGTAGATTGATCGCTTTGCCGACGTAAATAATTTCCCCGCGCTCGTCTTTCATCAAATAGACGCCGGGGTTGGTCGGCAGAGTGTCGAGTATCTTTTGGATTTCGGGGAGAGGAACGAACGTCAAAGTCAATTCTCTTTCGAGCGCTGTTCTAATAGATTCGCAAACGCATCTAGTTCACGCCGTACAGCAACAAATGTTGGACGCAACGTCAACGTTAATTCTTCTAATCGTTTATGTTCCATTGTGAATGTATAGATAACTCTTACAACGTGGCGGAGACGACGATATTCATCCAGCATGGACTTTACAGTTTCGGTAAATACAGCGGGACGAAGACCAGGCATCTCTTCGCACATTTGGTCAAGCAACTCTTTGTGCCACTCAGCGCCTTGAGGCACTCTACCATCAATTGTACCGGCAATCAGTTGAAGCAAGCGTTCCAAACCGGAATAGAAACCTTCCAGATTCAATGCGATACTATCGTAGTAAAGATCGTCCGATGATGTTTTTGATCGAGCAAGTGCCTTTTCGCATCGCGTCACAACCTGTTCTAAATCGGCAAGCTCGGTACTAATTCTTTTAGAAAGCTTCGCCAGATTTTTTTTCATAACTCAATTCCGTCTTCATCGATTTCTTCGCGCACGGCGGGACGGCAAGTCTCCGGATCCACGACATCGATTTTGAATTCGCTAGGCAGGTCAGCAACGCTACCGGCAGCGCGATAAAAATCACTGGGCGCAATTCCCCACGCCGCCAGATCAATGTCCGACCATTGTGTGAACCACAAGCGGTGCGCTAGCGATCCAAACAGCACCACCTTGGTTGCGCCAAATTCATGCTTGAGCAGTGCTGCCGCGCGTTTTGCCTGACGCATTGCACGCGCCATCAATTGTTTTTTTTGTTCAGGATTCTGGCGACGTTTTGGTGTTAGAGAGTATTTTTTCAATTCTTCAGGGCTCAAGTCTAGCACGGTTTTTGCCATCCCCCATCTCCTTACGCCGTCACGCGCTTGCGACTGCGGAACATCAGAAAAACGAAAATGATAAACGCCAGAAACAGCACGATCAAAATCGGCAAAACAATCGCCACGACCGACATGATTGCCGACACAATGTCTTCGGCGACGCTGACGAACATGTTGCCCAATCCGCCAGTGCTTGCGGTCACGACCGGGCGCGCCGTTGCTTTGACCGCGTGGACGCTGAAGGCGAGAATGAGACCCAGGATGACCGCAATCACCGGATGCAGATTGATCACGCTCGTGCTTGCCGCAAACAGAATTGCGCCTGCGGTTGGACGAATCAACGTTTGGATGATGTCGTTCAGTGTGTCGGCGGCAGGAATTTTGTCGACGATCATTTCGATCACAAGCAGAACTATTAACACGCCAATGACCCAGCCATTCGTCAAGACATCAAAGGGCGGGCTGAGCTTGATCCAGTCGGTGAAGCGCGCGGTGAGCGCAACGATGAGCAGGGGGATGTACGCGTTCAAGCCCGACGCGGATGAAAGTCCAAAGGCGGTTAGGATGTGCGCGATTGCGGAAAGCATCATAGCGACCTCTTACGCAAGATTATACCACAAATAGAACGAGGGTGCTACGTTTGCACCCTCGGTTGAAATTCACGCTCAATTCAAACTCATGTGCGCCATGTCTGAAATCCACGAGATGATCATCACTTAGCGGGTCATCCTCAACTGCGCGAAATCATCCGACGGAATTAATTCAAGCGCGGACTCCTGGGATGACTTGTACTTGGTGAGCAACTCCTCTTGACTCGGTGTGCCGTCCCATGCGACATCAATGATTCGCGTGTGATTGGTATCCTGCGCGCCGCCGCCAAAACGCCACTGTGCCGCGTTCGGTTCGACATCCCGGACGCGCCAAACGCCTGCCGCCGGAAAACCTTCCTGTCCCAGCATGACGCCGAGATAACCAAACGTCTTGGGATCGCCGGGAATCGCATCTTTCGGGAGACGCAGGGTCACGGTGCGCGCTACCGGATCGACGATGATCTTGAGCGGCACATCCATCTTCACTGGCTTGCCATCGCTTCCCACTTTGTACATACCCGGTGTCCAGCCCTCTGTCCAAATCGCGTAATCCCACGCGTCCTCGCTGGAGACGGCGGCATTGCGTCCCGGCAAAAGCATCCGCGAGCCAGACCCAGGTTTGTGGTCAACGTCGATGTAAACATCGAGTGTCTGGACTGCCAAACCATTCGGGCTGCCCCACGGATTGTCGATCGGACCATTGAGCTTGAATCGGAAGACGATATTCTTGTCATCCGCTCCGACAGCAAACTCGTCGATGTCAAAGTTGCCGGGCTTGAAGACGGCATCGGTTGGATAGGTATAGCTGCCAGGTCCTTTATCGTCGCCTTTGGCATCTTTGACCGTTAGAAACATCGCGATATTCGAAAGGTCGGGCAGGACGATGCGCGCCGCGCCATCCGACGGCGCGGTGGCGATCTGCGCGCCGCCGGATACGAACGTCGCCAGCACCAACACATTGTCGCCCGCGCTAACGTCGCCAAGCGAAGCCCAGGGAAGCGCGAGTTCGATCACGCGATCGTTCGCCGCGACGATGGCTTGGACGTCTGACTTGTCCCAGGTATTGTCGCCTTGCGCGAGGCTTACGGTGGCGCTGACGGCATTGTTCTTGAATTGGATTGCAATCTCATGGCTCGCTCCAAAGCCAAGCGAAGTCTTGGTCTGGATGCCATAACGCGAGAACGAATTGAACTGTTTTGCTTTCGGCGCTGAGAGATAGACGCCGACGAAGAGATTGGGATCGATTTCTTTCCACGGCTTGGTCGCATCGAGCCGTAGGTAAATATTCTGCGCGTTGTAGCCGACGACCGTCGCTGCAATCAGACTTTTCGCCGTCCCTGAGTAAACCGCGCCTTTCGCCCATTCATCGACCGGCGAAATCTCACCGTCAATCTTTGGCGAGAACATGCCTTCGATCTTCTTCGGCGGGTCTGCCGCAAAGCGATAGAGGATGGGGACGTAGAGGAAATCGGGCGGGTCTACACCGAGGGCGCGATAGACCTCCGTCAGGTAACTGCGAAATTGATCATCGAACGCGGCGTCATCGCCGGAATCCTGGTCGTCTCCAAACCACCAGAACCAGTCGGAACCTTCCGCCGCGTACATCGCCTCGAATGCCTGATCGATCTGCTTTTGGGTCGCTGGCTTTTGTCCGTAGACAAACTTGTCCAGCTCGTCGCGCGTGCGCCGCAAATAATCCCAGGCGCGATTCTCCTCGTCTTCGCCGATCCATGTATCAAAGTTGTGATTGATCCAGGAGCCAGCCCATAGTTTGTCGATTTTGGGCGCGGCTGGATGCAAGGCGATATACTCACTCGGCGTTACGGTCTTGATGTCTTGCGCTGCGGCGAGCTTGGTGTAGAGCGTATTGAGAAACTCTTTGCCGTCATTATCATAGTACTCCCACGCATTCTCGCCGTCGAGCAAGACCGTTACGAGATGCGGACCGGTAGCGCCTTCGGCTTTCAGGCGATCCTTGATCGCGCGGAGACGCGCCATGAAATCGTCGGATGCCTTGTCGCCGGGTGTGCCGCTGTACTCAAAGCCGACTTTGTCGGAGATGACGTGATCGCGAAAGAGGATGGTCACTGGTCGCTGATCTTCGTACTGAACGTTATAAGTGCGATAGAGTTTATCGGCTTGCTGGATAGTGTCGTGGGAATCGCGCGTGAAATCATCTAGCCCAATGGATTTCGCCAGCACTTGTTCATCGGACGCCATCCATTGAATGCCGTTATCGGAAACCATCTTGACAATTTCCTGCGCCACCGCGCCTTCGGCGGGCCACATACCGCGTGGAGGTTGATTGAAATGCGATTGATAGGACTCGATGCCCCGCTTGAGTTGGGCAATCGCGTCTTCAGGGTGTGAAAAGCGCGGCTGTGGTAGCGACGTATTGCCCATCGCGATTTTTGCCAAATCGGTATTGTAAAGCAGCGGCAAAATTGGATGCGCGTATGGCGTCATCGTCACTTGGATCTGTCCGGCTTGTTGCGCTTGAGCGTGTTCGGGAATCACCTGCTTGATAATCCGCAGATGTTCATCGAAAACGATTTTCTTGTCTGCCTCGCTAAACCCTTTGCCTTTTGCGACGATGGTTTGCAGCGGCGGTTGCGCGAGCCAGTCCGGGTCGCTCCATGCCAGGTTAAAGAGAACCTGCAAATCAAGATAATCTTGCGTGGCGTAGGCTTTCAGCGCGTCGGCGATTTGCGTGTCAGTTGCACCCTTGCGCAGATCGGCAAGCTCCTTGTAGCGCGGAAAACGCGCGATGATTTTTGGATTGATGTCGAAGAACCGGCGCAAGAGAAATTCCTTGTCGGCATTGGTCAGCGCTGCCGCCGGTTTTTCTGCCATGACTTGATACAAATCTTTTGCGCCCGCCGCGAGATCATCCAATTGGCGGATGAGCGACGGCGTGATGTTGAAGGTGACATGAACGTCCTTGTATTTTTCGACAGTTGTCACCATGTCAAGGTAATCTTTGGCAGCGTGCAAACGCACCCAGGGTTTGGCGTAGATGCCCGTTTGCGGGTCTCGAAAATAAATCGGCTGGTGCTGATGCCAGATGATCGCCAGATAAAGCGGCTCTGAGGCTGGGGCGGTAGGTTGCGCCGTCACGGTCGACGACGGTGGCAACGCGGTGGGAGTTGGCGTGGTACACGCGCTGAATAGGAGAGCAAAAAAAACGGCGAGAGAGAGCGTACATGCAAATTGGCGCCATTGGTTGAAAGGCGTCGGCTGTTGTGCGTCAATCCTCCTGCTTCTTAGCCGGTTTCCTGCTTGACTGACACGAATGTCCAATCGGCGGTTCAAATGCTCCATTATTTTTTACTCCTGATCAGCCCAGCGTGATAAACGCGCTCGAATACCTTGATGCTTTTGCGCGTTATCCATACAATGCCGGTGAACGACGCCACCTCAAGTTCTCTCGCTCCGCATCAGCACATGCGCGTAACGGTGCTGATATATTCGGCGCGGTCACAAACTGAGATTTTGCAAAACGACTCGACGCTTTAGCGGGTAAAAACCGTGCAAATGCTCGACTCCAAAACCGCACGCTCCGCGAATGCCCGTGTGCGGTATAGCAACAAAGGGCAGACATACTCGTCTGCCCTTGCGAACCTAGAGCCAAGACCTTGCGAAGATCGAAGAAGCCCGCGCAGTTGGTGGAGCGAGGTTTCCTCGCCAGGTTAATGACTTAGCCCTTGACGCTCCCAATGGTCAGCCCAGAAATCAACCACTTGGACGACCAGAGGAACAGAGCCATCGTCGGAATCGCAACCAGGACCGATGCGGCAGCAAACGTGCCCCATTCGGTATTGAACTGCGCTTGCAACGAGCGAATGCCGAGTGCCCAGGTGAACACTTCGGACCTGGGAAGGATTATGCGCGCGAGAGGATACTCCACCCAGGCGGTCGTAAAGTTGAATAGAAAGACGATCGCGAGCGCGGGCGTGGAGAGCGGGAGAATGATTCGATAGAACGCGCCCAGGTCAGTCGTCCCATCGATCTTGGCGGCTTCCTCAAGATCGATCGGAATGGTGTCGTAATATCCTTTGAGAATCCAGATGCTGAAGGCGACTCCGCCCATCATATAAGCGACAATCAATCCCAGGTAGCTACCCACGAGAGGCAGACCAGTTGCACGACCGATCTCAACGAACATCAGGTAGATCGGGATGAGCATCATCGTGGCAGGCACCATCTGCGTGGTCAGCAGAAGCATCAAGCCGGGCACGCGCCCCGGAAACTTCCAGCGCGAAAAAGCGTAGGCAGCCGTTGCCGCCAAAATGACACCCGCAATCGATGTTGTGATTGTGATCAACAAACTGTTCCAGACCCATAGAAAAAAGTCGGTGCTCGACAGTAATCTTTGGTAGTTTGCCCAGGAGGCGTCCGCCGGGATGAGATCGAGGCTGGTAGTGAGTAGGCGGTCGCCAGGGCGCAAGGAAACGCTGAAAACGCGAATCACTGGATAGAGCGCGATGATGCAGCTAAAGATCAATATGCCGTGAATGATCAACCGCTTGAGCAGACTGTCTCCGTGTGTTCGTCGTACGAGTCCTTGGGTGAGGGTGGACGACCTGGGTTTGATTTGAGTACTCATTCTGTCACCGCCTTGAGCGCTCCGGTCATTCGGATGTACACGGCGGACACGCTGAACAATACAAAGAAGATGACAATCGCAAACGCCGCGCCTTGACCGTAGCGATAGAACTCGAATGCGGCTTTGAACAACGCGGTCACGAGTATATCGGTTTTCTCGGCGGGTCCACCTTGCGTAATGAGGTAGATCACATTGAATGCGTTGAACGTCCAAATCGTTCCGAGGACAGTTGCAGGCGCGACGACGGGTTGAAGCAAGGGCCAGGTGATGCTCCTGAACTGCTGCCAACCACTAGCGCCGTCAATTTCGGCTGCCTCATAATATTCTGCCGCGATGCTTTGCAGACCGCCCAGGATAATCACCATCATGAACGGAATCCCTAGCCAGATGTTGGAAATCGTCGCGGCGATAAAGGCGGGAATCGGTTCGTTCAACCATTCCACTCGCGGTAATCCAATCCCGACAAGCATATTGTTGACAAAACCATACTGATAGTGAAACTCGCCGCGTAACGCCAAGGCGGCAATGACTTGCGGAATCGCCCAGGGCAACACGAGAATTGTTCGATAGACGCCTTTGAATGCCAATCGGCGATTGAGCAGCAGCGCCAGTCCCAAGCCGCCTAGCACATGGAAAGTCACGTTGATGATCGTCCATACCCACGTGCGAAAAAATACTTCCCAGAACCCCGTGTCGTGAAGAACATTTCCGGTAAACACGGAGGTGAAATTGGTGATGCCGTAATCCAAACTATAGTCATACGCGCCAGGGAGAAAGTGCTGCAGACTGCGATTAGAAAAAGCGATTGCGATATTGTAAATGAATGGGTAAACAAAGAGGGTTGCCAGACCGATGGCGCCGGGCGCGAGCAACATGTACGCCAACGCATAACGCCATTGCAGAATGCGCACCAGGACGATATACAACACGATTTCGATGATCGCGAAGAATGCCACCAGCCCCAATAAAAAATTGCCGACGTCGGTCACAGATGAAACCATGTAATCCGTTGTCAGCGCTTTTTGCATGGGGAAGAACGAAATCAGGAACCAGATCACGCCTACGACAAGAAGGAACATCGGCAGGTTGCGACTGAGTCCTTGCCAATCGACATCAATGTTAGGCGAACGAGCCAGCTTGGAAGTCGTCTTGGAGTCGGTGATTGAACTCATTGATCCTACCTTTGTGAGATGTGGACTCACAACGCGCAATCTTTCTGTCCCCCTCTTTGGAAGAAGAGGGGGACAGAAGCTGTGATGAATGGGTCGCGCCTACTTTAGTTTCGAGATGCAGTCCACGGCAGCGGCTTGGGCTTTAGCCGCCGCTTGATCGCCGGTCTGCTTAGCCGTCAACACTTCCTGGTAGTTGGGTTTCCACGAGTCCCACGCGCAGCGCATTTCGGGCACAACGGGCATTGGTTTTCCAACGGACATTTGATCGAACGAGCCCTTCAAGATCGCACTGCCAGTGACCACGGGATCGTTGCCGGCGTCGGTGAGTGCGGGCAAGCGGGTCAACTTTTTAACAAAATCGATCTGCACATCTTTCGACACAAAGTAGTTGACAAATGCTTTCGCGGCATCGAGCTTGTCACCCTTGGTGGAGGCGGGGAAGAGGAAATAGACCCCAGCGGTCATCGGGCTGGGCCAATTGCCAGTGGCTTTGACCTTTGGGATGCGGGCAACACCCAGGTCGATGGTCTTGGTTGCCGTAACCGTAGTGTATCCGCCAATCGACCAGTCGCCGTTGATGATCATCGCGGCTTTGCCGTCTTTGAACAAACCATCGGCACCGTCATAGTCCGCTTCGAGCGGGATGATCTTTTCAGTGTTCCTCAACGAAGCGAGGAAATTCATCGTATCGGCGTTGGCTTTCGTTCCGAGGGTGGCGACAGCGGGAATCTTGGTGTCGTCCAGCGGCCAGCCGCCGAACCCACCAATCCATGGCGCAACCCAGAATGGCTCGGTTTCGTTAAAGACCAAACCCCACTTGCCGGGGTTGGCGGTTTGGAAATCTTTCGCCATCTTGATCATCTCGTCTGTATCTTGGGGCGCGGTCTTGATCAAGTTCTTGTTATACAGCAACATCAGATGGTTGCCTGCCGAGATCGGCACGCCCCAGAGTTTGCCCTGGAACAGCGCGGCATCGTTGCCCGGCTTGACGAACTTGCTGAAATAGTCTTTGCCCATGACATCTTCGGCGGCTGCAATCAATTTCGCAGTCGCGAAGACACCGATATGGTCGTTGACAGTCCAGAGCAAATCAGGGCCGGTGCCAGCGAGCGCGGCGGTCTGAAAGTCATTACGCAGGTCTTCCACGTTCTTGTTGATGACTTCAACCGTCACTCCCGGATTCTTCGATTCAAATGTCTTGGCGGTGGCTTTGACCCAATCCAGGTCGACGCCACCTTCCTTGCACCAGATGGTTAGCTTGACCGCCTTGGCTGGCACAGCCGTCGGTGCCACACTGGATGCGACCGATGAGCTGCTAGACGCCGCGGGTGGGTTGGTGGTAGCCGGAGCGCACGCCACCACAACTGCGGCAATCGCAATGAGAGCGGCAAGCATAAGCAATTTCTTCATGGTAACTTCTCCTCCTAGAGAGTTGTTCAGTAGATATTTTGTGAACGAGTCGCACGGGCCGGGGCGATTGCCATCGTCATCTGGCCAGATAACCACCTCCTTGTGTAACGAGTTTCATCGCCATCGACACGAATAGATTGCGCGCCGACAGAACGCGCGGAAAAACCACCTGGGATTTTGCGCTTGCAAGCGGTGCGGCTAATCCGAGTGAGTCGGATTAGCCGCAACAGAACACGTGGACTAGCTTGCAGGAGCTGGCATGGGACTCGACCCTTGCGCACGGACAAGGTTTCCGTAAAGATGCGCGCGGAAAAGATCGAGCCAGAAAGCGAGGACCAGACCCAGGAGAAAGAAGATGACGTCCAGGCAGATCGAAAGAATCCATCCGACGATTGGAATGATCCCGAGGACGAAGCCGATGCATCCAACCACGACGACGAGAACGATGATTGGCAAGATCGGAAAGATGACTGCCATGATATAGTTGCTCGTGTTGGAAGAGATCATGCGGAACATTTCGCTGAAACGGAAGGCAGCGCCAACTTGCCCGGTGCGCGCGACTTGAATGACGATGGCTGGCTCCATGACCCAGAGGAAGATCGCATAGAGGAAAATCAAACAGCCAAAGCAAAGCATAACGATGGGAATCAACATCGCTAGACCGCCCGCGGCTTGCGCCCCGCCGGAATTATCGTTGCCAGAAAGCGCGGCAAGTCCTCCGCCCGTCGCTAGTAGGATGCCCCAGAGGCAGCACGAGACAAGAATAATCGGCAAGGCGTAAAGGATACGAACGATAAAGAGATACACGCCGCGCATCCATTTCGCTCCGATGTCAGACCATTCGGGAAGAGGCAATTCTGTCCCGCCCGCTACGTTATTGAGCACTTCAATCATGTAGCCGGAAGGCGCGCCCCAATTGAGGATTGGGATGAGATAGAAAAGTGCGCCAAGCAAAAGTTTGGTCGCGTACTTTGGATCCTCAAACATGTACCGCAACGCTCTGTTAATGTCCATACAAAACCTCCTAATGATTTTGATTTTCAACCGCAATCAAATTATAGCACGTTACACGACGGCTTGCAACAGGGGTAAAAATCAACAGGGGTAAAAATCGATAAGTAATCGGCGATGTGCTCGCGTCAATACGAATCGTTGTGAACGCCTGGCTGCGGCGGTTCGGGCGTAAGCGTTGGGCGAACAATCGGCGTTAGATCTGGGAGCGAATTCTATGAGCGTGGGGAGACTTGGCGGTACGCGGTGCGGAGTAGGCGTGGGCGTCGATTCAATTCTTGCGGACACGCAACCCGCGAAGCAAATACCCAGGATTGAAAAAGCGAACAAAATGTGGAGAGACAAGAGGAAGTTCATTGCCCCACAAGCTTGGAAGCGTACCATTTCAAATAATCGGAAATGTGCGTCATCCAATATGGCGCATCGTGGGGTCCAGACCATTCGCCGTGATAGACGTGCGGTAGGTTCATCGAAACCAGCAGCGCTTCGTATGCTTCGACGCACCGATCCGAATCGGGACCGCATTTGCGAACATTGGTGTCATCCGTGCCCACATCCATCCAAATATCAAGCTTCTTGATGGCGTTCGTATTTTTCGTCAGCCAGATTGGATCGAATGGGTTGTACCACGCCTCGTCGCCGAAGAATGGAATCGAGCCATCCGCGCCGCGAAACGATGGGCTGTGCGCGCCGACGACCTTAAAAAGTTCGGGATGCTGTAAAGCAATCGACAACGCGCCCGTCCCGCCCAGCGAAAATCCGCCAAGGATGCGATGGTCGCGGTCGGGAATGGTTCGGAAACTCGAATCGGTAAAGTTGATGACGTCTTTCCAAACGTAATCGCCCCATTTCAAATTATCCGAATTGGGGGAATGATTGAACCAATACGATGCCCACACGCCGACTTCCGCGCTGGGCATGAATCCATCGGGTTGAATGATGATGGCGGGCGGCATTTGTCCGGAGAGCATCATCGATTCAGCGATGTCTTTTAGACCCCACTGTTCCCATTGCGTAGTGGTGGGAAGATCGAATCCACCGTAACCATGCAGCAGATACATCACCGGATAACGACGCGTGGATTGTTGATCGTAACCTGGCGGCAAGTAAATCAAGACACGCCGATCCATATTGAGAGTCGCGCTTCGAAATCGGGTGTCGATGCGGGTGATCTTGCCAGTGGGGCGAGCGAATAGCGTTGGCAATGGAGTGTTGGTTGGCGAAGGAATCGGCGTTGGCGTGGAGGTTCTGGTGGGCAAGGGTGTTTTCGTTGGAGTTGGAGGAGTCACGCCGGGTGGATAGGTATTGGTAGGGCGCGGAGTTGCCGTTGCCGATGGGGTGAGCGTTCGCGTGGCGGTCGAGGTCGCTGTCCATGGGGCAGTCGGCGTTGGAGTTGGTTGTGGAGCAATCAACGAACAGCCATCGGCAAATAACAAAATCGAAAATGAAAAAATAAAAATAGGAATGCGTGTCAACGTTGACCTAATCATCCCAGTGGTCTGCTATCTCATCATCGCGGAGAAATTGGAGCGCGCTCTTACGCATCTCCACCGTCACTTCGTGTCCAGTGTTTGGAAAATAAACCAAATGAGCATCGATGCCAAGTGCGGAGAGCGATTTGGCAAAAGCCGCCGCGCGCTCCACGCGAGTCTTGCCCAGAAACGGATCGAACGCGCGCGGCACATCGGTGGGCTGAGTGTCTCTTTCGCCGACCGCCACCCAAAATGAGATGCGCTTGTAACTTTCCCAATCCAGCGGATGTCCCTGGTGTTTTTCCAAATCGCCGATGCCGAATGGAAAGAGCATAGGGGTTTTGTCATTGCCCGTGGCAAGGGGAAGAGTGTACGAGCCGCCCGAGATGGTGACGACGCTCTCGATGCGCTCGGGGTGGATCAGCGCAAAACGCTCCGCGAGTTGCGCCCCGCGCGAAAATCCATAGACCAAGATATGCTGTCGCAATTTGAGGTTGAGTCGGCTTGGCAATGAGTTGAGGAGACGATCAAGCATATGCGATATTTTCAAATCGTCTTCCATCAATTGGGTGAGGTTCATATAATCGCGGTAGGGCATGGTGGGAGCGACCACTACCCAATTAGTGCTGTCCGTCGTATTGATAAGCGATTGAGCGAAGGCGTCGCCGCGCGCGCCCATGCCATGCAACACCAAGAGGATTCGCAAGGGCTGATGTTGCGCGGCTTGCGGAGGGACGTGAATGTACAAATCACTTTCATTGAAGGAAGATACGGTCGAGTTTCCCGATGTTGCGGAGGTTTGGGCGGTTGGCGTCCCAAGAGCCGTAGTATCTGGTCTACTCGGACGGAGCTCTCGTGCGGTTTGCCAGTCACCATCGCTGGGTGCGCGTGTTGCATAGGGCGCAGGGGTTGTTGGCGGTGATGGATTTGCAAGGATTGGATTGACTTGAGCAGTAAAAGGAGTGCTGGTCAGAGAGGAAAGCGGGTTCGAAGAAGGGGGAGATGGCAGGGTGTTGGTCAAGTTTGGCGAGGGGAGTGGCGATGTATTGGCGACTATCGTCGGTGTAGGATTATTCCCCTGACAACCCGATAGAACCAAGACGATTCCAATAACCAGAACTGCGCTTGAAAGCGCCGCGCAAGTTCGTGCGAACAACTTCATCGAACCTCTATATCGTCGATCAAGAAAAGGTGGTAGATTGATTTGATTATAACACAACGTGACGAAAAAACGAAATGGGAAATTGGTTTTTCGGTTTGCAAACTTAATGCACGAAATCGACGGTCGCTGAATTGCAGCCGCCTCCATCTTGTGTGGTAATCAATACGCCCGGCGATAACAAATTACCAGCGTTGTCGATAATAAAGACCCACCAGTTCCCCGCATTCTGCTGACCTTCATAAAGCGCCAAGCGATATTTTCCCGCGCACTCTGGACACGCGTGCTTGTAATCGTTTGGATCAGTTCCCGTGATAAAGTCATCTATCGAAGGACCGCCGCCGGTCATATCGGACACGCGCACGCGCACTCCATTTTTCGGAATGCCGTTTTCGGTGACGATACCTTCGATGCGCGTGTTGGATGAAGTCACGCATTTGACGTTGCGCGGTTTGTAGTAATAGCCCGCGTAGGGATCTGCCGTGGGTGGCGGTGGCGCAGGCGTGGCAGATTTGCCAGGCGTCGGCGGGCGAGTGGTGGGGCGCTGGGTTGGCGCTGGACCTGGCACGACGAATGTCGCTGTAGGTTGCGGCGGCAGCGGAGGCGGCGTGTCGGTTGGAATGTCCGTGGGCGGCACGGACGTAAAGGTAGGACGCGGGACAGTGCGCGTGACTATGCGCGTTGCCGTTGGAAATTCCTGAGCGATTACATCGCCCGTGCGACAACTGAGCACGACCAGCCAGAACAAACTAATGAGAGCAATGATCCGCGCGGAAGAAAATCGACTCAAGCGCGCCCCCCGTGAGCACGATCAATGAAATCGTTTTACTTGAAACCGGTAGAGTTGTACAGGTTCTTTTGGATCGGTGATATTGGCTTTGTGAACCCGCGTGTAATAGAGCTGTTTTTCCGCCGTGTCGATCGTTTCGAGATCGGGCAAGAGCAAGCCGCGCTTGCGCCGGTCGCGCAACGATTGAACGATCAGCCCGTGAATCTTGGGGTCTTGGTCACGAATCGAATCGATGGGCTCCGGCGCGGTCAACACATCGACGGAAATGTCGAGCGCATCCAGTTCGCTCGAATGGAGCGGCGGGAAGCGCGGATCGCTCGTCGCCGCGCTGATGGCGTTCTCGATGATCTCTTCGGCGAGATTTTCACGCACCGGCTCAATCGTGCCGATACAACCGCGCAGTTCGCCATCGGACATGTGCAGCGAGACGAATGTTCCGGCGCGCTCGCGCATCTCCGGCGAAAGATCGGTCGGTGGTTTGATGTGCTTGCGCTCGCGCACGTACGCTTCAATCGCTGCGCGCGCCAGTTCGACCAAGGGATGATGTTGAAATGTACTCATCGCCGAGTCTCTCCGTTTCAGGCTAACGCCAAAAATCTACCCAGCCGTGCCAGCAACCCGCATCGGACTGAACACCGTCGAAAACTATGGGTCCGCCGAGATCGGATATTCGATTGCCGCTGTTATCGATCAACCAAACGTAAACCGTCCCTTTATAGGGCGGCGCACCATCGGCAGAAAAAGTGAATGAGTAGGTGCCATCGTACGTCGTGATGGCGGGAGGAATATCAAAGCGGGTTGCGTTTTTGTCACCGACGACCACCTTGATTCCTTCCACGCCGCTGTTGATATCGTTTTTGTCGCCATAGACTCTTGCTTTGAGAAAGACTCCCCCGGCGTGTTCGCATCCGGGCGGATTGGCGTGCCATGAATAGGGCGACTGAGTGGGACCTGCGGGTGGGGCAGTCGGAGGAATTGAGGTCGCTGGTTTCTTGGTTGCGCTCGGTAACGGGCGCGAAGTCGGCTTGACGGTCGATAGAGGTGGCGGCGGATTGGTTGGCGGAACAGTTGGTAATGGCGCGGTCGTTTGAGTTGCTGGTGGTATCGGCGTAAAAGTTGGTCGAGAGGTTCGGGTGGGAGTAACAGTGGGTCCTTGGGCGATAAAGGTGTCCGAAACACGACAGGCGAGCGCGCCGGAGAAAATCAAAACCCCCAGCGCGATTCGCGTTCCCCAGTTCTTAAATTGCATTCAGATTCATTCTCCTTGAAAACTAACTTACGGTGTAACTGATGTTACGCCGAGGATCATGGCGCAGGAATTATACCATAAAGCCAAGCAGAGGCAAAAGAACCATTTCGATAAAAAACCTGTCAGGTCCGTCTTCGACGAGATCTGACAGGTCTGGAATTCCAAATCGATTATTTTTGCATGGCTTTGAGGCGGACGTATGCGCCCATGGGTGTCCCGTCCGGTTTGGTGATCGACCACCAATACTCTTCGCTTTGCTCCGTCCAGTCCGGATTTGCCATATAGATCACGAACATCGCGCCGATCCATGGCGACCAATGTTGCTTTGCCCACTGGTACGCGCCGACGATGTACTTGGCTTGCGTCTGCTCGTCGACGGCGAACCACGAGTACGCCGGATGAATGGTGTCGCGCGTCCACCCGAATTCTGTGATGACCACTTGCTTGGCGGTATCGCCGCGTTGTTCCATAACCTTGCGCAGGTCTTCGACGTGGCGAAAAGCATAGACGCGTCCCGTCTGCGGTTCTTTATTGCTCAACACCGGGTCCTTGACGACATCATCGGGGCTCATTTCGGGCGGCGCTTTGTAACCGGGGGCGTGCAGACCGAGCGCGTCGAAATAGCCGGTGGAATTATTTTTCATGGTGTCGTACATTTTGTTGACGAAGGTCACGTCGGGCATCGCTTGGTCGTTGCTGGCAGAGGTCGGCGTCAATCCGGCGCTGACGATGATCACGCCCGGGTCAATCGATTTGATCTTGTCGTACGACGCTTTCAAGAGCGCGACATATTCGGCGGGATTGGGCGGGCGACCGCACCATTCACGCGCGAGGTTGGGTTCGTTCCAGATTTCGTACGCGCGGATGCGTCCTTTATAGCGCGTGACGAACACGGTCAAGAAATCGAGCCAATCCTGGGTGTTCTTGGCGGGACCCATTTGCTTTTTCGATTGATCGTTGCAACCGGGCGCTGCCCAGTCGGGCGCATTGTCGACGCGCGCGAGCAAATCGATGCCGAAGCGATTGGCGTAATACACGGCTTGATCGGCGTTATCCCAGATGAATTTGCCTTTGGCGGCGCCCTCAATATCGCGCCACGCGAATTGTTGTTTGACCCAGGACAGTCCCGCGTCTTTCATCATTCCCAGGTCGCGATCCGCCGCCTCGGGACGCCACCAGAGAAATGCCTGCGCGCCATACTCGGGCGAATTCATTTTGATTGGCTTGACCGCCGGGATGGGAATCGTCGTCGGCGAGGGAATGGCGGTCGGAGCGCCTGGAGATTTTTTAGTGGGCGTTGCGCCAGGGATGCTGGTTCCCGCAGGAACTGCCACTTTGGTTGGCAGCGGCGATGGAGTTGGCGTGGGCGAGAGCGCACCGGCGACAATCGAGCAACCAACTGCAAATGTGAGTGTGAGGCAACTCAGGCACAGTAGAATCAAGAATTTTCGCATCTTTCACCTGTGAGTCAAAAATTTGTGGCGAAATTATAACACGGGCTGTCAGGTCGGGCAAATTTGTTGGGTCAAGTGCCAGAAACAAATCAGCCACGATGGGCATTGATTCCCATCGTGGCTATGTTGCTGTCAGTTGCATCGACGCTATGGTTTGGGAAAAACTTGGACGAATCCGCCATCCTTGACCGTAAAGACATAGACACGCTGATCTTTCAAATCGCCGTTGGCGTCATAGTTGACCTTGCCGACGAGTGTCGTAATATCGAGCGAGCGAATCGCATCGGCAACCCTCGCCGCATCAAATGTGTTTGCTTTTTTCACGCCTTCCGATAACACCGTCATCGCCGCGTAACCTGGGACGCTGTACGTATCCGGGTTGCGCGATTCGACTTTTTGATAGTCCGCCCACCACTGTTTGTCGCCGACGATTTTCGGATCGGGCGAGATCGCGCTGACGAACGTGCCTTCACTCGCGGGCGCGGCTTCGTCCACATACGTCGAGTTGAAACAGCCATCCGAGCAAATGAATTGCGCGGTGACACCCGCATCGCGCAGTTCGGGCACAAGCACCATGCCTTCGGTTTCATAGCCCGCGAGGAAAACGACATCGGGATTGGCGGCTTTAATTTGCTGAACAAATTTCGCGTACGTCGTTTGCGCTTCGGGAATTTTCACTGTAGCGACGGGCGTGACATTCATCGATTTGAACGCGTTCGTGATTTGGTCGCGGAGACCGTTGCCGTATTCATTGTCCGCGTGAACGACGACGATGCGCGTGCCTTTCATCTGTTCGACAATGTATTTGGCGAGCGCGGGACCTTGCGCGGCATCGGTTGCGTTGACGCGGAAGAAATTGCGATAGCCCTGCTTGGTCAGCGACACTTCGGATGCGGTTGGCGTGATGACGATGAGAGGCAGGTCTTTGTAGATCTGCATCGCCGCGAGCGTCTGCCCGCTGTTCAAGTGTCCGACCACGCCGATCACTTTTTTGCCCTGCTTGATCTGGCTCGCGATTTCTTGCGCTTGTTGCGTGGCGGTATCATCGTCCGCCAAATCATCCAGCCCGTTCACGGTGACTTTGTAGCCGAGCAAACCGCCCGTGCGATTGATTTGATCCGCCATTGTGCGCGCGCCGCCCAGCACCGTCTGCCCGCCGTTCGCTTGCCAGCCCGACAGCGGCGCGACGACGTAGACGATGACTTCGCCTTTGCTCGGCGACGATGAGCCAGAGCAAGCGGTGATAGCGAGCAATGCAATTAAAACAAATGATAGAAATACTTTTTTCATAGAGTTACTCCGGGATGTGAGACAAGGTGACAAGGAGAAAGGGAGACAAGGAGAATCTTGTCATCCGATAATCCATTTTTCAGAATGGCGAATCATCATGACGAGTTTGCCAAGAATGTTATCGTAGGCAACATACAATTCACGCGCTATAGTTGTATCAAGATAGTTGCATTTGACGGCGAATTCCAACCATACCTGGGTTTCGGCGGCTTCGGCTTCCGCAATGTTGAGACAGTTTTCAAACGCGCCTTCGTGTCGCCGCCTGCGCCATGCTTCGGCAATATTGGAACAGACAGCGCGCGACGAACGGCGAACCTGGTCGGTGAGTGAGTAGATTTCTTCTTTGGGAAATTTTTTCGTCACATCAAAAATCTTCATCGCCGCACCAAAGCCAAGTTGATAAACGTCCAAGTCGCGGTGGGTTTTGATTTTCTCTGCCATGTTGCTGAATCCCCCGATTACTTTAGTTTCCGATGTTTATTTTGGCTAACGTGGCTGACATAGAGTTTCTCTATCATCTTGCCCAAATCCGTTCGATGTTCAATTGCATTTCTTGCGTAAATACCCAGTTGAAGGATCTGCCTAATTTCTTCCGGCTCGTAATGCCAGCGCAGGCGATTGCAAACCTTGCATGCAGGTAAATAATTCTCAACAGTGTTTCTGCCGCCGCGCGCACGCGCTACAATGTGATCGGCTGTCCATTTCTTTCCAAGCGCGCCGCCGCAGATATGACATCGCCCATCAGTCTTCCAACGAATAATCGCGCGCTCGGTTGCAGATAATGATCTTTGACGCTGTGTCACCGGATTTGCTCCTTGTCTCCCAGTCTCCATGTCTCCTTGTCGGTCGACAAATCCGCCTAGTTCAACAACGGTCGGACGCTTTCTGCCCAAGCGTGAATCGCATTCCAATCCCGATGATCGCCTTCCTTCCAAACGCCCATCGCAACGCTCACGCGAAATTTCAGCCGATCACCCAACGACGATAATTTGCGAATGTCGAGCGCGCCCGCAAATTGACCTTCGCGCACGGGCTTGACCATCGCGCGGACAGGTTGCGCAAAATCCACTACGAAATCGCGGTACTTTTCCCCGTTCGGCATCGCCAGCGTCATACACACCAAAAACGTCGCGAACGGTTTGCGCGCTAATGTCGCTTGATGCGTCCGCACAAATTGCATCGCCTCGGGCAGCCATTTCCTGTCGCGAATCGCGCTCCCTGCTACCACCGCGCGGTACGAGTTCAAATCTTTTACCTCTTGCATCGGCAACACATCCACCTGCGCGCCGCCTTCGGCTAGGGTTTTGCCAATCGCTTCAGCGACGCCAATAGTCGATCCGGCTTTGCTTGCATACGTTACCAAAATTTTGCCACTCATTTTACTTTTCCCTTTTCACTTTTGATTTTTTGCGTGATTCAATGCTCGTTCCACCAAATCTAGCACACCAAGTTGCACTGCCCACTGCCGCAAATAATCGACATCTAATCGCGCGCCTTGCGTCTTGACCACACCTAGCACATCGCGCCATTGGCGTTCCGATGTTTCACCGCCCATCCGGTACCATTCCAATTTTGTCAGAACCGTGTCTTCCGCGCTGGCGATGAACACCGTGCGTTCGGGTTCGGTCGTAACGATCTGCGCGACGCGGCGCGCGAGTTGGGTCTCGTCATACGGACGTTTTTTTCGCACGAACACATCCACCTTGAATGCCGTGGCGAGATGAATCACATTGAAACTGCGTAGTTGGCGAATCGCATCGCGAATCATTTCCGCGTCCACGTAAAACACATTCGCCAGCGCGCGGGCGAGCGGCTCGGCGTGTTCCAAACGCAAATCGGCAACCAGGTCCGCGTCCAGGGTTGAGCGCGGCTCGCCGTGCATCGCGCTCGCCAGCGATCCGCCGATCAGATAACGCACGCCGAGCTTTTCGAGCGCATCGATCACCAACAAGGTCACGGCAATCGGTTCAGTCATCATAATTACTTGCACCATACACCTGCGCCGCAAGCTCCTGACCCAGCATCAAGTCTGCCATGCGTCGCCGTAATTCCGCATCGGTCGCGCGCGGAAAGCGTTGGCGCAACCCAGCGAGCGCAAGCAACCGCACGGTTTGATTCATCTCGCCGACCATTTCCATTTTGCGCCAAGCGGGCGCGCGCCGCAGTAATTCAATCTGTATGCGCTCCGCTTCGGGGCTAGTGTCTATCGATAATGCACTCATTTTCTATTTTTGACTTTTGCCTTGATACACATCGTCCATCGACCCCTGCAAATCATTCAATTGCGAAATCTGCTCCGCAATGTCGCCGCGCAATCGCTGTGAGCGACTGTCTTCGATATCGTCTTTCGAGTGAATCAACATCAACTGCGAGTAGACCGTGCCCAACGCCGTCAGCGTTGCGTCGAGTTGCAACTCGGCGTTCTCCATGGTGTTCGTCAACTTTTCGAGATTCGCCCACTGTTCCTTTTTTGAATCGAGCGTGCGTTGCGCTTGTGCGCGCACATTCGCATCGTGTTCGCGTTGCACGCGCGTGGTTAACTCGGCGATTTCGCGCGGCGCGGATGCGGCATCCTGCTTGATAACCGTATCGCTTTCAAACGCATCCAGTCGTTGCGCGAGCCGAAAGATTTGCGCGATCCAATCCGAAATGCCTGCCGTCGACGATTGCAAGTGATCACGCAGAACACCCGCCTCGCTCTTGCGAATCATCTCTTCGATGCGCGTGCGATAGTCGAGCGCGCGTTGGACAGCGGCGCGATACTTTTGACTTTTGATCGTCCCAGGATTGAATTCCTGGCGAAACATATCGGCAACAACTTGCGCACCTGTATTCACATCGCCGATACTGCTCCAGACGATGAGGACTTCGGCGATCAAACCGATGACGAGCCAGTACCACCATTCCCAAAAATCGAATGGCTTGGGCACAAAGTAAACCAGCAAAATAGTTAGCGCGATAGTCGCCGCACTCTCAAAGCGAAAGATTGCATAAGCGAGAATGGCATACCACGCGCGAGAGCGAAGATTTGAATTTGACATAGGTTTGGTGTGATTGACATGGTGACAAGGAGACTAGGAGCACCATCTCCGTGTCCCCTTGTCTCCAGGTCACCTTGTCTTACCCTAGAAATACGTCGACAAAATCTTGTAAAGTTTTTTGATCGTGTCCGGATCGGCGCGGCGTGCGAATCCGCCGGTTGGATCGGCGAGCGCATTAAGCACGTCAAAGTCGGCGTCACTGCCGTAACCGATGCAGAAAATCAGCACCGGCACGCCGCTCACATTGTTGCGTTTTATTTTTTGCGTCAGCGAATTCTGCGAAATGGATGAAGCGTTTTCGATTCCATCCGTCATCACAACAATCGCGTTGATACGATCCTTCTCGTTGCGCTTTTGCAAATCGTCATACGCATACGATACCGCATCGAGCAAAGCGGTGCGACCATTCGCGGCAAGTAGGTTGACCTGGTTTTTGAGCGCGGCGCGTTGCGTCGTAATGTCCTTCAACGGAACCGTTCCATACACCGAGTTTGCAAACGGGACAACGCCCACGCGGTCATTCTGTCCCTGCACCTGATCGAGAAAACTGTTGAGTGCGTCTTGCGCCTGTTTCAACTTGTTTTCGTCCGCCATACTGCCCGACGTGTCCACGACCAGATAAATATTCGCGGGGCGCTTGGACAAGTACCACGACGATTGAACCTTGTCCATGATCGCCGCGCTCGGCATTTGCAACGTCGTTTGCGGTTGCGTCGGATCGACGCCGTTCGCTTTTTTGATCGGCGACGCGGGATCGTCGAGCCGCAAATTCAAATCGACGGGGCGATAGCCCGATTGCAAAACGAGTTTCTGAATTTCGGACGAGAGGAGAAAATCGCGAAACTTGCGATATGTCAAGCGTTGGTCGTCGGTCAACCCAGGTTGTTCCAACAACGCGATGGGATGATCTTGCCACAAGGTCCCTTCGGCGGGATAAATCGCGACCAGCTTTTGCGATGACTTGCCGTTGTAATAAATCACCATTCGTTCGGACACGACAAACGCATCGAGATAACTCCGACCTTTAGCGATCACCTGATCGATGGTTGCCTGTTCACCTTCGCCATACGCGCGCACCGTTTTTTCCAATGCGGCGACGTAATCGCTGGTCGTCTTGTTCGTCAAATCGTCTTCGGTAATGTTGCGCGTCTTGCCCGCGCCCGCGTAAAATTCGGCGAGCGTCGTGAGCAAGCCGCCCGCGGTGTTCGACGATGGATGACTCCATTTGAAATTTGGATCGCTCTTGGCTTTGTTCAACAAATCTTGCCAACCGATTTGTTTTTGCGGATAGCCCAACGATTGCGCCGTGTCATTCCACATCGCGATCACAATCGGCGTGACTGCAAAGCGCGTTGATTCGCCGACGAGCGGCGTGTCGCGTCCCGCATCGACCTGGGCAAGCCACAGCGACGAGTCGGGGCTGATCGCGGTGAACTGCCCCGCGCGCGCCGCATCGACCATATCGGCGGCTTCCATTTTCGTCGCGACGATTTTCATCGACAAGCCCGATGGCGTTCTGTTGTTCGCTTTGTTGAATCGCGCGACGATGTCTTGCATCAGCGCGTCTTTTTCAGGCGAATAAGCCAGGTCGAGCTGTGCGGTCGTCGGCGCTGGGGTTGGTTGCGGCGAATTAAAATTTGAGAGGAACGTAGTGATGCCGCACAGAACGGCGACCATTCCCAGGACGACCGCCAGCACGACGAGTAACGCGCAACCGTTCGCGGTATTGACCGCAGGATTTTTTTGCTTTCTCATTGCGCGCCTCATTTCGCCACGTTCAGATCGAACCAACGCAACAACGCTTGCAACGTATCGCGGTCGGGCGAACGCATGCGCGCGGCGCTGACGACTTTGGGTTGCGCGCCTTGCCCTTGCCACTTGACGAACAAACTATCCGCGCCTGCAATCGATACGTCCGTATTCGCCGGACGAAAACCGCGCGCGGCGGCGGCAGTTTGAACGGGCGCAGAGAGCAAGTATTTTTCAAATTGCAACGCCGCATTCTTTTCCGATGCGCTGGTTTCGGGTCCCATCCAAGTCGTGAACGGAAAATCGAACCAGGTTAGATATTTCGGATAGACGATTCGCAACGGGTCTGACCAACGCGTTTGAATGCCGCCCATGTTCACGAGCAAATCGCTTTCGAGCAACTGCCCGCCATCGCCGACCGAAGACCCAAAGAGTCCCAGGTCTTCGACCGTGTAGGAGGACAGCGACGAAACATCGGTGACGGATCCCATCAACTCTTTCAACCATTTTTGAAATTGCGGATTCGTCACATCGTCGGTGGTGATCGACGCCTTGTCATAGTACTCGCCCGCCGCAGAAACCATCGCGAGCAAGCCCGCCGCATTCTTGCGCGGATTCGGCACGATCAATTTGAAATAACCCCACGCGCCATCGCCGCCCAGTTCGCGCCAACCGCCCTTGGCGATGGCGGCATCGTGGACATTCTTCCAATTCACGTCGCCGAATTTTTTCACCAGCACTTGGTATCGACTGTCGTAAATGCCC
>Ga0334722_10001548_pt1 | contig 28468 bp, 26 predicted proteins | sample C3_bottom_MG_FD_207210 | JGI IMG/M metagenome (GOLD analysis project Ga0334722, IMG submission 207210) | Sediment microbial communities from Yellowstone Lake, YNP, Wyoming, USA - C3_bottom | ecosystem: Environmental > Aquatic > Freshwater > Lake > Sediment | place: USA: Wyoming | collected... | reverse complement strand
TATGAAAAGGGCTGTAGTCTTGTTTGCTATTCTTTTTATGGAATTATGCCTTGTCAGAGACGTCCGGGCCACAACATGGCCCGGGCCTGATGCCCTGGGGTATAGCGGTGTCACGACAGCCTATAGCGTTACGGATATCTCGGGGTCAGGCATAGCAGTGTCCCTGACCGATGACGAGGTCAGCGGGGCCGTGCCTATAGGGTTCCCCTTCAATTTCTACGGGAGCGATTACACCTCTGTCTATATCTCATCGAACGGGTTCATCACTTTCACCCCCGGTCTGAACAACGGGTGTTGTGAAGGACAGGATATTCCTGCAGTTGCCGGCCCGAATAATCTCATTGCCGGATACTGGACAGACCTTGACCCTTCCAGCGGAGGAACAATCTACTATAAAACAACAGGTGCGCCCGACTCGCGGTTCATAGTCCAGTTCATGAACGTCCCGCTGATCGGAGGGACCACAACGGCGACATTTCAGATAATGCTCCATGAAGGGACAAACAATATAGAGATGCAGTTCCCTGACAGCTCGACGAACGGACAGCAGGTCTATGTTACCGGCATTGAAAACAGTACGGGGACTGCGGGGCTTCAATACAACTATGGCGATTACTCCCTCACCGGTGTAGGGATCCTGATATCTCCTCCCGTAATAACAATAGCCCCGCAGCCGGTCAGCCAGACTGTCTGTGCCGGCAGCAGTGTTACTTTTTCTGCAGCGGCAAGCAGCACATCTATACCCTCAGTTCAGTGGCAGGTTAGCACAGACGGAGGATCAGTATGGAACGATATACCTGGCGCAACATCAACTGACCTGACCTTTACCGCGAATTCATCACAGAACGGGCATCAGTATCGGGCCGTCTTCTCCAGTGGAAGCAGAGCCACCAGCACTGCCGCAACGTTGACGGTAACTTCCCTGACGGTGAACACCCCTACTATACCTGTCGGCACTCCAGGGGTTGTCTATCCCGCAACGCAGCTCAGCAATGCCGGCGGAATCGGGGCAGTGACCTACGCGATCACAAGCGGTCTTCTGCCTGCAGGCATGAGTCTCTCTCCAGCCGGGTTATTGTCGGGCATTCCGGCTCAGACCGGCAGCTTCCCGATCACGATAACGGCAACAGACTCCGGAGGATGCAGCGGCACCCGGAATATTACCGTATCAATCGGCTGCACCGTGATGACGGTGGCCCCCTCTGCGGTCCAGGGCGGCATGGTGGGGAACGTCTATCCCGCAACACAGTTCAGCAATACCGGCGGAATCGCGGCAGTGACCTATGCGATCACAAGCGGTCTTCTGCCTGCAGGCATGAGTCTCTCTCCAGCCGGGTTATTGTCGGGCATTCCGGCTCAGACCGGCAGCTTCCCGATCACGATAACGGCAACAGACTCCAACGGGTGTGCAGGCAGTTCCGGGTACACGCTCTCAATTGGTATAAACAGCACCGTAACTGTCCCGGCTGCGAACGGAAAAGGGAACATCACCCTCACGACAGACAGCCCCGGCTGCTGGTTCTCGGATGTCGTGACAAGAACAGAAGTTCAGGTGGGCAGTGATACTGCCTTCGATTATCCTTTTGGCCTCGTCGAATTCACCGCAAACTGTGCCCGGGCAGACGTCACAATAACCTTCCCGGGAAGCATTGCCGGAAGCGCCTATCGAAAATTCGGGCCGATGACTCCGGGTAATGCAGGAACAGCCGCCTGGTACACCTTCAGCAACGCGACTGTTGGAGGTAACAGTGTTGTCCTGCATCTTGTGGATGGTCAGCCCGGTGACGACACCGGCGTTGACGGGATTATCACGGACGTGGGCGGCCCCGCCCAACCGCTCGCAGCCCCTGCAGTCACCGTGCCAACCATGACGGAATGGGGAATGATACTGTTTGCACTGCTGGCAGGAGCAGGCTCTCTTTATCATATTGGGAGAAGACTTGATTCCGCAGCTAAAGCAAGAGGAAGCAGGGTATAATTTCCGGCACCCGTCTTCTGTTCATTGTCCATCTCTGCGTCCATCCCGGGCCCCTTGTCTGCATACTGCCCGGCTGGATCGAAATCCGCTAAAGACTGCCGATAAGAATGTCCCGCAGGACCTGTCCTTTACATGTCAGATTAATGTAAGGTTGTAAGGCCCTGCCTGACAACCTTACACCCAAGAACACACGGCCGCACTCTCCGATTATCTCTCAATACCCTGATATGAAAGAAATATCTTCATGCATACCTTTTGGCACGTCGCTTGCGATGCCTCACGTCATGAGGAAGCCATGCATGAGGCGCTGAATGCTGCAAACTCCAAAACGAGCAAGTGTCCCATTTTCGATTTGAAGATCGCAGGCTGTTATCACATGGAGCCTGACAGCCGAAAGGCTTTTTTGATCGTCACTCTGTGTATAGGCAACTACAGAAAATGTGATGTATTCAGAAATGTCCAGGCGTTGATGAAGAGAAAAAGGTAACAGGTGGCGTTCTTGGGATATCACTACTCCTGAATCGCTGGACATGAGAATGCAGATTGGAATGCGCTATACAATAATTGCTGAACGATACATTAAAACTACAAGGAGACTCAGATGATCAACAAAATGAATTGCTGGGAATACAAGAAGTGCGGAAGACAGCCTAACGGTGAAAATGCAGAAAAGCTCGGTGTCTGCCCTGCAACTACTGAAGCAAGACTTAACGGCGTGCACGAAGGATGGAATGCCGGAAGGGCCTGCTGGGTCGTTGCCGGGACACTTTGCAACGGAGAAGTTCAGGGAACCTATGCCCATAAATGTCAGAGTTGTGAAAGCTGCGAGTTTTACAAAATAGTCAAGTGCCAGGAACTTCCACGGTTTACGCTCTCTGCAGTACTCCTCTCAAAACTGAGGGACAAAAAGGTATCCCCGATACTGGCCAATGTCACACTGGGATAGCACACAGAAATACATGGCTGCATACCGGATAAAAAGCATGGTGTCCGCAGGCGCTCTGCATGCCGCAATTTCAGGGATTTCCGGTGTAATCGGCAGATGAGGAATCGCTTCGCTGCATTTGTTCTCTGCCTGACTTTCATGCTGTCCGCAGGACTCGCTGCAGCAGAAACCCACACAACGGATCCCTCCCGCTACACGGTCGCCATAGTCCCTTTCTACAGCCCTGAGAAGATCTGGCTTTTGTATACACCGCTTATTGAGCATCTCAAAGCGGCAACCGGACTGCCGTGGGAGTTGAAGCTCTATCATAATCACAACGCACTGATAGCGGATATATGCAGCGGACAGGTTGCTGTTTCGCTTCTCGGGCCTGTGCCGCTGGGCCGGGCTCATGCAAAATGCAAGGCCGAACCTTTTCTTGTTGCCCTCGGCCGGGACGGCAAACCGACATACCGTTCGGTCATTCTCACCGGAGATTACACGGTGATGGATTTAGACGGGGTGCGGGGGAAGAAGTTCGGACTGTTCAGGGGCTCGACTGCGGCTCATATTCTGCCCCTGAAGATGCTGAAGGACGCCGGGCTTGATGCAAAATCTTTCGAGGAGGTCTTTTTGGAGAGCCAGGACAGGATCATGACCGCGCTCCTCACGAAAGAGATTGCAGCAGCCGGGGTGAAAGACAGTCTTTATTTGAAATTCAGGGGTGAGACACTCAGGGAGCTGAAGACTTCGGAGCCCCTCCCGAATTTTGCGTTCTGTGCCATCCCCTCTCTGCCCGCTGAAACAAGAAAGCTGTTCAGCTCGACACTGCTGAAGCTGCATCCGCAAACGAATGCAAAAGACGCCGCGACAGTAAAAGGATGGGACGATGAGATCAGGAACGGGTTCATGCTGCCCGCAAAAGACTTTCTTCCTTCTGTCATGAGATTACGGCAGATATATAAAGAAGTCTTGCATGAGGATTGACAGAAACAGCCTCGGGATCAGACTGCTCTTCCCTATTTCCGGTCTTCTCTTTATCATCACGCTTGTCGGGTACATTGCCGTCTATCATATCACCACTCATATTCAGGAGGATTATCACCAGTTCAGCGCAACCATTGCTTCCTCCGGCGTGAGCTCGATCCTGGACATGGCCGCCGCTGATCTCATCTCAGCGAAGCTTACCGGGAATCCGGTGGTGGTCGAGGCCAAGAAAAAAACCGTACTCGAAGCGCTCAGGAATTCCTGGGCTCTCAGTCGTCAGAACGGTATTGTTACGGCTTCTGACGGACAGATCCTTGCTACAACCCTCAGTCCCGAAATAACCACGTCGATCGTGGAAAGCCGTGCTGAAGGGAAGTTCACTCCGGACAGAAAAGGCATGCACGTCCTCTGCATCTCAAGTTTCTTTCCCCTCTGGGGCTGGAACGTCATTACGGTTACTGAAGACTCTGCAGGCAGTCTGCAGAGAAAAGAAGTCGTCTTCATCCTCCCGGGCATTCTTGCTGCCATCCTGCTGCAGTCGTTTGGCCTTTATCTGGTGCTCCGGAGAAATCTGCAGCAGCCGGTCACATCCGTAATCTCCAGCATCGAGCAGGAACGTGATATAGCCAAAACAGGAATTACAGAACTCGACAAGATCGGCACTGCCGTGAATGCGGCCTTCTGGCGCGAGAGGGAACGGACGGCAGAAGTGGAAAGTGAACTCGGGGAGCGGATGAAGGCGGAGGCAGAGGTCCGGGAAAAAGAAGCGCAGATCCGGTTACTGCTTCATTCCACGGCAGAGGGAATTTATGGGATCGACTTGAACGGGGCCTGCAGCTTTTGCAACCTTTCAGCCGTCCGCATGCTCGGCTATGAGAGGGAAGAGGACCTGCTCGGCAAAAAAATACATATCCTGATCCATCATACACGCTCCGATGGCAGCCTCTATCCTGCGAGGGAATGCAAGGCCTACCGTGCCTACCGGTCGAATTCGGAAGTACATATTGATGATGAGGTCTTCTGGAGGGCCGACGGGACCAGTTTCCCTGTTGAATACTGGGCGCATCCGATACTTGAGTTCGGCTCAGTACAGGGAGCGGTCGTCACCTTCATCGACATCAGCAGCCGCAAGAGGACTGAGGAGAAACTTCAGAAAAGTGAAAAAAAATACCGGGAGCTCTTTGACCATGCAGGTGACGCAATCTTCATTGTTGACACGTCCGGCCGGATGCTGGATGTCAACGAGGTAGCCTGTGAACGGCTGGGGTACAGCCGGGCAGAACTGATGACCATGACGCCCCTGGAGATCGACAGTCCCGACCAGGCTGTACACGTCCCGGCGCGCATCGAAAAACTGAAACGCTACGGGAGTCTTGTCTTCGAGACAATCCATATGCGAAAGGACGGCACAGCCATACCGACTGAAGTGGGCAGCCGGATAATTGAATTCGATAACAGACCGGCGATCCTGAGCACGGCACGCAATATCAGTGAACGGCAGAAGCTTGAAGAGCAGCTCCGGCAGTCACAGAAGATGGAATCGATCGGGACCCTGGCAGGCGGCGTTGCCCATGATTTCAATAATATCCTTACGGCGATCATCGGCTACGGGAGTATCAGCCTCATGAATATGGCACAGGATGATGCCGGCCGTTTTAATATCGAACAGATCCTGGCTGCGGCAGAGAGGGCTGCAAATCTTACAAAAGACATGCTTCTTTTCAGCAGAAAACAGGCAACCGAGAAAAAGCCTCTGGACCTGAACTCTATCATCAGAAAAATGGAGAAATTTCTGATACGGGTCATCGGCGAAGATATAACATTTAGAACCGTGATCTCAAATGGATCACTCCCCATTCTTGCTGATGAGCATCAGATCGGACAGGTCCTTATGAACCTCTCGGTAAACGCGCGTGACGCCATGAATAAAGGGGGCCTGCTCACCATTGCATCAGAGGAGGTTCTTCTTGACCGGCAGTTCAGTGCACTGCACGGCTACGGAGAACCCGGCAGGTATGCCCTGATAACGGTTTCCGATACGGGCGAAGGCATGAATGAGCAGACCAGGCAGAAGATCTTCGAGCCCTTCTTTACCACAAAAGAGGTAGGAAAAGGTACCGGACTGGGGCTTGCGGTGGTCTACGGCATCATACAGCAGCATGACGGGCACATCAATGTCTACAGCGAGCCGGGGACCGGAACCACGTTCAGAATGTACCTGCCGCTCGTTGAATCCGTCATGGTCACGCATGACAGCGGCCAAACAGCGCCCTATCCTGAAAACGGTACCGAGACGATTCTTCTTGCAGAGGACGACGAATCTTTGAGAAAAATGACAAGTTCCCTTCTTGCTGCGCTGGGATATAAAATCATTATTGCCGGTGACGGCGAGGAAGCACTGCAGAAATTCAAAGAATATCGGGAGGATATTGACCTTCTCCTGTTCGATATCATCATGCCGAAAAAAAGCGGCAAAGAGGCATACGAAGAGATTGCAAAGATATGCCCGGATATGAAGGTAATCTTTGTCAGCGGCTATTCTCCTGACATTATCCAGGATAAGATAGCCTTTGCGAACAATGTGACAATAGTGTATAAGCCTGTCCTGCCTTCTGACCTGCTCAGAAAAATCAGAGGCGTACTTGATAATGGCAAAAAAACCTCTCCCGTCCCTCTGGCCTGACAGGGCAACCCCCTGAACACCTCAGGCTATGGACTTGCCTGTCTGTCTATTGCATAATACAGTCATATTTCTCTTATGAAAGACAAACATCTTATTCTCATAGTCGACGATAACCAGCAGAATCTTCAGATGCTTGGAGCCCTGCTGGAAGGAGAAGGCTATGCAGTGATTCGCGCCGACAACGGCCCCGAGGCGCTGCTGAGCGCAAAGGCACATCCTCCGGACCTGATTCTGCTCGACATCCTGATTCCGGGGATGGACGGCTATGAGATATGCAAGCGGATAAAGAAAGACCCGATGCTGCAGAGCATCCCGGTAATCTTTCTCAGCGGCCTCGGCATAATGGACCACAAGGTCCGTGCGTTTCATGAAGGGGCCGTTGATTACATCGACAAACCGTTTCATGCCGCAGAGATCCTGGTGCGGGTGCGAACGCACCTGCAACTTGCCCATATCAGTGAACTCAGACGTGAGATCGAAGAAAGAAAACGGATGGAAGAAGCGCTCAAAAAAAGCGAGACAAAATACCGGCGTCTGTATGATTCGATGATGGATGCCTTTGCCAGTACTGATATGGGTGGTCTCATACAGGATACAAACCGCACCTTTCGGGAATTTGTCGGCTATACGGAGGAAGAGCTTTGCACGCTGACCTTCACTGAATTGACGCCTGAAAAATGGCATGCCTTTGAAGCCGATATTATTCAAACACAGGTTTTTCAAAGGGGATACTCCGAGGTATATGAGAAGGAATACCGGAGGAAGGACGGATCGGTAATCCCTGTTGAAATGAGGACCTTTCTGACACGGGATGAAAGAGGAGAACCTGCAGGCATGTGGGCCATTGTCCGGGACATCTCAGAGAGAATAAAACTCCAGAACGAAGCGATACGGTCAGCCCACCTGGCCTCGGTTGGAGAGCTTGCTGCCGGGGTTGCTCATGAGATAAATAATCCCATCAATGTCATTCTCTTAAAAGCCCAGGTGGTCGCGCGCAAGCACTGCGAGTCGGAAGCAGGCAAGACCCACCTCAGCGAGATCGTCAGGGAGTGTCACCGCATAAGCGGCATAGTCAGCTCCCTTCTTTCGTTTTCCCGGCCTGGAGAGGACACGCTGGTGTCCAGCAGTATTCATGACCTGTTGTCGGAAACCCTGGCGGTAACAGAACATCTGTTCAGGAAGGATTCTATCGAAGTTCGGGTTGAAGCTGCCTCCGAAGCTGTACCTCGGATTCTCGTGAATCCCAAGCAGATAGAGCAGGTCTTTGTGAACATCCTGATCAATGCACGATATGCCTTAAGCAGCAGGGGCAAAGACATACAGGAGAACAAAGTTCTTCATATAAAGATGGGATCCGTCACGATCGAAGGGAAGCAATTCTCGAGCATCGAGTTCCATGACAACGGGGTGGGGATGTCCAGGACCGTACTCCAAAAAGCAACAAATCCATTTTTTACGACCAAGGCCGAGCACGGCGGCACCGGGCTGGGCTTGAGCATCAGCCTTGGAATCATAACGAGCCACGGGGGAAAGCTGTCTCTGGAGAGTGAGGAAGAGAAGTACACCAGAGTGATCATCTTCCTGCCGGCAGAGGCTGAGGCGAAGCATGACGCATAAGATTCTGATTGTAGAGGATGAGCGGCCCCTCAGGGAGATGTTTGCAGAGATACTGAGCGACGAGGGATTTGAAGTTTCACTGGCGTCTGATTATAAGGATACTATTGAAGCGGTAACCGTCCAGGACTATGACCTGATTATCACCGATATAATCCTGGGAGACAGGACCGGAATCGATATCCTGCGTGAGATAAAGCAGCGGGGCCTGAAATGCCCCGTGATTATCGTGACCGGAGCGCCGTCCGTTGGAACCGCATCCGAGGCGGTAAAGCTTGGGGCCTTTGACTATATCTCCAAGCCGGTAAGCGCAGAGACACTGGTCAAGGCGGCCTCCCTTGCCCTGAAGGTCAGGGATTCTGATGAAAAATACGAAAGGACCCGAAAAAACCTTGAGGCAATTTTCAGAAGCGTCAAAGACGCCATCATAATGCTGGACGGTGACCAGAAAATACTCGAAATGAACAGAGCCGCAGCAGAACTCTGCGGCCTGCATGACGACATGCGGGGGAGCAGATTTCCTGCCTGCCCACTCTTCTGCTGCCGTTCCTGCACCAGGGCACTGGAAGATACGATACAGTCGGGGACGCAGAGCCAGCTTAACCGGATCGAATGCAAAAGGCAGGGGTATCCTACCAGGATAGTGACCGTCACCACGGTCCCCTTTGCTTATGACGACAGAACATCCTCAGGCGCGGTGATGGTCATCAGGGACGATACCCGGTTGGCACGCCTGGAGCAGGAACTTGGGCAGCGGGGGCAATACCAGAATATTATTGGTGAAAGCCGGGAAATGCGGAAGATATTCACGCTCATCGAAGAACTTGCGGATATAGAGAGCACGGTCCTCATCACCGGGGAAAGCGGCACAGGCAAAGAACTTGTCGCAGAAGCGCTTCATCATTCGGGAAACAGGGGGAATGCCCGGCTGGTAAAGGTGGACTGTTCGGCCATACCGGAACAGCTTCTGGAGAGCGAACTGTTCGGCCATGTCAAGGGCTCCTTTACGGGAGCGTCAGCCGACAAGCCGGGCAAGTTTGAACTGGCCAATGGCGGCTCTATCTTCCTCGATGAAATCGGCGATATTCCGCTATCCATGCAGGTCAAGCTGCTCAGAGTGCTCCAGGACAAGGAGTTCTATCGGGTCGGAGGCATAAAACCTATACGGGTGGATGTCAGGATAATCGCTGCTACAAACAGAAATCTTCAGGCTCTGCTGCAGCGGGGGGCCTTTCGTGAGGACCTTTACTACCGTTTGAAGGTCTTTGAGATCAGGCTGCCGGGGCTCAGGGAGAGAAGAGAAGATATCCCGCATCTGGTCCGTCACTTTCTCGGGATCTTTAACGACAAATTCAATAAACAGGTTGCCTCTGTTTCCGGCGATGTAACCAGGTTCCTCCTGGAGTATCCGTGGCCTGGCAATGTCAGGGAACTTGCTCATACGCTTGAGCATGCAACTCTGATGACCCGCTCAGAGATCATTACCATGGATGACCTGCCCGGAGAGTTCAGGGAAAAATCCATGACTGAACTCATGAAACCTCTGTGCAGCGGCGGTACTGATGAAAAACAGAATATCCTTCAGGCCCTGAAGATGTCGGGCTGGAACAAGACCAAGGCTGCGCGCCTCCTGGGAGTAAGCCGCCAGACCCTGTATGAGAAGCTGAAGAAGTACGATATAGAGGGCCCCCTGGCAGAGCATTGAAAATGCAGCCAACAACCCCTGCACGGGAAGAACGGGCCCGGAGAATGATCCCCAGGCCCCGTCATGTTCAGAGCGATGCAGGTATATTGCTTCCGTGGCATTCGGTACAATTATTCTGCGACGTTATGCCACAATCAGACTGTTTGCCGGTATAGCTGGGGACATAGGTCCCATCCGCCCAGGCATTCAACATCACTGCTGCCTGGTACGATACGCTGGCAGCAAGACGCGCGCAGCGGTCCCGCCGCTCCGGAGACCCAAGCTTCACCCCCTCGGCTTTCATCCACTTTCCGACAGATATATGACAGAGCGGCGATTCGCTCACGGTCTTGTTTTTGAACGTGGCCTTGGGATTTGCCGGCGTATAAACCGGCATAAGAGTGGTTGAGTACCAGTTCATGAGATCGTTGATAATCTTTTTCTTCGCCTTTTCCTCGGCAACGAGCGAAATGGCCACGCTGGCCCCGAGAAGCGTTCCGCATACCGTGCCCCAGCCCTCAATACCGCCTTCGCCGAACTGGACTGACAACAGCGGGAACGACCTGTATGGACCGCCTACAGATTCACGAAGCGGGATGATTATGCCACTGGCGCTGGCATAGGCGCAAAAGTTTTTGTACCAGTTCTCATAGGCGATCGCAGCAGCCTTGTCCGGGTCGATTTTTTTATACTTCCAGGGGATCTCAACCTCGGCCTGTTTCAGATTAATCTTTTCTGCCTCTGCTGAAGGCAGGGCTGATGTGACCCCTGCGGCGGCTATCCCCAGTCCAACAGCAAACTTCCCTGCGACCGAGAGCAGATCTCTCCGGGTGATTCCATTTTCCCCAATTTCTTTTTTCATAACGCTCCTCCTCATATGACGGATCGCTAAAGCTACAACTATAGGCTGCCTAAAATTGCAGCTTTAGCTTTATATCAGGATAGTCATTTTTTTATAAAATTTCAAGCTCTTATGTATGAAATTACCCGTTGCCCTCCTGTCTTGACTGGAGTACTCTTTCGATCTCTGCGATCTGCCCCTTGTATGCCTCACACTCTGATTCAAATTCCTCCTGCATATTCTGGGCCTTTTCAGCTCCGATATGAAGAGAGGTCTTATGAAAGGTAAATGAATGAAGGTCCTCCAGATCACAAAGGTTGTCTTTCAGCCGCTTCAGCTGCTCCCTGAGTTCATTCACTGTCATATCCTCAAGCCGGTTGTCCATTTTCAACTCCTTTCAATTGCAATAAATAATTACAGCAGTTATAATGTGTATATGCACATTATAACTGAAAGAACCTGTTCATGTCTCCCCGGCTGAAAAAACCCAGGACATGCGGGTGTCAGATGAAGGGAAAGGCGTATAAGCCATCCGGCATCAGCATGAAAGAGCTTGATAAGATTGTCCTTTACAAGGACGAGCTCGAGGCCCTGAAGCTTTGTGATATGGACGGGCTAACCCAGGAGCAGGCAGGGACAAGGATGGGGATATCAAGAGGAACAGTGCAGAGGATACTTTCAAGTGCACGTAACAAGGTCGCCACGGCCCTTTCAGGATGCAAGGCCCTGGTTATGGAAGAAATCATATGCAAAGAGGAGAAATTATCATGAAAGTCTGTTTTCCGGTAGAGAAGAATGAAGGAGTTGAAAGCACGGTATACAACCATTTCGGGTCGGCACCGCTCTTTCTTCTCGTTGATACGGCCGCAAACACGGTTGCACCCGTGATCAATGCAGACCAGCTGCATTCCAAGGGGGCATGCAGTCCGATAAAGGCTCTCGGCAGCCAGCGGGTGGATGCCGTTGTGGTCGGCGGCATCGGCGGCGGTGCGCTCGGTAAGCTGAATCAACTGGGAATAAAGGTGTACAGGGCACAGCCAGGGACCATAGCAGGCAATCTGGAACTGTTTGCTTCCGGAGAGCTGACTGAATATTCAGCCCAGCTCTGCTGCGGCGGCCACGATGCCGGCGGCGGCTGCGCACATTAAATCCAGCTGGCAGGCTAACAATACAACCAAAAAGGAGGACGCACATGGCAGACAAGAAGTTTATCTTTATCATCACTGATTCCTATGACAATCCCGACAAGGTGGCAGGGGCGCTGCAGCTTGCAACCAACATGAAAGCAATGGATACCACGGTTGATTTTTTTCTCATGGACAAGGGGGCGCTGCTCGCAAAAAAAGGCTATGCCGAGACGCTCATATGGCAGAAAAAGGATGAGTTCTCACCCATTGCAGACCTCATGAAGACCCTGATCGAAGACTTCGGCGTGAAGTTCTACATCTGCGCATCCTGCGTCAAGCACTACGGCCTTGACAAGGCAGAACTGGTTCCAAACAGCGAAGCAAAACCCGGATCTTTTCTTGGCGAAATGCTGCTTGAAAGGGAAGGACTGACGTTCTGAGAGACTGGCAAAAAACGTGAGGCATGCAGGCATGCCTCACGAAGCTTACTCCTTTTTCCCGTGCAGGTCCCGGATAAACTCGTCAGCCGTTTTTACGGCGGCAAACTGCATCTCCTGCCTCAGAAGATCACAGTTATCAGCCTCAAGCTCCTCGATAGGCCGCTCACGCCCGAAATCTTTTGAAAGATACAGATGGCTCATCTGCCAAAGCACGTCTCCCTGCCGGTCCTTCAGTGTCACCTCGGTCTTCGACAAGAAGCCATCCACAATCAATCCCTTATCCAGTCCCCGGTCCAGAACCACGCCTCCCCGGGTAAGATCAATGCTCCCGTAAGCCAGCCGCTTTACGTTCAGCTCGATGACGGCTGAACTGCCACTGAACTCCTCCGTAACCGGGTCCCTGACAATTTCTATTGCGGAAGCCGACGGAAAGGTCGTTGCTATGCCTTCGGCAACCCGGTTCAGAACAAGCGTCCCGAAATCCGGAATGACAGACTGGGTCCCGGCCCCACGCGACTTCCCGACTGCATCGCCAAGGACAAGCAGCGCCGAACCGCCCGGTGCGGCGAGGGTAACGAGGGCAAGCAGGTGGGTCTCGGTACCCGATGATTTCATGATGCCCGGCGTCTCATGCCGGATTATCTTAAGAGGCCCAAGAGAGGAAAGATCCAGACCATCCGGAGCCTTCTGGTATTTCGCCGAGCAGCCGGAGACAAAAATAAACACGACCGGAAGGAGTACGGCGATGAACACGCGAAAGACAGATGAAAGCGACGTTCTCATGATACCTCCTGTGGTTAACGTGGGCTTGCCGGCCCCATCCCGGCAACACGTGCAACTATGACCTCAATCAGAGACCTGAATCCACGGCACTCTTTCGCTCATGTATTTGGCCGGCTCTTCATTATATACAAGTCCTTCCCTGAGGGCAAGACGACAACAGAATGTATTCTGTCTTTTGCCGGACTGAATGAACCGGAATCCCGTTGTCTATTCAGCCATCGTCAGGGTTCTGTATTTGTTATTATGCATCATATCAGACCCGGAACCACAAATGACCTGCAGGTGCGAAAGTGAAAGGAAGCGTGGGTTATCCGGAAGATCAAAGAGAACAGTGTCGCCTTAAAAGGACTTGGGAAACGACAACACTCCCGATGATTGATTGTACGAGTAATCGTCACGCATGAAGAAGGGCCGGACAGGTGTTTCTGCCCGGCCCTTCCTGTACTATTGCACTGTTATGCTGATCAGAAACCCCTTCCTCCTACTCTCATGGGATCACCCTTGTATCCAAGGGCCTTCCAGTCGAGCCGCTTGCCTTCCATATGACAGTCCTTGCACTTCAGGGCCTGTTCCTTTGGTGCGACCTCGTGATTGATGCTCCCGAAAAACGCGGTCGAAACAAACTGATACTTCCCGCTGTAAGGCAGCCCTGACCCCTTTGCACCGTCAGCGAGCCCTTTTTCCCAGTTGAAATGCTCCCACACGCCTTTGTGCGTCTGGGGAATCAGGAGATAATTATTGACAGAATCCATCGGCTGCTTGCCTGAGTGAACCTTGAACGGGAAGATCTTTGCACCCTTGTCCTTAATATCACCTGCAGGTTTGGAAATAAAGACCGTGGCGTTCGGGTTCTTTATTTTATCCCCTTTCATATAGCGCTCGATCTTGCCGTTATACCAGGCATAGGTTGGCACAACGTTCATATCCCACACAAAACGGCCCTTGTGCTTGGCATATGTCTCTTTGCCGAACTGCTCCTCAGGCTCGATATCCTTGCCGAGCTCTGACCAGTCCCAGCTCATCTTTGTTGCCTGTCCCCGGGCAAACGCCGGGATATGACAGGTCTGGCAGGCAACGGTCTTGATATGCTTTGCAAGGGTCTTGTTTGATGCAGAGTCCTTGTGCGGGTCCCGGTGGCAGTCGTCACAGTTCACCCTTCCGTCGTTCGTTGCCAGGAAGGTGGATGCGCCTGCAATGCGGTGGTCTTTGGTCACATGGCATCCCTGGCAGGACATATCAGTAGTACCCCCCATATGGATATCGTGGTCGCGGGTCGGCTTCGACATGGTGGAGTCGAGATCCCCATGTTTAACAGCATCCCCGCCGCCTCCGAAGAAATGGCAGACACCGCAGTTGTCCCTGTTGGGAAGCCCGACGCTTTGGGCGGCCTTTGTTAAAGACATCTTGCCCATCTCGATCAGTTTGCGGTCAGGCTCTCCTGCCATTCCCTTGCGATAATTTCCCTCCCGGGCATGACAGATGAGGCAGTCTATCTTTGTCTTGTCATTAAAGTCGAACGTGTTGTCGACCCATCCGTAGCTGGGATGACATTTGGAACAGAACTCTTCATTGGCGCATTTCTCTCCCCCCTGGATCGATATGCAGAAGTTATTTATCATGTTGGCCTTGCCGTACTCTTCTTTGCTGTTTTCCATGCCCTTGATCGTCCGTGGAGCACCCTTCCATTTCCAGTGCGGTGTCTTCAGGACATCCTCAGCCTGCTTGTCGTGACACTGCAGACAGGCCTTGGTGACATCCTCCCCGGTCTTAAAAGGACCCTTAACTGCCTGGGAGTGATCGAATGCCTCAGACACAAACGCAAGAAAGAAAACCGACACGAACACCGCCGCCCAGATACTCATTTCCCTCTTCATGGTGACCTCCTGGTATTGTTGCAGAGTTTCTAATTAATACATTACATTATAATTACAATTATAATGCTTATAATATTATTGTCAAGAGAAAATTGAACCGTGAAATTTCTTTGGGCAGGACCTCATTATTTTTAAAACAGGAAAATATCCGGACAGACATGACGACAAAATCCGTATCTTCTGCAAAAGGGACCAGGTATCTGGTCGTGGCCTTGATCGCGGCAACAGCTATAACCATGGCCAGCGTCTCCCTGACGTATCGCAGCGCCCTGCGTGCCTCGGAGGATTCTCTAAAGCTCATGGCACTCGGCATCGCGGTCAGTCTCGAAGCGACACTGTCTCGCATGGATAGAGACCGGAATACCCTCTTCAGTGAGATCCTTGCCGGGAGCAGGTGGGAAGGGATAGCCTTTATCGCCCTGTGTGACGCGCAGGGACGGATACTCCTGCATTCAAATGCACACCTGATTAACCGGCAACTGCAGGACAGCCAGATCAGCCAGGTCGCAGAGGGAGGAACCCCCTTGCATGACTACACGACGCTGGGGACCGGAGAGAGAGTGTTTGTCCTCTACTTCCCTGTCCATCTGCCTGAGAGCAGGGCAATCCTCAAGCTGGCGTTGCATACCTACCCGGCCGAGAAGATCATCAGGGATGCCCGCACCCAGGCGGCGCTTATATCCTTCATAACCCTTGCACTCTGGGTTACGGCATTCTTCTTTATCAAGGCAATAAAACGTTCGGAAAAAATGGAGAAGGTGATCGCAGAGAGGGGACAAATGGCGCTCCTCGGCGAGATGGCCTCAATCCTTGCCCATGAGATACGCAACCCGCTGGGAAGCATCAAAGGGTTTGCACAATATGTCATGGAGCAAGACCATCAGAAGAGCCGCCAGTACCTCGATATCATTGTTGCTGAGTCGCAACGGCTTGAAGTGTTGACCGAAGACCTCCTGCGATATGCAAAACCGTCAAAAGACACCCCTGTCGTCTTTGGCCTTCCTGAACTCGTGGACGAGGTAGTCTGCATGGAAACTCTTGCCGGTCCTGCTGACAACAATATCCGCTGGACGATCGACATCCCCCGGGAATTGACCATAAAGACCGACAGGGACAAGATAAAGCAGATCCTGATCAATATTCTCCAGAACTCCCGTGATGCAGTTGGAGAACGGCCAGGGGTTGAGGGAACGATCGGCGTCAGTGCAACAGAGGTTGAAAAGGATCGTGTATGTATAATGATTGAGGACAACGGGCCCGGAATGGACAGAAAGACTCTGGACTGCGCTTTCCAGCCTTTTTTCACGACCAGGACAAAGGGAACCGGGCTCGGCCTCGCAATTGTCGAAAAACTCTGCCGGTCTCTGGGCGGTTCACTGGAACTGCAGAGTGAGCAGGATCGGGGCACGACGCTGAGGATAACGCTTCCGAAAGGCCTGGCATAGATAACTATGACATCGAAAGAAAATTTCAGAATAATGATAGTCGATGATGAAAAATCGTTTCTCCTCCTTCTGGAGAATATCCTGAAGGATGCGGGGTATGAGGTAAAGGGCTACGGTGACCCGGTTGAGGCACTGGGTGCGGTGACCGCGTTTAGGCCGAATCTGGTCATTACCGATATGAAGATGCCGGGAATGGACGGCATGGAAGTCATGCGCGAGGTGAAACTGCGGCACGCGGATACTGCGTTTATTATGATAACGGCATTTGCTACGGTGGACGCCGCCGTCGAGGCGATGAAACGGGGGGCAGCCGATTATATCACGAAACCGCTCAGGGACCCCGGACAGCTCAGAGAGGCAGTCTCCGGGGTATACGGGAAGCAGGGACAGACGCCGGGAAAAACCCCTCTGATATCAGGGGCACCCAAAGGCCTCCCGCCTGCCGGAATCATCTTTGCCGGCATGGAAAAAACGCTTCAGGAAGTCACGGACGTGGCACCGGCCAATGCCACGGTCATCCTTTATGGCGAAACAGGGACCGGTAAAAGTCTGATCGCCCGGGTGATTCACCAGATGAGCCTCAGGCCGGGACCGTTTGTCGAGATTAACTGCGCTGCAATACCAGAGAACCTCCTTGAATCCGAACTGTTTGGTTATGAGCGCGGGGCTTTTACCGGGGCTGTAGGCCAGAAAAAAGGCAGGTTTGAACTTGCACAGGACGGCACGATATTCCTCGATGAGGTCTCGGAGATGAGTATGACCCTGCAGGCGAAGCTCCTCAGGGTCCTGCAGGAGAGATCCTTCGAGAGGCTTGGCTCGGTCAGCACCGTACAAACCAACGCCCGGATCCTTGCCGCCACTAACAGGGACCTCAAAACCCTTGTCGAGGAAAAGAGATTCAGGGAAGACCTCTACTACAGACTCTCGGTCTTTCCCATTTCCCTTCCACCCCTCCGCCGCAGGGGCGAACACATTGCCCTGATTGCACAACACCTTCTGAAGACCTTGTCTGCCCGGTTGGGAAGGGAAGGCCTGTTTCTTGATGAAGCGGATCTCCGGGCATTGGAAGGATACACGTGGCCGGGAAATATCAGGGAGCTCGAAAACGTCATCGAGAGGGGCATCATAATCAGCAAGGGCAGCAGGCTGAAGCTCCCTGAGCCTGAGATATTTCGGTCTGTCACTGCAGATGATAAGGAGGATATGAAAAGCATCGAACGGCGCGCTATTGAAACTGCGCTCGAAAAGGCAGCAGGCAACAGACGGCGTGCGGCAGAGACGCTGGGAATATCACTGAGGTCCCTTCAGTACAAGATAAAAGATTATGGAATAATTGCCCGGACAGGACGGGGCTAGCAGAATTTCTCGTGCGGACGGATGATAGATGGCACAACCTTTGTATGATTCCAGGAGGAGCAGGTGACCATATGAAACAGATGACAAAATTCTTCGTGACAATTCCACTCGCAATAAGTATATTTTTTTCGTTTCTTTTTGTCGTCTCCCCCTCATACGCTGAGCCGGACATCAAGGAGGGATATGACGAAAACACCGAAATAACGATCAAGGGGACAATTGCAGGCATTTCCCGGGGGACAAGGGGTCCCCTGATTCTGAGACTTGCCGCATCCGGCAGGACCTATGAAGTTATCACCGCACCGCCCTGGTACCTGGAACAGGAAAATATCAGTTTTATCCCTGGCCTCGAATTAGAGGTGACCGGGTCAAAGTATTTCGGCAGTGACGGGAGCATCTATGTTATCAGCGGCCACATAAAATTCGTTTCGACCGGAAAGGAACTCCGGCTCAGGGACAGTGATTACCGGCCAGTCTGGGGCAAGGGAAGAGGCCTCAGGCGTTAACGTCAAAGAACATCCTTTATTTCATGCGCTTCCCGAAAATTTTTTAACAGGAATTCATGCAGAACTTGCGTGAACGCGTGCAGAATTTGCACTCGTCCGTGCTGCCCCTCCAACTGACATACCACCTATTTCAGCCATTCTCCGTAAAATCCCCGGTATTTCTGACCGTGCCAGCTGATGGTATGGCAATTGCTCATACAGTATCAGCTAACATCGAAAGGAGGTGAATGAAATGAAGACAAAAAAACTGATTGCAGTCGGCATCCTGGCAGGGGCCATACTTCTCCATGTCGCTGTATCCGGAGTCGAGGCCCGCGGCAGGGCAGGATCAGGAAACGGTCAGGGGCAGAACCTGAGGCTCAGGGACGGCTCATGCACGTCAACACCGGGAACCATGCAGGGAAATCCGGCAGGGCAGAGAGGCTCGGGAAGCACCACGGGAATACGTCCGATGGACGGAACAGGAAACGGCTTTGGAGACGGCACACAACCGAGGCCTCTGGATGGAACCGGGTTTGGCCGCGGAGCAAGAGGAAGATAGTCTCTCCGCAAATTTATTATTTAATCAATGGAGGCTGATCAGTGAAACAATTTTTTCTGATAGTAAGTATTGCTGTTATTCTGACTATGAGCCAGGCAGCTTTCGCGGCGGGCCCCGGGGCAGGGACATGTCCGGGAGCCGGATCCGCAACAGGATTCCGGCAGGGGCAGACGTTCCCTCAGCAGACCTCCCGGAATATCTGCAGCGGCAGTCCTGAAACCCTCACCGGCATGGTGACAGGCGCCTGGGTGCCGGGGGCAGGTCTGACCATACAGACTGACGGAGGACCTCAGACAGTGTTTGGGCTTGGTCCACTATGGTACTGGGACGCCGGCGATATCGACAGGCCCGAGATAGGAGAAAGCGTCTCGGTCGTCGCATCAGGGGTAACGGTGTCAGACAGGAAGGTCATTCTCTCTATAACCATTGAGGGCCAGACCCTGCAGTTGAGAGACCCTGCAACCTGTCTTCCTGTATGGAGGGGAAAACGGGCCTTTCAAGGAAATCCTGACGCCGGTATAAGTCCGGCATTCGTCCAATAGCCGGCCTTTTATCATCAGACATATCCGGGGCTGCATGAGAACCTGTCTTGTTCAGGATTGTTTTTCATCCGGCCCCGGTTATCCTCCGGGCTGCCCCTCACTTCTTGACCGTGCCAGCATCAATTTGATAGTATAGATGCATAATATCGCAACTATCAAACTAAGGAGAACACGTCATATGAAAATGAAGACTTTATTGGTTTCTCTGGTCCTGCTCTTGCTCGCATCCGTGCAGTCCTATGCAACTGCGGGCACTACCCCGGCCCCTTTGAGCACACCTGAACTGAAGCAGGCTATTGGTGCCGGCAAAGACACGGTCGTATTTTTTCTCAACCCCCAGGGTGGGCCCTGCAAGGCACAAAATGAGATCCTCGAAAAGCTCCGCAAAGACAGGGGGGGGAATTTCACGATCGCCTACGTAAGTGCCATGAAGCAACAGGACCAGAAAGCCTTCTATGACTATGGCATCCGGAATCTTCCGTCTCTGGTGCTTGTGGACAAAAAAGGAAAGATCAACCGTCTCTTCCCTCCCGGCATACAGACCTATGAGACCCTGGCACGGGCGCTGGACAGCATAAAGTAGTGGACCTGGCGCTTTCCAATATCTTCCTCGCGGTCGGCGCGGGACTCGCAAGTGTACTCTCTCCCTGTGTGCTCCCGGTCATTCCGGTAATAGCAGCAGGGGCCGAGAAACAGGACCGTCTCCGGCCCCTGCTCATTGTTGCCGGCCTCTCTCTTACCTTCATGGCCATGGGCGCCATATCATCTCTGTTCGGCGCCCTGCTGATCGGCCGGACGAGATACATTGAACAGGCGGGAGGGCTTATCATCCTTGCGATCGGACTTATGGTCCTTTTCGACGTGAGTATATTCAAAAGACTCTATAAACTTTCAAACATACCGGTCAGCGCCGAGGGCAGATTCAGCGGACTCGTCCTCGGGATGGCCCTGGGTATCATATGGGTACCCTGCATCGGTCCGATGCTGTCGAGCATTCTGACGATGGTCGGCACCAGCGGCGAGCTGGCAAAAGGCGTTGCGCTCCTCGGTTTTTATTCCCTCGGTCTGGCCTTCCCCCTGCTGGCGGTTGCCTACTCTTCTCATGCGCTGCAGCGCAGGCTTACGGCGGTTGCCAGGCATGAAGCCATCGTGCGGTATCTGACCGGCGGCATCCTGGTCGCCTTCGGCCTCTACACCCTCATCATCGGCAATTTCGCTTTTTAAAGGGACTGTCCATAAACAACAATTTTATCATCCGCGGGAATGACGCCTCCTGATAGACCTGAAACTCTACCGGCCAAGTATTTTATGCCTGCGATCATTTCGTGGGATTGGTCTAAAATCCAGTCTGCACATTGACGGTTTATAGAGGATTACGTTAAATTACAAAATGACTAAGAAATCACACCTGAAAACGTTTACGGCCGCATTGATGCTGGTTTTATTCCTCGTTGCGTCGTTCTTGGGTTCTGAAGGCACTCATATCTGCTTCGGCAAAGACGGACATGTGGCAATAGAGTTCATAGATGCCTGCAATGGTTCAACATTTGGATCGCAGTTTGCGGTCAGCGACGAAAGCGACGCCTGCGGTCCCTGTCAGGATGTCCAGTTCCTTGGCAACCCGGCTTACACAAATAATATTTTGCATTATGCTCAGACAATCCCGCTGATTTCTCTATCGCCAGCATTGTTATCATTGCCGTGGAAAGAGTCTTCAGGGAAGTCGATAGTTCCGCTGCCATCTTCACACCATAAGACCCTTGCCAGTATCCATTCCGTTATCCTCCTGATCTGAGAAGCCTCCTTTACCTGTCCGATTTTATCTGGACAGAAATTTCTGTACTTATTTACTAAGTCCATTAAGGAGACTTCTATTTTATGATCCGAATTCATGTTGTTATTATTTTGTGTGTATTATTCATAAGTACGGCATCTGCCGTTACACCTGAAACCAAGGAATTGACGCTTCAGCAGGCAATCACGCTTGCTCTGGAGAAAAACCCTGATCTCCAAACTCTCAGGCTCGAAGAAGAAACCGCAATGGGTCAGAACGAAAAAGCCCGGCTTCTGTTTATCAATAACCCGACAATCGAAGGCACTGTCTCGAAGAAGGACAGACCGGAAGAGGAAGGCGGCAGGAAGTTCACGAACTACGGCTTCAAACTCTCTCAGGAATTCGAGGTCGCAGGCCAACGTGGTGCAAGGATCAATGTTGCTGAAAAAGAACTTGCCAGAGTGAGACTGGAAATTAGGGACAAAGAACGGCTTTTGATTTCAGACGTAAAAGACGCCTTCACCAGGGCGCTCGCACTGAAGAAGAAGAATGGCCTTGCGCGGGAGATCGTCAACTTAAATGAAGAACTCCTCGACTACACAAAGATCAAGTTCCAGGCCGGAGATGTCTCGGGACTGGATGTTAATCTTTCAGAGGTTGAACTAAGCAAGGCAAAAAAAGAGCTTCTTCTGGCGCAACGGGAATACAAAGAATCGCTTCTTGTGTTACAGGGACTTCTCGGTCTATCACCAGATATGTCCTTTGTCATACAAGGCGATCTGCCATCAGAAGGCCCGGCGCTGCCTGACAAGGAGACCCTGAAGACATTGGCCTTTTCCAACCGGCCTGACTCAAAGGCGAGCGCCTTCGAGATCGAGAAAACACAGTCCTCGCTGGAACTAGTGAAGAAGGAAGTCTTTCCGAATATAACTCTGTCCGGGTTTTATGACAGAGATGAACGTCGGAATGTCGCAGGCTTAGAGATTTCGATTCCGCTGCCATTCTTTGACAGGAAGCAGGCCGAAAAGAAAGAGGCCTTTGCAAGGGCGGAAGGGGCAAAGATAAAAGCAGCGGGTCTGACAAAGACCATAGAGCGGGAGATCGATCAGGTTTTTAACGATATCACCTCTGCCATCGAAGAGCTTTCGCTCTTTAAGAAAGAGATACTGGTAAAAGCAGCCGAGAACCTGAAGCTTCTGAACCTCGCCTTCAAGGAAGGGAAGATCGGTTTTTTTGAAGTGCGGCTCGCTCAGAAGGACACTATTGAAGCACAGTTAGCCTATATTGAGGCGCAGACGCGGGCACAACTTGCGCTTAATGCACTTGAGAAGACCACGGGAGGTTCAGTGAAATGACGATACAGAAAGACAGTGTGAAACACAGTCTGCTTGCATTAATTATTATTGTCCTGAGCATTGCAGTATTTACCGCAGGATGCGGGAAAAAAGAAGCTGCCAAAGAAGGGAAGGCAGTAGCGGTAGAGGAGAAGAAAGAAGGCGGACGTGAAGACGGACATGGGGGGGAACACGAAAAAGAAGAGCCTGACGTTGTGACGCTGTCACCCGAAAAACAGAAGTCCGCAGGAATAGATGTCAAACGAGTTGCGCTTGAAAATATTACTGCTCCCTTATCCGCAACTGCTGCCATAGAGATTAATATGGACAGGTCTGCAAAAATCAGCCCGCGGGTGGCAGGAAAAGCTGTCAAAATCATCGCGTCGCAGGGCGACAGGGTGAAAGCAGGACAGGCCCTTGCCTATCTCGACAGCGTGGAGCTTGACCAGACATGGTCTGATTATATTAAGGCTCAGGGAAAGGTCGAGCTTGCAAGAAAAAACTTCCAGCGCGAAGAGACCCTGTTTGAGAAGAAGATATCACCTGAAAAAGATGTCCTGAAGGCAAAGCAGGAACTGGGAGAGGCCGAAGCTGATATCAACCTTGCAAAGGAGCGCTTCAGACTGTTCGGCGTCAATGTCTCGCAATTTGAATCTTCAATAGGCGACCGGAATCATCCTCTTATTCCGGTCTCAAGTCCGGTAAGCGGTGTGGTAATTGAAAAGACAGTCACACAGGGAGAGGTGGTTAATTCCGAAAAGACGCTTTTTACTGTTGCCGACCTTTCAACCCTATGGGTAGTGATCGATGTATACGAAAAGGATATTTCCCGCCTGAGGCTCGGTACCGGCGTAACGGTGTCGGTCACGGCTTTTCCTGATAAGACGTTCAGAGGGAAGATAGCCTATATCAGCGCTGTGGTCGACGAAAAGACAAGAACCGAAAAGGCAAGAGTGACGATAGACAACTCAAGCGGACTGCTCAAGCCCGGAATGTTTGCGACTATCCTGACCGAAACGACAAGCGGTGGATCTGAGCGGCTTATTGCTGTTCCTGAAGAGGCTGTCCTTCTTGAAGGCACGAAGAGATATGTCTTCATTCAAATCGCTCCGGAGAAGTTCAAAGTGAGAGAGATAGAGGCTGGAAGGACTCTCGGAAGTCGTCTGGAAGTTAGATCAGGCCTCAAAGAGGGAGAAACGGTTGCAGTCAAGGGATCGTTCATCCTGAAATCTGAGCTTAAAAAAAGCGAACTTGAGGGAGATGCACACTAATGTTAGAAAAACTAATCGCATATACGTTAAAACAGAAAGGAATGGTCATATTTCTTTCGCTGCTGATTATAACATTCGGATTGTATTCATATTTGAAATTGCCGATTGATGCCTTTCCCGATGTAACAAACATTCAGGTTGAAGTGGTCAGCCACGCCAATGGACTATCCGCCGTCGAGATCGAGAGAAATGTAACGTATCCTATTGAGATGGCAATGCGCGGCCTGCCCGATCTTGAACAGATGCGTTCGGTTACAAAGTTCGGTCTTTCAATCGTAACAATCGTGTTTAAGGATAATGTTGATATTTATTTTGCGCGGCAGTTGGTCTTCGAACGTCTGGCCGAAGCAAGAGAAAAGGTCCCCAAAGGCGTTGAAGTTGCAATGGGACCAATTGGCACGGCAATGGGTGAAATCTATCAATATACCCTCGAAGGAGAAATGCCAAAAGATCCATTTCAAAAAATGGCTTACCTGACAAACTTGAGAACAATTCAGGAGTGGATTATCACGCCGCAGCTGAAAAATGTTGCCGGAGTAAATGAAATAAATTCTTTCGGCGGCTACTTCAAAGAATACCAGGTAATCGTAGCGCCGGAAAAACTGCTGAAGCATGCAGTGACGGTAGACGATGTTTATGAAGCGATCGGAAACAACAATCAAAATGTCGGCGGCAATATTCTTGAAAGAAATACCGATCAATTTATAGTCCGCGGTGTCGGATTGATAAAAGATGTCAGCGATATTGAAAATATTGTTCTGAAATCAGATAAAGGTACTCCGACCTACATTCGCGATGTTGCTGAAGTCAAGATTGGCGAAGCCGTGCGCATGGGCGCGGCCATGAAGAACGGCAAAGATGAAGCTGTTGGCGGAATCGTCATGATGCTGCGGGGTGCAAACAGTCGTGAAGTTGTGCGACAGGTAGCAGCCAAGGTCAAAGAAATCAATGAAAACAATATCCTTCCCGAAGGCATCAAGATTGCTCCTTATTACGATAGAAGCGATATTGTGAACGCGAGCGTCAGCACGGTAAACAAGGCGCTGATTGAAGGCTCTATTTTGGTTCTTATCATATTGTATTTATTGTTGAGAAGCATTAGAGGAAGTGTTGTCGTGCTGCTTGCCTTACCGCTTTCACTGTTTGTTACGTTTATTGTAATGAAGGTCGTCGGTTTAAGCGCAAATTTAATGTCACTTGGCGGAATAGCCATCTCCATTGGAATGATTCTGGACTCAACAATAATCGCGGTGGAAAATGTGCAGCGCCACTTTGCTGAGATGCGTGAAGATGAACATCCAATTTTTGCAGTTCTTAGAGCTGTGATTGAGGTCCAGAAGCCGAGTATTTTTGGCGTATTGATTATTGCCATAACGTTTCTTCCGATTATTTCTCTTGAAGGAATTGAAGGGAAGATGTTTGGACCACTTGCCATAACAGTTGTAATCGCGCTGCTTTCGTCCTTGTTTCTCTCTGTATTGGTTATCCCTGTCCTCTGCCTTCTATTTCTGAAACCGCACCCGGAAAAGGAAAGCGTCATTATGAATTACGCCAGAAATCGTTATATACCGCTTCTCGACTTTGCAATGACCAGGAAAATAGTAATACTGAGTATAGCGGCTGTTTTCCTGATTGCGTCTCTGTTCCTCGTAACGAAATTAGGAACGGAATTCATCCCGACCATGGATGAAGGCTCGTTTGATATGGATGTGTCCATGCTTCCCGGTGTTTCCCTTGCGAAAGCGATGGAAGTGAATCAACAAGCCGCGGAAAAGCTGAAGCAGTTTAATGAACTGGATACAGTGGTATCACGAACAGGACAAACCGGGGTAGCATTGGATACGAGGGGTTCGGATAAAACCGGGTATGTCGGGATATTCAAACCAAAGAAAGAATGGAAACGGAATATTTCAAAGGAAGAATTAACCAATGAGATGCGTAAGTCTCTGGACTCAATAGCCGGTATCAGTTTCGGGTTTAGCCAGCCGATACAGTGCCGGATCGATGAACTCGTGGCCGGGACAAAGGCGCAACTGATTCTCAAGCTCTTTGGCGAAGATCTTGACGTACTGAATAATAAATCGACTGAAATTGCAAAAGTGCTTTCAACCATTAAAGGGGGAACGGATTTAAGCACGGAAAAGGTTTCAGGGCAGCCATATTTGACCGTTAACATCGAGCGGGCAAAAATAGCACGATATGGTTTGAATATCAGCGATGTTCAGAATGTAATCGAAATAGCCGTTGCCGGAAAACCTGCTTCCAAATTTTATGAAGAGAACCGGAGCTTTGATATAGCGGTTCGTCTTCCGGAAGAAAAGAGAAATTCTCTCGAAGCGATCAAGAATATATTAGTCACCACAAAATCGGGCATGAATATTCCGCTCGGACAGCTTGCCGAGGTAAAAATGATTGAAGGCCCGGTTCAGATAAGCCGCCAGGATGGAGTCAGAAGAATTGGAATCGAGATGAATATAAGCGGCAGGGATATCGGCAGTTTTGTTGCAGAGGCGAAACAGAAGATAAAAGAGAAGGTAAAGCTGCCTGCCGGTTATTATCTTACGTGGGGTGGGCAATTTGAGAATCAGCAGCGGGCGATGAACAAATTGATGATCATCGGACCTGTTGCCATCGGCTTAATACTGCTGCTTCTCTACGTCACGTTCAGATCGATCCGTCTGGCGCTGCTGGTTATTTCCAATCTGCCGTTTGCCTTAATCGGGGGAGTCTTCGCTCTCTTCATATCCAGGCAATATCTGTCCGTCCCCGCGTCTGTGGGATTTATAGTCTTGTTTGGTGTTGCGGTACTGAACGGACTGGTGCTGGTATCCCGCATCTCACAACTGCGCGAGGAGGGACTTGATTTGCAGGAAGCGATCAGGAAAGGAAGTCTTGACAGATTACGCCCGGTGTTGATGACCGCATCAATATCAATTTTCAGTTTAATTCCTATGTTGCTTTCCGGCGGGACGGGTTCTGAAATACAAAAACCTCTGGCAACGGTTGTTGTAGGGGGATTGATTACTTCGACTCTGCTGACGTTGTTGATTATTCCTTCGGTTTACAGCTGGTTTGAGAAGAGAAAAGTCGAAGCTGAAATGTAAATGGAGTGGTCTATCCGTATCATGCATATCACCGAAAGCACATTAAGGAGAATTATATGAAAGAGATAAAAGCGATAATAAGACCGTCAAAATTGCTGGAAGTAACTGAAGAACTTCATAGAATTGAAGGACTGCCGGGAGTGACGGTATCGGAAATCAAAGGATTCGGCAAAAGCAAGGCAAAGAACGCACATGACAGGGTAGTTTATGAAATGGTCGAATTAATTCCACGAGTAAAACTGGAAGTTGTCGTCAATGATGAAATGGTTGCTGACGTTATCAACGTGATTCAGCAATTCTCACATACCGGCAATACCGGCGACGGGAAAATATTTGTCGTTAATGTTGAAGAAATAGTAAAGATAAGAACCAACGAAAGAGGAAGAGCCGCGATATAGCTGCTCGCGGCATGACAGCATAAAATGGTTGAATTTTTATACGAATAATCCGATACTATGGCAGTTATCATCGGCATGATTGGAGAAAAAAAACTATGAGAAAAGCGGCTATTCTGTTTAACCTGGTTGCAGCTTTGGTGCTGTCGTATGGCATGGCGCCTGCCGAGGAGGTCAAGAAGATTCAGGATAATTCTTTCCTGATCGAGGAGGCCTATAACCAGGAGGCTGGTGTTGTCCAGCATATCCAGACATTTCAATATTTAAAAAAATCGAAGTCCTGGTTATACACGTTCACGCAGGAATGGCCGGTGCCAAAACAGGAGCATCAGCTTTCGTATACCATACCGGTTGCTCATATCCATGAAGACGGGTCAACCACCGGGCTGGGAGATATCCTGATCAATTACCGCTACCAGCTTGTCATGAAGGAGGCCCTCGCTGTTTCTCCCCGCCTCTCCCTGATACTGCCGACCGGCAGTTATAAAAAAGGTCTGGGCACCGGAGCGGTCGGGTATCAGGTAAACGTACCTGTCAGCATTGAGCTTTCCGATAAATTTGTTACTCACTGGAATGCCGGTGCCACGTATACGCCGCACGCCAAGGAACCAGGGGACGCCAGGGCCGACACACTTGGTTACAATCTGGGCGCAAGCATTATCTGGCTCACCTCTGAAGACTTTAATGTCATGACCGAGATGGTCTGGAATTCAAATCAGGTCGTCAATCCTGACGGGACAAAATCAAGGGAAAAGAGCTTCTTTCTTAATCCAGGCGTACGCTATGCAATCAATTTTCCCTCTGGTCTTCAGATAGTACCGGGGATAAGCTTCCCGATAGGGCTTGGCCCCTCGAAGAAGGAATATGGCATGCTGCTTTATCTTTCTTTTGAACATAAAATGTTTTGATGAGGCAGGTGAGATCGATATACCGTCGATAGTCAGGCAAACTTCCGAAGAGATGTAACCTTTCTATCCAACGGGACCGCTGGCAGTATGTTGTTGTAATTATCCCGGTGATTTGCTAAATTAATATTGGATTCAAGCCACGAAGGCTTTCTTTGCAGGGACAGCAGTCTCTAAAGAACCTTGGTGGCTTTTTTATTTTCCAGAATGGAGGCGCAGCATGCATATGTCAGATGCCTTACTTTCGCCTGCGGTCGGGGCGGCCTTCTGGGCCGGCACACTGGGGACCATAGCGTACTGCTCAAGAAAACTAAAAGAAAGCCTTGATGAAAAAATGGTCCCGCTCATGGGGGTCATCG